>WNGA01002965.1_pt1 | contig 25675 bp, 23 predicted proteins | sample 5400061 | NCBI WGS metagenome assembly WNGA01 (sample SAMN13153366, study PRJNA577476) | soil metagenome | isolation source: 100 cm soil or saprolite under grassland replicate 2 | place: USA:California | collected 2016-06-15 | reverse complement strand
TCAAGCAGGTGGATCGGTTCTTCTCCAACACCGGCGTGGACGTTTGGAAGCTCTTCGCCTCCTGGGTGCCGTTCGTCATCGGGAGCCGGCCGGAAGTCGTCGTCGCGCTCGACTGGACCGACTTCGACCCGGACGACCAGTCCACCATCGCGCTCTACCTCATCACCAAGCACGGGCGTGCCACGCCGGCCACGCCGCTGCTCTGGAAGAGCGTCGTGAAGTCCGAGATGGAGGGGTGGCGCAATGAACACGAGGACGTTCTCCTCGAGCGCTCGCCGAGGTCGTTCCGCCCGGGACGAAGGTCACGGTGCTCGCGGACCGGGGCTTCGGGGACCAGGCGCTCTACGAACTCCTCAAAGACCAGCTCCACTTCGACTTCGTGATCCGCTTCCGCGGGATCGTGAAGGTGGCGAGCGCTGACGGCGAGACGAAGGCGGCGAAACATGGGTCCCGGCCAGCGGAAGGCCTCTGCTGCTCAAGGGAGCGCGCGTGACGAAGACCCGGCGCGAGGTCGGCGCAGTGGTCTGCGTGAAGGCCAAGGGGTCGAAGGAGCGGACCCATTCGCTGCCCACGTCCTCGTCGCGCGGCGGCGGAGCCGCGACGAAGCTGGGCGGACCGGGGCCGTCGAGGATGAAGACTCCGTCTGGCACGAGCGTGTGGAAGTGGACGTTCAACGCTCCCCCGAACCTCTGCACCGCGGTGACGCCCCCGTTCCGTGGATCGGCCGCCCCCAGCCGCCACGCGGACCTTCGCTGCCAGGCGAAGACGGCGCGGGTGAAGAGGTCGAGCAGACGCGAGGCGAGGGCCGGGTGGCGGGCGGCGAGGAAGCGAACGCGCCGAGGGAAGGAGAGGACCCACTGCCGGACGGGGACGGCGGGCAGGACGTTCCTGACGAGGTGCTCGGCGGTGTCCTCCATATAAGTAAGTATATAAGTAAGTAATAATACGGCGGTGTCCTCCATATATAAGTAAGTATATAAGTAAGTAATAAGGCCCAGACCGAGAGTAATCGGCCAGTCGAAAAGGAGATCTGCTGGCGCTCTGAGGAAGTTGGCGAGTTGCCGACCTTTCCTTCTCGCCGGATTGGATCCGCGGGCACACCTCCGCGATCACTCGCTTGAGCGCGGCAGAAGGTGGCTTCGTGTTTCGGGTGCAGAAGGCGCAGGAAGGATTCAGAGTCGTAGAGCGCTATCCGAAGGCGGCGCACGGCACGCCGTGGGCCACGCGCATTAGGTAGGTGCCGCAGGGGAAGATCGCGTCCGCCTTCCCCTCGCGCCTCTTCGACCAGGCGGACCTGTACGAGCGCAGGAACTCCACGAGGCGGCCGAGCGCCTCGATCCGCTTCCACTTGTCGCGGGCGGCGACACGCGGGCTCATGGTCCGCCGCGGCTCGCCGCGGCGCGGCCGTTCCGTCGGCTTCTGTGACAGCACCCGGGCGACCCCGAGGAAGCCGCCGCGGGCGTCTCTCACCGCCTCCGCCTCCCGATCAGCGAGACTCGTTGCGAGCCTCTCCCGGAACTCCTCGGCCGTGAAGCCCTGAGGCGGCGTGAGCTGGAGGATCGCTCTCTCCGGAAGCGCGCCCTTGGGGTCGAAGAAGTGCTTCGGGCGCACGACCTCGTACGCGTCGCCTCCCATCCGCTCGGGCGCGGACCAGAGGCCGGGCCACAGCCTGCCGGATCGGACGAGCCCTGCGGCGGTCGGGTTCGCGAGGACGTAGGCGGCCTTGTCGACGATGTCGCTCGGAGAAACGAGCGTGACTGCGCTGTAGCTGTTCGGCGCCCAGAACGCCTCCCACCGGCCGATCGAGGCGTTGAGGGCGCGAGCGACGAGCGCGTCGAGGAACTGGTGAAACGCAGGTAGCCGCGCGTGCGGGTCCGTCAGCACGAGATGGAAGTGGTTCGAGAGCACGCAGAACGCGTGGACCTGGATGTCGAAGCGATGCGCCGCGATCGCGAGGACATAGAGGAAGATGTCGTTCGTCGTCTTGCACGGCCGGAGGAGGAACTGGCGCTGGGCGCAGCGTCGGGTGACGAGGTACGTGGTTCCGTTGAGAACCTGGCGCGGGGCGGTCATGCCCTGCGCGCATGGCAGGGAGCGTGCCTACGCGCGTGTGCGATCCGACTCGGCTTTCCACCCGTGGTGGTCCGCGCTGCGGTTGCGTGGGCCGAGACCCGGAACTCTCGGTCGGGGTTCTGCGACGGAGCACCGCGAGCCGGCGGCGCGCGCGCACCGCTCGGCGGGCAGGCGCAAAGGCGCGGAGGTGAGCCGCCTCTGTGGCTCCGACGCGACGCGACGGCGCTCGACGGTGCCGGGGACCTCCCCTCGCCCGCCTATCGGGCGTCGATTCAGGCGGTCACGACTCCCTCCGTCGACTTGCGCGCGCTCGGCGCGGAATCAAGTTTGAACGAGGAGGAGTGCCATGGCAACCGTGGACAATGGGTCGATCCTTCGTGAGGTCTATCAAGCCTGGAACGACAAGGACATGGACCGCGTCGTCTCGTATTCCGTCTCGGACGCGCGCGTCGTGAACGTTCCGTTCGGGACGAAGCTCGGCTTCCGGGAGTACGTCGAGAACTGGGCGAGGGCGTTTCCGGACGGGAAGATCGAGGTGACGAACCTCGTCGCGCAGGGCGACTACGTCATCGCCGAGTTCACCGGCCGGGGCACGCACACCGGACCGCTCAAGGGCCCTACGGGCGAGCTACCCGCCACCCAGCGTCGCCTCGAGATGCCCTTCGTCGAGGTGGTCCGCTTCCGCAACGGGAAGATCGCCGATGGGCGGATCTACTTCGATGCCATGACCTTCATGTCGCAGCTCGGCCTCGGTGCCGGCGCGACCGCAGCGCAAGTCACCGGCGCGGGGGCGTCGCCGCAGCCGCGGCACTGACCGTTCGACTCCACGCCCGACGACGATCGCTCTGCCTCGTGCCGAGCTGGCTCGGCACCATGTGGAAGGCTTCCTCTCGCGACCAGCGCGATCCCCTGCCGGTTCGCCCTGCGGCGTCGTCTCCGCTACATTCCGCCGGTGCTCCACCTCGCGGGTCAGGACAGCCGGACGCTCGCCCGGCGGGCGGGGATCTCGCTCGAGGACGCGCGCCGCATCGTGGGCGCCGTCGTCGGGCGCGGCCGCCCGCTGCGCGAGGCGCGCAACGTCCGCCGCGCCGTGCTCGACCGGGTCGAGGCGATCGTGACGGGCGGCGACCTCGCCGAGGTGGCGCGCGCCGACGCCTTGGACGGGTTCCGCCGCTACCTGTTCGCGCTCCCCGACGGCGCGCGCGTCGAGGCGGTCCGCATCCCGCTCTACGACACGCACCACGTCGTCTGCGTCTCGTCGCAGGCCGGGTGCGCGCTCGCGTGCGCCTTCTGCGCGACCGGGGCGCTCGGGCTCGCGCGCTCCCTCGCGTCCTGGGAGATCGTGCGCCAGGTGCAGCGGGTGAAGGCCGACAGCGTCCGGCCGGTCACGGGGGTGGTCTTCATGGGCCAGGGGGAGCCGTTCCAGAACTACGAGGCGGTCCTCGACGCCGCCTACGCGCTCTGCGATCCCTCCGGCGGCCGCATCGACGCCCGGCGCATCTCCATCTCGACCGCGGGCGTCGTGCCGATGATCCGCCGCTACACCGCGGAGGGGCACAAGTTCCGGCTGTGCATCTCGCTCAACGCGGCAATCCCGGAGAAGCGGCGCGCCCTCATGCCGATCGAGCGCGGCTTCCCGCTCGCCGACCTCGCCGCCGCGGTCCGGGAGCACGCGGCGCTGCGCGGGCGGGTGACGCTCGAGTACGTGATGATCTCCGGGGTGAACGTGGGGGAGGAGGACGCGGTCGCGCTCGGCGCCCTCTTCCGCGACGTGCCGATCCGGCTGAACCCCATCGCGGTGAACGACGCGAGTGGCCGCTTCCGGCCGCCGGACGAGGCGGAGTGGAACCGGTTTCGCGACGCGCTCGCGCGCGAGCTGCCCGGGCAGCCGGTGGTCCGGCGCTACTCGGGCGGTCAGGACGAGCACGCCGCCTGCGGGATGCTCGCCTCGCGCGGCGCCTGACCCTTCGGCTCCGCCTGCCCTGAGCGTAGGGGCGCGGAGCGCCCCGAAGTCGAAGGGCTCAGGGCGAACGGAACGAGGGGAGCTACCCGACCGACCGCAGGATCGCGCGCGTCACCACGAACACGACCGCCGCGACGATCGCCGACGCCGGGATGGTCAGGATCCACGCCCACACGATCCGCCCGGCGACGCCCCAGCGGACCGCCCGCGTCCCCCGGGTCGCCCCCACGCCGACGATCGCGCCGGTGATGGTGTGGGTCGTCGAGACCGGGATGCCGAAGTGGGCGAGGGCGAGGATCGTCACGCCGCCGCCCGTCTCCGCCGAGAAGCCGCCGATCGGCTGGAGCTTCGTGAGCGAGTGGCCCATCGTCTTCACGATCCGCCAGCCGCCGACCAGCGTGCCGAGGCCGATCGCGGCATGGCAGAGGAGGACCACCCAGAACGGGACCGGGAACTTCTCCGCCATGTGCGCGGCGGCGGCGCGATCCGACCAGACGGTCCCGTACAGGATGAGGGTGATGACGCCCATCACCTTCTGGGCGTCGTTCGTGCCGTGGCTGTAGCTGAAGATCCCCGCCGACACGAGCTGGAGCCGCCTGAACCAGCTGTCCACCCGGGCCGGCGTGTTCCTTCGCACGATCCAGGTCGTGAGGATCATCATCCCGGACCCGAGCGCCATGCCGATGAGCGGCGACAGCACGATGAAGGCCGCGATCTTGATGATCCCGGCCGCAAGGAGACCCCCCAGGCCGAGCGACGGGAGCGTCGCGCCGATGATGCCGCCGGCGAGGGCGTGCGAGGACGAAGACGGGAGCCCCCACCACCAGGTGAGCAGGTTCCAGACGATCGCGCCCATGAGCGCGGCGAACACGACGGTGAGGACGAGCGTCGTCCCCTGCGCCTTGAGCTGGTTGAAATCGACGATCCCCTTCCCCATCGTGGCGGCGACCTTCAGCTCCGCCCCCCACAGCACCGGCGCGGCGGAGATGAAGTTGAAGAAGGCGGCCCAGGCCACCGCCCACAGGGGCGAGAGGACCCGCGTCGAGACGACGGTCGCGATCGAGTTGGCGGCGTCGTGGAAGCCGTTGATGAAGTCGAACGCGAGGGCGACCGCGATGAGGAAGACGACCGTGGCGACGAGCATGGTCTTTGGGCTCAGGCGTGCTCGAGCACGACGCCCTCGATCACGTTCGCGACGTCCTCGGCCCGGTCCGTCGCGTCCTCGATGAGATCGATGATCTCCTTCCACTTCATCACCGTCAGCGGGTCGTTGCCGCGCTTGAACAGCTTCGCCATGGTGCGGCGCGTGAGCGTGTCGGCCTGGTTCTCGAGGACGTTCATCTCCTTGCAAGCGTCGAGGATCCGGTTCGGGTCCTTCTTCATGTTCCTGAGCCCGCTCACCGCCTCGTGCATCTTCTCGACCTGCGCGACGAAGACCGCGCACAGCTCGCGCGCCTCGGGCAGCACGGTGTCGACGTCGTAGAGCCCGAGCCGCTCCGAGGCCGCGTCGGCGAGGTCGAGCACGTCGTCGATCCGGGAGAGGAGCCGGTGGATCTCCGAGCGGTCGAAGGGCGTGATGAACTGCGTGTGCAGCCGCGCGAACGCCTTGTGGGTGATGTCGTCGCCCCGGTGCTCGACGTCCTTGATGGCCTGGCACTTCCTCGGCACGTCGGTGAAGTCGTCGAGGAGCGCCTTCAGGAGCTTCGCCCCCTCCACGACCGTCGCCGCCTGCGCCTCGAAATCGGAGAAGAAGTCGTCCGACTTCGGCATCAGCTTCTCGAGCATCGTGCACCTCCTCGGGGCGGCGCGAAGATATCGGTTCGCCCCGGGGAGTCAAAGGCTTCCTGCCCCGCGCGGGGGTGCTTCGCGGCCGGTCGGCGCGCGTCAGGCGTCGGCCCGACCTCGCCCCCCCGCCGCCCTTCGGGGGTGTCCCGACGACCGGGGACAGCGCGTCTCGACAGAGGCTTGTCTGCTCGCCTGTCCGCCTACCAGCTTCCATGTTGCACGCACGGTCCCTACCCCCGCGCGGGCGACCCCGCTCCTGGAGGGAACACTCCGTCGGCCATGCGTTACGGCGCGAAGATAGGACTCGTCCTCGTCGCGGCGGGCGTCCTTCCGGTCGCGCTGCTCGGCCTCGTGTCCTATGCGGTGAGCCGGAACGAGCTGCAGCGCACCGTCGGCCGCCTCCAGATGCAGGCCGCGGAGGATCTCGCGCTCTTCACGGAGCGGACCCTGACCGGCTCCGTCGAGAACCTCCGGCTCTCCGCGGCGGCCCTCCCGCTCGAGGACTCCTCCGGCTTCGCGCGCTGGGAGATCGCGAAGATGCTCGCGATCCCGTACCGGCAGCTCCCCTTCGTCTCGATCCTCGCCATCGTCGACGACCACAGGCTCCCATTCGCGGGCCCCGCCTTCGAGCGGCGCCCCGAGCGCGACGCCTCCCTCGCGGGGCGCGAGGCGGTGGGCGATGACGAGCTCGAGCTGTTCTCCGCGCGCATCCCGGCGCTCCCCGCCGCGGCGGGCGCGACCACGATGGGCGAGCCCTACCGCGCCGCGCACGGTCCACTCCGGATCGCGGTCTCGCACCGGCTCGCCCGCGACCGCTCGATCGTCGCGGAGGTGGTCCTGCGCGACGTCGAGTCGCGGCTCGCCGAGCTGTCGAACGGCAACGGTGTCGCCTACCTCGTCGACGCGCGCGGCGTCGCGCTCGCGCACGGCGCGGGCGCCCTGGCCGAGGTCGCTCCGGAGGAACGGCGCCTCGCGCTCGAGCGACCGCGGGAAGGGAGCAACGCCCGCGTCGTCCGGCGCGCGGACGGCCAGCTCTGGCTCGCCGCGTACGCCCCGGTGCGCGGCACCGGCTGGGGCGCCGTCGTCGCGCAGCCCGCCTCGCTCGCGTTCGGCGCCGCCGAGCGGCTCCGCCTCTACACGTTCGCGTGGGCCGCCGCCGGGCTCTGCCTCGCCGCAGCGCTCGGGACCGTCCTCGCGCGGCGGGTGACCTTGCCCGTGCAGCGGCTCTCGCGCGCGGCCGGCGCGATCGCCGCCGGCGAGTGGGGCGCGGAGGTGGACACGGCCGGCGACGACGAGATCGCCGAGCTCGGCCGCGCCTTCTCGCGGATGACGAAGGAGCTGCGCCGGCGCGACCTCGAGATCCGCGCGTTCAACGAGACCTTGCAGCGCCGGGTCGAGGATCGGACGGCGGAGCTGCGGGCGGCCCAGGACCAGATCCTCCGCACCCGGAGGCTCGCGGCCCTCGGCTCGCTCGGCGCGGGCCTCGCGCACGAGCTCAACAACCCCATGACCGCCATCACCGGCTACCTCGCGATCCTCCGCAAGGGGGCCGAGGCCGGATCGCCCGAGGCGGAGATGATCGCGAGCGCGCAGGAGCAGGCCGGGCGCGTCGCGAAGGTGGTGGAGGACCTCCGCAGCTTCGCCGACCACGAGCGCCGGATCGCCGGCCAGCGCTTCTCCTTGCCCCGCGCGGTGGACGCGGCGCTCTCGCTCTACGAGGACCGGATCCGCGCCGCCGGGATCGAGGTCACGCGCCGGATCGAGGAGCCGGTCCCCGAGGCGCAGGGGGACCCGGTGCAGATCCAGCAGGTCGTCGCGAACGTCCTCGAGAACGCCATCAACGCGATGTCGGCGGGCGGCAGCCTCGAGGTGCAGCTCGCGTCGGTGGACGGCGACGCGCTCCGCCTCCGCATCTCCGACACCGGCAAGGGGATCCCGGCGAGCATCCGCGAGCGGATCTTCGATCCCTTCTTCACGACGAAGGCGCAGGCCGGGCAGGTCGGGCTCGGGCTCTCCCTGTCGCACAGCATCGTCGAGGCGCACCACGGCCGGATCGTGGTGGAGAGCGAGGAGGGGATGGGCGCGGTGGTCACCCTCCTGCTCCCCGCTTCGGCGGAGGCCCACCTCTCCTGAATGAGGCGGACGGACCATGGACCATCGGCCGAACGACGCCTCCTCGGACCTCGGACTCCAGCCCGACCTCGTCGCGCCGAGCCTGCTGCACGAGCTGCGGCAGCCGCTCATGGGCGCGGACGCGGCGGCGCGGCTCCTTGAGCGCTCGTTCGGAGCGGAGCTGGCGCACGACGACGACTGGCGGACGCTGCGCGCGCAGCTCGACCGGGTCACCGAGATCCTCCTCGAGTACGCCGAGCTCCTCGGCCCGCTCGATCGCGAGCCGGCCCGGTACGCGGTCGGGCCGGTGGTGGCGCGCGCCGCGGCCCTGCTCGGCCACCGCACGCGGCCCCTCGCGCGCCGCTTCGCCCTCGTCATCGACGAGGGCGAGCGCGAGGGCTTCGGCGCGCCCGCCGCGCTCGTCCACGCCGCTACGAACCTGCTCGCGAACGCGCTCGACGCGGTCGAGTGCGCGGGCGGCGAGCCGCGCGTGCGGGTGCGGGTCCTCACCGGCACGACCGGCGGCGTCGAGGTGCGGGTGTCCGACGAGGGGATCGGGATCTCGGAGGCGGTCCGCGCGCGCCTGTTCGAGCCGCGCTTCACGACGAAGCCGCCGGGGCGTGGCACCGGGCTCGGCCTCCATCTCGCGCGCCGGCTCATGGAGCGCCAAGGCGGCGAGGTGTTCCTCGTCCCGGAGGGCGATCCGGGGCGGCTCGACTGGGCGGTGACCGAGTTCTGCATCGCGATCCCGGCCCCGCCGGCGGGAGCGGGCGCGTGACGCCGCTCCGCACCCTCGCCGTCGTCGCCGGCTCGGCGGCCTTCGTCGCGCTGGCGGCGGGGCTGGCCGCGCCCGCCGGATGGAGAGCTCCCCCCGTCGGCGAGGCGTCGCCGGTTGCCGCGCCTCGCCCCTCGCCGCCACCCGGGGAGAGGGTCAGGGTGAGGGGGCTTCCTGACGCCGCGCGGCGCCCGCGGGTCCCCGCCGGCATCCTCGCGCGCGCCGCCGACGCGCGGGCCCTCGACCCGGGCCCGTCCTGCGCGCCCGCCGCCGCGCCGCGCGAGGCGCCGCCCTGTCCCCCGGAGAGCCGCGAGTCGATCGAGATCGAGTGGGATGTCCGCCCGGATCGCTAGCGTGGCGCTGCGCGCGCTCCTCCTCTCCGCCGCAGGCGCGCTCGTGGCGCCGCGCGCGCCGTTCGCCGAGGAGCCGCCCCCGGCCGGCGGCGGCGCGCTCCGCATGGTCGCCGACCCGCCGCGCCTCGGCTTCGCGTACGAGGAGGCCGAGCTGCGCGTCGCCGCGCCCGACGCGATCGAGGAGCTGTCGTTCACCGCGAGCGCCGGGCACGTGGAAGGGATCCGGCGCCTGGCCGGCGGCGGGTTCGTCGCGCGCTACCGGCCACCGCCGGAGCGCGTTCCGCAGGTCGCGCTCGTGGCGGTCACGGCGCGGACCGCGCGCGGGCTCGAGGACGGCTGGATCGCGATCCCGCTGTCGGGCGAGGGCAGCGCGCGCGTGCGCGGCGAGCCCGGGTCGGAGATCACGCTCCGCATCGGCGACCAGAGCTTCGGGCCGCAGCGGGTCGGGCCCGACGGGATCGCGGTCGTGCCGGTGGTCGTCCCGCCCGGCGTGCGCGAGGGCTACCAGGGGTTCCGGCCGATCGACCTGAACGTGCCGGAGACGCCGCTCCTTCACGCCGTGCAGGACCGGACGAGCGTCCTCGCCGACCGCGAGGAGACGGTGCGGATCGTGGCGTACCTCGTCGCTCCGCACGGCGCCGCGCGGAGCGGCGAGCTCCCGGTCCTCGAGCCGTCGCGCGGGACGGTGACGATGGCGGAGCGCGAGGCGGGCGCGTTCGCCGTCACCTGGACCTTGCCCCCCGGCCCGCCCGGCGAGGAGCGCCTCGCGATCCACGTCCCCGGTGCGCCGGCGTCCCGCGCGGTGCTCCACGTGGAGGCGGAGGCGGTCGTCCCGCGCGCAGGACCGGCGCTCCTCGTCTCGGCGCGCGCGGGCGCGGCGGGGGACGTCGCGGGGCGGTTCACCGCCCGGAGCGCGGGGCTCGTCGTGGAGCGCCCGTCCGCCGGGGGGTTCGCGCTCGGCGGCGCGGACCAGCTCGCCTGGCGGCTCGAGGTGGAGGGTCTCGACGGGTCGCCGCGCGCGGCCCTCGCCGCAGTCCTCGCGGGCGCCGGCGTGCACTGGGGCGGCGCGGGCGGGGCCGAGCTCGAGGCGGCGGCGACCGCCGGCGCGCTCCTCGCCCCGGGACGCGCCGCGCCCGCGGCGCGGCTCGCCTTCTCCCTCGGCCTCGGGCGGAGCTGGGGCGCCCCGTTCGTCGAGGCGTCGCTCCTCGCGGCGAGGACGGGGGCGCCCGGTGCGTTCGCGGCGCTCGGCCTGTCGGCGGGCGTGCGGTTCCACGTGGAGAGCACACATGGCAACGATCCTGATCGTCGATGACGAGCCCGTGATCCTCGACGTGTTCCGGCGGTTCCTCGTCGGGGAGGGGCGCACCCTCGTCCTCGCTGCGTCCGCCCGCGAAGCGATCGCGCGCGGCGAGGAGCCGGGGGAGCTCGACGTTGCCCTCGTCGACAAGAACCTCGGCGACGGCTCCGGGCTCGACGTGGCGCGGGCCCTCAGGCGGGTGAAGCCGGACGTCGAGGTGATCCTCGTCACCGGGTACGCCTCGCTCGACAGCGCCATCCAGGCCATGCAGATCGGCGCGTTCGACTACGTGACGAAGCCCATCTCGGACTACGAGGCGCTGAACCTCAAGGTCGAGAACGCGATCGAGAAGGTCCGCATGAAGCGGCGTCAGCGGGAGCTCGTCTCCCAGCTCGCCCGGAGCGAGGCACTGCACCGGGGCGTGTTCGAGACCTCGAGCGACGCGGTGCTCCTCGTCGAGGCCGCGAGCGGCCGGCTCGAGGACGCGAACCCCGCCGCCGAGCGGCTCTACCTCCGCCCGCGCGAGGCGCTCCGCCAGCTCCGCTTCGCCGACCTCGCGGATCTCGCGGAGGATCCGGCGCTGCCCCCGGCCGGCTCGCGCGCGCTGCCCGCGCGGCACCGGCGCGCGGACGGGAGCGCGTTCCCGGTGGAGGTGTCGGCCGGCGACCTGTTCCTGCGCGAGCGCCAGCTCCGCGTGCTCTCCGTCCGCGACGTGTCCGAGCGCGAAGCGGCGGAGACCGCGCGGCGCGACCTCGAGCAGAACCTGCGCCAGGCGCAGAAGATGGAGGCGGTCGGGCGGCTCGCCGGAGGGATCGCGCACGACTTCTCGAACCTGCTCGCGGTGATCCTCGGCTACTCGGATCTCCTCGCGCGCGACCTTCCCGCGGGCGACGCGCGCCTGCGCGAGTCGGCCGAGGGCATCACGGAGGCCGCTCACCGGGCGGTGGGCGTCACACGGCAGCTCCTCACCCTCTCCCGCAAGAAGCTGCTCCGCCCGGAGGTGCTGTCCCTCGACAAGGTGGTCGCGGATCTCGGCAAGCTCCTCGTCCGGGCGATCGGCGAGCGGATCGATCTCTCGACGACCCTGCAGGGCGAGACCTGGCCGGTGATCGCGGACGCGGACCAGCTCGCGCAGGTGCTCCTGAACCTCGCCGTGAACGCGCGCGACGCGATGCCGGAGGGCGGCCCGCTCTCGATCGCGACCGCGAACGTCGAGCTCGCCGCCGCCGCGAAGGACCTCGGCCTCCCGCCCGGCCGCTACGTCACGCTCACGGTGCGGGACGGAGGGCACGGGATGGCGGACGCGGTGCGCGCCCGGCTCTTCGAGCCGTTCTTCACGACGAAGGAGACCGGCACCGGCCTCGGCCTCGCCACGGTCTACGGCATCGTCCGGCAGGCCGGCGGGGCGATCCGCGTCGAGTCGCGCCCCGGGGCGGGCTCGACCTTCACGGTCTTCCTGCCGGCGGTGGACGAGCGCATCGCCCGCGTCGTCCTCCCGGTGGCGGCGGCCGCGCCGCGCGGGCTCGGCGAGACGGTGGTGCTCGCCGAGGACGAGGACGCGCTGCGGGTCCTGCTCGGGCGCGTGCTCGCGGGCTCGGGCTACCACGTCATCGCCGGACGGAACGGGGTGGAGGCGCTCGAGGCGGTCCGCGCGAACGGCGGGCGCGTCGACGTGCTCCTCACCGACGTGGTGATGCCGCGCATGACCGGCGGCGAGCTCGCCGCGGCGCTCGCCGGCGAGCAGCCGGGGGTGAAGGTGCTCTTCATGACCGGGCACACCGACGACGCGACGCTCCTCGGCCGGTTCGGCGCGGGCGACGCCGACATGATCCAGAAGCCGTTCACGAGCGAGACGCTCCTCACGCAGCTGCGCCGGCTCCTCGGTCCGGCGCGCGCCACCGCGTGATCAGAGCGCCGCCGGATCTCCGCTCGGCGTGACGCCTCTCCTCGTCGACCGCTCGCGCCACGTCCGGCCGAGGGGGCGGTGCATCGACTTGCGGGAGGGGGTGCGCATCTTCACGATCTCGCGCCTCACGAGGCGCTTCAGCCGCTCGGCCGCCCCGAGCAGCGCCTTGTGGAGGTCGTCCTCGACGCTCTCGACGTGGAGCGTGCCGGCGCGCGGCAGCCGGAACGAGATGCGGCACTCCTGATCGACGCCGCCGCGGCGCGTGCGGGCGTCGCCGAGGTGGATCGAGAGCTCGGCCGCGGCGTCGTCGAAGATCCGCGCGAGCGGACGGGTGACGTGCTTCTCGAGGAACTCGGGGAGATCGGGCGGAAGGGCGAGGTGCTGCGCGTGGATGGAGAGCTTCATGACAGGATGATGGCCACGGCCGCGGCGCCGCCGCCGCCCCGGTCAGCGCAGCGTCACGAGCGTCGCGCCCCAGCCGCCCGCGTCCTCGCCCGCGGGCCGGTGCGAGAGCACGAGCGGGTGCCGCGCGAGGAGCGCCTCGACCGATCTGCGCAGCGCCCCCGTCCCTTTACCGTGGACGATGCGCAGCTCGCGCAGCCCCGCCGCGCGGGACGCCTCGAGCCATTCCGGCACGAGGCTTCCGACGTCCGATGGGGCGAACGCATGGAGATCGAGCGTGCCGTCGAGTGGGAGCGGTACGGGCGGGCCTGAGGGGGAGCCCGGGTCGGGCGGATCGCCGGCGTGGGTGGCCACGGGGTCTCCTCGGGATGATAGCGCCCTCTTTGGCCTTCTAGCTCCGAGCAGGCGCGCCGCCGGCTGCGCCCGCGGCGGGGAGCAGCACCCGGAAGGTGGACCCGCGCCCCGGGGTGGTCTCGACCTCGATCGCGCCCCCCAGCGCCGAGACGACCGCGTGGCAGATCGAGAGCCCGAGGCCGGTCGCGAGGCCCGGGCCCTTGGTCGTGAAGAAGGGATCGAAGATGCGCGGCAGATCCGCCTCGGCGATCCCGCGCCCCGTGTCCTGCACCTCGACGGCCGCGCGGCCATCCTGCGTCGTGAAGGTCGAGATGCGGATCTCGTGATCGTCCGGTCGGCCCGCCGGGATCGCCTGGGCGGCGTTCACGACGAGGTTCAGGAAGACCTGCCCGAGCCTCGCCTCGGTCCCGATCACCGCCGGGATGGGTGCGAGCTGCCGCACGAGCCGGGCCCGCCCGTGGATCTCGTTCCACGCGACGTTCAGGCAGGAGTCGAGCACCGGGAGGAGCTCCACCGGGCGGTGCCGGTCCTCGTCGCGTCCCGCGAACGTCATGAGGTCGCGCACCACCGTGCGCATGCGCTCGGCGCCCGTCCTCGCCTCGCGCATCGCCTCGTGCACGTGCCCGGCGAGCTCGGCGTCGTCCGGCGTGGGCGGCGCGCCGGAGAGGATCGCGACGACGCGCGCGGCCGCGTCGGCGAGGAAGGCGAGGTTCGCGCACACGTACGCGAGCGGGCTGTTGAGCTCGTGGGCGACGCCCGCCGCGAGCGTCCCGGCCGAGGACATCCTGTCCGCGAGCGCAAGGCTCGCGAGCGTCGCAGCGGAGGGAAGTGCGGAAGGGTCGTCCACGCGGCGCCGGTACGCTGCACGAAGCGTTCACCCGACCGGCTCCCGGTCGCGTCAGGAGCGGTCGGGAATCACGGGCGAATGGCGCAGGTGCGCGGGTTTGTCGCGGGGGCCTCGCTTACCCCGGGTTGTCATCGACCCGTCGCGCACGTCCGGGCACGACGAGCTCGAGGACCCGCTCGGGCGGGCGTCCCACGACCGCGCACTTTTCCCCCTCCAGGATCGGTCGCTCCAGGATGCGCGGGTGCAGCGCGAGCGCGCGGAGCAGCTCCGGGTCGGGGGTGCGGTCGGAGAGGCGCAGCGCCTGGTACTCGTCGGCGTCCGGGCGGGCGACCGCGTGCACCGGCACGCCCAGCTTGGCGACGAGCGCCGCGAGCTCCTCCGGCGTGGGCGGCTCCTCGAGGAAGCGCCGCACCGCCGGCTCGATGCCACGCTCGCGCAGGAACTCGAGCGCGCGCTTGCTCGCCGAGCAGCGCGCGTCGAACCACAGGACCCACTCGCCTCGCATGCCGAGCGCGAATATACAGGGCAGCCTGGACCTCGCGCACCACCTCGGCCGTCTCGCCGCGCTGCTCGACGCCGAGCGGGCGGAGGAACGCCAGCGCGTCGAGGAGGCGCGCGGACGGTTGTCCCTCGTGGAGCGCGAGGCGCGCGGGCTCGCCCTCGCGGACGTGGAGGCCGTCGAGGAGGGCGCCCTCGCCGGCCGAGCCCTCGTCACGTACGCCCGCGGTGGTCAGCCGCTCGGGGCAGGGCGGGTCGGGGTCGGCAGCCTCGTGTCGGTGACGCTCCGGCGCGAGGTGAGGCCGGACTCGCCCGCGGGCGTCGTCGCGCGCCGCACCCGCGCGACCCTCGCCGTCGCGTTCGACGAGCCGCCGCCCGACTGGGCGACGGACGGACGGGTCGTGCTCGAGCTCGTCCCGTCGCCGGTCACGTGGGAGCGGCTCGCCGCGGGCATCGCCCGGATCCGCGATGAGAAGGACGGACGCCGCTGGCACGCGGTGCTCACGGGCGCGCCGCCCCGGTTCCTCGCCGCGGCGCGCGGCCCGGCGCTGCCGCACGTGCTCAACGCGGAGCAGGAGGCCGCCCTCGACCTGGCCGACCGCGCCGAGGACGTCGCGCTCGTCCACGGCCCGCCGGGCACCGGCAAGACGACGGTGCTCGTCGAGGTCATCCGCCGCGCCGCGGCGCGCGGCGAGAAGGTCCTCGCCACGGCGCCGTCGAACCTCGCCGTCGACAACCTCGTCGAGCGGCTCGCCGCCGCCGGGGTCTCGTGCGTCCGGCTCGGCCATCCCGCCCGCGTCCTGCCCGCGCTCCTCGCCCACACCCTCGAGGCGAGGACGGAGGGGCACGAGGCGGCGCGGATCGCGAAGGGGCTCGTCGTGGAGGCGCTCGCGCTCCGGCGCTCCGCCGCGAAGCGCCGCCAGAAGCGCGGGCCGGGGCGCTTCAGCGCGTCGCGCGCCGTCGAGCGCGACGCCCGCGCGCTCCTCGCGGAGGCGCGGGCGCTCGAGGCGCGCGCCGAGGCGGAGGTCCTCGACCGCGCCGAGGTGGTCCTCGCCACGCTCACCTCGCTCGACGCGCCGCCGCTCGCCGGGCGGCGGTTTCCCCTCGCGGTGGTCGACGAGGCCACCCAGGCGGTCGAGCCCGCGCTCTACCTCGCCCTGCTCCGTTCCGGGCGGGCCGTGCTCGCGGGCGATCACCTCCAGCTCCCTCCGACGGTCCTCTCCGCCATGGCGCAGGAGGGCGGGCTCGGCGTGTCGCTGTTCGAGCGGCTCGTGCCGCTCGTCGGCGCCGGCGCGCGTGTCACGCTCGCGGAGCAGCACCGGATGAACGCGCGGATCATGGCGTTCCCGTCCGAGGCGCTGTACGGCGGTGCCCTGCGCGCCCACCCCGCGGTGCGGGACCGCGCGGTGGACGACGCGCCGCTCGAGATGGTGGACACGGCCGGCATGGGCCTCGAGGAGGAGACGCCACCCGGCTCGGACTCGAAGCAGAATCCGGGCGAGGCGGAGCTCGTCGCCGCCGAGGTCGCGCGGCTCCTCGCGCTCGGGCTCGCCCCCGAGGCGATCGCGGTGATCTCTCCCTACGACGGGCAGGTGCAGCGGATCCGTCAGCTCCTCGCGGGCGAGGTCGAGCGCGGCCTCGAGGTGGACACGGTGGACGGCTTCCAGGGCCGGGAGAAGGAGGCGGTGATCGTCTCGCTCGTCCGCTCGAACGACACGGGAGAGGTAGGGTTCCTCGCCGATGTCCGGCGCATGAACGTCGCGCTCACCCGCGCGCGCGCCAAGCTCGTCGTCGTCGGCGACGGTGCGACCGTGTCTCACCATCCGTTCTACGAACGCTTCCTGCGGCACGTCGACGCAGCGGGCGCCTGGCGGAGCGCGTGGGAGCGCACGCAGACCGCAGGTTGAGTGCGGTCGTTCGTCGCGGAGCCCGGTCCTCCACCCCGAGTCCTTGGATCATGGGGTGAATATCCGTACACTGGCGGTGTTTTTCCCGGAGGGGAGATGGACGCGCCGGGCGTAGCGGAGGCACCGCGAGGGAGCGACGGACGCTCGGGCGCAGACGCGCCCGCCGCGAAGCTCCTCGCCGGCATCCTCGAGTCCGCCGCAGCCGGCATCGCGGTCCTCTCCGGCCGCGAGCTCCGCTTCGAGCTCGTGAACCCCGCTTATCGCGCGCTGACGGCGCGACCGGATCTCGATCCGGTGGGGCGCGCGTACGAGGAGGTGTGGCCCTCCGACGGTCCCATCGCGCTCCCCGCGCTGCGGCGCGTGCGCGACACGGGGGAGCCGTGCCACACCGACGACTACGCCTTCGCCGACCGCGGCGTCTTGCGGCGCTTCTCCTTCCACGTGAAGGGCATCCCCTGGCGCGGGGGCGAGGGGCTCCTCGTCGTGCTGTGGGAGACGACCGCGCTGTGGGACGCGCGGCGCGAGGCGGAAGAGGCCGCGCAACGCGCGATCCGCAAGGCGTCCGAGCTCGAGGCGATCGTGGAGGCCCTGCCGGAGGGCCTCGTCCTCTACGGCCGGCGCGGCGAGATCATCCGGATGAACGCGCCCGCCGAGCGGTTCTTCGCGCTCGCCCCCGGGGAGAAGGATCTGCCCCTCGCCGCGCGGGCCGGGCGGTACCACGTCTGGAGCTCGACCTGCGGCCCCGTGGCGCTCGACGAGCTGCCCGCGGCCCGGGCGCTGCGTGGCGAGACGGTGCGCAGCGCGAACCTGCGCGTCGAAGGAACGGGCGGAACGGCCTGGTTCCTCGTCAGCGGCGCACCGATCCGCGCGCCGGACGGGACGGTGTGGGGCGCGGTCGTCACCTTCTCGGACGTCTCGGAGCTCCACCACCTCGAGGCGGCGCGCGACGACCTCGTGCGGATGGTCTCGCACGATCTGCGCACGCCGCTCAACGCGATCCTCGCCCAGGCCCACCTGCTCAGGGCGCACGGCGAGGAAGGGCGCGTCGAGGAGCGCGCGCGCTCGATCGCGCGCAGCTGCGATCGGATGCGCTCGATGATCCAGGACCTCCTCGAGGCGACGCTCCTCGAGGCCGGCCAGCTGCGGATGAGCCCGATGGAGGTCGAGCTCGCCGCGTTCTCGCAGGAGTTGCTCGAGCGTCACCGCGGCGCGCTCGCGGTCGATCGCGTCCGCGTCGTCGCCCTCGCGCCGGTCCCGGCGCGCGCCGATCCCGAGCGGCTCGAGCGCATCTTCGTGAACCTCCTCTCGAACGCCCTCAAGTACTCGCCGCCGCAGGGCGAGGTGACGGTCCGCATCGAGCGTGCGCCGGGGGGCGCGTACCTCTCGGTCGCCGATCACGGGATCGGCATCGCGCCGGAGGACATGCCGCACATGTTCGAGCGCTTCTTCCGATCGCGCGGCACGCGCCAGCCGGAGGGGCTCGGGCTCGGGCTCTACATCACGAGGCTCCTCGTGTACGCGCACGGCGGCCGGATCGACGTCGAGTCGCAGCTCGGCTGCGGGAGCACGTTTCGCGTGTTCCTCCCGGGCGGCGGCCCTTTGCCCACCCCGCCTCCCGCGCCGTAAGCTGCCGGGCGGATGATCCGCTCGACCTTCCGGCTCGCGCCCGGGATCGGCCCGTTCCTCGAGGGCAAGCTCTGGACGGCCGGGATCCTGCGCTGGGACGACTTCCCCGCGCCGCCGGCCGTGGCGCTCTCCGCCCGGGTCGACCTGCGGCTCCGCGCGGCGATCGCGCGGGCCCGGACCGCGCTCGACGGAGGCGACGCCGAGGCGCTCGCCACGCTGCTCCCCCGCAACGAGCGCTGGCGGCTCTACGGCGTCTTCGGCGAGGACGCGGCGTTCCTCGACGTGGAGACGGACGGTGAGGCGCTAACCGCGATCGGGATCCTCGACCGGCGCGGTCCGCGCCTCCTCCTCGCCGGCCGCGACCTCGACCGCTTCCCCGCCGAGGCCGTGGGCTGGAAGCTGCTCGTCACGTTCAACGGCCTGTCGTTCGACGTCCCGGTGCTCCGGCGCGCTTTCCCCGGGTGGCGCCCGCCGCGCGCCCACGTCGACCTGCGCCACCTGTGGGGCCGGCTCGGCCACCACGGCGGCTTGAAGCTCCTCGAGGCGGAGACCGGCGTCGGCCGCCCCGCCCACCTCGTCGGGCTTCGCGGGCGCGACGCGGTGCGGCTGTGGCGCGCGCACCGGGACGGCGATACGGCCGCGCTGCGCCTCTTCGCCGAGTACAACCTGCTCGACGCGGTGAACCTGCGGACCCTCATGGACCTCGGCTACAACCGCATGATCGAGCGGCTCCGGCTCCCCGCCGCGCCGGTCGTCGTAGAGGAGCGCGGCGACGTCCGCACCGACGTGGCGAAGGTCCTGCTCGCCCTCTAGGAGGCGGCCCCGCCGCTCGCTCGCCATGAAGCCGCCGCGCGCCGCGTTCGCCCAGCCCCGCGACTCGAAGGGGCGCTTCACGAACCTCGACGGCTCGAAGCCGCGCGGCCTCTCCGTCGTGCTCCGCTGGAAGGTCTGGGAGCGGCTCGCCGGGAAGGGCCGCCGGTCCCCCGATCGCGCGCCCGTCCCCACCGCCGCTCCCGACCTCGCGCTCCTCGCCGCGCCGCCCGCTCCGGGCGAGCCGGCGCGGATCACCTGGCTCGGCCACGCGACGTTCCTCGTCCAGCTCGACGGCGTCTCGCTCCTCACCGATCCGGTGCTCCGGCCGGCGCTCGGCCCGTCCATCTTCGGCGGCATCGCGCGGAACGTGCCTCCCGCCGTCCCGGTCGAGAAGCTGCCCGCGATCGACGCCGTGCTCGTGACGCACTCGCACTACGACCACCTGGATCTCCCCACCGTCGAGCGCGTGCGCGCGCCGGTGGTGGCGGGGCTCGGTCTCGCGAGCTTCTTCGACGCGCGCGGTCTCGCCGCGACGGAGCTCGGCTGGTGGTCGGCGACGGACGTGCGCGGCGTGCGCGTGACCTTCGTCCCCGCCCAGCACTGGAGCCGCCGCGGGCTCTTCGACACGAACCGGACGCTCTGGGGCGGGTTCGTCGTCGAGGGCGCGCACGCGACGATCTACCACTCGGGCGACACGGCCTGGTTCTCCGGTTTCGCGGAGATCGGGACGCGCTTTCGGCGCATCGACGCCGCGCTCCTCCCCATCGGCGCCTACGACCCGGCGTGGTTCATGGAGACCCAGCATCTCAACCCAGAGCAGGCGCTCCGCGCATTCGGCGATCTCGGCGCCCGGACCTTCGTCGCGATGCACTGGGGCACGTTCAAGCTCGCGGACGAGCCGCTCGACGAGCCGCCGCTGCGGCTCGAGGCGGAGCGCCTCCGTCTCGGGCTTTCTCGCGAGCGCGTCCGCGTGCCCGCGGTGGGCGAGACGCTCGTCGTCGGTGGCGGCGTCGAGGCGCACGTGGGCGCACATCCGCGCGAGTGATCGGCGTCACGCCGAGGCGCGTCCTTTCGGCAGAATCCGGGGTCGCCTACTGTGGGCGAGCACGTTGCAGGTATCCTGTCCCGGAGGTCGCGCGCCGAGGGAGCGGCGTCGCCACCGGAACGGGTCGCATGCGTCAATCATCGAAGGTCCCCGTGGCTCTCGCGGCGGCGGCCGCCCTCACCCTCGCCCTAGGGTGTGAAAGCTACGTGTCGGGGAACGGCGTCTATGGCGTGGAGTATCGCGTCATTCCCGAGTTCCACGGCGTGCGTGTCTCGGACGGCGTCCAGGTCATCGCCACGTCCGGGGTGGCGCTCCAGCCGGTGAAGGTGATCGGCGATGCGAACGTCATCCCGCTGATCAAGACGGAGCTCGATCACGACCCGACGGTCGTCGGCACGACGACCATCAGCGTGCTCCACGTCTGGGTCGACGGCCGGTACGACCCGGTGATCGCGCCGCAGGTCGTCGTGTCGATCCCGTCCCTCTCGTACGTCGAGGCTGCCGACACGTCGATCGTCACCGCGAGCGGCACCGGCGGCGACACGTTGTACGTGAAGCTCGGCGGAGAGGCGCTCCTCGACGCGACCGGGTACCCGACGGTGGGCGCCGACGTCGAGCTCGCGGGGAGGGCGATCGCGAAGCTCGACGCGAGCGGATCGGTGACCGGATCGGTCCTGGATCACGCCACGCTCGTGAACGTCGGCGTCGGCCCCTGCCTCGCGACGACGTCCGCCAACGCGACGATCTCCTGCGACTAAGCATCCGCCCTCCCGCGCGCCTCCTCGGTGGGGTCGAAATCCGGGCCCGCCGCGGCTATCATCCGCCGCCTCATGACCGAGAAGATCACGCCCGAGGTCGTCGCCCGGCACGGCCTCAAGCCCGACGAGTACGAGCGCATCGAGAAGCACCTCGGGCGCGAGCCGACCCTCACCGAGCTCGGAGTCTTCTCCGTCATGTGGAGCGAGCACTGCTCCTACAAGTCGTCGCGCGTGCACCTCAAGACGTTCCCGACGACCGGGCCGCGCGTGCTGCAGGGGCCGGGCGAGAACGCCGGCGTCGTGGACCTCGGCGACGGGCTCGCCGCCGCGTTCAAGATGGAGAGCCACAACCACCCGAGCTACATCGAGCCGTACCAGGGCGCGGCCACCGGGGTGGGCGGCATCCTGCGCGACGTGTTCACGATGGGCGCCCGGCCGATCGCCTCGCTGAACGCGCTGCGCTTCGGCGACCCGGCCCACCCGAGGACCGCGTACCTGCTCGAGGGCGTCGTCGCGGGCATCGGCGGCTATGGGAACTGCATGGGCGTCCCGACCGTCGGCGGCGAGGTGATGTTCCACCCGTCGTACAACGGGAACTGCCTCGTCAACGCGTTCACGCTGGGCATCCTCCCGGGCGACAAGATCTTCCGCGGCACCGCCGCCGGCGTCGGGAACCCTGTGATGTACATCGGCGCGAAGACCGGCCGCGACGGCATCCACGGCGCCACGATGGCGTCCGCCGAGTTCGACGCCTCGACCGAGGAGAAGCGCCCCACCGTGCAGGTGGGCGACCCGTTCATGGAGAAGCTCCTCCTCGAGGCCTGCCTCGAGCTCTTCCAGACGGACGCCGTGGTCGGGATCCAGGACATGGGCGCGGCCGGCCTCACCTCCTCGTCGGTCGAGATGGCGGGTCGCGGCGGCAACGGCCTCGATCTCGAGCTCGACCAGATCCCGCTCCGGGAGGAGGGGATGACGCCGTACGAGATCCTCCTCTCGGAGTCGCAGGAGCGGATGCTCCTCGTCGCGGCCGAGGGCAAGGAGGAGATCGTCCGGCGCATCTGCCGCAAGTGGGACCTCGACGTCGCGGTGATCGGGAAGGTCACCTCGAGCGGCCGCTGGCGCGCGCTGTGGCACGGCCAGGTGGTCGCCGACCTGCCGGTCGACCCGCTCACGGAGGGCGCGCCGAAGTACGAGCGGCCGATGAAGCCGCACCCGGCGCTGCCCGAGCTGCACCGCTTCGACGCCGCGACGCTCCCCGAGCCGAAGGACCTCGGCGCCGCGTTGCTGCGCCTGCTCGCGCGCCCGACCATCGCCTCGAAGGAGTGGGTGTACCGGCAGTACGACCACATGGTCCGGCTCGTCGGGGTGGTTCGGCCCGGCGGCGACGCGGCGGTCGTGCGCATCGCCGTGGGCGACGGCCGCCACGCGCGCAAGGGGATCGCGCTCTCGGTCGGCGTGAACAGCCGCTGGTGCTTCCTCGATCCGCACCTCGGCGCGATGCACGCGGTCGCCGAGTGCGCCCGGAACATCGCCTGCGTCGGCGGGGAGCCGCTCGCCGTCACCGACTGCCTCAACTTCGGCAACCCCGAGAAGCCCGAGATCATGTGGCAGTTCGCGGAGTGCGTGCGCGGCATCGGCGACGCCTGCCGCGCCCTCGGCACGCCGGTCGTCTCCGGGAACGTCTCGCTCTACAACGAGACGGAGGGGCAGGGGATCTTCCCGACCCCGACGATCGGGATGGTGGGGCTCGTCGAGCCGGTCGAGAAGACGTGCGAGAGCCCGTTCCGGAGCGCGGGGGACGTCATCGTCCTCGTCGGTGCGATCCGGGGCGAGGTGGGCGGCTCGGAGTACCTCGCCGGCGAGTTCGGCAAGGAGGCGGGCCGGCCGCCCGCGCTCGACCTCGCCCGCGAGCAGGCGGTGCAGGAGACGGTGCGCCGCGCCGTGCGGGAGGGGATCCTCTCCTCCGCGCACGACTGCTCCGACGGCGGGCTCGCGGTGGCGCTCGCCGAGTGCTGCATGATGCACGACGCGCCCGCCGGCGCGCCGGCGCCGTTCGTCGGCGCGGCGGTCCGCATCCCGTTCCCCACGCGCAAGGACTTCGTCCTCTTCGGCGAGGACGCCAGCCGCATCGTCGTCTCGCTCCCGAGCGCGAACGTGGCGCGGCTCGAGGCGCTCGCGAAGCAGTGCGGCGCGCCCGTCATCCCGCTCGGCGCCGTCGGCGGCGACCGGCTCGAGATCCAGGGCGCGCTGTCGGTACCGGTGGCCGATCTCGCGAAGGCCTGGCGCGACGGCATCCCGAGCGTGCTCCGCCGGGATGCCGCGCACTTCTCGCTCTCGAACGCGTGATCGGCGGCGAGGCGCGCCGGCGCTCAGCAAGCGACCGGCGTCACGGGGATGGCGATCTCCACCGCCGCGGCGCCGTCCGAGGCGTCGAGCCAGTTGCGCGGTTGGAACACCTGGGAAACATCAAGGATCGTCGCGGGCTGGACGAGCTCGAACGGAAGGCACTCCGGAGTCGTGCAGACCGCCTGCCGCGGAGAGGCGCTGCCGCCCGGCGCGGGCACGGGGGTGAGGAGCAGCGGATCGCCGTCGGGATCCGTCGCGACCGGAATCACCGTGAACCGTGCGGCCGGCACCGGGAACTGGAGCGGTAAGTAGCTCACGGGCTTCAAGACGCAGAAGGTGGCCGGGCTCGCGGTGACGGCGACGACGGGCGCCGAGTTCAGGATCTCGATCCGGTACACCGGGATCCCGGACGCGAACGACCACGGGTCGCGGACCGGCGCGGTCACGGCGCGTACCCCGGCGATCCGATCCACCGCGGGCACGCCCTCGAACGGAACCGAGCACTCGGCCTGCGCGACCCCGTCCACGACCGTGACGGCCTCGCACGGCGCGGTCCCCGCGCCGGCGGAGAGCGGGTCGCCGTCCGGATCGACCCAGGCGCCGAGCTGGACGTTCGCGAGGTAGCGCGACCGCGCCGCGTCGAAGCGGTGCGGGACGCGGAGGTCGACGACGCCGCCCGCGGGCCGGGGCGGCTCGTTCCCGATCTCGACGGGAACGCTCGCGCGTCCCTCGCCGCGGTTCAGATCACGGGCGACGATCTCGATGGTGCGCGCGAGCTCGGCGCCGCCGCGCAGGAAGAGCGCATCCGCCGGCGCGGCGTAGGGCACCTCGACCGCGAACGTGACGGTGCTCGAGGCGAGCTCGCCCTCGAACGACGCGCCGCCGTCCCCGACATGGCGCCAGATCGCCGCCACCTCGATGGGATCGCCGTCGGGATCCGCCGCCGCCCAGGCGAGCTGGCCGGACGACGTGAAGCGCGCGGCAGCGGCGTCGAACACGTGCGCGAATGGCGCGGGGGCTCCGGCGACGACCACGGGGTTGCGGTTCCGGACGCTCACGCGCGTGTAGCCCGCCCCGACGACGCCGTATGCGTCGCTCGCCTCCACCCGGAAGATCCAGTCGCCGGAGATCGCGGTGCCGTCCGTCTCGATCGAGACGGTGGGCGCCGCGACGGCGGGCCCGGGGAGGAACCCGACGCGGCGCGTGCCGTCCTCGAGCGGGCGGTCCAGCGGCGGCTCGACCGACCAGCTCAGCGCGAGGCCGGGGAGCGCGGTCGCTGCGGAGAGGACGACCGGCTCCTCCGGCCGGCACACGAGCGGCTCGCCCGAGCAGGCGTGGTCCATCGACACGTCGGGGCCGGTCGTCACGACGGGCGCCTGCCTCGACGCGACGACGTCCACCGCGACCTGGGCCGGCGCGCTCTCGATGTTGAGCGCGTCGCGCACCGTGAGCGAGACCTCGTAGCTCCCCGGGCAGCCGAAGCGGACGAGGGCGATGGGCGTGCCGCCCGCGACGACGGGGGGCGCGCAGCGGGCGGTCACCGCCCGGACCGTCCAGAGGTGCTCGGCGAGCGCGTCACCGCGATCGGGATCCCGGCTCTCCGAGCCGTCGAGCTGGACGAGCGCGTAGGCCTCGACCGTGGCGAGCGGCCGGATCGCGGCGACCGGCCTGCCGTCGGCGACGCACACGCCGCCGCCGCAGCGCGAGGCGGCCGGACACTGGGCGTCGGTTCGGCATGTCGTCGCAGGCGCCGCGCCGGAAGAGCAGGCGGCGAGCGCGAGGGCGGTGAGGAGGGAGGGGATCGCGTCTCGGAACGGGGTCGGCATCATGGGCTCCTGTGTGCGGCGGATGGCCGCGCCTGGCCCCTGTGCGACCGGCGTTCCGGAAGGCGGCCCCGCGATCACGCGGGGTTCGGCGGCGCCTGCTCCGGGCCGGGGTCGCGCGCGCGGCCGGGGCGTCCGCCGATCGGCCCGGAGGCACAGTGCGAAAGCCGGGTGATCGCGGGCGGTTCTCGCCTCGCCGGCGCTCGCGCGACGCTTGCACCGTGACCGCGGGTGTGCTGAACGTACCTGCTCCGCTTCACGATCAGAGAGGGCGAGGATCGACATGGCCGTCTCCGGTGCGCTGACCCTGGTCCTCGCGCTCGTCTCGGCGGCAGGGAGCGATCGCGTCCTGCTCTGCCGGCCGAAGGTGGCGGGTGACGCCGCGCTCGCCCGGGGCGACGCCGTGCTCGACGCGGCGAAGGGGAGCGGACGCTTCCTCGACTACGGCGTGCCGTGCGACGACGCGGCGGAGAGCGCGCGGGCGGCGCGCCGCGTCGGCCTCGGGAGCGCGGTCTCCGCGACCGCGGAGGGGCGGCTCGACGGCAGCCGGTACCTGCTCGTACTCGCGGACGCGGCGAGCGAGGCGGAGCGCGCGCGCCGTGCGGTCGAGATCGCGCCGGGCGCGGATGCCGCCGGGCCGCTCCGCGGCGCCCTCGCCGAGCTCCTCCGCGCACTGCCGTCGCCGGCCGCTCCGGCGCGCCGCCACGCCGGCGCGTGGACCACGGTCGGGGTCGGCGTCGCGTCGCTCGCGGCGGGAGTTGCGCTCGCGGTCCGGGCCCGGGACGCCGCCGACGCGGCGAACGCGGCGGCGGACCCCGCGGCGTACACCCGCGCCCGCGCCGAGTGGAAGGACCGCCGCGTCGCGAGCGGCGTGCTCCTCGGCGCCGGCGCCGCCGCGGTGGCGGGCGGGCTCACCTGGCGCTTCGCGTTCTAGGAGGGAAGATGCGCGCGATCATCATCCTGTTCGCCGCCGCCGCCGCCGCGTGCGGCTC
>WNGA01002964.1_pt1 | contig 25675 bp, 22 predicted proteins | sample 5400061 | NCBI WGS metagenome assembly WNGA01 (sample SAMN13153366, study PRJNA577476) | soil metagenome | isolation source: 100 cm soil or saprolite under grassland replicate 2 | place: USA:California | collected 2016-06-15 | reverse complement strand
GGTAGTCGTCATCATCCGGCGAACAAAGTTTCCTTGGTTTTGCGGAGCAATTCACCCGGCGGGCCGCCCTGTTTGAGGGTGTCCAGACCTTTGAGTTCTCGGATTTCCGGCGTTTGCCAAAGCTCCCTCGCCTCTAACGTGTGCGTGCCTGCCCGCTCGAACTGGCGCACAATCGCGCGGATGACTTTGGCCGGGAGCGACGGCAGTTGCACGAGCCAGTCCGGGCCGGTGTCGCCGAAACGCGCTGCCCGCTGCTCGCGTGTGAGCGGCGTCACGCGGTAGGCCAGCGCGGCTAGCACGTCGAATTCGTCGTAGGCGTCCATCCGCGCGCCCTCGCGCAACATTTCCGGCAGGAGATTTTGCGCGGCCAGTTGCTCCATCAATTCATGGCGCTGGGCGGGGTCCATCCATTTGGCGCGGAACTCGGCGAGCGTGGGCACGGCGGCGGTGAGTTCCTTGATCAGTTGCTCCTGATATTCCCGCGGCGTCACGCGCGTCAACCGGCCATCCTTCGTCATCAGGTTGAAACGCCCCGTGTCCACGACTTCAATTTCGAGGCCTCGGACTTTGATGGGCGGCGGAGGCGGCGGGCCGGGCGGTGGTTCGGGCCGCGGTTCTGGTGGTGGCGGCGAAACAAAGTCCGCGCCGAACAGCGCGGTGGCGCCGGTGTAATCGAAGATGCGGAACATGAGTTTGCCCGTTTCCTCGTCAATGCGCGTGCCGCGCCCGACCATCTGATGGAACAGGATCGGCGAATGGACGTAGCGGAAGAATACGATGTTGCGGACGCACGGCACGTTGACGCCGGTCGTCAGCAGGTCTTTGGTCGTGGCGATGATGTGCGACCGCTGACGGGCGCGAAAATCCGGGATGAGCGTCTGCCCGCTTACGGAAGACATGCACTTGAAGGCGTAGGTTTGCAGGCGCTTCTGTTTGTGATCGCGGCACCACCTGGCGTAGATCCCATTCAACTCGTTGGCCACAAGGTCGGCGTGGTGATCGCTCGCGCAAAAGAGGATGGTCTTTTGCAGCGGGTCGTCGTCTCCGGTTTTCTGCAGGCGCTCAAAGAAGTGTGCGCACATGGCTTTCACGCGCTCCGGCATGATGAGGCGCGATTCGAGCGACGCGCCTTCGGTGCGCGGGGCCACAGCCTCGGCGGCAACATCAGCGCCCGTCAGGGCGTTGGTCAGTTGCTTGTCGGCCACGTCGTCGCGATAGACGCCGCGCACGCGCTCCGGTAACTCCTGTTGGTCGTGGAACAGGTCGTAAGTTTCCAGGTCCGCCGGGGCAAGATAGCCGTCCGCCACGCCTTGTTGGTAGGTGTATTCGTAAGCCGGTTCGCCGAAGTAACGGAGATTGTCGGCGAGCAAACGGCGGTCTTCCTCGATCTTGCGCCGGGTTTCTTCGTCCTTCACTTCCGGCAACCGAATCTGGCGCGGCGTGGCGGTGAGGCCGATTTGGATGGCCTGCTTGTTGTTCTCCAGAATGAAATGCCAGTCGCCCCACGCCGAGCGATGACATTCATCAATCACGATGACATCGAAGTAGCCGGGCGGGTAGTGCTTGAGGAAGAACTTGGCGTCCTCGCCGCCCTGGTCGCGGTCCAAAGTCTGATACGTGGCGATGAGGACCCGGGCGTTTTTCTGCGGATTTTTCGTGTCCACTTCGGCGGCGTCGTTGCCGAACGCGGATTGGAAATCTGTGAGGCCGTTGTCGCGCAGTTCGGTGCGGTCGCAGAGGAACAGTCCGCGCCCCATGAACCCGGCGTCGAAGATGCGACGCAGTAGCGTGGCGGCGATGCGGGTCTTGCCAGCGCCCGTGCCGAGCGCCAGCAACACGCGCGGAAGTTCTTGGGCGACGAGTGCGCGGATAACTTTTTCCAGCGCGGCCCGCGCGGCGGCGTCCTGATAATAGCGAAGAGAATCGCGACCCTGCTGGTAGGGCGTGTGGAGCAGCTTCATTTCCTTGGCGGCGGGGGCTGGCAGACCGCGCGCGGTCAGGTAACGCTGAATCAGTCCGTCGGGCGTGGGAAATTCGAACATCGGGCGAGGCTCGGACGTAGCGCCGGTTTCCTCGTCGTATTCCACGAACTGGTGTCCGTTCGTGGAGAACACGAACGGAACGTTGTGGAGCTTGCCGACTCGGTAGCTCTTTCCTTGCTGCAAGCCGTGTTCGGGCGGGCGTCCCTCGCGCTTGGCTTCGAGAATGGCGAGAGCAATCGGCTCACTTTCGGTTGTGAGTGACCGCCGCAAAACGTAATCCGTGCGGCCTTTCGGGCGGCGTTTGCCTTTGCCGTAGATGATATCCACCGGCGCAGCCGTTTCCTCGACCTTGATGTCGGAGCCAGGCCGCCAGCCGCACCGCGCAAGCGCCGGGTCAATCAATTCGAAGCGGGTCTGGGATTCGTTTCGTTCTCCCAAAGCGGCTTGCTGCATTGCGCGGTCAATGCTCATTCCGCTCTTCGGCTACGGGACCAACACACGCACCCGTTCTTCGCCAAGATTCCTCCGGTACTTCGGTCGAGGCAGCTCCGATTAGACAGGTGACACACGGAGCGTAATTAGCACGAACCGGCCAGAAAGTGCAACATGTGCGTTGTTTGAATTCCCAACTCATCTCGCTGCAACAGCAACTCTCGACAGAGCGGAAATTCTGGAGCTTCGATTAGGGCGAGCGTCTGGCGAGGCCCCAAGTTCAAAGCCCAAAGCTCAAGACAATGACCAAGCTCTGGCTGCGTGCCAAACGAACACAGTTCAACCCGCCCACCCCTCCCGAGAGGGGAGCACTGGTTCGGCGCCGTGAATGCAACTTCCCCTCTTGGGAGGGGTTAGGGTGGGTTTATGTGCCTGCGCTCCGGGACTTTCGAAGCGCCCGTCTCACGACTTGATGTCCCGCACCTGGAACGCCGTGGCGCCGATGACCAGAAAGGTGAGGTTGAAGCCGAGCAGAATGCTCAGGGACTCGCCAATCCTCCACCACGGAATCGGCTGGGCGAACAGGAATTGCCAGATGTTCAGGTGATACGTGAGAAACCAATGCTGCAAATCGCGGAAGTAGGGAATGTTCTGCATGATGAAGTTTACAAAGACGAACGACAGCGCGAGGATCGTCGCGGCCGCCGGCTTCACGTTGAAACAGGAAAACATGAACGCCAGGCCCATCACCGTGCACGCCTTCGTCGCCATCATCAGATGCGCCGCGGCGTAGTGTTGCCAGCCGCTCGAAGCATCAAACACGCTGAACAGTTCGCCGGGAATGAGCACAAAAAGTCCTTTCCACGGAAACCAAAGGGAGCCGAACGCCACTCCGAACAATCCCAACGCCATCACCAGCGTAAAGGAAAAGATCGCGCCGGCCAGCCATTTCAGCATCAGCAGGCGCACCCGCGATATCGGCCGCGACAAAATCATCCGCAGCGTGCCGTCCTCGGCCTCCTTCGCCACCAGATCGCCGCCGATGAGCGACACGTATAGCGGCAGCAGAATATAGGCAATGGGCAGAAGCATGAACGTAGCGACCGTCAATGCCGAGATATATTCCTGCGCCAGGTAACCGTTGCCTTCCAGCGTGCGCATCATGTTGACGCGCGGGCCGTTGGTGAATCGGAACAACAGAATGATGACATTCTGCGCCAGGAGAAACATCAGGAAGCCAATGTAGGTCCGCTTTTTGGCGAACAACTTCCAGAGTTCGTTGCGCAGTTGTAAGTAAAACATGCTCATTCGTTGAATCGTTGAACCGTTGAACCGTTGAATCGTTAACGCTTCAACGCTTTTAGCGGTTTAACGATTAGGGTCATTCCGCATCAATCCGAGATAAAAATCCTCGAGCGTCTGTTCGTGTCGCGCGATCTCATAAACCGCCATCCCCTGCTCCACCAGACGGCGCACGAGCTGGTCCGTGCCGACATCCGGCGCCAGCGCCACGAATTGTCCGTCGCGTTCGTCCACGATGAGCTTTTCCCCGCGCAACTTTGTGACGGCCTTGGGAAAATCATTCACCCGCAGCCGCACCCAATCTTTCGTCTGCTTCGCTTCCGCCAGCGAACCTTCAAACACTTTCCGTCCCTGGCTCATCACGGCGATGCGCGTGCAAAGCTGCTCGACTTCGTTGAGCAAATGCGACGACAAAAAAATCGTCAGACCCAGTTCGCCGTGCAATCTCCGGATGGTCTGCCGCATTTCATGAATGCCTTCGGGATCGAGCCCGTCGCCCGGTTCGTCGAGGATGAGCAGTTGGGGCTGGGGCAAGAGCGCCTGCGCCAACGCCAGCCGCGCCCGCATTCCATGCGAGTAGGTTTTCACCTTCGATTTTTCGCGCCCTGTCAGCCCGACCCACTCGATTACTTCGCGGATTCGCTCCGGCGGCGTCGGCGCGGTATAATGGCTCAGAATCTCCAGGTTCCGCCAGCCGCTGAGATAGTCGTAGAACACCGGCGTTTCAAAGATTGCGCCGACCCTTTGCAGCGCGAGTTGGCGCCGCCGCGTCACGTCGTGCCCGCAGACATGAACCTCGCCCTCCGTCGGCCAGACCTGGCCCAGCATCATCCCGATGGCCGTGCTTTTGCCGGCGCCGTTGTGGCCGAGCAGCCCGAAAATCTCACCGGCGCGCACGTGCAAGGTAAGATCGACCACCGCGACGCGTTCACCGAAGCTTTTGGAAAGGCCACAGAGGCGAATCACTTTTTAACTCCTGGATCGTCAATCGTAAATCCGTTCACTTCGTTCCTTCCATCGCCAGCAGGTTGCGGATGTGCCCGTCGGCGTAAAGGTAATTCACGCCCTTCTTCGCGCCGCGCGCCTGGTGAAATGCCTCTTTGTCGAAGAAAACGGGAATCTGATGCGGATCGAAATCCATGTTCAGCACCTTCAAATGCTCGGCGTCCTGGCCGTTGAGCAGACTGTTCCATGAATAACTGGAGCCGGTCTGTTCGTAAAGTTGCTTGCGATCGGAAGGACATCGCAAAATTTTCACCGAACCGACGTGATTCGAGAGAACAACATCAACGCCCGGCAATGTATTTGTCGGCACCGCATTCGTGTCGAAAGATTTGTCGCGCATCACCGGCAGCCGGTTGTTGTTGTCCTGCACGTAGAGCTGCAACGCGATGCCGATTTGCCGCAGGTTGCTCAGGCAGGCTGTCGCGCGGCCGGCCTCTTTTGCTTTGCTTACCGCCGGCAAGAGCAAGCCTGCCAGAATGCCGATGATCGCCAGCACCACCAGCAGTTCAATCAAAGTGAAGGCCGATCTGTCAGTCGTCCGTTGTCCCTGGTCAGTTGTTTTAACCACTGACCACTGACCACTGACCATTGGCACCTCAGAATCCTGACTCATCGCCCTCCACGAAACATCCGCCCGCTCTCCATCGTCCGTTGCAATTCCTCGAGCAAGGGCGCCATCTCGGCCTTGGTCTGCGCCGAGCTTTCGCTGTAAAAAGTTTTCAGGCCGATTTTTGTAACTTTCTCCTGCAAGTCCTTGCTCAATACGGGTGGCGCATTGGTGGTCGCCTCCGAGGGCGCCTCGCCGTCTTCTTTCATCTTCTCCTGTTCCTCCTTGAGCCGCCTCAGGGCGTCGCCGATGGCCCGGCGTCGCCGTTCTTCCGGCAATTGCTCGAAGGAGGCGAGCATCTGCTTGAAACCGGTCGGCATGGTCAACTCGATGAACGTCCCCTTCTCCTCCTCGGTCATCGCTTCAAACCACGTTTGCGGGACTCGCTCGACCCGGGCTTTCCGCCGCTCCTCGGGCGTGAGTTTGTTCAATTTCGCCGCCAGCTCGCGGATCGCCTTTGCCCGCGCGTCACCCGACATCTGGTTGAGACCCACCGCCCGGGCATAAGCCCGCACCTTGTCCGCGGTCATCCGCGAATTCTTCGCAATGGCATAACCCGCCCAGGCCACCACCCAGGCCGCCGTGATGATGGCGACAGCGATGACAATCGGCCGTTGACGTTGGCTCGACACGATCGGAGTCTAACGCAATCCAGCGTTATCGCCAGAGCCAAATCCAAAGCTCAAAGCTCAAAGCTCAAAGCTCAAAACAAGCTCCAATCCTCAAGTCTCCAAGCCCCAAGAAACCTGGAGAGACCGGAGCTTTTGGAGCTTGGGGTTTGGAACTGGCCATTCTCTGAACCTTTGAACTTTGAGCAGGGTGAGTTCAAGAATCGTCGCAAGAGCCGTAGCCGCCGAGGTTACGAGACGGAACTGTTTTTCGTGCCAGAATCCGCCTGCTTACGTCGGCGGCTACCATTCTTGAACTCACCCTCGAACTTTGAGCTTGGCACCTTTTTGCCGCTTGCTTTGCCGCCGACGCCGCTTACTTTCCCTCCATGTTCGCGACGGAAACGAGTGAAGAAGACCCGCCCACGGAAGCCCAACCTCCCGCTCCCGCGCTGATGGAATCGTTGAAACACCCCGACCGATTTGTTCGCCGCCACATCGGCCCCGGCGACGACGACGCCCGGCGAATGCTGAAAGAACTGGGATATGCCAGCCTCGACGCGCTGACGGACGCCGCGGTGCCGGCCAGCATTCGGCTCCAGCGGCCGCTGCATCTGCCCGATGGCCGCAGCGAATTCGGCGTCCTGGGCGAACTTCGCTCGATTGCCGCGAAGAACCGGGTTTTTCGCTCCTACATCGGCATGGGTTACTCCGACTGCATCACGCCGCCGGTGATCCAGCGAAACATTTTCGAAAACCCGGGCTGGTACACACAATACACGCCTTACCAGGCCGAGATTTCCCAGGGCCGACTCGAAATGCTGTTGAATTTCCAGACGATGGTTTGCGATCTGACCGGCCTGGAGATCGCCAATGCCTCGCTGCTCGATGAAGCCACCGCGGCCGCCGAAGCGATGATGATGTGCCATCGCCTCAATCACGAGGGAGGCCGCAACGCGTTTTTCGTCTCGCGCAATTGTCACCCGCAAAACATTGAAGTCGTCCAAACCCGCGCCGGGGCGCTCGGTGTCGAAATCGTCGTCGGCGACCATGATACGTTCGCTTTCCCGGCCGGATTCTTCGGAGTCCTGGTTCAATACCCGGATACATTCGGCGCGATTCACGATTATCGGTCGTTTATTGAGAGGGCGCACGCTGCGGGCACGCTGGTCGTTGTCGCCGCCGACTTGCTCAGCCTCACATTGTTGAAGCCGCCCGGCGAATTCGGCGCCGACGTCGCGGTTGGCAGCGCGCAACGTTTCGGCGTGCCCGTCGGTTACGGCGGGCCGCACGCCGCCTATTTTGCCACCCGCGACACTTTCAAACGCCAGATGCCGGGCCGGCTGGTCGGCGTCTCGAAGGATTCGCGTGGCCGCCCGGCCCTGCGCCTGTCACTCGGCACACGCGAACAACACATTCGCCGCGAGAAAGCCACCAGCAACATCTGCACGGCGCAGGCGCTCCTCGCCAATATGGCCGCCGCTTACGCGATTTATCACGGGCCGCAGGGACTGAAGCAAATCGCCCGGCGCGTCCATTTCATGACCCGTATTCTCGCCCTCGGCCTGCAGCGGCTCGGCTACAAACCGGGGCAGATGCCACCCGTACCTGACCACACGCCCACCCCTGACCCCTCCCAGGAGAGGAACCTGGCGGGCGCGACTCCTGATTGGCTCCCCTCCCCCGGAGGGGCTGGGGATGGGTGTGCCTTGCCCTGTTTCGACACGCTTTGCGTCCATCTCGGTTCCAAGCGGTCCGCCGACATCATCAAAACCGCCGAGTCGCACCGCGCCAATCTGCGGGTCATCGACGCGGCCACGGTCGGCATTTCGCTCGACGAAACGGTGACTGAAAACGACCTGGCCGAGCTGCTCCAGATTTTCAACGATGACCGCGCGCCGGCTTTCACCATCAAAGAACTCGCAGCGGGAGATCAGCTTGACGTCCCCGCCGAGTTCGTTCGCCAAAGCAAATTCCTCACGCATCAAGTCTTCAATCGTTACCATTCGGAAACGGAGATGCTCCGTTACCTGAAGCGGCTCGAAGCGCGCGACCTGTCGCTCACGACCTCGATGATTCCGCTCGGCTCCTGCACGATGAAACTGAACGCCACTTGTGAAATGCTGCCGGTGAGCTGGCCGGAGTTCAGCCGGATCCATCCTTTTGCGCCTCTGCGCCAGACGCAGGGTTACCAGGTCCTGTTCCAGCAACTCGAAGAATGGCTCGCTGAAATCACCGGCTTCGCGGCGGTGTCGCTCCAGCCAAATGCGGGTTCGCAGGGCGAATATGCCGGGCTGCTCGTCATTCGCAAATATCACGAAAGCCGCGGCCAGAGCCATCGCAACGTCTGTCTTATTCCCACGTCCGCCCACGGCACCAACCCGGCCAGCGCCGTCATGGCCGGCCTCAAAGTCGTCGCCGTCGCCTGCGACAAGGAAGGCAACATTGACCTCGCCGATCTGCGTGCCAAGGCGGAGGCGCACCACGACAACCTCGCTTGCCTGATGATCACTTATCCCTCCACGCACGGCGTGTTCGAGGAGAGCATCCAACAGATTTGCGACCTGATCCACGAGTTTGGCGGGCAGGTTTACCTGGACGGCGCAAACCTGAACGCGCAGGTGGGTCTCTGTCGCCCGGCCGACTTCGGCGCGGATGCCTGCCACTTGAACCTGCACAAGACATTTTGCATTCCGCATGGCGGTGGCGGGCCGGGCATGGGGCCAATCGGCGTCGCCGAACATCTCGTTGGCTTCCTGCCCGGTCACCCGGTGGTCAATCTGGGCGGCGAAAATCCAATTGGCGCCGTCGCGGCGGCGCCCTGGGGCAGCGCGAGCATTCTGCCCATCTCGTGGGTTTATATCGCCGGAATGGGCGCCGCCGGCCTGACCGAGGCAACGAAGGTCGCCATCCTCAACGCGAACTACATTGCCAAACGTTTGGAGAAACATTTCCCGACGCTCTACCGCGGCCACGGCGGCCTCGTCGCTCACGAGTGCATTCTCGATTTGCGCGATTTTAAGAGCGTCACCGCCGAAGACGTCGCGAAGCGGCTCATGGATTACGGCTTCCACGCGCCGACGTTGAGCTGGCCGGTCGCCGGCACGTTGATGGTTGAGCCAACGGAAAGTGAATCCAGGGCGGAACTCGACCGGTTTTGTGACGCGATGATTTTCATCCATGGCGAAATCATGGCGGTCGAATCCGGCCGGATGGACCCGCAGAACAATCCGCTCAAGAACGCGCCGCATACGGCGGACATGATTGCCGCGGACAACTGGAACCATCCCTATCCGCGCGAGCAGGCGGCTTTCCCCGCGCCATGGCTCAAGGAACACAAATTCTGGCCCGCGGTCGGGCGCATCGACAACGTTTATGGCGACCGTAACCCGGTCTGCACCTGTGCGGGGATGGAGGCGTATTCCGCCTGAATGCTGCAGATGGCTTCGAACCTCTTAATGTCGAAAATGACAATCGACTGACCGGATGCTATGAAGATTACCGAAGCTTTGTTGGCGGAACATGTCGTTTTCCACCACCTGTTTGACTACCTGGAGGGCGCGTTGCCGAAATTGAAAACTGCGGCCGAGGTCAGATCGCTGGCAGGTTTGGCAGAATCGTTGCTGAAAGCCCACTCGGACGTGGAGGAGAAACTCCTGATCGAACCGCTGGACCATTGCCTGGAACAAATCGGCCAGTGCGATACGTTTCACCAGGAGCATGAAGAGATCGACGAAAACCTCAAACGCGCGCGGACAGCCCGCGACCTCAGGCAGGCCCGCGCCAGCATGATGGCCGCCGTAGTCGCCTCGCGCAAACATTTCGACAAGGAGGAACGCATCGTCTTTCCCCTGGCCGAAAAACTCCTCAAATCCCGTACGCTCATCGAACTCTGGAACACCTGGACCGAACAGCGCAACCGAAGGTAGGACAGCGCGTCCCGCCTGTCCGCAGGCAGCCCCTTCCTGCTGCAATCCATTTCCGCAGACTTCGATACAATTTGTCCCGGCTGTGACATAGTTTGCATCGTTTTCCTCGCCTGTCCGGCACTCAACTTCCTGCGAAGGCGTCCTCTGGTGCAGGCTTGCGTCGCAGACCGAAACGCGCAAATCTGGCGTCAGCGACCAGAAAAACATCAACTATGAAACTGATCCTGCTGCTCCCACTCGTGCTGGCGCCGGTGATCCACGCCGCCGACAACAAACCGAAAGCCGAAACATTCCTGGACCCGGCCAGGGCAGGTCGGGACTATCTCGACCAGGGAGAGTACCGAAACGAATGGGGCGGCGCGCAGGTCATCGCGTTGGGCGAAGGAAACTTTCGTCTGGTGACCTACCGAGGCGGGCTGCCCGGCGGCGGTTGGGACAAGGAATTCAAACAGGAAGTGTCAGGCAAACGCGACGGCGAAAAGATCGTGTTGGCTGGCGAGAATAATTACCGCGCGGAGATTGCGAACGGGAAGATCAGTATCACGGTGCAAAATGGCGGCCCCTACACGATGGACAAAACAGAACGGGGGAGCCCGACGCTCGGCGCGAAACCGCCGCCGGGTGCAATTGTGTTGTTCGACGGCACCAGCGCGGACGCCTGGGCCGGCGGACACCTGGACGAGCGCCATCTGCTCGCCGCGGGTTGCAAGAGCAAACAGAGTTTCACCAATTTCACGGCGCACCTTGAATTCCTGCTTCCATTCGCGCCGCTGGCGCGCGGGCAGGACCGCGGCAACAGCGGCATTTACCTGCAGGACCGTTACGAGGTCCAGGTGCTCGATTCGTTCGGACTCAAGGGCGAGAACGACGAATGCGGCGGCTTCTACTCGCAGACGGCGCCTTCGGTGAATATGTGTTTCCCGCCGCTCACCTGGCAGACCTACGACATCGACTTCGCGTCTGCGAAATACGACGAATCCGCCAAGAAGACCAAAAACGCCGTCGTCACCATCAAACACAACGGGGTCACTATCCATGAGAACCTGGAATTGAAAGGGCCGACGCCCGGCGGAAAGAAGGAAGCTCCCGGCGGCGGTCCGCTTCAAATTCAGGGCCACGGGAATCCGGTGTTTTATCGAAACATCTGGGTTGTGCCGAAGTGACCGCCCGGCGAAGCGCTCCTCCGGTGGTGGGAACTGTGCGCGCCACGTTCGCCGTGTGGGATCCAAACTACCGGTCAACCTGAGACGCTGAACGTCCGTTCGAATCGGCCAAAGTTACGGAGATACTTGACTTCCAAGGCAACCAGGAGAAATTACACAACTGCTTGGTCCGCAGAATATCCTCTCCGGGCAAAGAAACCCGGGAAATCCTATGAGAAAACGCGTTCGACTCCCTCAGGGGCATGTCCCTACCGGCTGCCCGGTTTGCTCGATCATTCCGTCCCACATCCTGCGCCACCTGTCCCGGCACGGTCCCCAGCAACTGCGCGAGCGCATGCTCCAAACGCTGCAACATTCCGAACGCCTGCGCGGCCACCGTGACATGCTGGCCTACCTGGGCGCCGTGGCTCTGGCGACACCCACGGGGACCAAACGTCGGACGATCTATGATCTGCGCCACGGCACAAAACTGCCCGGCCAACTCGTCCGCGACGAGGGCGACCCCCGGAGAAAAGACCAGAATGTCAATGAAGCCTATGACTACTCCGGCGCAACCTACGACTTTTACGATCAGGTGTTCGGACGAAGCTCCGTTGACGGCAACGGCATGCGGCTCGATTCTTCCGTTCATTATTCGACCGACTACGACAACGCCTTTTGGAACGGCGCGCAGATGGTCTATGGCGACGGCGATGGCGTCATCTTCGAACGATTCACCAAATGCCTGGACGTCATCGGGCACGAATTGACGCACGGCGTCACCCAGTTCGAGGCCGCCCTCGCGTATCACGACCAGCCTGGCGCTCTTAATGAATCGTTCTCCGACGTTTTCGGCGCGCTGGTGAAACAATGGAACCTCAAGCAAACTGCTGACCAGGCCGATTGGCTGATCGGCGCCGGCTTGCTGGCCAAAGGCATCAATGGCGTCGCGCTCCGTTCGATGAAAGCGCCCGGCACGGCTTACGACGACCCTCAACTGGGCAAAGATCCGCAGCCCGCCCACATGAAGGATTACAACCAGGACAGCGCCGACAATGGCGGCGTGCATATCAACTCCGGCATCCCCAATCATGCGTTTTATCGGGTCGCCACGTCGCTCGGCGGTTTCGCGTGGGACAAAGCCGGCAAAATCTGGTACGACACACTCACCAATGTGATCGGCCCCAACACAAGCTTCGAACAGGCGGCAGACGCCACTATCCGCTCGGCGGGCAACCTCTATGGCAACGGCAGCCAGGAACAACAAGCCGTGCAATCGGCCTGGAAGCAGGTCGGCGTCCTCAAGTAGTTTCAAGCGCACGGCCGGACGCGAACTGGAAAACCGCGCCCGGGACCTTTATCCTGGTAGTCATGCGCCTCACGTTGACTCGCAGCGGCGGTTTCGCCGGCATATTGCCTCCGCCGGTCACGCTCGACACGGCACAACTGCCGCCCGCTGTCGCCCGACGCCTCGAGGAATTAGTTGCCTCAGTCGATTTCTTTAATCTCCCCAACACGCTTGCGGCGCCGGCGCGGCAACCCGATCGCCTGCAATTCACGGTCCGCGTCGCCGACGAAAACGGGCGCGAACACACGGTGACGTGCGACGAGGAAGTCGCTTCCGAACCCTTCCTCGAACTCGTCCGCGCTGTGCGAACGACCGCAAGAAAATAATCTCACATCGGACCCATTGACCAGGGTGAGTTCAAGAATCGTCGCAAGAGCCGTAGCCGCCCAGATTACGAGGCGGAAGTGTTTTCCGTTCCAAAATCCGCCTCCTTGCGTCGGCGGCTACCATTCCTGAACTCACCCTCACCCATTGACGACTGCGAAGCCGCCAGCGCGACAATCCGCCATTCGAAGCCGCAAGTGTCGGCGAGCGGGAACGATTTGTATCCGGAAACTGGCCGCCGCCTGTCGGCAATGTGGGCAGCAGAGCGCCCGCGTCCTTCTGGTTGGCACGCCTCCGGGCGCTGCTTGCGGCGCGAACAGGCGGATTTGTCGGTCAATGCCGGTCGCGGCACTCGCGATGCTACAGCGTATGCCGCTGATGAACGCTTCGGGCTGACCAGGCGCGGGGCCAGTGCCGGCATGAATCGTCGGGACAGAGCGGTCCCCGGTTCGATGTCTGGAAAATGGCGCGAATTGTGGCTCACAGGGTCCCGGGATGTTTTTATCCTTCGGGTTATGATCGGCTTTACTACACAACGAGATAGGCAGGACGGTCAAAAAGTCGCCCGGGACGGTTCCGGGGCCGGGCGCGTAAAGCCGGGCGACATCATTCTCTGGGTTGAGAATCATTTGGAGTCCTGGAGGCAAATCACGCATTTCATCAGCCTGGCGCACGGCAAGAAGTTTGACGCCGACGATGAAGCCCAATTCCTGGAATTAAAGGGTGTCATTGTCCAGGAGTTGGAAATGATCCTGGCGTCGGGCGAATGCCTCTCACCCACCAAAGAGGACGTCCACACGATGATGAATAGCGTTCCTTCGCTTTCTTATATCAGCCAGTTGAACGATGGCGCTCTGCGCAATATCGAGCATCAGTGGCATCTGATTTACATCGGATGGCATGCCGCTTTGGGACGATTAAAGGTCAGACACAATGCCGTCGAGTCACGGTATCCCAGGTCCGGTTTTCTCTGGTCGGCGCGGTGATTCCCGCGGCGAATGAGCCCTCAGATTTCATTCAAAACCACCCGCACCGCGGCCAGCAGCGCGGCCACACGCGTCCGCAACGGAAAATCCGAAGGCGCTTCCAGTGTGTAGCTGTGCCGCGTCCGGTTCATGATCAGGTAGAACGCCTCCGGCCATTGCGGCCGTTTCGCGAGATCAACGTCAGGCCGGATGATGCCGCCCCGCGCCGGACGGTCCTCGATGACCGGCGAAGGATCGACGGGACAAACCTGCGACACCGCCCGGACCATTTTCTCTCCCAACGACGCCTCCCGACCGGGATTGACTTCGTAAACATAGAAGCCGTGCGATTCCCAATCTTCGTGCAGGCAAAGCGTCAAATCGAAACCCGGCTGTCTCTCGAGCCAGGCGACGTGCGCGCGAACTTCGGCCGATCGCAGATGGCGATAGTCCCTGTTGAGGTCTATGCCCGCGTCGTTTTCGCGGCGGTTGAGCGGAAAGCCGGTGGGGTTCAGGCACGGACAAACCCACAGGTCCGCTCCCTCGGGCCATCGATTTTCCTGTAACAATTGCCGGACGGCGAGCGGACCAGCCGGTTCATCGCCGTGTATCCCCGTCGAGAGGTAAAGCCTTTTGCCCGGCGCTTTGACCCGTCGCCGGAACGCCAGCAGGTCCAAACTGCCTGACACCGGCAACTCCTCGATCTCCCACCCGTACTGGCGCGCCGCCTCCAGGTCGTCGCGCAAGACCTGATTGATGTCGATGGTCTCACCAAAGTAAGCGCCGTTGTTCTTGCCCAGACGTTGAACGGAATGCGACATGAAAAGAACCTAACGCGATGGCTGAATGATTCAAGCACGGCAATAGGCCAAGCGTCGGAAGTTTTCGCGGATTTTTCGTCCTCGTCGTCGTCCTCGACCTCGACGGGCGCACTTCCGATTACGAGGACGAGGAGGAGAAGTAGGACGAGGACGATTTGGTGGCGGTTCTGCTGCGCCATGCGATAAGCGGATTAACCGCCGGGCGAGCGATCGCCGCGCAACGAACCGTCCGCGACGGCCTTGCCCCGGTCCCGGAACGGCGGGCGCATTCGCAGACCGAGTTGCTCGAGCATCGCCCGGTCGGCGTCGTAATCCGGCGAGGGCACGGCTTTGGTCAACATGCTTCTGGTCTCGCTCGAGAAAATCGAATTGGCGCCCGCGAGAAAGCACAAGGCCTGTTCGGCCACGTTGAGCCGGGCACGTCCGGCGGACAAACGCACGACGGACCCGGGCATTACGATGCGCGCGGTGGCAATCATCCGCAACGTTTCATCGAACGGCACGTCTGGTTGGTCCGCCAGCGGCGTTCCCGGCACCCTGGAAAGGATGTTGACCGGAACCGATTCGGGGTGCGGGCGCAAGGTGGCCAGCGTGTGCAGCAGCGCAATGCGATCGGCAATACTCTCGCCCAGGCCGAGGATGCCGCCGCAACAAACGGTGATGCCTGTCTTACGAACGTTTTGCAATGTGTTCAACCGATCCCGGTAGGTCCGGGTGCTGATAATGGTCCGGTAGTGGTTTTCCGAGGTGTCGAGATTGTGGTTGTAGGCGTAGAGCCCGGCTTCCTCCAACCGCCGTGCCTGCGATTCCGTCAACAGACCGAGCGTGCAGCAAACTTCAACCCCCAGGGCAGTGACTTCGCGGACCATTGCCAGGACGCGGTCGAACTGCGCATTGTCCCGCACTTCGCGCCACGCGGCGCCCAGGCAGACGCGGCTCACGCCGTTCGCTTTTGCCCGTCGCGCCATCCTGACCACGGCATCCGTGTCCATCAACGGCTGCGGTTCGATTCCCGTGTCGTAGCGCGCCGATTGCGAACAATACGCGCAGTCTTCGGGGCAGCCGCCGGTTTTGACGGAGACGAGTTTGCACACCTGCACTTCGTCGCTGTCGTGATAACGGCGATGCACGCTCGCCGCGCGGAACACCAGGTCGAGCAGCGGCGCGTCATGAAAGGCCCGGATTTCCCCGGGCTGCCAATCGTATCGGATGTCTTCAGGCATCGGTTGTTTCCAGGTTCATGCGGACGCGCTCACGCCGAATCGAAGTCCACCGGTTATTCCGGCGTCAACCCATTCCGCCCACACGGTTGACACCATAACAATCCCGGCGGGCCGTGCAAGCTTTTGCGGATTTTCTCCCCCCGGGCCGGATCCTTTACCGCGACAGGAGCGAAAGTTTCGGCGCCTGGTCCGGGGCGAGAGGATGGATGGAAAATTCTCCCGCCGCCAGCCGTCCCAGCCAGTTTTCGATCAGCGTCAGAACTGCTCTCACGTCGAGCTCCTCATGAACCGCGGGATATTTCCGGAGGTTTGCGCGCGCCAGCTTGAACAGCGAGGAGGCCGGATGAAAGCGGCCCTTTTTCAAATGAACAAAAGCGCCGGCCAATTGAATGAGCCCCTGATAGAACGCGCCGTTGGCCCCCCGACGATCCGCCAGCCAAAGTTCTTCGAGCACTTCGTGCGCTTCGTAAAACAAACCGAGGTTGAAGCACTGGAAATAGCCAAGGTAGTGCGCATCCAGCCGCTGTCCGCGGCACGCTTCAATCAAGGCGGCGATCTTCGTGCTTTTTTTGCTCATCGCGCACAGCATACAATCTGAGGGGCAAAGAGTGAAGGACGGAAGGGTGCAGCGTTGACAACTGATTACCCGTTGGACACTCTCGCGCCATGGCAAAACCCGCTTTAGGCCGCGGACTGAGCGCGCTGCTGGGGGCCTCGCCACCACCGGCGCCGCCGCCGCCCGCGCCCGTCGAATCAGCAACTGCCGCCGCAGCCGCACCCGCCACGGACACGCGCGAGCGGGTGGAACGCGCCTCGTTGGCGCGCATCCGGCCCTGCCCGCTCCAGCCGCGCAAAGATTTCTCCGAAGAGTCGCTGCGCGAACTGGCTGACTCGATCAAGGAGCAAGGCATTGTGCAGCCGCTCATCGTGCGGGCCCGGGGCGACGGTTACGAACTGATCGCCGGCGAACGCCGCTGGCGGGCGGCCCGGATGCTCGGCCTGGATGAAGTACCGGTCATCGTGCGCGAGGCGGATGATCGGGCCGTTCTGGAGCTGGCATTGATCGAAAACCTCCAGCGGGAAAACCTGAACCCGCTCGAGGAAGCGCAAGGTTACGCGCAGTTGATCGAGCAGTTCCAGCTCAAGCAGGAGGAAGCCGCCGCCAAAGTCGGCAAAAGCCGCGCCGTGGTGGCCAACGCGCTGCGATTGCTCAAGCTCGCCCCCGAGATCCAGGCCTACGTCCGGGACGGACGGTTGTCCGTCGGCCATGCGAAAGTGATTCTCGGCCTCACCCGCGCGGAGGAACAAAAGCTCGCTGCGGAACGCGTCATCAAGCAGGCGCTGAACGTCCGCCAGACCGAACAACTCGTGGCGCATTTGCAAAACCGCGGCGCCGCGCCGAGCGGCGCAAAATCCGGTTCGCTGCCCCTGACCAAGGACTCGCACGTGGCCGATCTCGAGCGTCGTTTGCACGAGCGACTCGGTACCAAGGTCGATTTGCGCTACCGGCAGGGCAAGGGCGCCCTACACATCCATTTTTATACCGACGCCGATCTCGAGCGGGTGCTGGAGATGGTTGGCGTGAAGCCGGATTGAAGCGCGTGGGATTCTGCAAAGGAGACTTCCCGTGACGACCAGCTTTGAGCTTCGCGAGTTATGCGCGCAAAAACTGCTGGCGGTCGCGGATCGCGCCGGACAATTGACCGCGTTTGTCGGCCTGGACGGTTTCGTTGACGAAATCCTGCATGTCGTGGACAAACGGATCGACGCGCAAACTTACGAGCGCGTCCCCACGATCGCCCGCCTGGCCGAACGCATTGCCGAGGCCGCCGCCAGGAGCACCAACATCGAACTGGTGAACCAACTGACCAAACTGGGCGGCAACGGCCCGATCATGGCCAACGCCCTGGCCAGTTTTGGATTGAAAGTCACTTATCTCGGCAACCTGGGTTATCCCCACCGGCATCCGGTCTTTGATGAGTTCGCCAAACGGGCGGAGGTTTATTCCATCGCCGAGCCTGGCCACACGGACGCGCTCGAGTTCGAAGACGGCAAGATCATGCTCGGCAAACATTCCTCCCTCAAGGAGGTCAACTGGGCCAACATCCAGGCGCGCTTCGGACGCGACCCATTCGCTTCCCGGTTCCAAAACTCCGACCTCATCGCTTTCGTTAACTGGACGATGATCCCTTACATGAGCGACCTGTGGGAAGCATTGCTATGCGAGCTTTGTCCCGGCCTGGGCGGGCCCCGCCGCAAAATGTTTTTGGACCTGGCCGATCCGGAGAAGCGCACGGCCCAGGATATTTCTCGCGCCCTGGAGTTGATCGCGCGGTTCGAGAAACACTTCGACGTCATGCTGGGTCTCAACGAGAAGGAGGCCAATGAAATCGGCGAAGTGTTGGGGCTGCGCCACAGGGCGCACAATACCGAAGCTTTGTCCTCCCTGGCGCGGGAATTGCACGCCAGGTTGCCCCTCAGCACGATTGTCATTCATCCGGTTTCCTACGCTCTGGCGATCAGCGGCGACGCGGTGGCTGCCGTCAAAGGGCCCTACGTTTCCAAACCGAAGATCACGACGGGCGCCGGCGACCATTTCAACGCCGGATTTTGCCTGGGTAAACTGCTCGGCTTTGACAACGCAATGAGCGTGTTGACCGGCGTCACCACCAGCGGTTATTACGTCCGAACCGCCACCAGTCCATCCATTCCCCAACTGGCCGAACTTCTGCGCAAATGGCCGGGCAGATAGCGCTTCGGACTTTCCACTCTTCCTGATATGCTTCTTCCGGTTCTGAATTACGGCCATCCGATGTTGCGGCAGAAAGGCGCGCGCATCGAAAAAATCACGCCTCCGATAAAAAAGCTGATCGCGGACATGCTCGAGACGATGTATTCGGCCGCGGGCGTCGGGCTGGCGGCGCAACAGGTCGGCCACGCCTTGCAACTGACTGTCATCGACGTGCGCGGGGTCAAGGACCGGCCTTCCACACTCGAATTGAAGGGGAAACCCGCGGACGTCGCCGCCTTTATGCCGCTCGTGTTGATGAATCCTGAGATCACGCCGGTGGGACAACCGGTGACCGGGCCGGAAGGCTGTCTGAGCTTCCCCGAAATTTTCGCCGATATTGCCCGCCCGGAATCGGTGGACGTCGTCGGCCTGAACGGAAAAGGCGAGCGCATCGAATTTCGCTGCGGCGGTTTGCTGGCCCGCGCCGTCCAACATGAGGCGGACCACCTGCACGGAATTCTCTTCATCGATCGGATGAACGCCGAGACGAAGAAGGAGCTGAAGCCGCAGTTGGAGGCGCTGCAAGCGGAAACCAAAGCGGCGTTGAAGAAGAAAGATGGGCAGCGCTAGTAAACCTTGCGCAGGTGCGAGGGGAGGATGTTCAGCTCGGAACGGTATTTGGCGACCGTCCGGCGCGCAATTTTGATCCCCTTTTGGTCGAGCAGCCGGACGATCTCTTCATCGGACAGCGGGTGGGACGTCTCCTCGTTCCTGATCATGTCGGCGATCATCCCCTTGACGCTGGTGTTGGAGACGCCAATGCCGCTGGCAGTTTGAATGCCGGAGGTGAAGAAATATTTCATCTCGTAAGTGCCTTGCGGTGTCTCAATGTATTTGCCCGACACCGCCCGACTCACCGTGGTCTCATGCACGCCGACGACTTCCGCCACCTGCACCATCGTCAGCGGCTTGAGAAACGCAACGCCCTTGTCCATGAACTCGCGCTGTCGTTTCACGATTTCTCTGGCGATGTTCAGAATGGTTTGCTGCCGTTGGTGGAGGCTTTTTATCAGGAATTTTCCCGCGCGGATTTTGTCGCGGATATATTCGCGGACTTCCGCCGAGCTGTCCGCCTGCGCCATGAGGTCTTTGTAGGTGTTGCTGATGCGCAAGTGCGGGATTTGCTCGTTGTTCGTCGTCACGACGAAATCGTCGCCCAGTCGCTGCACGAACACTTCCGGCAGGATGTATTGATTGTTGTCCGGCAGAAACGCCCGGCCCGGTCTCGGCTCCAGATTGCCGATCCGCGCCACCGCCTTCTGCACGTCATCAACGGCTATGTCCATACCGCGCGCGATCTCCGGAATACGCCGTTTGCCCAGCGCTTCCATGTATTCGGCCACGATCCGGTATTCCAAAGTGTCTTGTTTGCCGTCGCGTTCCAGTTGCAGCAGCAGGCATTCACGCAAGTCGCGGGCGCCGACACCCAGCGGATGGAACGTCTGAATGACCTTCAGCACTTCGAGAATCTTCTCGGGGCGGATGTTGGTGGCAAACGCCAGCTCGTCCACGCTCGACTGGAGGTACCCGTAATCATCGATGTTCCCGACGATCATCTCTCCGATCTGGCGTTGCTCCGCGGTCAGATCCGACAATCGGATCTGTTCGAGCAGGTTTTCCTGAAGCGAAGTCCCCGCCACCAGCGAATCGAACATGAACTGCCGTTTTTCCTCTTCCTCCTGACTTTGGCGCATCGGGAGATTCGTCTGCGCAAAGTGGTCGCGCCATTCCTGGTCAAGCTGCGTCAACCGCTCGAACTCCGCCTGGAAATCGTCCACCGGCGCGTCGCTGTTCTTTTCCACCGCGGGATCAAACGTCACGTCCGCGGGCGGTTCCGCGGGATCGACGGGAGCGACGGTCTCTTCGCCCTCGCGATCCTCCTTCTCTTCCAGCGTCGTTTCCGTTAGCGCCGCTTCCTCCAAAACGGGGTTCTGTTGGAGTTCCTGCTCGACCATCGCCTTCAATTCCAGCGTGGGGGCCTGCAAAAGCGCCAACGACTGCTGCAGTTGAGGAGCCAGCACCTGCGACAGCGTCATCCTCTGCGAGAGATGTAAGCCCTGAGCCATTGGTCCGATGATAGTGACTCTTTGCAATAGCTCAAGCAATTTGCGGCACGATGTCTGCTTTCTCAAAACGCGTGCCAGCGGCACAACCCGCAAAGTCAACCTCTATTTGTTGCCCGCCGCCTCGACGCCTCGACCCGCCGTCTTGCGTAACGCAAAAGGGTTGCCCCGGCCGTTCCGCAGTTCTAACGTCGGCGCGTGGCAGTCCATCTCACCATTCTCGGCAGCGGTTCGGCGGGCAACTGCGCCTATCTTGAGACGGAGGAGACGCGCGTGCTTGTCGATGCGGGTTTTAGCGGCCGTCAGATTCGCCAGCGGTTGGCTTCCATCGGCCGCACTCCCGAAAGCCTGCACGGAATCCTGATCACGCACGAGCACAGCGACCACATCCAGGGCCTGGCCACTTTGTGCGCCCAATTGCCGGTTCCCATCTACTGCAATCGTCTGACCAAGGAAGCCATCGAGAATCAGCTCCAGGCCAGGTTCGACTGCCGCATTTTCAGCACCGGCGCCACCTTCGAAGTGGGCGACCTGACGGTCGATACTTTTTCCGTCCCGCACGATGCGTATGATCCGGTCGGTTTTCTTCTGCGCGCCAGCGGGGCGAATATCGGCTTTCTAACCGACCTGGGCCACGCCACTCGGCTCGTCATCGAACGGGTCCGGGCGGCCAATGTGCTGTTGCTGGAAACCAATCACGATCTCAAGCTGTTGCAGGAAGACACCCGGCGTCCCTGGAGCATCAAACAGCGCATCCTGAGCCGGCATGGGCACCTTTCCAACGTCGCCGCCGCCGACGTGGCCGAGCAAATCGTCTCCTCCGAACTGCGCCATCTCTATCTCGGCCATCTCAGCCGCGACTGCAATCGTCCGGAACTGGCCCATCAGATCGTGACCGAACGCCTGCAAAAACTCGGCGCCGCTCACGTCCGCGTCGAGTCCACTTCGCAGGATGTCCCCTGCCCGACGTTGAGCCTGTGAACGCCCCAATGAATTCGTCCTCGTCCTCCTTCTCGTCCTCGTCCTCGATTGTCGCACTTCCGATTACGAGAATGACGACGAGGACGAGGACGAAGAGTCGCGCGGCCTGCGCCCCACGCGAAAGCCCGCAAAGTTTCCCGTTTATCCGCCGCTTCATTCGTGGCTAAATCGGGCGATGGAAAAAACCTTGCCGCCCCTGGCGCCGGGCACGCTTTACCTGGTGGCGACGCCCATCGGCAACCTCGAAGACATCACCCTGCGGGCGTTGCGGACGCTGCAGGAATGCGACGTGATTGCCGCGGAAGACACGCGCCGCACCGGACAGCTATTGAAGCACTTCGGCATATCCAGGCCGTTGCTGAGCTGTTTTCAGTTCAACGAAGCGAAACGCAGCAAGGAAATCATCGCGCGATTGCGGCGGGGCGAGAAGGTGGCGCTGGCCACTGACGCCGGCAGTCCGGGCATCAGTGATCCGGGCCAATGCATGGTCCAGGTGGTGCTGACCGCCGGCTTTCGGGTGGAGCCCGTGCCCGGCGCCTGCGCGCTGGTGGCCGCGCTCACGGCCAGCGGATTGCCGACCGACGAATTTCATTTCATCGGCTTTCTGCCGCACAAGTCCGGCCGGCGACGGGACAAGCTGGAATCGCTGAAATCCGTTTTCGGCACGCTGGTGCTGTATGAATCGCCTTACCGGGTCGGAAAACTCCTCGCGGAGCTTGGCGAAATCTTTCCGGACCGGACCGTAATTCTGGCGCGCGAACTCACCAAAAAGTTCGAGGAATTTCAGCGAGGCAAACCGGCAGAGCTGTTGGAGGTTGCGAAGAAACGGATTTTGAAAGGCGAGTTTGTGGTGCTGGTGGGTCCGGCGGACAGATGAGGAGGCCGGAGGCGAAAGGGTTCCGTAGCGGAACGCCGAACGGCGGCAGAACCAGATTCTTGCCAAGGGCATCTAACCCGCGGGATGGTTCCATCCAAATCTCAGGTTCATGAAAAAATTCCAAAGGCTGACCAGAACGATGGAAATGAAATTGGCAAGATAGACGTTCAGGTGCAGCCCATAAACCTGTGCGTTCAGCAGCAACACGCTCAAGCCGATGCCCGCCAGGCAGATCAGATTGAATTTTGCCAGATGGATCAGACGCGAACGCCAATGGCCGCGCGGCGCTCCCAGGCCCTGAAAAGTCCAAAGATCGTTCCAGACAAAATTATTAAAAATGGCGACTTCCGCCGCGATCACTTTGCTCAAGCTGAGGTTCCAACCGAACAACCCGGGCGACGCCAACAACCAGATGAGACCCATGTCCACCGCCACACCCGTTCCGCCCACAATACAGAACCTGGCATAACGCTTGAGCACCAGCCCAACCGCGCCATCACGGAATGTCCCCACCCATCGCATCCCCGACTAATAACCAGCTTGTTTTGCCAAGGATTTCTTCGTGTAAAGCCGGTGGTCGGCGTCCTGATACACCACCCGATATTCGGCGTCGATCAAATCTTGAAACGGAACTTCGCGCGTGTCATTGCGCAAAAGAATTACCTCCGGTTTCACTGCCCACATCTCTTCCGCGACGCGAGAATTGGTCATGTCGCCGGACCAAAAGCGTTTTAAGGGCAACACAGCCATATTGGGCGGCATCGGAATGCCTGCGTGAAAGGAATAAATGGATTCATCCGCGTAAATGAACTTGGCGAACGGTTTCAACCGTTCAATTTCGCCGAGCACCATCGAGCTATGGGTCTGGGGCGAACCGCGAATACCGGCGACCTGAAAATAAACCCGTGAACTCATCCAACCCAGGGCGAAAATTCCAAACACGCCCAACATCACATACGAGCGAATGCTTCGCCGGAGGCGGCTCCGTTTCCAGATTGCTTCCAATCCGATCGCCGCGCACCAGCAGAGCGGGATCGCGCTGTGAATGTAATAATACGACCACCAGGGCTTGTGAGTTGCGAAGATGGCCAACATCAGGATCAGCCATCCCAGGGGAACGATCGCCGCAGCAGTACCGCGCAGCCGCCCCAGAAAGACAATTCCGAGGAGAGCCGGAACTGTGGTGTCCCAGTTCTTGAGCAATACGCCCCAATCAAATGGGTGATCGTTGGGCGACCCGTATTCAAACGATTTAGCGGCAGCAAAGTGCGAGGACCAGGACTGTTGAAAATGAAGCAAAAAGGCGCCCCGGTCGATCGCGCAGTCAATGGCAACAAAACTCAAGGCGAGGCTCGCAGCCAGGAGCGACAGAGACCGGAACAAGGAAGCGCAGCTTTCCCGGCTGCTCCGAGCGGCAGGCGGAACGCCTGCGCCACCTTGGAGGACCGGTTCGCGATGCCGCAGCCAGATAATAAGCGCGGCGAGCGGAAGCAGGATGACGGTGACGAGTTTCATCTGGAACGCGACGCCGAAGAGCACTCCCGAAAGAACTTCCCCGATGCGCCATCTCGTCTGCCTGCATGACTGCAGCACAGCCAGCGCAGCGACGGCACTCGCCAGTGCAGGAATTTCCAACATGCAGGAAGAACTGAGCTCGATGAATCCGGGCGATACGCTGAGCAACGCGACGGTCAAACCGGCGACCATCAGCCCGCTGATACGGCGGCTGATCAGGAAAACCGACACGAGCAAAATCAGAGTAAAACCCGTGGTGAGCAAACGGGGGCCCAGAATGGACGGAGAAACGTGTTTCAGGATTTGGGTGATGAAGAAGGTGTGCAGCGGCGGCTGGTCGTTCCAGACTTCTGTATAAAGTTGGTAGCCTTTGAGGCAAAGCGTGGCTTTGGCCAGTTCAAAACCTTCGTCAGCGCCAATCTGCACCGCCGTTCGCATCGGAACGAAACTTTGAATCAGGAGGAAAGCACTCAGCAGGATGGTCAGAATCACGGTCGGTCTGCCGATCCAGCAACGCCAATGGATCGCGCCCGCTGCGCGCAATGGCTCGATTCGGCTCTGGCAACCTTCAGTTTGTATATTGAGTGGGGCTGAAGGCATCATTCGGATTGTGCGGGTGAGAACGTGTAAACAAAGTCAGGTCAGGCCTCCGATCACCGGGCATCCGGCCTTCCCTGGTAGTTCTCCCAATAACGCTTAAGCACACGTTCATAAACGGCGCGATTCGGCAAGTGAGCGCACTCGGCCTACAACGTCCTTGTAAAATCTGCCATGTGCAGGCCTGGTCCCCTGATCGGGCGCTCTTTCAACCGGCAGTTGACGTTCGCCGCCCGGACTCTGCTCTTTTGAACGACACATTCACAGCGCTTCAAGGCGGCCCCGGACGAGCCGGCTGCATGGGAGACTCCCAGTTCCGGCTCCACGTCAGCGTCCAGAGGTCCGGCAATTTGACGAACGAAGCGCGGCCGTCGGCGAAGCTGACATTGACTTCCCACGCTCGTGGCAGCGGTTGGTTAAGCGGCCAGTCGCGCGGCGCGCTGCTCGGAGGCTTCGAGCCATGACGGCCAATCGCCACCGACGCAAGCGACTCATTCCAGCCGGGCGGGCCGAACGGAGTCGTCGCCAGAAACAGATTACGAGACGGGCGATTAGCGGGCTGAGGCCAGACCATATCCCAAACCGCGTCCGCAAACATGGGCGTCCGGGTGGGATACTGAATGCCGGCTTCGGACGGAAAGTCACTCTCCGGCGCAAACGTGGCGACTAACGATGTCGTTTCCGAGCATAACCAGCCGTTGAGCGCATAGCTGCCAGTCCAGTCCTGCTTTGGTTCAGAGATGATCTCGCCGGGCAACCGCCAGCAATTGGCCGCGGTTCCGGGATTGAACCCAGGCCGTGTTCCACCCACCCCTTCTTGTCCGTCGATAAACTTCGCCGGCAGCGGCTCGCGCGCGACAGGACAAATCCGAATATCCGGCGTGTCCGTTTTGGAGGCGCCCTGATACCGCCACCACAAGGGAATCCCCGCGGCATCGCGCGGGAGACGGGTGCCGTGATCCTGCTGGTACATGTAAGCCAATTGGCCTAATTGCTTGAGGTTGCTCAGGCAGGCGACCTGCTCGGCTTTGAGATTGGCGGCGGAAAACGACGGCAACAGCAGGGCCGCCAGGATCGCAATGACGGCGATGACGACCAACAGTTCGATCAGGGTGAATGCGGGGTTCCTTTTCATCGAAACATCGTTGTTGTGGGCGTTATCT
>WNGA01003858.1_pt1 | contig 25678 bp, 24 predicted proteins | sample 5400061 | NCBI WGS metagenome assembly WNGA01 (sample SAMN13153366, study PRJNA577476) | soil metagenome | isolation source: 100 cm soil or saprolite under grassland replicate 2 | place: USA:California | collected 2016-06-15 | reverse complement strand
CCGGCGCCGACGGCGCGAACGTCGGGCCGTGACATGGTCCTGTGGTGCAGTCTGGTTAGCACGCCGCCCTGTCAAGGCGGAGCTCGCGGGTTCAAATCCCGTCAGGACCGCCGGGCGGGTTGCAGCCGCAACCCGCTCACGGCCGGGTAGCTCAGTCGGCAGAGCACACGCCTGAAAAGCGTGGGGTCGACGGATCGACGCCGTCCCCGGCCACCAACGAACAGGCAGGTCAGACCGTGTTTTTGGCCTGCAGTTCGACCACGGCGCCTCCCCCTTGGGGGGCGTCGTGCCACTGTCGTGCCACTACGGATTCGCGATTCGCGTCGCGAGCGGCGCGGTAAGCGGCGTCGAGGCCTTCGGTGAGGGCTTCGTCGAGTTCGGGGAACAGGTGCCCGTAGGTGTTCATCGTGACGGTGATCGACGAGTGCCCAAGACGCTGCATCACCGCCAGCGGATGCGCGCCCTGGGCGATGAGCAGCGCGGCGCAGGTGTGGCGCAGGTCGTGGAAGCGGGTCCGCTCGGGCAGGCCGGCGGCGGCGACCGCGGGACGGAACTGGCGGCGGTAGAAGTTCCGGTGCCGGAGTGGGCCACCTTCGGGCGCGCTGAAGACGAGGGCGTAGCGCTCGCGTGAGCGGTCCGCGAGATACGCGGCGAGCTCCTCGCACAGGGACGGCGGGAGGGCGACGGCGCGGCGCTCATAGGTCTTCGGCGGTCCGAACACCAGCCAGACCCATGGCTCCTCGGCCAGCGATTCGACGACCTCGATACGACGTCGCAACAAGTCGAGTCGACCCACCCGGAGCGCGCCGATCTCCCCGGCCCGAAGTCCGGTGTAGGCCGCAAGTCGGATGAGGACGCCGTATGGCGCGCTGATGGCCTCCGCCAGGGCCTCGATCTGCGACGTGCTCAAGAACATCATCTCGTGGCGGTCGGACCGTGGGACGCGCACACCGTCGCATGGGTTGACCTTGATCGCGCCCGATCCGACCGCAGACGCGAACACCAGGCGCGCCACCTTGCGGGCGCCGCGCACGGTGCCTGGTGCCGCGCCGCCCGCGATCAGATCAGCGATGAGGCGGCGGACGTCGACCTGTTCGGCCGTGGAGAACCAGAGTTCGCATCCGTTGGCGGAACTGTGTGTGTACCGGGGAGATAGTTGACACCGCGTGCTTGAGAGTTATCTGACAGCCGCTCCTACGAGTTGTTGTCTTGGTTGATGCTGGGTTTTGGCGCAGACGATTCGCGCCAGCGGCCGGGCAGGTCCAGCCGGAGCCGGAGCGCTTATTCGGGTGAGTCCCGTCCTCGTGGAGAGCCGGGGCGTGTCCCGATCTTGCTTGGGTCGACGAAGCGCACATGGATGTGTAGGACCGTGGTGTCTGGGTCATGGCCCAGCCACTCAGTCAGATCGACATCAACCTTGCCGGCGGGCGTGTCGAGCTGTCCTCGCGGGCCCCCGAACTCGTCGAGCAACTCTCGGAGCGGTCTGCCGGTGAACGCTCGGCGACCATCGGGCAGAGTGACCTCACGGCGCGTCTCGTGCGGCCCAGCTTCGGTGATTTCGACCGTGACGTTCCTCAAGTGCGCTCCTTCTCTGGGAGATAGCTAATCACGCGCCCGGCTCCCCGCAACACGGGTAGGTGAATGCTCGCTCGGGGCTGTTCTGCTTGCCGGTTGGTAGCGGCGCGTGTGGTCGATGGCGAAGGAGCGGATGTGTTCTTCGCCCCAGTACAGGTGCACGAGTCCGTCGGCGGCGACGACGCGCACGCGGGTGCCGGCCCAGCGCCGCCCGACTTGGATCTGTTTGTTGGCGAAGGTGAGCTTGCCGGCTTCGGAGACGCTGCGCACGGTGGACTTGGGCGGGTAGATCGGCTCGCCGTGTTGGTCGAAGCCGACGCTCATGGCCCGTCCGTCCGCCACTGGTACTGCCGGGCGGTATCGCTGCGCCGGGGTGAGGTTCCCGATGGCTTGGTGGGGACGCTCGCGGTTGTAGTGGAACCGCAAGCCGTCGAGGAGCTCTTGGAGGTGCGAGAGATCACATGCCGGGCCCTCGTCGGCGAGCCACTCCTTCAGAGTGCGATGGAACCGCTCGAGTTTGCCGAGGGTCTGGGGGTGATAGGCGGCGGCGTGGATGAACTCGACGTCGAGATCGGCGAGGGCGCGTTCGAACTCGACGGTGACGCCGTGCAGGCGGCCGGTGAAGCACAGGCCGTTATCGGATAGCACCTGGCGGGGTAGCCCATAACGCGACGCGGCTTCTTCGAAGCAGTCCCAGGCCGCCTCGCCAGTCGGGCCGTCGGCGGCGACGGCAGCCAGCAGATAGCGCGAGTGGTCGTCGATGACGTCGAGCACGTAGGCCTTGTGCTGATCGGCGAGGCGCACCTCGGTGGCGTCGATCTGCCAGAGGTCGTTGGCGATCTCTCGCTCGAAGCGCAACAGCGCCTTGGGACGCCGCGGCGGCTGGTCAGCCACCAGGTGGTTGCGGCGCAGCGCCTGATGAATCGTCGACACCGCCGGCGCTGAGCGGCCGGCGCGCACCAGCTCGGTGTGAATGCGGCGCGCCCCCACCGGGGATGATCCCGACGCATCCCACAGATCTCGGCCTCCAGCTCGACATCGATGCGAGCCGGTGAGTCCTTCGGTCGGCGGGACTGGTCCTCGAGGCCCTCCATGCCCGCCGCCAGATAGCGGCGGCACACCTCCGCCACCGACTCCCCGGACTGCTCGGCCTCCAAGAGAACCTCGAGTCGCAACTCGGCCATGGTCACCGTCCTCAGGGCCATTCCCACCTCCAGCTCTCCGGCTGCAGGCAGGCTCCGGCCTCACTCGGGCGGTGTCACGCATCTCCCCGGAACGTCACACATGTCTCCGGAACGTCACAGATCAGTCCCGAACGACCTGTCACGCATCACTCCGCGCCGCACACGTTGGCGGAACTGAGCGTCAGGCGCGAAACGGGAGTCATCCCGGGAGTGATCGCGATGACTCCCGGGCGGGCTCGGATCACTCCCGCCGCCCCGGGATCACTCCCGTCGCGGGTCATGAAGTCGCGATATCATGACTACATGGCAAAGCAGACCACCGTGAGGCTGCCCGACGAGCTCGCCCACGAGGCCGAGGCCGTGGCGCGGGTGAAGGGCTCGAGCGTCAACGCGCTGATCGTGGAGTCGCTCGCGGCCGAGCTCGAGCGGGTTCGGGCCGACAAGGACTTCACCGCCCGGGCCCGGAAGCTCCTCCAACGTGACAAGGAGCTGCTCGACCGGCTCGCTCGGTGACCCGCTACCTGCGGCTGGCGGAGTACCTCTGGCTCGCCGAGCAGTCACGGAGATCGAGGCCGCCGTGATCCGCACCCTTCGCAGAATCAATCACGCGATCGAGGACGCGGTCATCTGGTGGGCGTTAGGGCTGCCCGTGGAATTCCGTGATTTCGTGCCCTCCCGGGGCCGCCGCGAGCGCGTCAAGGCTCGTCGTGAGCGGTGGCGCACACACCGAGACACGCGTCCGCGCTCTTGACCACATAGGAGCTCTTGCTGAGATTCGTGTGTCGGGCGGCGGGCGCACCCCTGGTGCCAGTGTGTGAGCTTGCTTCGGGGCGTGTGCATTCGCGGGATGCAAGTTCGTGTGAGACGTCATGGGTGGTGGATGGATGGTCATGTAACTGGCTCTGAGTCGTGCTTGTCCGAGATGTGGTGGCTGAGCATGGTGAGCGTCGCCCTTCTGTTCTGCGGACCGGGATCGGTTGCCTCATAGGCGGGTTGTCGGCGGCCGCTCTCTTGCTCGGCGCGATCGCGACCTTCGGTTACTTCGAACTGCGAGACCTGGGGAGCTCGGAAGAAGGATCTGGTCCGAGCTTTCCGACTCCCAACGGCTTGTCCCCGCCATCCGCGGACACACTGCGGGCGCTGGATACCGGCACCGGGGATGAGCGCTGGCGGAATCAAATCGGCCACGCGGCCGAATTCGTCGGAATCGCCAGCGATGTGGCCGTTGTGCATGAGTCGGACAAACACGAGCTCATCGCGCTCGATCTGATGACGGGTGTGCAGCGTTGGCGCGAAGGCCCCGCGCTCGTCCACGACTGCTCACCCATCGTGGACGGTTCGGTCGTAATCGGCGTGACCTTCCACGGCGAGCTCGTGGCCCAAGACGTTCAGACCGGCGCGAAGGTCTGGCAGACGAAGGCCGCCGCCCGCTGGGAATGCGCCAGCCTCGTCGGGGCTGACGGGACGGTCGTCGTCTCGGGAAGCGTGGCGCACCCCCACGAGGCCTTCGCGGCCGGTTATGACACCGCCACGGGGCTGGAACGATGGCGACAGGACGGGTCCATGGCCCCGGGACTGTTCCTGCATGGGTCCAACAGCGGGCTCGTCTTCGCAGCTGCCGGTCACGGCGCGATCGACGCGCTCGAGGCGGCGACTGGCGCCGGGCGTTGGCGGTGGGAACCCCCTCAGCCGGTCCGTAACGACCTCCTGCTGGTCGCCATCGACGTCAGGGCAGTCACCGCCGGATCAAGCGTTGGGTTCAGCGCGGCTGATCCAGAGGCTCGCCGCGGCGAGACGCGCACCATCACGGTCTTCGTGGACGTCCAAGACGGCGTCGAGCGATGGCGCACGAAGAGCGGCGCAGCATCGTCGTTTGCGTACGATTCGACGACCGACACGCTCGTCGAACTCGGCGAGCCCCCGGTCCCGATCGCGCGTAACCCTGCGACGGGCGCCGCGCTCTCGACCGGCTCAACGCCCGGCGAGAGTCTCGTAGCTGCAGACGGGATGGCTTATGTCGGCGACGGAGACGTCACGGCCCTCAACGAACAGACCGCGGCATCGGGTTGGAGCATCCGACTGGGTTCGCACGGCGTCGGGACGGTCATCGGAGCAGCGGGAGGCGTCCTGCTCGTCGGCAGCGAGCAGTCGTGAAGGCTTGAAAGCGCGACCACGGCCGTGCCAGAAGCGTGCCACTACGAATGGCACGGAACGCTCAGCAGCGGTCACTGCTGCTCACCCAAAACGGCCCTGAGCAGGGCAAACGCGCGGACACGCAGATGGCCGCGCGGGGCGATTACGCCTGAAAAGCGTGGGGTCGACAGATCGACGCCGTCCCCGGCCACCAAGGAAACGGCAGGCCAGAGATCGTTTCTGGCCTGCTGGTCGACCACGGCGCCTCCCTCTTGGGTGGCGCAGCGCGCTGTCGTGCCACTCAGGGCCGATGCGTTCTCGCGCCGCCGCGAGTCCTCCTGCTGAAGCCACAACGAAGGGAGATCCGAGATGAGCACGACGGCAACCCGGATCAGTCAGATCCAGCTCGTGATGATCCCCTCGACGGACCAGGGCCGGTCGGCAACGCGCTGCTGATCATCCAGCCGGGCTAGCTGTAGTTGACCGCGGCAGCTACGGGACCGCCGCGGGCCCGGCCGGGCGGTAGGCACAGATGAGCACGCCCGTCTCCGCCTGCGTCACCGACACGAGCTCCAGCTGCCGAGCTCGCCCATCCGGCGGGAAGATCGTCTTCCCGCCGCCCAGCAGGATCGGCTCGAGCATGAGCTGGTACTCGTCGACGAGATCGTTCTCCACGAGCTGGCGAGCCAGCGAGGCACTGCCCCAGACCTGCAGACCGCCGTCACCGCCACTCGTTCGCAACGAGCGGATCGCGTCGATCGCGTCGCCGCCGCCGAGGAGCGTCGTGTTGTTCCACCTCGACGACGCCTCCTCCGCCGACAGCGTCCGCGACACGACGTACTTCGGGATGGCGTTCATCTGGTCGGCATACGGATCGCCCGCCCGCCCCGGCCAGGCGGCGGCCATGCCGTCCCACGTCCGCCGCCCGAACAGCAACGCCTCCGTGCGCCCCATGACCTCGCCGATGACCGCCCCCATCGACTCGGGATCGAAGCACGGCCCTGACCAGCCTCCGTGCTGGAACTCTCCGTCGGTGTCCTCGTCTTTGCCGCCGGGAGCCTGCACGACGCCGTCGAGGCTGATGAAGTCACTCAGGATGATTCGCATGTCGGGTGAGACGATGCCGCGCCGCCGAACTCATCGCAACGGCCGAGGGACACAACCACTCGGCCTGAAAGGGTGGGGGTCAACGGATCGACGACGTCCCCCGGCCACAACGAAAAACGACCCGGGCCTGCGGCCCGGGTCGTCTCACGAAGCTTGCCGAACTCAGAGCTCCGAACCCTCCTCGACCTGCTCCAAGAAGCGTCGAATCTCCGACGCCCGGAAGCGCCGGTGCCCGCCGAGGGTGCGGATGGCCGAGATCTTTCCGGCCCGGGCCCACCGCGTGACGGTCTTTGGATTGACCCTGAACATCGCGGCGACTTCTGACGGGGTCAGAAGAGCCTCGTGCTCGGAACTCGCGTCCATCGCCATTGCTTGATCCTTTCGTGGTCTTGCTTCCTACCCTGTACCGATCTGGACCGTCGTCTTGTCGGATGCCCTCGTTGAGCGACCTACCCGATTTGTCTGTGTCCGAATCGTGCAATGAGAGTAGCGTGCGCAGAATCCGAAGGGGATAGCCCATCGGGACCATATGTCCGCCCGGTGGGGACTAGTCATTTGTCCGGGGTCTGGGCCCGGGTGGTCACCGTCAGGGCCCGCCATCAGGCGGTCAAGGTCACCCGGCCGTGGCCGGCGGTGACCTCGCCAACCACCCAGGCTTCGTGCCCGGCCGACCGGACCGCGTCGAGAGCGGCGTGGACGGCGTCCCCCGGCACCACGCCCAGCATGCCGAGCCCGAGGTTGAAGACCTGCTCCATCTCGTCGTCGGCCACCGCGCCCGCGGCCTGGATCTCGGCAAAGACGCGCGGCCGCTCCCACGCGTCGCGGCGGACGACCGCGTCGCAGTGGCTCGGGAGGACGCGAGCGAGGTTCCCCGGGATGCCGCCCCCGGTCACGTGGGCATACGCGTGGACGTCGACGTGGCGGCGGACCTCCAGCATCGACGGCGCGTAGATCACGCTCGGACGCAGCAGCTCGTCGGCGAGCGAGTGGTGGGCCCCGGGCCACGCGGGACCGTCGAGATCGCGGCCCTCGATCTCGAGGAGGGCGCGCCGTGCGAGTGAGTAGCCGTTGCAACGCAAGCCGCCGCTGGCGAACCCGACGATTGCGTCACCGGGTCCGACGCGGGCCGGCAGCACCTGCGAGCGCTCGACGACGCCGACGGCGAAGCCCACGAGGTCGAACTCGCCCGGCTCCATCACACGGCCGTGCTCCGACATCTCGCCGCCGAGCAGCGCACACCCGGCCTGGCGGCAGCCGTCGGCCACGCCCGCCACCATCTCGTCGATCGTCTCGGGAACCACCTTGCCGGTAGAGATGTAGTCGAGGAAGAACAGGGGCTCGGCGCCGTTGGCCGCCACGTCGTCGACCGACATCGCGACACAGTCGATTCCAATGGTGCGGTGGCGGGCGGCGAGTCGGGCGACAACCGACTTGGTGCCGACACCGTCGGTGGAGGCAACCAGCACGGGGTCGGAGTAGCGGTCGGCGGCGAACGCGAACAGCCCGCCGAAGCCGCCGACGTCGCCGATGACCTCGGGGCGGAACGTGGACTTCACGTGCTCCTTGATGAGCTCGACGGCCTTCTCACCGGCGGCGGTGTCGACGCCGGCGTCGGTGTAGGTGAGCGACTCGCGCTCCGGGTCGCGCCGAGTCACGGCTCGATGCGGGCGGCGGCCTCGGATTCGGCGGCGGGGCGGAGCACCGGCTCCTCCTCGAGCGCGAGCTTCGTGTCGGCGTCGGGAACCGGGATCGCATAGTCGCCGCTCAGGCAGGCGGTGCAGAACGATTCGGGCTGCGAGCCGGTGGCGCCGATGAGCCGGTCGAGCTCGAGGTAGGCGAGCGAGTCGACACCGAGGTACTCCCGGATCTCGCCGACCTCGAGGTCGGCGGCGACGAGCTCCGAGCGGCGGCCGGTGTCCATGCCGTAGAAGCACGGCCACCGGTACGGCGGCGAGGTGACGCGCAGGTGCACTTCCTTGGCGCCCGCTTCCCGCAGCATGCGGGTGAGTGTGAGCTGCGTCGTGCCGCGCACGATCGAGTCGTCGACCACGACGAGGCGCTTGCCCGCGATGTTCGCCCGGATCGGGTTCAGCTTCAGGCGGACACCCGCAGCACGCGTCTCCGGCGTCGGGGCGATGAACGTGCGCCCGATGTAGCGGTTCTTCACGACGCCGTCGCCGTACGGGATGCCGGACGCGCGGGCGAAGCCCTGGGCCGCCGGGATGCCCGATTCGGGCACCGGCATCACCATGTCGGCGTCGACGGGCGCCTGGCGGGCAAGCTCTTCACCCATGCGCTGGCGCGCCGCGTGCACGCTCTGGCCGTACAGGTTGCTGTCGGGCCGCGAGAAGTAGACGAACTCGAAGAGGCACAGCTTGGGCTTGGGTTCGGCGAAGTGGTGCGTGCGGATCCCTGAGGCGTCGATCGCGACCATCTCGCCCGGCTCGACGTCGCGCACGTAGTGCGCGCCGACGATGTCGAGCGCGGCGGTCTCGCTGGCGAGCACCCAGCCGCCGGCGATGCGCCCCAGCGCGAGGGGCCAGAAGCCGTGCGGGTCGCGCACGCCGATGAGGCGGGCGTCGTCCATGAGCACGAACGAGAAGCCGCCTTCGAGGCGGGGCAGCACCCGTTCAAGGGCGACCTCGAGGTCGCGGCCGTCCGAGCGCGGCGTCGGCGAGTACTCCTGCGCAACCAGCTCGGCGACCAGCGCGGAGTCGGTGGTGGAGTCGAGGTCGAACTCGGGGGCGGTCATGCCCGGCAGCATCCCGAGCCGCTGCGCCAGCTCCACCGTGTTGGTGAGGTTGCCGTTGTGGCCGAGGGCGAAGCCGGCGTCGCCCACCGACCGGTAGACGGGCTGGGCGTTGCGCCAGCTGCTCGAGCCGGTGGTCGAGTACCGGTTGTGCCCGATGGCGAGGTGGCCGTCGAGCGGGGCGAGGCGGCGTTCGTCGAACACCTGGGTGACGAGGCCCATGTCCTTGACGACCGTGATGGTCTCGCCGTCGCTCACGGCGATGCCGGCCGACTCCTGGCCCCGGTGCTGCAGTGCGAACAGACCCAGGTACGCCAGATGAGCCACCGGTTGGCCCGGGGCATAGACACCGAAGACGCCGCACGCGTGGCCCGGCCGCTGGTCCATCTCGCTACAAGTATGGCGTACGGATGTTCCCTCTCCGGTAACTTCGCTCCGTGACTGCGACCGACACAGGCTTCTGCTTGTGGTTCACGGGGCTGTCGGGCTCGGGGAAGAGCACGATCGCCGCCGTCGTGGTCGATGAGCTGCGCCGCCGCGGGCATCGGGTGGAGCTGCTCGACGGCGACGAAGTACGCGAGAACCTCTCGGCCGGGCTCGGGTTCTCGAAGGCCGACCGCGACACGAACATCCGCCGCATCGGCTGGGTGGCGGCGGTGCTCGCCCGCAACGGCGTCGTCTCGGTCACGGCGGCGATTTCTCCCTACCGGTCGGTGCGCGACGAGGTGCGTGCGCAGATCGACCACTTCGTGGAGGTGTTCGTCGACACGCCGATCGAGGTGTGCGAGGAGCGCGACGTGAAGGGCCTGTACGAGAAGGCCCGCGCCGGTGAGATCCCCGAGTTCACCGGCGTGACGGATCCGTACGAGCCGCCGGTGGCGCCGGAGGTCCGCGCGGTCACGCACGACCGCGACGCCGCGGCGTCCGCCGCCGAGGTGATCGCCTACCTCGAGGACGCCGGACTGACGCCGCGGGGGCCGGCGCCTCACCCGGCGGCGACCGAGGCACGCTCGTGATCGACCTGCACAGCCACTCGACGATGTCGGACGGCACCGACCCGCCGAGCCGCGTCGTCGAGCTGGCCGCGGCAGCCGGTGTGGCGGCGTTGGCGCTCACGGACCACGACACGCTCGACCATGTGCCCGAGGCCCGCGCCGCGGCCGAGTCGCACGGCCTGCGGCTGGTCCCGGGGTGCGAGATCTCGTGCGAGCTCGGAGACCGCGCGCCCGGGAGCATGCACATGCTCGTGTTCTTCGTCGACGACGCAACCGGCGACCTGTGTGACCGGCTGAGCGAGCTCCAGTCAGCGCGCAACGAGCGCAACGTGCAGATCGTCGAGACGCTGAACGCGCACGGCGTCCCGATCACCATTGACGCCGTCCTCGCCCAGGCCGGTCCGGGATCCGTCGGCCGTCCGCACATTGCGCGCGTGCTGATGGACGAGGGCCATGTGGGGTCGATCCAGGAGGCGTTCGACGTCTGGTTGGCAAAGGGCCGGCCCGCGTACTTCGAGCGCGACCGTCTGACCCCCGAGGACGCGATCGCGCTCACGCACGCATCGGGGGGTGTGTGCGCCGTCGCGCACCCCGGATCGCTGGGACTCGAGGATGGCGCCCTCGACGCGTTCGTGACCACGTTGACGGACGCGGGGCTCGACGGCCTCGAGTGCGAGTACGGCGCGTATCTCCCGAACGAACGGAAGACCTTCCACAAGCTGGCGCGCCGGCACGAGCTCGCGCCCACGGGCGGTTCCGACTACCACGGGGAGAACAAGCCGGGGTTGTCGGTGGGGATCGGGCGCGGCGACTTGCGCGTCCCCGACGATTACCTGGACGGGTTGGAGGCGCGCCGGGCCTAGGGCGCCCTGACGCCGGTGCCGAGGGCGTGTGGGATCGCGTCGCGCCACGCCCGGGTGGCGTCCGCGAGGGGAACGTCGAACGCCTCGCGGGCGACCAGGCGGTCGCCGCCTGCTTCACCGACGTCGGCGACGGCAACACCCGCGGTGGCAGCACGGGCGAGCACCTCGTCGACCAGGACGGGATCGACCTCGCACACCACGCGTGACGCCGACTCGGAGAAGCACTCGACGGCGCCGCCGATGGCGACGTCGAACCCGCACTCCCCGGTGATCGCCATCTCCGCCAGCGCGACCGCCAGCCCGCCGTCGGAGCAGTCGTGCACGCCGTCGACCAGGCCGTCCGCCACGAGGGCCCGCACCAGCTCGTGGAGGGCGCCCGCAGCGGCGAGGTCGGCGCGCGGCGGCAGCCCGCCGTCGAGCCGGTGGACCACCGCCGCCCATTCGGACCCGCCGAGCTCCGCGGCCGTCTCGCCGAGCACGACGATGCGCGTGCCGCCGGCGAACGCCGCGGGCGGCGGGCGGTCGTCGAGCTCGTCGATCAGCCCGAGCAGCCCGACGACCGGCGTCGGATCGATGTCGCGGCCGAGCGACTCGTTGTAGAAGCTCACGTTGCCCCCGACGACCGGGATCCCGAGTTCGCGGCACGCCTCGCTCATCCCGTCGACCGTCTCGGCGAACTGCCACATGACCTCGGGGTGCTCCGGGTTGCCGAAGTTCAGGCAGTTCACGAGGGCCACCGGACGCGCGCCGACGCACGCGATGTTGCGCGCCGCTTCGAGCACGGCGAGCGCGCCGCCGGTGCGGGGGTCGAGCCGGCAGAAGCGGCCCTTGCCGTCCGTGGTCAGCGCCAGCGCCCGGTCCGTCTCCTTGAGGCGCAGCACGGCGGCGTCGGCGCCCGGACCGGCAACCGTGTTGAGGAACAGCTGGTGGTCGTACTGCCGCCACACCCACGACTTGTCGGCGATCGTCGGCGTCGCCAGCAGCTCGAGGAGCTCGCCCGAGGCGTCGACCCCGTCCGGGAACCGCGCTGCGAGCTCCGGTGCGGGATCGGCGGCCTGCAGCGCGTCCTGCCCCGGGGGACGGGCGCGCGGCCGGTCGTACAACGGGCCGTCACCCAAGCTCTCGACGGGGACGTCGGCCACCGGGCCCGCTTCCCTGTCTGCACCGTCGTTGTCGAACAGGCCGTCGTAGACCCGGAACCGCCTCGTGTCCGTGACACGCCCGACGACCGACGCGTCGATCTCCCACCGCTCGCACAGCCCGAGCACCTCGTCGAGCGCGTCGGGCTGGACGATCACGAGCATCCGCTCCTGGCTCTCGGACGTCATCACCTCGACCGCGTTCATTCCAGGCTCGCGACGCGGCACGCGCGCGATGTCGACGTCCATTCCCGCGCCCGCCTTGGCCGCCGTCTCCGACGCCGCACACGACAGGCCGGCGGCGCCGAGGTCCTGCACGCCGACGGCGAGGCCGGCCTCGAGCAGCGCCAGGCAGGCCTCGATGAGCTTCTTCTCCTCGAGCGGGTCACCCACCTGCACCGACGGCCGCTTCTCCTCCGCGCCCTGCTCGAACCCCGCCGAGGCCAACACGCTGGCGCCGCCGATCCCGTCACGCCCGGTGGACGAGCCGAGCAGCACCGCGAGGTTCCCCTCGCCCCGGGCGCGCGCGAGCACCAGCCGGTCGTGCGGGAGCAACCCGAGGCACAGCACGTTCACGAGCGGGTTCTCGCGGTAGCAGTCGTCGAAGACGACCTCCCCGCCGACCGTCGGGACGCCGACCGCGTTCCCGTAGCCGCTGATCCCAGACACGACGCCCTCGAAGAGATAGCGCGTGCGCGCGTCGTCGAGCGGCCCGAAGCGCAGCGGGTCCATCAACGCGACGGGGCGCGCGCCCATCGAGAAGATGTCGCGGACGATGCCCCCGACGCCGGTCGCCGCGCCCTGGTACGGCTCCACCGCCGACGGGTGGTTGTGGCTCTCGATGCGCAGCGCGACGGCGAGGCCGTCGCCGACGTCGACGACGCCGGCGCCCTCACCCGGGCCGACCAGTACCCACGGCGCCTCCGTCGGCAGCCGACCGAGGTGCGGCTTCGACGACTTATACGAGCAGTGCTCGGACCACATGACGGCGTACATCGCGAGCTCCAGCTCGGTTGGCTCGCGGCCGAGCAGCTCGACCACCGCCGCCAGCTCGTCGTCCGTGAGGCCGAGCTGACGGTGGAGGGGCTCCATGGCTTCAGGGTATCGGCGGGTCGCGGGCGCGAAATGGAGCCGCAGGCAATTCCGAAATAGGATGCGCTCTTAATCGTATAAGGAGGGGTCGCCGGATGGCCGCAGCTCGAAAAAGCACGATGACCGCCGAGCACAAGCGGGCGCTCGCCCAGGGTCGGGCCGAGGGCCGGGCGGTGCGGGCCTACCTCGAGGCGCTCGACCAGAACCGCCCCCGGCGCGGTCGCCCCCGCACGCCGGCGTCGATCGAGAAGCGGCTCAAGTCCGTCGAGTCCGAGCTCGGCGACGCGACCCCGCTCCAGCGGCTGCAGCTCGTCCAGGAGCGCATGGACCTCGAGCGCGAGCTCGACCGGCTGGATTCCGCCGACGACCTCACCGGCCTCGAGCGCGACTTCGTGCGGGTCGCGCGCGGCTATGCCGATCGCAAGGGCATCTCGTACGCAGCGTGGCGCGAGCTGGGCGTCTCCCCCGACGTGCTTCGCAAGGCCGGGATCACGCGTGGCTCATAGCCCGTTGTCACGAAAACGCGCTTCTGAAGCCCGTTTTGGTGACAACGCTCGGGGTCAGGCGACGGCCGCGCCTTCGGACGCGACCGAGAGCAGCGAGCGCAGGAGCACGACGCCGTCCGTGGAGCCGAGCAGCGCGTCGGACGCGCGCTCGGGGTGCGGCATGAGTCCGACGACGTTGCGCTGCTCGTTGCAGATCCCGGCGATGTCGTCGAGGCTGCCGTTGGGATTGCGCACGTAGCGCAGCACGATGCGCTCGTCGTCACGAAGGCGGCGGCGCGTCGGCTCGTCGCACACGTAATTGCCCTCGAAGTGGTTGATCGGAAGGCGGAGCACGTCGCCCGCCGTAGCCAGTGCGGTGAGCGGCGAGCGCGTCGTCTCGACGCGGCATACGACCGTCTCGCACAGAAAGCTCAGCCCTGCGTTCTTCTGGAGGGCCCCCGGGAGCAGGCCCCCCTCGGTCAGCACCTGGAAGCCGTTACAGATGCCGACGACCGGTCCTCCGGCGGTGGCGAAGCGCTCTACGGCGTCCATCACCGGCGAGAACCGCGCGATCGCTCCGGTACGCAGGTAGTCGCCGTGCGCGAAGCCGCCCGGCACGACGACGGCGTCGGCCCCGTGCAGATCGGCGTCGGCGTGCCAGAGCAGCTCCGGGTTGCCGCCGAGCTGCTCGACCGACCACGCCACGTCGAGCTCACAGTTCGTGCCCGGGAACTGGACGATCCCGATGCGCGCGCTCACGTCGACCTCACGCGGAGGTGAGCTCGGTGAGCTCGATCTCGTACGCCTCGATGACGGGGTTGGCGAGCAGCCGGTGGCACATCTCGTCCACCTGCGTCCGGGCGGCCGCTTCGTCGGACGCGTCGATCACGAGCCGGATGCTCTTGCCCACGCGAACCTGCGAGACGTTGTCGTAGCCGAGCGCGGGTAGCGACCGCTCGATGGTCGCGCCTTGCGGGTCGGCGATCCCGGGGAGGTGGGTGATCTCGACGCTCGCCTCGTACCTCACGCGTCAATCGTACTGGCGGGTTTCGTCGGCTCCCGGACCCTCGGTCCGGTGCCATTCGTCGAAGCTGCGCCCGGTGAGCAGCTCGTACGCCTCGACGTACCGGGAGCGAGTGCCCTCGATCACCGACGCCGGCAGACGCGGCGCGGGCGGGGTGTGATCCCAATCGGTGCCGAGGTAGTAGTCGCGCACGTACTGCTTGTCGAAGCTCGGCGGTGACGTGCCGACGCGGTAGTCCTCCGCCGGCCAGTAGCGCGACGAGTCCGGCGTCAGCATCTCGTCGATGACGAGGAGTCGTCCGTCGCGCGTCCCGAACTCGAGCTTCGTGTCGGCGAGCATGATTCCGCGTGACTCCGCCACCGCGGCCCCGAAGCCGTAGACGCGTAGCGTCAGGTCGCGCACCTGCTCGAACAGCTCGGCCCCCACGAGCTCGGCGGCTTCGGCGTCCGTGAGGGGCTCGTCGTGGCCGGCCTCGGCCTTGGTCGTGGCGGTGAAGATGGGCTCGGGGAGGCGCTCGGCCTGCCGGAGCCCGGCCGGCATCCGGCGCCCGAACACCGTGCCCTGCTCCTCGTATTCGGACCACGCCGAGCCGAACAGGTACCCGCGTCCGATGCACTCGAGCCGGACGGGCTGCGTGGCCTTCACCAGCATCGCCCGCCCGGCGACGTCGGGACCGGCCGTCTCCGGGAAGTCGGTGGGATCCGACGAGATGAGGTGGTTGGCCGCCAGGTCGGCGGTCTGCTCGAACCAGTACGTCGACAGCGCGGTGAGGACACTCCCCTTCTCGGGCACGAGGTCGTCGAGCACGACGTCGAACACCGAGATGCGGTCGGACGCCACGATCAGGATGCGGTCGTGGTCGACCTCGTAGAGGTCGCGAACCTTCCCCGTGTACGCGTGCGGGAGGGCGATCTCGGTCACGCGGGTTGCCCAGAATCGCCGCCCAGGGCGTCGACAGCGCGTCCCGCGTGTGCCAGCGCGTGACCGAGGTCGAAGCACGCGTCGAGCTGCTCCGGCGCCAGCGTGGCACGCACGTCGGGGTCCTCGGCGAGCACGGCACGGAACGGCCGGTGCTCCTCCCATGTGCGCGTGGCGGCCCGCTGGACCATCCGGTACGCGTCGTCGCGCCCCCGCCCGCCTTCGATCAAGGCGAGAAGCACCGGCTGACTGAAGACCAGCCCGTACGACGACTGCAGGTTCTCGAGCATCCGGTCCGGGTGTACGCGCATCCCGTCGATGATCGTCCGGAACTGCACCAGCACGTAGTAGGCGAGCTGCGCGGAGTCCGCCAGCACGATGCGCTCGACCGACGAGTGCGAGATGTCTCGCTCGTGCCAGAGCGCGATGTCCTCGAGGCCGGCCTGGAGGTTGGCCCGCAGCACCCTCGCCAGACCGCACAGCTGCTCGCAGCGCCACGGGTTGCGCTTGTGGGGCATCGCGCTCGAGCCCTTCTGAGTGCCCTCCCGGAACGGCTCCTCGACCTCGCGTACCTCGGTGCGCTGGAGGTGGCGGATCTCGAGGGCGAAGCTCTCGATCGACGCACCGATTGCCGCGCACGCATAGAGGAACTCGGCGTGGCGATCGCGCGCCACGACCTGCGTCGCCGGGACCGGTATCAGCCCCAGTTGCTCGCAGACGAATGCCTCCACCTCGGGGTCGACGTTGGAGTACGTGCCGACGACGCCGGACAGCTTCCCCACCGCGATCGCAGCGCGCGCCCGGCGCATGCGCGCGCGGTCGCGGCGCAGCTGGAGCGCCCACAGCGCCAACTTCGACCCGAACGTCGTGGGCTCGGCGTGGACGCCGTGCGTGCGCCCGACCATGGGTGTGTCGCGGAACTCACGGGCCCGCGCCGCGATCGCGACGTCGAGCGCGTCGACCGCCTCGAGGATCAGGTCGCACGCACGGGTGAGCGTGACCGACAGCGCGGTGTCGACGACGTCGCTGGACGTCAGACCGTGGTGGACCCACGCGCCGGCGGGCAACCCGACCGAGTCCTGGACCACGTCGACGAACGCCGCGACGTCGTGGTCTGTGACGCGCTCGCGCTCTTCGACCGCGGCCGGGCCGACCGACGCCAGACGGCGGATCTTCTCGGCGTCGGCGGGCGGGATCACGCCGAGCTTGGCCCACGCCTCCACGGCAAGGAGCTCGACCTCGAGCCACGTAGCGAGCCGCGCCTCGTCGGTGAACAGCTCAGCCATTTCGGGCAGGGCGTACCGAGGGATCAAACGGGCTCCTTCCCCAGCGATTCTACGGCCGCGGCTGCGATGTCGCGCCGGTACTGCACGCCGGGCCACGAGATGCGCCCGGCGGCCTCGTAGGCGCGACGCCGGGCCTCGGCCAGCGTCGGCGCGACCGCGGTCACGTCGAGCACGCGGCCGCCCGCCGTCATCAACTGGCCGTCCATCGGCTTCGTCCCGGCATGGAACACGGTCACGCCCGGCAGCTGCTCGGCGTCGTCGAGTCCTTCGATGATGTCTCCCTGACGGGGTGAGGCGGGGTAGCCCTCGGTCGCGAGCACGACCGTCACGCACGCGTCCTCGCGGAACCGGGCATCGCGGCCGGCGCGCCCCGCAGCGGCGTCGCGGCACAGCTCGGCGAAGTCACTCGCCAGACGGGGCAGCACCACCTGCGCCTCCGGATCACCGAAGCGCACGTTGTACTCGAGCACCTTGACACCGTCCGGCGTCAGCATGAGCCCGGCGTACAGGACGCCGCGATAGGCGATGTCACGCGCCGCGAGCGCGTGCAGCGTCGGACGTACGGCGCGCTCCATGACCTCGTCGACGACCTCCTGGCCTGCGACCGGAACCGGCGAGTACGCGCCCATGCCCCCGGTGTTCGGCCCCCGATCGCCGTCGCCGATGCGCTTGAAGTCCTGCGCGGGCGCCAGCGGTCGGCCGTCGGTGGTGCCGTTGCACACGACGAGCATTGACAGCTCCGGTCCGGTCAAACCCTCCTCGATGACGCAGGTACGCCCGGCGTCGCCGAACGCGTGGCCCGACAGATAGGAGCGAACGGCGTCGCGCGCCTCGTCGAGCGACTCTGTCACGATGACGCCCTTGCCCCCCGCGAGCCCGTCCGTCTTCACCACGTAGAAGCCGGGCAGGCGTTCCACGAACGCGAGGGCTTCGTCCTCCTGGTCGGCCGTGAAGGAAGCGTGGCGCGCCGTCGGCACGCCGGCCTCGGCCAGCACGGCCTTCATCCACGCCTTCGAGCCCTCGAGGCGGGCGCCGTCAGCGCCGGGGCCGAAGACGAGCGTGCCGCGGGCGCGCACGGCGTCGGCGACGCCGTGCACCAGCGGCTCCTCGGCCGAGACGACGACCAGCTCGGGGCCCACCTCGTCGGCGAGCCGGGCAACCGCGGCGGGGTCGTTGGCGTCGATCGGGACGCAGCGATTGCCCATCGCCGCGATGCCGGGATTGCCGGGCGCCGCAACCACGTCGTCGACCGACGCCGAGTTGTCGAGCGCCCACGCCAGGGCATGGGCCCGTCCGTCGGCGCCGACGACGAGAACGCGCACGGAGGATTACGCCGCTCGCGGCAGCACGACGGTCTGCTCGCGACCGGGTCCGACCGACACGAAACTCACCGGCACTCCGGCCAGCTTCTCGACGAACCGGACGTACTGACGCGCGGCCTCCGGCAGATCGTCGATGCGGGCCGCGCCGTCGATCTCGTCGCCCCAGCCCGGCACCGTCTCGTACACGGGCCGCACCTTGTGCAGCACCGACTGGTGGTACGGAACGTGCTCGTAGCGCGTGCCGTCGTCGCCCTCGTAGGCGACACACACCTTGATCTCGCGGAACGGCGAGAGCACGTCGAGCTTGGTGATCGCAATCTCAGTGCACGTGTTGAGCCGCACCGCGTGGCGGAGCATCACCGCGTCGAGCCAACCCGGGCGGCGCCGCCGCCCCGTGTTGGTGCCGTACTCGCCGCCCCGGTCCACGAGCAGGTCGCCGTCCGTGTCGCCCTCGGGCAGCTCGGTCGGCAACGGCCCGCTGCCGACACGCGTGACGTACGCCTTCGTGACGCCGACAACACGCTCGATCGCGCGCGGGCCGACACCGGCGCCCGTGCACACACCGCCCGCCACCGGGTTGCTCGACGTGACGAACGGATACGTCCCGTGGTCGAGGTCGAGGTAGGTCGCCTGCGCACCCTCGAACAGCACGCGCTGGCCGGCGTCGAGGGCGTCGTGCACGAGGTGCACCGTGTCGGCGATGAGCGGTTCCAGCCGGGGCGCGAGGCCGAGGTACCGCTCGCAGATCTCGTCGGCGTCGAGCGGCAGCCGGTTGTACACCTTGGCCAGGACGCCATTCTTCTCGCGCAGCACGAGGTCGAGCTTCTGGCGGAAGATCTTCGCGTCGAGGAGGTCCTGTACGCGCAGGCCGACGCGCAGGGCCTTGTCGGCGTAGGCCGGCCCGATCCCGCGCTTGGTCGTCCCGAGCTTGTTCTTCCCCAGGTAACGCTCGGTCACCCGATCGAGCTCCTGGTGGTACGGCATGATCAGGTGCGCGTTGCCCGACACGCGAAGCCGTCCCGTGTCGAGGCCCTTGCCCTCGAGCATGTCGAGCTCGTCGACGAGCACGCCGGGGTCGACGACGACGCCGTTGCCGATCACGGGCGTGACGTAGTCGTAGAGGACGCCGCTGGGAACGAGCTGGAGGGCGAACACCTCGCCGTCGACCACGATCGTGTGGCCGGCGTTGTGGCCACCCTGATAGCGGACGACGAGCTCGCTCTCTTTGGCGAGATAGTCGGTGAAGCGACCCTTGCCCTCGTCGCCCCACTGGGTGCCGACGATCACCGTGCCGGGCACGGCAGCCTCACAACGCGCGCGTTCGCGATCACGTTGACGAGATCGTACTACCCCGTCCTGGCAGCGACGCCCGGTTCAGCGCCGCGAGATACACCGCTCGGACGGCGAGCGACCGACGCATCTCCTCGAGGATCTCGCCCATGAACTCCCGCCGGTACGACTCGTCCGTGATCGCGGTGACCTGGAAGTACAGGCCGGCGAAGACGGCGAGGAAACCCGTCACGCGTAACAGCTCCTCGGTGATCACAAGGTCCCGACCCCAGAGGTCGAGGCTCGCCAGGACGTGCGGTTGCGCGTCGATGAACCCGCGCGCGACCGGCTCGGTGACGACGAGGACACCGAACACAAACAGGAACACGAAGACCATCGCCGAGACGAGCACGACCTGCAGCGCCTGGCTGAACAGAAACACGAGCGCGACGTTGCCCCACTGGCGTTTGGACATCGGCGGCGTGTCGGCATGCTGACCCCGCGTGGCTTCGTCGACGAGCGCTGACGCGGGTGTGCCGTCGACACGACCGACCACGACCTCCCAGGATTCGAACTCGGACAGCTCGCCGATCTCACGCGGCAGCCGGATGACCGAGAAGCCGATGCCGATCACGACGAAGAGTCCCAGCACGATCCAGTAGTACGGGCCGTGCAAGCCGGCGGTGATCTGCCACGCCTCGTTCTGCAGGAAGATGAACGTGATGAACAGGATGAGCAGCGGCAGGGCGCGCACGAGAAGACTCATCACCTGCTCGACCTGTCGCAGCGTGCGGCTTCCCGCCCACCGCGTCATCGGCACCACCCCGTAGCTCGTCCCGAGGAAGATCACGACCAGGAGCAACAGGTTCCCGACTGCGGTGGCGAGCGCCGAGCGCCACTGGCCGCCGAACACAAGCGGGATCGCGGGCGGCGCGAGGACGAACACCGTGACCTCGAACACGCCAACGCTGACGGGACGAGCCAGCAGCGGCCGCCCCCGAAGCCCGTTCGCCAGCATCCACGCGCCGAGCAGGATGCCGAGCCCCACCGCGACGGCAACGATGTCGAGCCAGATCGGGAAGTCGCGCTTGGGCGCGTTGGCGACCTCGAAGAGGAAGATCAGCGTGAGCAGGGGCACGGCACGCGTCAGGACGTCGCGCGTCGGGCTGTAATCGTGGATGAAGTGCGGCAGCCCGCGCTTCAGGAACCAACGCTCGATGTCGAGGATCGCCGGATCCGACACGCGGGACGTGTTTACTCGCGCTCGTCGTCCTCGACGGGGACCGGCTGGGCCTGCTCGAGCGCGTCAGCTTCGGGCGCCTCCGGATCGTCGCTCACCGCGCCGATCTCCTCGTCGTCGTCCTCGGGGAAGGCGTCCTGCTCCTGTTCGAGGGCGTCCGCCTCGGGCACCTCGTCGCGCTCCATAGGTGTGGTCCTACCCGGTTTCCCGTCCGACCACAACGCCGACACGGGACCGTCCGGCCGGGGAGGCTGTCAGCTGCCGGTGCCGACGCGCGCGGGCTCCCCCTTCGTGAAGACGAGCCCGTCGGGCGAGGCGTCGACCAGGATCGTGTCGCCATCGCGAAATTCGCCCTGCAGGAGGCTCAGCGCGATCGGGTCCGCCACCTCCCGCTGGAGCACCCGCTTCAGCGGCCGGGCCCCGAAGTCGGGGTCGTAGCCCACGCGAGCCACGTGCGCCTTGGCGGCGTCGGTCAGCTCGAGCGCCAGGTGGCGCTCGGCCAGCCGCTCCTTGAGCCGCTCGAGCTGCAGCCCCACGATCTGTTCGATGTGGCGCTCGTCGAGCCGGTGGAACACGACGATCTCGTCGATGCGGTTGAGGAACTCCGGCTTGAAGTGGCTGCGCATGGCCGCGAGCACCGCGGCCTCGTCGGCGCCGCCGCCGAGGTTGCTCGTCATGATGAGCACGGTGTTCGTGAAGTCGACGGTGCGCCCCTGGCCGTCGGTCAGGCGACCGTCGTCCATGATCTGCAGCAGCACGTTGAACACGTCGGGGTGCGCCTTCTCGATCTCGTCCAGCAGCACCACCGAGTACGGGCGTCGGCGCACAGCCTCGCTGAGCTGGCCGCCCTCCTCGTAGCCGACGTACCCGGGCGGCGCGCCGACGAGGCGCGACACGTTGTGCTTCTCCTGGTACTCCGACATGTCGATGCGGACCATGGCGTGCTCGTCGTCGAACAGGAAGTCGGCGAGTGAACGCGCCAGCTCGGTCTTGCCCACGCCCGTCGGGCCGAGGAACAGGAACGAGCCGATGGGTCGGTGCGGGTCGGACAGCCCCGCGCGCGAGCGCCGAATCGCGTTCGCGACCGCGCCCACGGCGTCGTCCTGGCCGATCACCCGCTCGTGCAGCACCTCTTCGAGGCGGACGAGCTTCTGCATCTCGCCCTCCATGAGGCGCGTGACGGGGATGCCGGTCCACTTGGAGACGATCTCGGCGATGTCCTCCTCATCGACCTCTTCCTTGAGCATCTGCTGCTCGCCCTGGAGCTCGTCCAGCCTCTCGGTCTTCTCCTCGATCTCGGCGTCGAGCTCGCGCATCGTGCCGTAGCGGAGCTGCGCCGCCCGCTCGAGGTCGCCTTCGCGCTCGGCGCGCTCGGCGTCATTGCGGGCCGACTCGAGCTGCTCCTTGAGGTCACGGATCTCGGTGATGGCGAGCTTCTCGTTCTCCCAGTGGGCGACCATCGCCGCCCGCTGCTCGGTCAGCTCGGCAAGCTCGGCGTCGAGCGCGTCGAGTCGCTGCTTGGAGACGTCGTCGGTCTCCTTCGCGAGCGCCGCCTTCTCGATCTCGAGCTGGCGGATCCGCCGCTCGACGACGTCGACCTCGAACGGCATCGAGTCGATCTCGATGCGCAGACGTGACGCCGCCTCGTCGACGAGGTCGATGGCCTTGTCGGGCAGCTGCCGGCCGGCGACATAGCGCTGCGAGAGCACGGCGGCGGCAACGAGCACGTAGACGGGCTGGAACCGGCGCTCGAGCGCGGCGTCCTTCTCGATGTGCTTGCGGTACTCGTCGAGCGTCGTCGCGCCGATGAGGCGGAGCTCACCGCGGGCGAGCATGGGCTTGATCATGTTGCCGGCGTCGACCGCGCCCTCGGCGCCGCCGGCGCCCACGATGGTGTGGAGCTCGTCGATGAAGCTGACGATCTCGCCCTCGGCGTCGGCGATCTCCTTGAGGACGGCCTTGAACCGCTCCTCGAACTCGCCGCGGTACTTCGAGCCGGCGACCATCGAGCCGATGTCGAGCGCGACGAGGCGCTTGTTGCGCAGACCCTCGGGCACGTCGCCCTCGACGATGCGGCGCGCCAGTCCCTCGACGATGGCGGTCTTGCCGACGCCCGGCTCGCCGATGAGGACGGGGTTGTTCTTGGTGCGACGGCTCAGCACCTGGATGACGCGGCGGATCTCCTCGTCGCGCCCGATGACCGGGTCGAGCTTGCCCTTGCGGGCCTCCTCGGTCAGGTCGCGTCCGTAGCGCTCGAGCGCCTGGTACTGGTCCTCGGGGTTCTCGCTGGTGACCCGGTGACTGCCCCGCACGTCCTTGAGCGCGGTGAGAACCGCGTCGTGAGTGACGCCGAGGCCACGGAGCAGGTCACCCACACCGCCGGTCACCTCGGTCATCGCGAGCAGGATGTGCTCGGTCGAGAGGTAGTCGTCGTCGAGGCTCGTGCGCGCCTGATCGGCAGCCTCGAGGATCCGGTACGCGTCCTGCGACAGCTGCGCCTGCTGCGCGGTCTGCCCGTACACCTGGGGCAGGGTGTGCAGAGCCTCGTCGACCCGGTCGCGCACGGTCTTCGCCGGCACGCCGACGCGCTCCAGCACGGGCAGCACCACGCCCTCGGGCTGGCTCACCAGCGCCGCGAGCAGGTGCTCGGGCGTCACCTGGCTGTGGTTGCCCTCGCGCGCCAGAGCCTGCGCCGCCTGGAGCGCCTCCCCGGTCTTGCGGGTGAATCGGTTGGGATCGAGCGGCATACAGCTCCCTCGCCCTGGTCAGTGACCTTCTGTCAAAGTTGACAACGCCGCTATCAAGTTTATTCCGGCTCTCCGAAGGTGCGGGCCCGGATCAGCTCCGCCGGACTCGCACCACGGCCTTGGTCACGGGCACGAGGTCGCGGCGGTACTGGCGGTGGACGCGCGCCTCGGTCTCGGCGACCTCCTGGCGAACCCTGCGCACCTGCGCGCGCAGCCGTTCGATCTCGGTGGCGGCGTCCTCGAGCGCGGCCTCGAGCTCCAGGACGCGCTTCACGCCGGCGAGGCCGACGCCCTCGTTGGTGAGCTCCTGGATGTGCTGGAGCAGCTCGATGTCTCGGTCGGAGTAGCGGCGACTGCGACCCTCGGTGCGCTTCGGCTCGATGAGGCCTTTGCGCTCGTAGATGCGGAGCGTCTGCGGGTGGACACCCGCCAGCTCGGCCGCGACCGAGATGATGTAGAGCGCCCGCTCCTTCTCGTCCATCGCTTACACCCCCAGGTGCTCGCGGGGGTTCTCCGTGAGCACGCCGCGTAGGTTCTCGATCGCCTTTTTCTCGTCGCCGCCGAGCTTCTTGGGCACGACGACGTCGAACGTCACCAGCAGATCACCCGGGTTCCCCTTGCCGGTGGCAATCCCGCGCCCGCGCACCTTGACCGTCTTGCCGCTCTCGGTCCCCGCCGGCACCTTCACGGTGACCGCGTTCTCGAGCGTCGGCACCTTCACCTGCGCGCCCAGCGCGGCCTCGACGAACGTGATCGGCACGCGCACGGTGAGGTCCTTGCCCTTGCGCCCGAAGATCGGGTGCCTTGCCACGTGCACGACGACGAACAGGTCGCCGGGCGGGCCGCCGTTCGCGCCGGCCGCGCCGCGGCTTGGCACGCGGATGCGCTGGCCGTCGTCGACGCCGGGCGGGATCCGCACCTTCACGTCGCGGCGGCGGCGCTCGACGCCCCGCCCTCCGCACTGATGGCACGGGTTCTTGATGATCGTGCCGCGCCCGCCGCACGTCGGGCAGACCTGCGAGAAGGAGAACGGGCCCTGGTCGACGAGCACCTCGCCGCTGCCACCGCACTGGGGGCAGATGTCGGGTGTGGTGCCGGGCTCGGCCCCCGACCCGTGGCAGACGGAGCACACCGCATCGGCGGTGAAGCTCACGCTGGTGGTCACACCGTGCACGGCCTCGAGGAAGTCGAGGTGGAGCTCGGTCTCGAGGTCGGCGCCGCGCTGCGCGCCGGTCTGCCGCGCGCCGCGCCCGCCGCGACGCCCGCCACGAGCGCCGCGCCCGAACAGGCCACCGAGCAGGTCGCTGAAGCCGGCGCCCTCGTCGAACTGGAAACCCTGGAACCCTTCGGCGCCGCCCTGCCCGAAGCCGCCGGGACCGCCGAAGCCGCCGCCCCCGAACGGGCCGACGCCCGACGCGACCATCTGGCGGACCTCGTCGTACTCCTTGCGCTTGGCCGCGTCGCCGAGCACGTCGTAGGCGGCCGAGACCGACTTGAACTTCTCCTCGGCATCCTTGTTCCCCGGGTTGGCATCGGGGTGGTGCTGCTTGGCGAGCTTCCGGTAGGCGCGCGTGATGTCCTTCTCGGACGCCGACGGCGGCACCCCGAGCACCTCGTAGTAATCGGTTTCGAACCACTCACGCTGCGGCGCCATGGCCCGCTACCTCGTGACCTTCACCATCGCCGGGCGCAGCACCCGACCCTTCAGCGTGTAGCCCGTGCGCAGGACGTCGGTCACGACGGGCTCGCCGTCGCCCTCCTCTTGCATGACCGCCTCGTGGACGTTCGGGTCGAACGGCTTGCCCTCGGCCTCGATACGCGACAACCCCGCCTTCTCGAGGACGCTCAGGAGCTCGCCGTACACGAGCTCGACGCCCTTGCGCACGCTCTCGATGTCGTCGCTGTCGGCGGCGTCGAGGTTCTTCGTCGCGAGCTCGAACGAGTCGAGCACCGGGAGCAACTGCTCGACGAGGCCCGAAGTGGCCCGGTCGACGAGCGAGGTCTGCTCCTTGATGACGCGCTTGCGGTAGTTCTCGAACTCCGCCTGCACGCGCCGGAGCGTGTCGAGGTACTCATCGCGCTCCGATTCGAGCTGGCTGAGCTTCGCCAGGTCGGCTTCGAGCTCCGACGCCGCGGCCTCCTCGTCGGAGACCGCGGCCTCGTTCTCCTCGCGCGGCGGCAACCGATCCTCGGTCACGGTCACGCGCCCTTCTGCTGGTCGTCGTCGTCGACGATCTCGGCGTCGGCGACCTCGTCGTCGGACGGCTGCGACGACGCGCCCGGCCCCTGGCCCGAGCCGCCCGCCCCGCCTGCGGCCGCGCCCTCCTGCTGTTGCGACTCGGCCGCCTGCTGGTACAGCCGCTGCGCGAACTCCTGGCTTGCCGCCAGCAGCTCCTCGTGCCCGCGTTTGACGGCCTCGATGTCGGAGCCCGCCAGGGCGTCCTTGAGCGCCTTGAGCTTCTCCTCGATCTTCTGGCGCTCGTCGCCCGAGACGTTGTCGGCCTGCTCCTTGAGCAGCTTCTCCGTCTGGAAGACGAGCGAGTCGGCGTT
>WNGA01004393.1_pt1 | contig 25687 bp, 27 predicted proteins | sample 5400061 | NCBI WGS metagenome assembly WNGA01 (sample SAMN13153366, study PRJNA577476) | soil metagenome | isolation source: 100 cm soil or saprolite under grassland replicate 2 | place: USA:California | collected 2016-06-15 | reverse complement strand
GGCCGGGCTCGCCGCCGGACTCCTGAACACCGGGCAGCAGCTCGGCGCCGCCCTCGGCCTGGCGATCCTCTCCGCCCTGGCCACCGCCCGCACCAGCTCGCTGCTGGACGGCGGCCACGAGACCGTTGCCCAGGCGGCGACGCACGGGTACCAGCGTGCTCTGATGGCCGGCGCCGCGCTCATGCTCGCCGCCAGCGTCGTCGCGCTCCTGGCGCGGAACACCCGCCAGACGTCGGCACCCGTCGTCGAGGCAGAGCCGGCGCTCGACCTCGCAGCCTGAACCAGGTGGGGGAGCCGCACACGCGGCTCCCCCACCAACCCGCTCCATCTGACCGACTCACCTCTTCAGAAGAAGGAACCAGGCGATGCCCACCAACCGCAACCTGAGTCAGTTCGAGCCGGGCGGCAAGCGAAGCGAACTCGCCCGGCTCATTCGCCGGATCCAGACGCTCACGCTCGAGCGCGACCAGCTTCGACAGGACAAAGGAGCCGATCCAGAGCTCCAGGCCAAGGAGCGCACGCTCGACCAACTGCACTGGCGGCTTGCGACCGTCGCCCGACACACCGCAGTCGACGACCTCGGCAACGCCGCGTGACCACCACCGCGCCCACTCATTCCGCTGGCGCGAGAAGCTGGATCTTGTACCACTTCTCGTATCAAGAGGCGACCCTGCGGCCCTGGGGGATGGCGTTCGAACAGGTCCAGGGCGCGGACCCGGTCGTGGATCAGTCGGTCGAAAGGGACAGCAGCACGGTGCGTCCCTCGAAGCCCTCGGCGGTCGCCTCTGAGTCGACTCGCCACAGGCCGGACGTGCCTTCGACCTCGGCCGGCATGCCGGCATCGCCGACGATCTGCGGGCGGGCAACGCCGAGTGACCGCAGCCGCTTTTCGTCGCGGCTCCTGCGTGCCTCGTTCGCTGGTACTACCGGCATGTCGGCGAGGCTCAGTTAGCGGGTTTCGAGGAACTCGAGCACGCGGCGGCTGAGCAGTGCAGCTGCGCCCGCGTCGTAGGACGGCAGGCTGGCGTCGGCGAACAGGTGCTGATCGCCGGGGTAGAGGAACAGCTCCGCATGCTCGGCCGACTCGACGAGAGCGCGGGCGGCGTCGAGGTCGCCCTCGTCGACGAAGAACGGGTCTGCGTCCATGGCGTGGATCTGCACCGGCACATCCGCCGGTCACGAAGACCCGAACTCCGAAGTCGGCACGCAAGAGTGGAAGAGGAGCGCCCCTTGAGCTCCCGGGCGGGTCTGAGCCAACTTCTGCGCCGGCATGACCCCGAGCGAGAAACCGGCGTAGACAAGTTCGCTGGGGAGCCCGTCCGCGGCACGTACCCCGCGCTCGAGGACCTCGCCGAAACCGATCTCCCCGGCGTACGCCAGACCGTCATCGAGACTGTCGAAGGTATGGCCGTCGTAGACGTCCGGGCGTGCACGATATGTCCGGCTCGTCGCAGTTCGTCAGCGAACGCGAGGAACCCCGACGTCTGGCTCTGCGCATGGTGGAACAACAACACCTCAGCCATCTCGCTCCTTTGTCCTTCCGTCGGTGCCCGCGATGAGACCGATCCTAAGCATGTGCACACGCTCGCGGATTCATAGGTCTACCGACCCAGGCCCGGGAACCTCGCATTCGAGGGCACCCGCAAGGTCGCTATTGAGACCGAATCGCGCCCCCGCTACAGAAACAGGCCCTGGAAACAGGGCCTGTTTCCTACAAGGCCAGGCATTGGCTCCTACACCTGGTCATGCTTCTCGCCGGCCCGGTCGCGCTCGCGGAGCTTCCGCGCCGACCGATGATTTCGCCGTGGCCGCCCCGTCTGAACCCCGACCGCAAAGGAGACCAAGATGCGCAAGGTGATCGTGAATGAGTTCATGAGCCTTGACGGAGTCGCGCAGGCGCCCGGCGGCGCCGACGAGGACACATCCGGCGACTTCGCACACGGCGGCTGGCATATGCGCTACATGGAGGATGAGCTCGCGCAGAGGTGGGTGCTCGCGAGCATCGTCGAGGCGGGCGGCTTCCTGCTCGGGCGCCGCACCTACGAGATCTTCGCCGCGTACTGGCCCAACGCCGGCGAGGAGGAGCGGGTCATCGCCGAGCCTCTGAACACGAAGCCGAAGTACGTGGTGTCGACGACGCTCGCCGAGCCGCTCGAGTGGCAGAACTCGACGCTGCTCCAGGGCGACGTCGCCGAGGCCGTGGCCGCGCTGAGGCAGGAGGAGGGCGACGACGTGCACGTGATCGGCAGCACGCAGCTCGCCCAGACGCTGATTGAGCGGGACCTGGTCGACGAGTTCCGGATGATGATCGACCCGCTCGTCCTGGGCGGCGGCAAGCGCATCTTCCGCGACGACGGTGTGCTCAGGCCGCTGCGGCTAGTCGACAGCCAGGTGACGACCACGGGGGCGATCCTTGGGACTTACGCTCCGGCCCTGGGTTAGCCCCGGCTGCGGTGCTAACGGGCCCTGAGCTGCAAGCTGCTCACCCCATCGCGGCTGGACACGCCGCCGTACCGCGACTGGCTCCGACAGCCTCGCACAGCTACTCGTCGCTTGACTGCGAGCCAGATGTTGTTACGAGGCAATCGCTAGCGCAGAGCCGCTGACTTGTGCATGACCCAGCCGAGGCCTGCGCCGGATCGACTCGGAAGGGTGCGCAGGTCCTCCAGCCCTGCGCGCAGGTCCTCCTCGGAAACGCCCGGCAGTTGCGAGAGCGCGCCGAGCGCGCTCTCCATCACGTCGGCCGCGTAGCGCGCCTGGCCAGCCAGCTCCTCGTCCTGCCACCAGTACGTCCGCTCGCCTTCGTCGACCTGACGGAAGCCAACCTCGCGGAGCCAACCCGGCAGGCGCGTACCGGCATCGCTCCAGCCCGAGGCCGCCATACCCTGAACCATAGCGCGGAACAACGCCTCCATCGCAGGCGTGGACGGCTCCGCGTGGCAGGTCGAGTAGTCGACCTCGATCGCGGTGATGACGCCGCCCGAAACGAGGACGCGCCTAGCCTCGCGCAGCACGGCAGGCGGATCGGCGATGTGCTCCAGCAGCCACATCATCCAGATCTGGTCGAACGACTCGTCTCCGAACGGGAGCACGCGCGCATCGGCCTGGAGCAAGGTTGCCTCGACCCCGGCCCGCGCAAGATGCCTGCGGGCGAAGTCGAGCTGCTTCGGCTCGATGTCGACGCCGACCAGACGGACACCCGGGAATTCCTGCCCGAGCACCGCTAGTACCGCGCCCACGCCGCAACCGACCTCGAGCAAGTGCGTCCCGGGCTCGAGCTGCGTGCCGTCGCAGATCAGCGGGTGCCGCCAGTGCTCCGCCTGCTCCACGAGCCGCTCCTGCTCGGGCGTGCCGTAGCCGTGAACGTAGTCGCTCATGGTTCGCGCGCCTCAAGGATATGTCGCACCCTTTCGACCAGCGCGGCTAGGGCCGATCGGCTCGTGCGCTAGATGGCGGAGCGGTAGATCTCGGTCCGTTCCCATGCGAGCCGCCGGTCGCGAGTGAGGCGCGCGGTCACGAACGTGCCGGCGCCAAGTGCGCGCTCGTCGAAGAGCTTGAGGCGGCGCGGTCTGAAGACGTAGAAGCCGTAAGCGCTGAGATCGGCCTCGGTGAAGTCCGAAAAGCGCTTCGTGTAGTGCCCCTGCGCCTGTTCGGCGTCCTCGCCCCCGACCTCACGCGCCGAGCCGAAGAGCTGGATTCCCCGGTCGGGCTTGCCCCACGTCTGGCTCGAGTCATATACGGCGATCGCGACCGACTCGTTCGCGCGGAGGTTGCGTGAGTGTCTGGCCTGCGGTTCGGACATCCAGACGATGTCGAAGTCGCGGCTCCAGGCGAAGTAGGCGGTGTTGAGGTGGGCGCGGCCGTCGGCGGTAACTGTTGCGATCGCGCAGAGTGTCGACGCGTCGAGGAGTTGCCGTGCGGTTGCCGCTAGTCGCGCCGCGGCTACGGGACGGTTTGACCGCTCGATCGCCATCGGTTGACGCCGATTGAACCCGATTCGTCTTCGCGGCGGCGCCTCTCGGCGCCTTTGACGTCTTCGAAAGCGTTTGCGCCAGGCAACCCTCTCGCGCCGCCTGGGATGCGGGAACCTCAGCTCGTCGAGGTGAGCGGGCTCGGATGTTTCGGCTCGTAGAGGCCCAGCTCTCCGCCTCCGGGGAGCTTGATGGAGGTCACGAGGCCGAACCCTTCGTCGCTGACCTTCGGGCCGAGTTCGGCTCCTTTCTCCTTCAGCTCCGCGACGGTTGCGTGCACGTCGTCGCACATCAGGTACAGCTCATGGTGGCCATCCTCGTCGGTCGGGTGTGCGGCGAGCTCAGCAGGCGGCAGGGCGAAGATCAGCCAGCCGCGTCCCGCGTCGACGGAGGGGAACTCGAGCACGTCCCGGAGGAAAGCGCGAAGGCCCTCGGCGTCCTTGGTGAAGATCACAGCGTGCGCTCCCGTGGTCATTGCGTCATCTCCTTCGCCTCCCGCCATAGCCGGCGTCCAGCTGCCTGGGTTGGTTGCTGTTGCATCCGAAGCTAGGTACTTCCTCGGTGATGCCGATTGAAAAGAATTCCGCTAACGCGCAAAATCGTTGCGTGCGGCGGCTTCGTTCCGTCGAGTTGGACGAGATCGATCATGAGCTGCTGGCGCTCCTCCAGGAGGACGCCGGCCGGACACTGCGCGAGCTCGGCGAGGCCGTCCGCCTCTCGCCCAGTGCAGTTCAGCGGCGGATCGGCCGTTACCAGGCGACAGGCCTCATGGCCCGCAAGGTGGCGGTCCTCGATTCCCGGAGGGTCGGCGGCACGCTCCATGCGATCGTCCTGGTCACGCTGGGGCATGAATCCACCGAACGCCACGACGCCTTGCGTGCGCGACTGCTCGCCGCGCCGGAGGTGCAGCAGTGCTACGACGTAGCCGGCGAGTGGGACTATGTCGTCGTATTGGTAGCCAACGGGATGCCGCACTGTCGCGAGCTCGTCGCTCGCCTGTTCCTCGACGATCCAAGCATCAAGCGCTGCGAAACGCTTCCCGTCTTCGACGCTGTAAAGCTCGGCCTCGGCATCCCGACCCCGCGCATCGGGTGGAGCTGAGAGGTAACGGGCATAGACCGTTGCCGCGTTAATGGCAGACCGAACCTGAAGCCGTACGCGGTCGTCGCTGTCTGTCCACTAGCGCGGAACCGTGATGTCGGGGGTACGTGCCCCGTTCAGGCTTCTTCTGGGATCGGGGGGACGGGCTCGAGTCGTGCTGCGTGTTGGCCCGCGCGGGTGTTGGTCGCCGTGAAGGCGATGTGTGCGGCGACGAGGACGAGGCCGGTGCCGATGAGGAATGCGTGAGTGCGAGCGGGGGGTTGCCGCCCGTCTGGAGGACACTGTTGGTGCGGTCGGTGGCGACGGCGGAGAGGACGGCGAGCCCGAGGGCGCCGCCGAACTGGATCGAGGCGTTGAGCAGTCCGGAGGCGATACCGGCCTTGTCGGGTGGGACGCCTTCGGTGGCGGCGGTGGTGACCCCGGTGAAGACGGCGCCGATTCCGATTGCGACGACGCCAATGCCGGGCAGCAGGTCGCTGAGGAACGCGCCGTCGACCGGCGTGTAGGAGAGGTAGTAGATGCCGCTGGCTGCGATCAGGGCGCCGGCGATGATCACGGGCTTGGTGCCGATGCGGGGCAGCAGCGGTGTTGCGATGCCGGCCGCGATCATGAAGCCGACGGTCAACGGGAGGTAGGCAGGGCCGGTGTGGATGGCGAGTAGCTCAGGACCTGCTGCATGTAGAGGCTGAGGAAGAAGAACATCGAGTAGAGGCCGCTGAAGGTGATGAGCTGGGTCAGGTTGGCGGCGGCCAGTCCTTTGATGCGGAAGATCGAGAAGGGGACGAGCGGGTTGCGGGCGCGGAGCTCGTTGCCGACGAAGGCGGCGAGGATGACGATCGCGGCGGCGAGCTCGCCGATGGTCTGCGTTGTTCCCAAGCCGGTGATGGGTGCTTGGACGAGCGCGTAGATGAGAAGCAGCATGCCGGCCGTGACGAGCACGGCGCCCGAGAGGTCGAAGCTGCTCTGCCGGCGTTCGCGGGGATCTCTGGCAATGAGCGCGAGCGCGCCGATGCCGGCGATCGTGGCCACGGGCACGTTGATGTAGAAGATCCAGCGCCAGCCGGGTCGCTGAGTGAGGGCGCCGCTGAGCACCACGCCGGAGGCGCCGGCGAGGCCCGGGATGGCGGCCCGGGCGCCGAGGGCGAGGTTACGATCGCGCGGATTGGTAAATGTGGTGGTGAGGATCGAGAGCGCGGCCGGGGACATCATGGCGGCGCCGATTCCTTGGGCGAGCCGGGCGGCGATAAGCATTGCTTCCGCGTCGGCGGCGCGCCCGCCGAGCAGGAGGAAGCCACCGTAGGTGAGCTCATAACCGCTCACGACCCACTGCAGGCTTTGCTCGGAGAACCCCAGTCGTGCTTGATCGAAGGCAGAGCGACGTTGACGATCGAGACATCGAGGAAGCCGAGGAACTGCACGAGCAGCAGCAGCGCGAGCGTCAGGGCGCCGCGGCGCTCTTTAGGAACGACGGTGCTTCAGCGGGGTTCACGGCCGCCTTTCGGAGTCTTGACCAGCCGAGCAGCCGCAGGCGCCGCGACTCGGATCGTTTCGCTCGAGCTCGGTGATCTGCCCGCGGCGGTCGAGCTCGATCCGGCAACAGTCCCGCAACAGCTCGCGCAGCTGCGCGCGCCCTCGCTGCACGCGCGCCTTCATCCCCGGTACCGAAAGACCCAGCGCCGATGCAGCCTTCGCCTGTGTCCAGTCGCCGAGGTCGGTGAGGCGAATCGCCTCCCGATACGGCTCGGCCAACCGCTCCACCATCGGTGCCAGGCACGAGGCGATCTCGCTGCGCAGCTGATCCGCCTCTTCGTCGCTCTCGACCTCCGGCAGCGAGGCGAGCTGGTCGGTCAGGTTCTCATCGAACGGCAGCTCACCGCCGGCGGCGCGGTGGCGCCAGTAGTCGGCGATCACGTTCCGGGCGACCTGGTATGCCCATGCGTCCAACCGCTCCTGCTCGCGCAGCCGCCCCATCTGCGTGTACAACCGCAGCAGGATGTCTTGCGCGAGGTCGTCCACGACGACCTGATCGGGTACGCGCCGCGCCACGAACGCGCGCAGACGCCCGTGCAGCTCCGACCAAACCGCCTCCGCCACCGAACGCTGCGGACGGAGCGAAGCGGAACTCGCGCGCGCTACCGACATCCGCACTCTCCCGCCGCGGCCGCCTCAGGTGAACAGCAGCTCGCCTGCTCGGACGGCTCGCAGCACACCGCCTGCTCGCTCGCGTCGCAGCAGGCGGCGGGGGTCGGCTCGGTTACGGGCTCCTCCGCCGACACGGTCTCGATGGTCTCGTTCACGCTAAGCCTCCAGTCGCGTTGATGGGTTCCACACCTATGGAGACGGAGGGGGCCGCCGAGGGATGCAACACCTGACGGTGCAGGCAGCGTCGCCTTGCGGGCAGGGCGACACCATCACCGGGCCCACGCTTGACCCGCGCGGAACCTGTATGACAGGCGGTTGACAAATCGACAATAGTCGATACATTACCGTCGATATGAGCGGTCAACTGTTGCGCGCCGCTCGCCCGACGCCTAGCAGCGCGGCGAGCTGCTAGCGCGCCGCTATCACAGAACCGCAGTTAACTTCGGTCTGAACGCCACCTTCGTCACGAGCACGAAGCGGCGAACCGTGTCTGGGTCGGGGGTGCCCGGCGCCTCCGCGAGTCGGTCGGGATCAACGCCCTCGTCGTTTGACAGCGTGCCGTTGAAGTCGAAGAGCAGCGCTTCCACGGGTTTAGGATCGCGCATGGGCGTCGAGGAGGCGGTGCAGCGGCTTTGGCCCGGACAACCCGTGGAGGTCGAGCGGCTCGGCGGGGGGATCACCAATCACAACTTCAAGGTCTTCGTAGGCGGCGAGACGCTCGTCTTGCGCATCGGCGGCAAGGACACGGCTCTGCTCGGAATCGACCGGGAGCACGAGCACGAGGCTGCGCTCATGGCCGCGAAGCTCGGCATCGGCCCGGAGGTGGTTCGCTTCGCCGACGGCCTACTCGTCACCCGCTTCGTCGCGGGCGACGTGGGCCGTGCCGATCCGGCGACGGTCGGAGCGCTCATAGGCCGGCTGCATGAGGCCCCGCCCATCGCGAGCCGCTTCAACTCGTTCCGCGTGGTCGAGACCTACGCGGCGACCGCGACCGGCCATGGGCTTTCCGTCCCAAACGCCTTCGAGCGAGCGCACGAGCTCGCGCAGGAGATCGAGGCTCGACGCTCGGCCGCGCCGGTCGTCACCTGTCACAACGACCTGCTTGCGGCCAACTTCATCGACGACGGAGAGAGGCTCTGGATCGTGGACTGGGAGTACGCCGGCCTGGGCGATCCGTTCTTCGACCTGGCCAACTTCTCGGTCAACAACGAGCTCGACGAGGAGAGTGAGAGCGCGCTGCTCGATGCCTACGGTTCCACGGACAGGCGAGCCCTCACTCTCATGCGCTTCATGTCCGACTTCCGTGAGGCGATGTGGGGAGTCGTCCAGGAGGCGATTTCGGAGCTCGACTTCGACTTCCGGGCCTACGCGGACGAGCACTTCGAGCGGCTGTGGCGCACGGCCTCCGAGGCCCGCTTCCGGGTTGCGCTGAAGAGCTAATTCGCATGAGAGAATGGGCGAGAGCGGTCGTGATCGGGGGCGGCGTCGGTGGTTGCTCTGTCGTCTACTGGTTGACCCGGCTCGGCTGGGACGACGTGGTGCTCTGCGAGCGGGCCGACCTGACGAGCGGCTCGACCTTCCACTCCGCAGGCCTCGTCGGTCAGCTGCGTGGTTCGCTCTCGCTCACACGGATGATGATGGCCTCGGTCGACCTCTACCGGACCCTCGGCCAGGAGGTCGGCCTCGAGACCGGCTGGCACGAGGTGGGCTCGCTCCGCCTGGCCTCATCCGAGGAGCGAATGGAGGAGCTTCGCCGGCAGGCCGGCTGGGCAAAGACCTTCGGGTTGCCACTCGAGCTGATCTCGGCCGAGGAAGCACAAGGGCTCTTCCCGCCCATGTCCATTGAAGGCGTGCTCGGCGCCGCGTACCTCCCTACCGACGGATACGTCGATCCAAGCCAGCTAACCATGGCGCTCGCCGAGGGCGCCCGACGCGGCGGGGCGGAGATCGCCACGCAGACACGCGTGAACGGTATCCGAGTCGAGCGGGGGCGCGTCGCCGGAGTCGAGACCGACAAGGGGTCAATCGAGACCGAGGTCGTGGTCAACGCGGGCGGCATGTTCGCCGCCGAGATCGCCCGCCTGGCAGGCGTCAACGTGCCGGTGGTTCCGATGGCGCACGAGTACCTGATCACGAGGCCGCACGGGGTCCCACTCGACGTGCCGACGTTGCGCGACCCAACGCTGCTCGTCTACTTCCGGGGCGAGTCGGGCGGCCTCGTCATGGGCGGTTACGAGCGCCACCCGGCGCCGTGGGGGCTGGAGGGGATTCCACCGGACTTCAACGGCAAGCTGCTCGCGGAGGACTGGGAGCGCTTCGAGGAGCTGATGACGAATGCTCTCGTTCGAGTGCCGGAGCTTGCCGAAGCCGAGGTGATCAGGCTCGTCAACGGTCCGGAGGCATTCACGCCGGACGGCGAGTTCATCCTCGGTCCCACCGAGTTGCGCGGGCTCTGGGTTGCGGCCGGGTTCTGCGCACACGGCTTGGCCGGCGCGGGTGGGATGGGGAAGCTCGTCGCAGAGTGGATCGTCGACGGTCTTGCCGGGTTCGACGTCTGGGAGATGGACTCCCGCCGCTTCGGCGCCCACTACGCGAGCCGCGTCTACACGCTTGCCCGGACCCTGGAGGTCTACTCCACGTACTACGACGTCAAGTACCCCGGCCACGAGCGGCAAGCCGGACGGCCCCTTCGCCTCTCGCCCGCCTATCCGCGCCTGGTCGAGTTGGGCGCCGCCTTCGGGGAGAAGTCGGGCTGGGAGCGAGCCAACTGGCTCGAGCCGAACGGAGCGGCGGGCGACGAGTCGCTTCGGCCGCGCGGCTGGGCGGGGCGGCTGTGGTCGCCCGCGATCGGCGCCGAGCACCGCGCCTGCCGGGAGAGTGCCGCCCTCTTCGACGAGACGAGCTTCGCCAAGATCGACGTCTCGGGCGAGGGCGCCCCCGCCTTTCTCGAGCGCGTCTGCGACAACCGGGTCGCGCGCGAGGTCGGGCAGATCACCTACACCTCCATGCTCAACGCGCGCGGGGGGATCGAGTGTGACTTCACCGTCACGCGCCTCGCCGACGAACGCTTCCGCATCGTCACCGGCACGGCCTTTGGCCGGCACGACCTTGCCTGGATCCGCCAACACGCGCCGAAGGACGGCTCGGTGCTCGTCGAGGACATCACCTCCAAGCTCGCCTGCCTCGGCCTCTGGGGGCCGGCGGCGCGCGAGATCCTGCAGGCGACCACGAGCGACGACCTCGCCTTCGGGTACATGCGCGCGCGCGAGATCGCCGTCGGCCCCGTCCCGTGCCTGGCCCTCCGCGTGACCTACGTGGGCGAGTTCGGCTGGGAGCTCTACTGTCCGACGGAGTTTGGGCTCGCCTTGTGGGACGCGCTCTGGGATGCGGGGCGTGGCCACGGCCTCCTCGCCGGAGGTTACAAGGCGATCGATTCGCTTCGCCTCGAGAAGGGTTACCGCGTCTGGGGCGCCGACGTCACCCCGGACGACACGCCCTACGAGGCCGGTCTCGGCTTCGCCGTCAAGCTGGACAAGGGTGACTTCATCGGCCGCGAGGCCCTCCTTGGGGCGCAGGAGCCGGAGCGCCGGCTCGCCTGCCTCGTGCTCTCGGATCCCCGTTCCGTCGCCCTCGGATCGGAGCCCGTGCGCATCGACGGCGAGCTAGTCGGCCGCGTGACCAGCGGCGGCTATGGCTACACGGTGGAGCGCTCGATCGCGTACGCGTACGTCCCGGCCGGCTATGCGCAGCCTGAGCAACCGGTCGAGGTGGAGATCTTCGGGGCGTGGATCGCGGGCGAGGTCGCCCCCGAGCCGCTCTTCGATCCCGCCGGAGAGCGGCTCAGGGGCTGAGCCTCCGTTTAGGGGCTCACCGGAGCCGGCTCGGGCGACTCGCCCTCGCCGTACTCCCGCTCGATCCGCGCCAGCTCCTCGTCGCTGCCCTGTCGGATCGGCCCCTTGAACCATTTGTGGGCCGAAAGCACGTACCAGCCGCCGAAGAGCAAGAAGGCCGCGCCGACCATGATCGGCGTGTAGTTGAGCAGGTTCCAGTCATAGCCGTCTTCCCAGGGGACACCGGCCTTGTAGGCCGGAAGCATGAAGACGATGCAGATGAAGATGATCCAGACGATCGCAATCGCGTCGATCCACTTGTAGTGGGGACCGAGGTGCCAGGCGCCGCGCTCGAACCTCTCGCCGGCACGGAGCCTGAGGATGATCGGCAGCATGAACGCGATGTACAGGCCGATCACGGCGACCGCGGTCGACGCCGCATAGCCCGTGTAGCCGAACCACCAGGCCGGCAGAGGGGTCAGGAACGCGAGCACGACGATCGCCCAGACCGTGTAGATCGGGATGCGGTCGACCTTGGAGACCCGCTTCCAGAGCTGGTGCCCCGGTACGGCCCGGTCGCGAGAGAAGGCGAACATCATCCGCGAGGCGGACGTCGTCGAGGCAATCGTGCAGAAACACTGCGCCAACACGGCGATGAAGAGCAGGAACTCGGCCCACCCCTTACTCATCGACGTCGTCCAGATGTAGCTGATGATGTAGGTGCCTGCCGCAGCCGCGTCGCTGTCGTCGGGCACCACGAAGGTCACGGCGACGAGCAGGATGAACCCGAAGATCACCGAGACCACGACCGACATGACCATGCCCCACGCGGCGCCGACCGAGGCCCTCTGCGTCTCCTCGCTCATGTGCGCCGAGGCGTCGTAGCCGGTGATCGTGTACTGGGCCATCAGGAGACCGGTCAGGAAGACATAGAAGAAGACGATGCCCGACGTCGTTCCACCGCCGAAGCCCGTGTTGTTGATCGTCTGCCCGAAGACGTAGCCGAGCGACCGGTGGTGGTCCGGGACGATGATCAAGACGCCGACGATCACCAGCACCCCGATCATGTGCCACCAGGCCGAAAAGGCGTTCAACGCGGCCGTGATGGGCACCTTGAACATGTTGATCAGGCCGGCGCCGAGCATGATGAAGGCGTAGGTCATGTAGATCCAGTGATAGGTGTTCCCGTAGCCCCCGTCAGTGATGAGATTCAGCCACGAGGTCATGAAGATCGCGCAGCCGAAGCCGATCGCGGCCGTCACGGCGATCTGACCGACCAGGTTGAACCAGCCGGTGAACCAGCCCCACGCGGGGCTGCCTAGCCTCGAGGCCCAGAAGTACAGCCCACCTGCCGTGGGATAGGTCGAGGCGATCTCCCCCATCGCCAGCGAGACGACGATGCAGAAGCCGCCGACGATCAGCCAGCCCCAGGTGATCGCCACCGGCCCGCCCTGGTTGAACGCGATCGCGTACGAGGTCAGGCAGCCGGCGAGGATCGAGATGATCGTGAACGAGATGGCGAAGTTCTGGAAGCCGCCCATCGACCGGAACAGCTCCTGCGCATAGCCGAGCGTGTGCAGCTGCTGCCGGTCGTCGAGATGGCCGCTCTTATCGGTGGCCGCGGGTCCGCTACTCATCCTTCCTCCCAGTTCGAATGGCGTATTTACCCGTCTTGCCCGAGCCGGTGTCAAGTGGCCGGGTTTTCGTAGGGGTTGTGGCGTGCTATGGGTGGAGGAGCTTCGGGGCGAGGTCGACGCCGTCACGGCGTTTCTCAACGGCGGATGAGGCCGCGATCCGCAGGCCCGTTGCGCCGCACTACTATCGACGACGTGAGCCCGGTACGCCCAATGGTGCAGGTCGTGGGTCGGCGGATGGACGCCGAGCATTACCGTCTTCGCGATTTCCTCACGCGCACCGCGCAGCCGTACGAGTGGCACGAGGCGGGCTCGGCCGAGGCCGACGTCCTGCTCGAGAGCCTCGGGTTGGTCGATGCGACCCTGCCCGTCCTAGTCGACAGCGACCGAACGTTCACGGGCGCGACCGTCGTGACAATCGCGGCGGCCTGGGGCGGCCTGCAGCCACCGAAGCAGGCGCATTACGACTTCGCCGTCATCGGCGCCGGCCCCGCGGGCCTGGCCGCCGCCGTCTACGCGGCCTCCGACGGCCTGTCGACGCTCGTGTGCGACCGGGATGTGCCAGGGGGCCAGGCCTCGTACACGGCCATGATCGAGAACTTCTTCGGCTTCCCGGACGGGATCGGCGGCGCCGAGCTGGCGCGGCTGGCCGGGCGGCAGGCGGAGCGCTTCGGCGCCGAGCTGATTCTCCTGCGCGGCGTCCGGGGCAGCCGGCTCAACAGCCGTCATGACGAGCCGGTCGAGCTGATCCTCGACGACGACTCCGAAGTGACTGCGTCGGTCGTGCTGGCGGCGACGGGCATGGATTGGAGGAGGCTCGATCTGGACGGCGTCGACGAGCTCCTCGGCCACGGCGTCTACTACGGCGCCGGCCGCAGCGAGGCAGCGCAATGCGCCGGGCAGAGCGTTGTGGTCGTGGGCGCCGGAAACTCGGCCGGGCAGGCAGTGCTCAACTTCGCGAACGCGACGGCCCGCGTAACCATGCTCGTGCGCGGCGACCGGCTCGGGACGACGATGTCGGCCTATCTGATCGAGCGGATCAACCGGCACCCACTGATCGACGTCCATCTGGAGACGCAGCTGACCAAGCTGCACTCGAACGGCGACGAGCTCGCGGCCGTGAGCTTCGCCGATGCGGCGGGCAAGGCCGAGACGCGCGCGATGGATGCCGTCTTCCTCTGCATCGGCGGCAGCCCACACACCGACTGGTGTCCGCGCGAGCACGTCCTCACGGATTCCGCCGGCTACATCCTGACCGGACAGGATCTCCTCGCAAGCGGCACGCCCGAGTGCTGGCCGCTCGATCGCGATCCGCTCCCGCTCGAGACGAGCCGTGTAGGGCTCTTCGCCGCAGGCGACGTACGCCACGGCTCGACGAAGCGTGTCGCCGCCGCGGTCGGAGAAGGTTCGATGGTCGCCGCGCTCGTCTTCACTCGCCTCGCCGAGCTCGGTGTCACGGTCTGAGCTCCTCGTAGCCCTCGAGGACGCGCGCCGGCGGACGGAGGATCTGCTGGAACCGCTTTCGGATGAGCAGCTGAGGCGTCAGACCTCGCCGCTCCAATCGCCGCTCGTCTGGGATCTCGCCCACATCGGCCACTTCGAGGAGCTGTGGCTCCTGCGACGCGTCGGCGGACGGAGCGCAGTGTCGTCGGAGTACGACGACCTCTACGACTCGTTTACTCATGCACGCGGCGAGCGCGGAGGGCTGGCGATCCTGCCGCCGCAAGCGGCACGCGCCTATGTAAGGGAGGTCCGCGAAGCCGTGCTCGCGCTCCTCCCGCAACTGTCCTTCGACGATGGCGATCCGTTGCTCGAGCAGGGTTTCGTCGTGGGGATGGTCGTTCAGCACGAGCTCCAGCACGCCGAGACGATGGCGCAGACGCTGGCGCTTGCGGGCTTGCCTGGACCGGCGCCGCATGGGCCACCCGAGGTCTGCGCGAGCGGCGAGGTCATCGTTCCCGGTGGCCCGTTCACCCTCGGCTCCACGTACCCGTGGGCGTACGACAACGAGCGGCCCGCCCACCTCGTCAAGCTCCCACCCTTTCGGATCGACCGGGCACTCGTGACGAATGCGGACTACGCGGCATTTGTTGACTCGGGCGGCTATCGCGACCGCGACGTCTGGAGTGCTCGGGGCTGGGGGTGGCGCGAGGCGGAACAAGCGGAGCGGCCGCTCTTCTGGGATGTTGCCGCGCCCCCGCACGTCCCTGTCCAGCACGTCTCCTTTCACGAGGCGGAGGCGTACGCTCGCTGGGCGGGGAAGCGCCTGCCGACCGAGCCCGAGTGGGAGAAGGCCGCGAAGACGGTCGCCGGGGAGCTCGAGCACATGAGGGGCGCGGTCTGGCAGTGGACCTCGTCGTTCTTCGACGGCTATCCCGGCTTCTCGGCCTTTCCCTACGCGGCATATTCCGAGGCCTTCTTTGGCGATGAGTACAGGGTGCTGCGCGGGGGCTCCTGGTTCACCGACCCGCTCGTTGCTCGGCCCACGTTCCGTAACTGGGATCTTCCGCAGCGGGGGCAGATCTTTTCCGGCCTCCGCTGCGCGTGCGATGACTAGAGCGTCGACTGAGCAGCGCGCCCGCGTCGAGGTACTCCGCAACGAGGCCGACGGTCGGCCGGCCCTGCACGAATCGACGGTCCGAAGCCTGCACGCCGAGGTGAAGGAGCTGCCCGCGGTCTGGCTCTACGACGAGCGGGGCTCACGTCTGTACGACGAGATCACGCGGCTCCCGGAGTACTACCTCCCGCGGCGCGAGGGCGAGATCCTGCGCGCGCGGGCGGCCGCGATTGCAAGGCGCACGCAGGCGCGCACGCTTATCGAGCTCGGCGCCGGGACCGCGAAGAACATCCGTCTCCTCCTGGACGGGCTCGACACCGCCGGCGCGCTCGAACGCTTCGTCCCCCTCGACGTGAGCGAGCAGACCTTGCGAGCGAGCGCGGAGACGATCGCGGCCGCCTACCCTCGGGTCTCCGTCGAGGCGATCGTCGGTGACTTCGAGCGCGATCTCGGCGCGCTCCCCGCGAACGGCCGCCGCCTGATCGCCTTCCTGGGAAGCACGATCGGCAACCTGTACCCCGAGCAGCGGAATGGATTCCTTAGAACGCTGGCTGCCGTGCTCGCCCGAGATGACGCGTTCCTGGTCGGCATCGACCTCGTCAAGGACGTCGCCCGCTTGGAGTCGGCGTACAACGACAGCCGGGGCGTGACCGAGCTCTTCGTCCGCAACGCTCTGACCGCCGTCAACCGTGAGCTGGGCGCGACGTTCGACCAGGAGCGCTTCGTGTACGAAGCGCGCTGGGATCCGGAGCACGAGTGGATGGACATCGGGCTCCGCGCGCGAAAGGCGCACGCCGTCTCGATCCAGCATCTCGAGCTCGACGTCGCGTTCGAGGAGTGCGAGCCGCTCCGGGTCGAGATCAGCTCGAAGTTCCGCCGCGAGCGGTTCGAGCTCGAGGCCGCGAAGGCTCGGCTCCAGGTCGAGTCGTGGTGGACTGACGCTGCGGGCGATTTCGCGATCGCCCTCGTACTCCGTGACACGTCGGCTGGAACCAAGGTCAATTCAAAGCGAGAGGAGACGGCATGTCTACAGGCGGCTCGATCTGCAGCCACCTCGACCAGATCGAGGTAACGGCGCTACCGGAGAAGATCGACGGCTGCGAGGAGTGCTTAAAGATCGGAAGCGGCTGGGTGCATCTGCGCATGTGCATGACGTGCGGCAAGATCGGCTGCTGCGACTCATCGCCGAACAAGCACGCCACTGCACACGGACGCGAGAGCGGCCATCCGATCATTCGCTCTGCCGAGCCCGGCGAGGACTGGAGCTGGTGCTACCTCGACGAGGTGGCGTTTACGTTCGCGCCGCAGTAGGGCCCGGCTCGGCCTTCGAGCTAGGCGTCCGTCCGCGTTCGAGCATTGATGATGAGCACGATCATCCTTCGTAGTGGCATCGAGGTCGCGAACCCACTCGAGTTGGCGCTCGATTTCCTCGAAGCGTATTCCAGCTATGAGGCTCACGACGCCTCAGGGCCCGCGTCCTTCGACGAGGGCGACCTCAGGCTGGCGAACCGGGGCGGAGCCCGCATCTCGGCGGCCGAGATCGCGGCGATTCTCGAACGCCGTGGCGAGATCGAGCGCGCCTTGCGCAAGATCGCCCCGGCTGCGTCGTTGGCGGTCGCGACGCGCTCGATCGAGTGGATCCCACTGACGCGGCTCTTCGATGCGTTTGCAGACATCCGCGGAATCGGCTTCTCGAAGATGACGAAAGCGCTGCACCCGAAACGCCCGGCGCTGATCCCGATGCTCGACAGCGTCGTCCAGACGTACCTGACGATGGACGAGCTCCGGACACGGTCGTCGGGGTCGTTCGGCGAGCGCGCCACCGTGCTCGTCCGCAGCTACAAGCGAGACCTTGATCGGAACCGAGCGGTTCTGCACGAGCTCCAGCGAGAGCTCGCGAGCCGCGGGTACCGGCTCACGGAGGTGCGAATCCTCGACCTCTTGATCTGGTCTGTATCCACCGTGCCCTAGGCGGTCTCGGCGAAGCGCGCGAGCGCCTTCACCAGCGAGCGCAGCTGACGGCCGCGCTCCGTAAGGCGATATTCGACGAGCGGCGGACGAGCGTCGATCACCTCCCGCTCGAGCACGCCTGCTTCGGCGAGGTCCGTCAACCGCTGTGCCAGGGTTGCCGGCGGGATGCTGCCGAGCGCCTGCAGGAACTCGTTGAAGCGGACGGCGCCCTCGTGCGAGACGTAGAGGATCGAGACCGTCCAGCGCCGCTCGAACAGGTCAGCCGCGCGGCGGACCTGCTCGGGAAGCGGCGGACAGCTACGACAGCGCATGCGCCGGGTGCGCCTCCAGTGAGAGCCCGAGCACCTCGTCCAGGCTCATCACGGGATGGAAGGCCACCTCGTTGCGCACGTCCTCGGGGACGTCGTCGAGGTCGGCCCGGTTCCGCTCGGGAATGATCACGTCGGTCAGGCCTGCGGCGTGGGCTGCGAGCGCCTTCTGCTTGAGCCCGCCGATCGGAAGCACTCGTCCCTGCAGCGTGACCTCGCCGGTCATGCCGACAGTGTGCTTCACCGGCCGGCCCGTGAGCAGCGAGGCGAGCGCCGTTGTCATCGTGATCCCGGCGCTCGGGCCGTCCTTCGGGATCGCCCCGGCCGGCACGTGCAGGTGGAAGGTGGCGTCCTCGAAGACGCGCTCGTCCAGGCCGAGCTCCTCCGCGTGTGAGCGCACGTAGGAGAGGGCGATCCGCGCCGACTCCTTCATCACGTCGCCGAGCTGGCCGGTCAGGACCAGTCCGTCCTTGCCGGGCATCTTGGTCGCCTCGACGAACAGCACGTCGCCGCCGGTCCCTGTGACGGCAAGACCCGTGGCCACTCCGGCAATCGCGGTTCGCTCGGCCGACTCCTGGAAGAAACGCTGTCGCCCGAGCGCGTCGCGAACCGCCGCCTCGCCGATCGCGATCGGCGGCTGGGCGGTGCCTGACGCCACGGTCGTAGCGGTCTTTCGCAGCAGCTTGCCGAGCTCGCGCTCGAGCTGGCGAACGCCGGCCTCTCGGGTGTACTGGCTGACGATCAGCTCCAGCGTGCCGTCGTCGATCGAGACCTCGTCGTCGCGCAGCCCGGCCCGTTCGCGCTGGCGAGGCCACAGATAGCCGCGGGCGATCGCGACCTTCTCGTCCACCGTGTAACCGTCGAAGCGGATCACTTCCATGCGGTCGAGCAGCGGCCCCGGGATCGTCTCCGCCACGTTTGCGGTCGCGATGAAGACCACCTCCGAGAGATCGAGCTCGACGTCGAGATAGTGGTCGCGGAACGAGTGGTTCTGAGCCGGATCGAGCACCTCGAGCAACGCCGCCGACGGATCGCCACGCCAATCGGCGCCAACCTTGTCGACCTCGTCCAGCAGGATCACGGGGTTCATCGTCCCTGCGTCCCGCAACGCGCGCACGAGCCGGCCGGGCAGCGCGCCGATGTAGGTGCGGCGGTGGCCACGGATCTCCGCCTCGTCGCGAATGCCGCCGAGCGACATGCGGACGAACTCACGGTTGAGCGCCCGGGCGATCGACTCGCCGACCGAGGTCTTGCCCGTTCCGGGCGGCCCGATCAGCGTCAGGATGGCGCCCGAGCGCTTGTCTTCGGCGATCCCGCGCTCCTCCCGCAGCTTGCGCACGGCCAGGTATTCGACGATTCGCTCCTTCACGTCCTCGAGTCCAGCGTGGTCGCTGTCGAGGACATCGCGGGCGTGAACCGGGTCGAGCCGCTCCTCGGAGCGCTTCCCCCACGGCACGGCCAGCAGCCAGTCCAGGTAGGTGCGGATCATCGAGGACTCGCCGCTCTGGTCGCCCATCCGCTCGAGCCGCCCCACCTCGCGCTCGGCCTGCTCGCGAACCTCGTCGGGCAGATCCGCCTCGGCGATCTTGGTGCGGTAATCCTCCGAGACCGAGGCGTCGTCCTCGCCCAGCTCCTTGCGGATCGACTCGAGCTGGCGGCGCAGGATGTACTCGCGCTGCTGGCGCTGAGCGCCCTCCTCGACGTCGTCGCGGATCCGCTGGCGGATCTGAAGCTCTGCCAGGCGCTCACGCTGCAGCCGGAGGGCGAGCTCGAGCCGCTCGACCACATCCACGGCCTCGAGCAGCTCGATTCGCTGCTCGAAGGTCGTCTCCGGCGCATAGGCGGCGGTGTCGGCGAGGGCGCCGACCTCGCGAATCGAGCGCACGAACGCCGAGATGCGCCCGTCGTCGCCCCGCAGCTCCAGGATCTCCTCGACGACCGCTCGGTATTCGCGTTCGAGATCCCGAGTCTTCACACCCGGAGGCTCTTCGTCCGGATGCTCCTGCACTTCGACACGAAGCCTTCCTTGCGCATCGGTGTGCGCGGCCCCCGCGATGCCGCGGTGCAGGCCAACGAGGTTGACCGCCGCGCCGGTGCCGGGCAGGCGCACCCGCTCGGCGATCTCGGCGACGGTACCGACCTTTGCGTACTCGCCCTCGTGTCGCGGCACAAGCAGTACGCGCTCCTCGTCGCCCACGTCGACCGGGATCGTGACGTTCATGTTTGGGAAGACGACGACGTCGTCAAGTGGGACCAGCAAGAGCGTGCTCAAGACCTTCATCACCTCTCTGTCGTTGCTATGACAGGAATAGTAGCTTCAAACAATGAAGCTAGGCAGGAGCAAACCGATCGCCCTCAACCTCTCTGCGTCGATTTCGAAAGCAGGCAGGAAGGTGCGGTCCCGCAATTGGCGAAGAGCAAGCCAATGCCCGGCGCTCATCTGCCTCAGCGAGAAGAAGTGCCCGTGCGAACGAGGTCGGCCCCTCCTCAGCGGACGACCTGGACTCCCTGATCTGAGCCAATAGGATCCGCGGCGATGGCTACCCGCGATGCTGTGTGTAGCTGTGGGCAACTTCGTCTGACAGCGGAGGGCGATCCGATCCGGATCTCCATGTGCCACTGCCTTGCCTGCCAGCGTCGGACTGGAAGCGCCTTCGGGATCCAGGCACGGTTCACATCGAATCGAGTGCACGTCGTCGGTCGCTACAGCGACTACGTGCGAACTTCCGACGAGGGCGAGGAGAGAACCTTTCATTTCTGCCCCGACTGCGGCGCGACGGTCTTCTACACGCTTTCGACAGCGCCAGATGTTGTTGCCGTTCCGATCGGCGCATTCGCCGAGCCGACCTTCCCGCCACCGACAGTTTCGGTCTTCGAGTCCCGACGGCATCCGTGGCTAGCTATGCCTGCCGCGATGGAACACTACGACTGAAAGCAACCTCGGCCGACAACTGAAGCGCTTGGGTCAGGGTTCGCGAATGTCGCCCGGCGAAACGACGACTACCTAGACCGTATGGAGTGCCCGGCGCCTCGCTCGTAAGTTGGCGCGGGTTGCCGTCGCGAGTGGCGCGGCGGTAGAGCCGCAATTACGGGAGGCGCCGGTTATGGCCGAAGGTAGCTGGGTTGGGCTTGATGTGCAGGAGGCGCCGGTTATGGCCGAAGGTAGCTGGGTTGGGCTTGATGTGCACGCGCGCACGGTCGTCGCGGGTGTGTTGGATGCTGGTAGCGGCGAGCTGCGGACGTTGCGGGCGCCGCCTCGCAGCGTTGAGACGGTGGGTTGGCTGCGGCAGCTGCCGGCGCCGGTTCGGGTTGCGTATGAGGCTGGCCCGACCGGGTATGGGCTCGCGCGCGCGTGTGCGGCGGCGGGGATCGCGTGCACGGTGGCGGCGCCGTCGAAGATCCCGCGCGCCGCGGGTGACAGGGTCAAGACAGACCGTCGCGACGCGGAGCGGCTGGCCCGGTTGCTTCGGCTCGGCGAGCTTGTGCCAGTTCGTGTGCCCGAGCCGCACGAGGAGGCGGCACGTGATCTGTCCGTGCCCGCGAGGACGCCAGGGGCGATCTGATGCGGGCTCGTCACCGTCTCTCGAAGCTGCTGCTGCGGCACGACCTGGTCTACGACGCGAGCGCCTGGACGCTCGCCCACGATGCATGGCTGCGCCGCCAGCGGTTCGCCGGCCGGCCGCTCGCGCTTGCCTTCGACGAGTGTTACGGGGCGGTGCTGCAGGCGAAGACACGTCGAGATGCACTCGACAGCGCGATCGTCGAGCTGGCTGCCGAGTCGCCGTTCGCAGAGGTCGTCGGCCGGCTCTGCTGTCTGCGTGGCGTCTCGACGCTGACAGCGCTCGCCTTGACGGTCGAGCTCGGCGACTGGAGCCGCTTCCGGCCGCAGTCGCTCGGTCCCAGCGAGGACTCGACCGGCGAACGGCGCCGCCTCGGCGCGATCACCAAGACCGGCAACGCGCACGCCCGCAGGCTGCTGGTCGAGGCAGCTTGGCACCAACGTCGCCCGCTCCGCGCGAGCGCGACGCTCGAGCGGCGCCCGACGCGGCCAGAGGGCAGCGGTACAGGCCCGCGCCGACCAGAGCGCCCGCCGTCTCCACGCCCGCTGGCACGCACTATCAGCTGTCGTGACCCAGAGGTGTGAGACGCGGGCCACCACCCAGGAGCCCGGCCGCGATTTAGGCTCCCGGGATGCACTTCGGGGTGCACGAGCAGCTCCTCCTGGTGGGCCTTCTGTTGGCGGTGGCGGCCATGCTCGTGACCGCGCCGCTGCTACGCGTCCCCTATCCGATCTTCCTGGTGCTCGGGGGACTGGCGCTCGGCTTCATCCCTGGGATCCCGACGCTTCAGCTGCCCCCTGACGTCGTCCTCGTCGCCGTCTTGCCGCCGCTGCTCTACGCCTCGGCTTTCTTTACCTCTCTGAGGGACCTGCGTGCGAACGCCCGTCCGATCGGAATGCTGGCGATCGGGCTCGTGATAGCGACCATGACGGTCGTCGCTGTGGTTGCCCACGCAGCGGTCGACTCCATGTCCTGGAGCGCGGCGTTCGTGCTGGGAGCGATCGTCTCTCCCACGGATCCGATCGCCGCGACGGCGATCATGCGGCGGCTGGGCGTCCCACGCCGAATCGTCACCGTGGTGGAGGGCGAGGCCCTCGTGAACGACGGCACGGCGCTTGTTCTCTATCGCGTTGCGGTGACCGCCGCTGTGTCGGGCGCCTTCTCGTTGTGGAACGCCTCCTGGCACTTCGTCTGGAGCGTCGTGGGTGGCGTGGGGATTGGGCTTGTCGTCGGCTTCCTCGTCGCTGCACTACGCCGGCGGCTCGACAATCCGCCCGTTGAGGTGACGATCGCGCTCATGACCGGGTACCTCGCGTTCATCCCGGCGAATGCGGCGGACGCGTCGGGTGTTCTCGCCGTGGTCACAGCTGGGATCTACCTCGGCTGGCGTACGCCCGAGCTCACGTCGGTGCAGACGCGGCTGCAAGGCCTCGCGGTGTGGGAGATCCTCGTCTTCGTCCTCAACGCTTTGCTGTTCGCTCTCGTGGGCCTCCAGCTGTCCCACATCCTCGATGCCCTGACCGGGCACTCCGCAGGGACGCTGATCTGGTACGGGCTGCTGATAACCGCTGCTGTGGTCGGCACGAGGCTCATGTGGGCACCGGTCTTCTTGTACTTACCGAAGCTCCTTTCCCGGCGGCTCGAGCGTGGGCGTGCCACGATCGGTCACCCTATTCTCGTCGCCTGGTCCGGCCTGCGGGGCGCCGTGTCGCTCGCCGCCGCTCTGGCGATCCCTTTGACCACGGACTCGGGCGACCCGTTTCCCGAGCGGAATCTGATCATCTTCCTCACGTTCTGCGTCATCCTCGGGACGCTCGTCGTCCAGGGGCTGACGCTCCCCCTCATCATCAGGACGTTCGGAATCGAGGCCGACCACCTCGACGAGAAGGAGGACGCGAAGGCGCGGATCAAGGCGGCCGACGCTGCGGTCGCGCGACTGGAGGAGTTGACGGACGAAGAGTGGGTTCGCGACGATACGGCCGAACGTTTGCGCGGGCTGTACGGCTTCCGCCGGGACAGGTTCGCCTCGCGCTTCGATCGGGAGGACGATGGCGGCATCGAGGAGCGGTCGCTCAACTACCAGCGTCTACGCCGGGAGCTGCTCGAGGCCGAGCGCGTCGCGATCGTAGATCTCCGCCGCCAGGGCGTGATCAGCGGCGACGTCGAGCGTCGCCTCCAACGCGACCTCGACCTCGAGGACGCCCGGCTCGACGTCTAGCTAGCTGCCTGCCTTAGTGAGCGGTGACTCGAAGTAGTTAACGCACAGCCTCAGACTGCGGGTGTGGCAGCAGTAACGTCGAGGTAGCGGCGCCGACGGGGCCTCACCGAGCGAGGCTAGTCCGCGTCAGCAGATGGAGGAGGTGATGTTGTAGCTTGGCTGGTCAGTCCGGAGGCGATCAAGGAGCCCGACGGATGAATAGGTTTGAGCAAGCTGTCCACGACTGCATGATTCCGACGGCCGAGCTCTTGGAGGAGACGACTAAGCCCCTGCATCGTGCGATCCTTCTCAACTTCTGGCGCCATGTACACCTCGAAGGCGCGGGAGAGTACGAGAAGATCGTGGCGTCCGACATGATGGTCGACGAGCCTGTCTATCGGGTTACCTGGGGAGCGAGCCCCGCGGTCATCAAGGGCAAAGATGCTGTGCTCGCGTTCTACAACGGCGTCGGTGAGTCTGTGCTGTGGCACTCCGACGACCGTCTCGCAGTTGGCGACTGGGGAATATGCGATGAGATCACGTTTCATCAACTCGCCCGCGGCGCCGACTTGAGAGCCGTCGGCTACGACGTCGAGGACGCAGAGGCGCTCTGCCACGCTTCAAGCCGGCAGGCGTTCATCTGGCCATACGACAGCCAAGCGCGCCTCGCCGGTGAGCATCTGTACGAAGATAAGACGAGCCTCACGATCGAAGAAGTGCGTGCCTCAGATGCCATCGCACCAGCGCGAGTCCGGGAGATCCACCGGGAGCAGCTGGCGAAGCTCGAAGCGCAGCGTGGTGATCGTTTCTGGGTCTTCATGGACGGGTGATCCTTGGCGCGAAGAAGGCGAGAGCACAGTCTGTAGCAACGCGAGGAGACCGCACGCTTGCTTGGGCGAAAGTGCGCGAATGTCCCCCGGCGACGGCCGGCGACTGCGTTCATTCGCTTAGCATGCCGCCGTGCCGGAGTTGCAGAGAGGTCTGTGGTGGTGGGAGGCCAGGCACCCCGAGTGGACGGTGGAGGATAGCATGCCGCCGTGCCGGAGTTGCAGAGAGGTCTGTGGTGGTGGGAGGCCAGGCACCCCGAGTGGACGGTGGAGGACGACGCCGCGGGTCGCGACTGGGGGCCCGAGGTCTCGTCGTACGCAGTCGACGACGGCGAGAGGCTGCTGCTGATCGACCCGACCACTCCACCGGCGCCGATCCTCGACCTCGCAGCCAACCGCGAGACGGTCATCGTTCTGACGAACCCATGGCACGAGCGTGACGCCCGCAGCCTCTCGAAGAGTCTGGGCGTGCCGGTGTTCGCGCCGCCCCCCGACGACGACGGCACGGGGATGCGCATGTCGGCGCAGCTGTTCTCGGCGGGCGACCGGCTGCCCTTCGGAGTCGAGGCGTTCCCCGGGCGGGAGCCGCCCTACGACGTCCTGCTCTGGGTCGAGAGCCATCGCGCTGTCGCCATCGGCGACAAGCTCATCGACCGCGGCCACGGCATCGAGCTCCTGGAGAGCTGGCTAGCCGAGGGCGTGAGGCGTGAGCAGGTCGTCGAGGGACTGCGCCCGCTGCTTGAGCGGCCGATCGAGCACGTCCTGCCGACCCACGGTTCGCCGACCGACCGAGCCGCCCTCGAGCGCGCACTCTCCTGACGCCCGAACCGCCCGCGGGCCGGATCGTCGCCGAAGTTTCGCGACTGACCCCGCCGACGGGCGGCAGGCATGCAACGTGCGCCAATGCGCGCGAATGTCCCCCGACCACGGTTGACCTCTATCGACCAGGCGGTCCTAGGCCTCGGCACACCCAGCCCGAGTCACGAGGCCAGGTCCTCGAGTCCGGCCTGCACGGCCTTGGTCATGGTGCGGGTGAACCTCACGTCCTCGTGGATCGCGTGCACCCGCAAAACGGAGGCCTTGCGGTCGGCGGTGGCGTCGATCTTCGCGACCAGCCGGTCGTCGTGGAGCACCGGGAGGGCGTAGTAGCCCCAGCGGCGCTTGGCCGCGGGTTTGTACATCTCGAGGGTGTACTCGAACTCGAACAACTCCTGCGCGCGGCGCCGGTCGTAGACGAACCGGTCGAATGGCGAGAGCAGCGCCGTACGTCCCTCGAAGTCGGCGTCGAGCGCGGCGGGATCGACGCGCCACTCGCCCCTGGTGCCCTCGACCACTGCCGGCTCCCCGGCGTCGCCGACGTCGACCGGCTCGATCGGCATGGCGGTGGTCTTCTGCCGGGCGATGCCCAGCGAGGCGAGCCGCCGCTCGTTCTTGATCCGATGCGCGTCGTCTTCAGACGGGACGACGACGTCGGCCGGGTACACCCGCTCGGCGAGATCCCACAGCCGCTCGCGCCCGACGCGCCCGGCGATCGCGATCTCCCCGCGCATCATCAGGAACTCCAGCATCTGGGTGACGTTGCGGTTGTT
>WNGA01005611.1_pt1 | contig 25688 bp, 29 predicted proteins | sample 5400061 | NCBI WGS metagenome assembly WNGA01 (sample SAMN13153366, study PRJNA577476) | soil metagenome | isolation source: 100 cm soil or saprolite under grassland replicate 2 | place: USA:California | collected 2016-06-15 | reverse complement strand
CGATCAGAGACGAAACTGTGAAAAAGTTGACGTCCGCAATTTTCGAATAACTACGTAGATAAGCGCTTTTGGAGTGGGTAGCCTTCAGTCCCACCAAGCTCTCACTGACCCAAGATGGTCGATTTCAAGCTCGTCTGGTTTCGTGTCTTTCAGTGTCTGCCTGATCACGCGATACATTTTTTGACCGTTCATTCTCTGTGTACTTTCTCGGAGAATATTCCTCCCTCTTCACCCAGTTGCTAGCCTGATTCGTCCAGTAGGGCGGGTTGATGTAGAGAACGGGAGAACCTTCTCTTCCGAATTTCGCCTCCATAATGGAGCCCTCGTGGTGCAAAGAGCGAACAGCTTTGGCCACACTATCGCCACGAAACTCATTATGGAGTGGAGATCCTTCCAGTCCTCTTTCACCCAAGGACCTGCTGAATTTCATCGCCAGGATCGAGAACAGAAGGCCTCTTGACGCGGTTGTTCGCATTGACGCTGTTGAAATCGCCACGAAAAACACCGGCGATGGTGATTATCAGAACTTGCATCCTCTGATAAAGGAATACCGGAAGTTTGTTGAATGGCTTCTCGAAGCGAAAAAGGAGGAGAGAGCTGCCGGGCGCATCATTATTTCGCCCAGGGGCATCAGCGTCACGAAACCTCCCGAGTCGGAGCGTCCGATCCTCGTGAAGACCGCCTACGATCCGGACCCTAAGGTCTTGCAGGAGCACTACTACACAGCAATCATCTCCGGAGGGTTTCCGGAATATCCAGTGAAATTCACAGCAAATCGGGTCTTCTGCGTGGAGGAACTCATGAGCGAGCTACGAGCAAAGTGGAACGAGCTTTCGGGACAGAAAGGGGGTGCAATTCCTATCACAAGGTGAAGCGTCAGCCCGAGTCTTGGGTTCATTCTCCTTCGAGCAAGGATTCGACTATCTTGGCTCTGAGTATCATACCAAAGATAACGAGGGCAGCCTTGATGATTTACGGCGCGAAGCGGAGAGCCTATTTCGCCGTCCAATTTCCCAACTCCACAGACGTCTCAGCCGCTTCCAGTACCGATATCGGGCTCTCAGTCCCACCAAGCTCTGACGTAACCAAACTGGTCGACATCAAGTTCGTCCGGACTGGTCTGATCTCTCTGGTATTCGGTTAGCTCGTCGTCATCCGCGAAAAGTATGGGAAGCTTGTCCTCGTATGTGTTCTCACCAATGCGCTGCCTCCTTTGACCTCGGTCTGACCCTGTATTCTATGAGACCCGCGCTTCCCGTAGCGTAGATCTCCAACTCCATTTCATCCGAGACGAATCTCTCTCTCCCTGAACCCTATCGGGACGATTTTGCGGACGGGGTATCTCTTCTCGAATTCACTGCGCACAATATCGGACATTTCGGTGAAACTGTACGCTGGCACGCGAAGTGTGTCGCCGTCAACATGCAGTTCTCCCTCACCCGTGTCCGAATGAAGAACGTACTTGATGTATGCCGAGTCCTTGTCGAGTTCCTTCTCAACAGTGGTCGCTATCCTGTCCCGATATTCCATACACTATTGTCTATCTATGAAACCAAGTGTGTTACGGGAGAGAACAGGTGCCGTTATTTCCAAAGCAGCCTGTCGGAAAAATCATGAATGGTTTAGGGCATTAGAATCCAACGCGAACGCATTCTTAGGTTCCTAACCCGTTTTTTTGGAGCCGTGCCGGTTAATGCTTTATTTCCAGCCCAGCAATGACAAGCGGTCATCTTCGAGGGAGCATCTTGCCTGACAGAATAGTAGTGACTTGGTCTGGGGGACTCGACACAACAGCGTTGATCGCCTACCTAGCTAAGGAAGAGGAAAGGATAGTCTATCCAATCTTTGTGAACCGATCTCAAAGCAACTACGAACGTGAGAAACGATCAACCGAACACTTCATTTCGTTATTCAAACGGGATCTCGGAATGGCCTTTCGAGATACCTTTGAAGTAACTGTTCCGATTCCAGCGAGGGAATTGAAGGCCAAGTACAAGACCTCCGATGCTGACACTTTGTATGCGCTGCGCAATTCTGACATAATCAATTCGGCCGTGAGATACGCTCTGTTGGAGGGAATCGAGGTAATTGCAGTCGGGTCTCTGGCGGAGGACCCACTTCGAGATGACTCGCCAGAGTATTTGGCGGCCAAGTCGGCCGAGATTAGAATAGGCAGTATGAATCGAGTCCTTCTTAGGGCACCATTTCAAGATATGAAATGGAACAAGTCTGATGCAATTGTTTGGGCAGTGGAGAATTCGATAGCCATCAGCGATAGCTGGAGCTGTTGGAAGAACGAAGAGAAGCATTGCGGCACATGTCCTGCCTGCGTTAGCAGGAAGAACGCTTTCAGAGAAGCGAAATCAAAGGAGCCAACGGTAGAAGACCGAACCACCTACCTTGCATGAATTTCGAACATTTCAGGTAAAGAACTCTAGCCGTTCCCGGTCCCTAGCCACCCGTTGTTTCAACCGTTGTCTCAACGATTGGCGGAGCTTGTAGAGAAAGAAGAGACCGAGAAGACGAAGTACCGATAGCAATCGCTATGAGAGTCGAAAAGTTTGGTCGATGTAGGAAAGCCCAACGAAGACTTGGACAGGATTCTAGCCGGCCAAGAAGCTTCCAGAAAGGAAATGGAGAGGAGAAGAGAATTGCGTGAGAAGGCGAGGCCTGTCAGGTATGATTTGAAAGAAACCGAGGCCGAAAGCTGCTTTCTGAGGAGCCCGACTTCAGAAAGCCCATCTTCAGACGCTGATTCAGATCACACTAGTAGTATGATATCCATTCAGACACAAAAAAAGGATGTGCCCCTGAACTCCAGAGGCCCTTTCGAAGTAGCCATCGGTCATAGCTACGGCGACCTACTGACGGTTTCGAAGTTTACTTTGCCCCTCTCCACTGCATGTTGGATGGACCGTTCTACTCCACTAAGAGTAGACCTTCCGCTCTTGATCTCGACAAAGGTGATGCTTTCCACATCACGATTGAGTGCCAGTCCATTGAACGATATGTAGTCAACTGGATCCCAGATGCTTCGAAGATCACCGGGATGGTGGTTGAACTCTGGAAGGAATGGTCTCACGGACTCGAATAGGTTGCCCATCAAAGCAGATCTACTCCTCTTAATCGCATCTTGGCGCTCAGACCGGACTCGATCCTCCAACTCGAACTCCTTCTTGCGAAGTTCGGTAAGGAAGTCATCCTTGCGGTCTGGTATGAAGAAGAGCTCGACTTCACTGAGTCGAAACAGGCCTTGACAGCTTGGACAGAACCCAGCGAGTTGATCTTCAGCGCGAATTACCGAAATTAGTCCGTCAGCAATGCCTCTATCGGTAGTCATCCCCATGGAAATGCACCTCCTCGGGAGGGATGATACGAGCGTGTCCGGATGGTTGAAGCCGTGAGAAAGGGTCATATGACCCTAAGCAACGATAAGGAGTAGTGGGTTGCTAGGTAGCTCTGTCTTCCTGCCAAAGGTTTGGCAGAGCTGCCTTGGGGCCCGCATCATCAACTACTTTTTCTGAGCTGCCTCCCGCGTTGCTTCATTGGGTCGTCCTCACCGTAGATGTAAAGGGGAGGGTATTTAATGACTTCCATCAGTAGAACTAATCACTACCTGTGGTAGTAGTCACGCAATCTTGTTCTTCAGAACGTCCTGCAAGAATATCATCCAGTCAAGGTGCCACATTCGCGGATGCTCCCTCCGGACGCAATCAATGTCTTCTTGTTGGACGGCTAATTCGACCACTGTTTTTCCGAGTAGCTGGTTAGCTCTCTCTAGAAACCGGGCGTGAGTGCTATCGGGCCTGACATATGCCAGAAAGCGCTTATGATTGCCAGCGTTCCTTGATACGAAGTTTGCAATTGGTTTTGCTAGCGATTCAACATAGTCCTCCAAGAGGGGGGGGTCATTCTTTAGAACCAGGGGGGAGAGTTCGTAGTTTGGCATTCTAATGTAATCTGTCTCAGGGAAGAGTGCGAACGGCTCGGATACAGTGCATAGAAACACCTTGTCGCGAAGATCGTTTCGTTCTAGGAATTTCCACAGCCAGTTATAGAAAAATGACTTTGTCGGCCGAGGATAAGGCTTGGACTTCGCGCAGGGCACGAATAAGAGGAAATCTCTCTTATAGCTTCTCGCCCTCTTTGACACATAGTCGTGCCAAGAGGTTACACGCGGATTCACGAGAAGGTTCCTAGCTTCTCTAACGCTACTTGCTGAGAGATCCAACTCTAATTATCCTTCTGAAAAACGTTCTCCTCTTCAATAGTCGAAGCGTAGAATCCTCGAAGGTGCCTTCTCGAAACTCGCGCCTGATTTTCTTGAATTCTCGAAGATAGGCAAATGCATTGTGAGCAGCCCTCTTCATCCTTGACTTGGACATTTCGACAAGGGTTGTGTCCATGCAAGAGGGACATTTGCAAAGTCTAGCTCTGGGTCCGAATTTCTGGATCAGACGACTAATGTGGATCCTCCCGCTATCACGGCCTGGCATGACGATCTTCCCGAACATTGCATTTGTAATCCATGATCTCGTGTCCAAACTCTTGGCTCCCAACCAATAGTAGAATCTCATCGACAGGGGGGATCCGGCTCCCATGACATGAATTGCGCGACCGCTGGGGACAAATTCCAATACAGCCTGGAAGGCATGAGCCAAGCGCAAGCTTCCGATGTTGGACCTGTCCGCATAAAGCGGTACCAGGCTTCCGACGGCGATTATCGGGAAGTTGTACGACAACTCATTCTCCAGTTTTTCGACTCTCTTGAAGACAGACCGTATCATACGACGATTGTATCCATGAACCACTGGGACAATAATTGTGCTTGCCTTCTGTGCCTGAACCAAACTAACTGCACGTTCTGCGTTAGAGAGAGATCTTTGAATACGCGCTCTGTTGTTTCGCGGGCTCGCACGAGGGTCTAAGGGAAAGTCAAGAGTGGCTGCATAGTCTGAACCCAAGCCGATCTGGTCTTCGAGAACTTGATCCTGCGTGTACTTCCTCACAGGATTCTTTCGAGAGAGAACTGAGTTTGTCGACAATTGAAAGCCGCCGCTGTCGCAAAATATGGTTCCCTTGAAGTGAAGCTTTTGAGCTATATTGAACATCTTATGATACTTCAATCTCACGTAGTACGGGTTTATCATAAGACCGGAGCACTTGGGAAGTACACTGTGCACGAAGTACTTGCGATAGTCGAAGTTGTAACCCAGGAACAATGTTGGAAAGTCTTGTATGATTACCAAGCGCTTCTTGCCAAGCGCTAACCTGCATCGGCACGTTCTAAAGCTTCCGGCTTTCTCGCCTGGTAGGATTGCAAGCGCGGGACGAGAATGGCCTGGCTTGGATACTGCTATTAGTCGTGAAGAGAAGATATTGTCATGCGAGGACTCGTGCAGATGGTTTCACGCAAATACGCGTTTTCGATTCTACGTGCACTCGGGGAAAGCAGAGCTGGATTGCGTTATTCCGATTTTAAGATCCCGAAGACCCCCCAAACGCGGACGCGTAATCTAAACACCCTCCGCGAATTCGGTCTCATACGTAGGGAAGCAGGCCGTCGAAGAACGGTCTACTTCTTAACCATAAAGGGCAAGATGGTGCTTAGGCTTTTGCTTAAGATTGAGAAATTAGGCGATGCTCCCGATCACAGACCTAGCTAACCAGAACATATTCTGCGCGCATCATGGAAACCTTTTAAGGGTGTTCTAACGATGGAACTATATCGTGTAATTGATGGAAGAGCGCAAGCTCGATGTGCCAGAGGCACTAAGAGTCCTACGAAGCATAGGTGGAGAACGCTGGGTCTCAGTGGAAGATCTGGTCGAGCTGACCAGGCTCTCCGACAAGTGGGTGCGAGAGGGTCTTAGCCGTCTTGAGCTAACCGGCGAAGTATCGACAAAGGAAGGTCCCAGAGGGACACGGCTCTATCGACTTAACCCTGCGGACGAAACCACGGATTCTTCTCGAGATGACATATCTCGCTGGCAAAACGTGCTCGGCCATGGGAGCGTTGGTCATCGCTCTGACGGGATAGTCGAAATCGGAGGCCGAGTTACAGCAAAACAGGAACCATACCAGCCTCCACCGATTCCGGCTCTGAGGGAGCTTTGGGACAGACGTCCTCAGATTAGGAAGATCTTGCTCAAGACGGACACAACGGAACTCCGCGAAATCTATGATCATCTTGACTCAAAACGCCGAAACGACCCAGATGGCAACCCATTCGGGGCCGTCAAGATTTTCGCGAGAAATGGGTTGATAGACGGATCCGTCAGGAAGGTTCCGATTAAGAACGTTGTGATGATCGGCACTGCTGCCTCTGCTGAAGCTCATATTTTCAGGTTTCGATTTGGGCCCGTTAGCATACCTGTCAAGTTTGGGCTCACTACAGCTTGCGGCATAATTCATCAAATCGAAGACGACAAAGTGAATACGGATACACTCCAAGAAGTAAAAATTCCGAAACGGCTTACTCCTGACCGAGTGGACGAGGATCTTGACCGCACTGATTTTCCAGGGATGAGCAAGCTCGTGAAAGAATCGTTTCACTATGAACTCGACAACGAGGCTCTTGACTATGCCCTGCCTCTTCTCAAAGAGAGTCTTCAGTACAAGGCAGACTTAGAATCACTTCAACGTGCTGAGGGAATTAGATCTCGCAAGCCTTTGCTTTTCTTGCTCAGGTCGGGCTCGCTTACTCCACAAGAGCAGCACCCATTTGATTTGAAGGATTCAAGAAAGGAAAAGGTCTTGCAGGCTACATTCAACGCTTACATTAGGTTGCGCGACCGAATAATAGGTCAAGGTAGTGGCACCTTTGTCTTCGGAGTGCTTCCGAACACTGAGCCAAGAAGGGCCATTTATCGGGAAATAATCGACGAACTACTGAAAAGGAAACTTCCGGGTTGGGTTAGTGGCCGCATGAACACTTTGGATGACAATGACGTACTAGGGTTACTTCTTGATCGAGGTGAATTCACTCCAGTGGCAAGAAAGACTCCTATGGAAGACATCATTCAAAGTATTGGGCCAGCAAGAATTCGAACAGTCCTGGGAACAGCCTTGTATAATCAGTACGAATCGAACAGAAAACTCTCCAAAACCTATCAATTCTTCATGGGTTTTGGAGATGGGAAGGCATTGCGGTTTGACTGTCCAGTCTTGCAAGAGACAACGGATGAAGGGCCAGCCATCCGGGACATCGCTGCCCCCATCATATTTTCTAGTTCTTCCGCTGTCGGCGAGAGTGAAGGCACTCGCCCAAGGATCATTACCTACGCTCAGACGCTTTCGAAGAGACACTTGGCAGAAATGGCTGGCATCGTACCATCGTGGGTTGGAGGATCACCCAAGTGATGTCTGAGAAAATGACAGCACCACCTCGGATCATCGGAGTAATAGTCTCGGAAGAAAACGGGCCAACCCCCGCTGGCTTTACTGTCCAGCTCCTCAAAGACAGTGAATCTCAGCTTCGAGTTGGTGACTTCTTGGTCACGGAAGGCAATCCTCGGCTCCTAGCAAGTGTTGGAAACATCATTCCGCAGCACTTGTACTTCAAGATGCCACTTCTTGTCGGTTCAAGTCTAAGGGAAGGATTGGAGGGAGTGATCATGGGCACGTTATTGTCACGTCCGGACGTTACTGTCTCTCTTGATCCAGAGATCTTCATGACAGAACACATTGTAACATTCGGCGTGACAAGGTTTGGGAAATCATACACAAACGCAGTAATCATAGAGGAGATGGCAAAAGCGAAGCGCCCTATTTTCATTATAGATCCTCACGGTGAATACTTCAGCTTCTCGATACCTAATGACAAACCCGAAGAAGTGCAGATTTCGCTCCAAGGCGTTGAACCAAGGTCCTTCGAGACCGTAATCTATAGTCCACCCACGTTCCGTGACTCTCAAAGAGAGCGAGAATTTACAGTTAGTTTCTCGGAACTCGAACCGAATGAAATAATCGAGCTCACGGGAATCGAGGGAGAAAATCAGATCGCCCTAGTTTACGAATGCGTCCGAAGCCTGCACGGGCAAGCATACGATGTCGACGCGTTTATCGAAAGGATGCAGAAAGTGAAAGACGAGCTCAACCTTAACGTTGCCATTCAATCTGTTTCAGCAAGACTTCGGGTCTTACAGAGAGGCATAGGCGTCTTCGGTCAGAGCTTCAATCCAAAAGAGATGATTGTTCCTGGTCAGATTACAGTAGTCAACCTGAGCGGATTGGACCTTAGAGCTCAACAAGTACTCGTCACAGCCCTGTTAAGACGACTGTTCTTCGAACGTCAGTGGGGGAATATTCCTCCTTTCTCAATCGCGATAGATGAAGCTCAGCGTTTTGCTCCAGAAGGACTGGACCCGGTCTCAAAAGGAGTAATTCAAGAGCTTGTAAAGGAAGGTCTCAAATTCGGCGTGAACGTGATGGCGATGTCGCAGAGGCCCACAGAGCTGTCGCAAACAGTCAGAGCCCAGGCAGAGACAAGAATTTTTCACCGATTAAGTGAGTCAGCAGATGTAAACTATGTTGCAAACCTGATCGAGAAATCCTCGCCTGGAATCCCTGAAAGTGTCACTAGGCTAGCAAAGGGTGAGGCCGTCGTAGTAGGAGGCTGCACCAACTATGTTGCCGTAGTCATGCGAACAAGACCCCGACAAAGCAGACACGCAGGTCGTACTGGAACACTGAGATTGAGAAAGAAACCCAACAATGGAAACGGGCCCAAATCGGCTAGTTCTCTTCAAAAGCCAACGGGATCCGGGTTTCAAACACAATTCTGAAGAAACCGTTCGATAATTGAAATGACCGTGAAATTCGTCTTCTAGTCAGCGAGAAGTACGACAAGATTTTCGCCTCTACATCGTTTCTAGTTGCTACCTCTTCTAATTGCGTGGGAGCATTTCGCTATCGAAGCACCAATGGGTCTTTTCAGATGATCTGGAAGATTACTCGATGTGTATTCCCAATTGTCGAAGGGCTTCCTTCACCTTTTCGGAATATTCCTTTTCAGACATCGACCCTTCACGAGCAGTAATCTCCATGTCCAACGAGTGGTACTTGTTTTGGAGGAAGTTAAGGACACCCATGATCTGTGAGACTTTCCCTCGAGGAATCCCAAATTTCAGCGTGAGCTCGGTCATGACTTTCTCAGTAACCTCCGGCGGTTTGGACCATTCAGCCTCTCCCTTTCCAGGCTCGAACGGGCCCACTGGAATCTCGGCTGTCGTTGTTCCGGGGGCCAGTCTTTGAGCGACGCACACATTGTCTTTCACTAGAATCTCATCTTCACTGAATGATACTACCGCATCCTCTTTGAAAAATCGGCAAACGGGGTTTCCGTTTTCAAGCTCGCCAAGTCCGAAGGTGCCTAGTTTCACACCTTGCTTTACTCCCTCTTCCATGACACTAGGACCTGTTGAGAGGATTTGAGAATTTTTGCAATTTCATCTTGATAGTAACCGGCGGTTTTCAACAGCCATACATTTCTCTCCATATGCTCATCATCTAGCTCGCCGATGGCACCGAGTGCTGCAATCCTTAGGTACGATTGGAACATTTTCTTCAATTCCCCAAATTGAGCATCCGTGAGTGTAACCATGCCAAACCGGTTCTCAGGGTCCTTTGTCATAGTGAAATTAATGGCACTCAAGAATTTAAATCAACTCGAATCGAGGCAGAGACCAAGAATAACAGATAAGGGTCGAGACTTATGCGACAAGCATTCAGTGCTTAGGGTCAAAGTGCTTTGTGTTTTACGAAGAACGGTTCCGGATACCAATACGGACTGAAAAGGAAGCTTGTGGCCCGCGGCAGCCTTGTAATCAGCTTGGAACCGGGATGGAGAGTCACTTCTCTGAATCTCTGAACCTCGGTCTCGCTCATCGCCGCCATGACAAAATAGGTCCCTACGTTCCGAGTCTCTGCCTGAATGCTCGTCGAATACTGGGTGACCAGAACGAATCCAACTCCCCTCTTTCCGAGCTCATTAATGCAATAGACGAGGTTCTTCGCTTTCAAGAGCCTCGTTTCGTCCAAAACAACGACCATTCGAAGCTTGTTCGTCTCTGGCCACCCTGAAGCTTCCTCGTAGATTTTCTCAAGTTCTTCAGCGATGTCAGCTTTGCCACGGGTGAAGACTACTCTGAGATTTTCATCGGGTTCCAGTTTGTCGCTCAGCGTTCCGTGAGGGTCGAACACAACAACACTCAATCGATTAGCCAGCGCTTCCCGAATCAGGATGAGGGATAGGAAGCTCTTCCCTGTACGAGTCTTGCCATAGATGATCGCATGGCTAGTCAAAATATCGAGCGGAAAATAGACTGGCTTCCTCGTTACTTTGTTTCGGATGATAGAATTTACAACATGTCCAAGCATAGCACTTTTGGATTGAGGAAGGCTCACCTGTTCTGACGGAATGTGGATTTGTTCTTCGATCGGCTCTTCGCTCGGCAGTTCCAGGACTGTCGAGAACATCTTCTTGAGTGCAACTGCGACATCCTTGTCCGAATTGAAGCTGGCAACGTCAGCCGCTAATGCGAGACACCAGTACTTGTCGGCCTCAACGAAAAAATGGTGAGAACTCGGGATTGAAAACTATCAGCGGATCCCCAACGTCGCTCACTGCCACGAAGTATGTCTTCATTATCTCCTGCTTGGCGCTATGTTTTCTTGCCTCGATCTCTCTAAGACAATCTTGAAAACTGTCTTTTGCGTCAGTATAGATGTAGAAGAACAGGGCAGCCGCGAACAGGTTTTCCTTGATTTGAAAATAGGGCTTTAGATGATTGTCAACCTGTCCCTCGATCAGACGCGTCTCGTCGAGGAACTTCTTGGCATGGTCTTCCTCCTCTTTCATCTGTTTCGGCAAGTGCAGGGGAGATGTGCCTACGCCCAGGTCTCTCCCTCCCTGCGCCTCTATGTGCAACTTTAATGTGTCAGCCTTGTCCTTGTGGTACCCGTAGTTCCGCTCTGCCCAGTTCAGTCTGCCCTGGAGTTCCTCTGGAACATCGGCCTCAAGCTTGAATGGAATCTTGCTTGTGGTTACAAGAACTGCCTTGAATGTCGGACTTCTTGACAGGTGGTCAAGCAGGCCCGAGACCGCTCGCCACTGAACGTCCTTTTCGAAGCTTAACCCAAAGCGTCGGACGTAGCTTTCCTTGTCGACCACTTCCTTGGCTGAGAGGCAAGCTATCCCGAGGAATTTTCCCTGATGCTCAAGGACCCCTAACGCTCTCTCCTCATCCCAGAACTTCCTGATCTCGGGCAAGTATTCGACGAAGCCTTTCGGAACGCTCTTTGTATCTGCCTGTTCCCCTTCGCCCCTTTGTCCCAGCTTCCCTCCCCGTACCTCTGCTCGTAGGCCCACTTGTGCCATTTCAGATAGTCTGCACTCGGCGTATCATTGCTCATAGAACCCTCTCCGCCAAGTCGAGGTTGTATTCTCGGAAATGGGCGACGTTTCGAGTGAGAGAAAGGAATTACCGATACCCTTATCGTCCTCCAACCTCTCCTGTGGCTCTTCTTTCTCTCACTCGGTTTGCTGCTAACTCCGCGGTTTGAATTAGGCCAGATGTCAATGAGTGATTTGCATCTCTGGCAGAAAGGCAGGTCATCTTTCCAGACTATTGTCCATGCATCTCCTCCATTATCGCTTCTGTACTCCCTGCATCTCGGACAATACCCTCTCATACTTCTGTGACACCCGAATCGTATTTCGTAAGTCTCCTGACCTTGACCTTCTCGTTCTCGTAATCGTTGTAAATCTCAACCTCGCCAGACGACTCCAAATCGTTCAATTTGTAAGCTGAGGAAAGGACATACATCATATTGGAGAAAGTCTCTCCCTCACTCCTTAGCTGCGTGCCCGTCATCCCCCTATGCTTCAGCCTGCAGAACATACGGTAGACCGACGGGTCAATCCATTTGACTTGCTCAAACATGAGCTCGATATCAACAGGCACAACATCACCAACAATAATCGGGCGGATTGAGGAATGATGGTTACGGCCGCATGAGGATTCCATGCGTGCCGAACTTTCCGTAACGTAACTTGTCGGAACTCGTCCGCATCGGTGACGAATACGTCTAAGGAAATAGCTGTAATTTGAATGGGTTACAGGTTCGACGTCTTTGTCGGAAGCGACAACGGCTCAAGACGAATCACGAAAGACTACATGAACAGGATTGTCAACTGGGCCAACTCGGTCTTTCCCGAAGGCTACACACTGACAAGAGGGCGGGGCTACTACGAGGGCGAGCAGGAAGAGTCTCTGGTGCTGAGCGTTCTTACTGACGGAGACATCGAGCTCAAGGACAAGGTTGCATTGTTGAAACGTGACCTGAAGCAGAAGTCGATCCTGGTTTCCAAGTACATAGTTCAGCTTGCGGCAGTATAGGTGGTTCTATCACTTGGCAAAAGCTCATTGTCGGGGACGCGCTTGAAAAGCTGAGAGGGATTGGGGACAACTCGATCAATCTGGTAGTGACGAGCCCGCCATTCTGGGGTTTGCGCGATTATGGGGTCGACGAACAGCTGGGGCTTGAACCTACTTACCAAGATTACGTCGATAGGCTAGTCCGGATCTGCAACGAAATTCGAAGGGTCCTAGCCCAAGATGGAAGCTTCTATCTGAACTTGGGTGACACCTATTCGAGTGTCTTGGGCCGTCACGGAAACGAGACCGCGGGCTTCAGTAGGAGCACGATGGTCACAGATGACAAGAAGCCTCCGCGTCCCCAGAACCTACCGCAGAAGTGCTTGGTAGGGATTCCATGGCGAGTAGCTCTACGATTGATCGATGAACAATGGATCTTGAGGAATGATATCATCTGGCACAAGCCCAACGGGATGCCTTCGAGCGTCAAGGACAGACTCACCAACACCTACGAGCACATCTTTCACTTCGTGAAGTCTAGGAAATACTACTACAATCTCGACGCGATACGCGAGCCACACAAGACCAAGCCAGGCCCGTTCAACATTCGAATCCGGGATGCTCAGAAAGGAAGATTGAAGGCCAAGTGGGGAAACAAGTACTCGGCAAGCGAGAACGAAATCGACACATATGACGAGAAGAACTATGCAACTAAACATGACTTCGCGCTGAGACGCTCCTTCAATTCTTCATATCATGACCCGTTGCACTTCAAGGCCTACCACCCCAAAGGCCGAAACCCTGGAGATATCATCACGATCAAAGAAAGGATAAGAGATGCTCACAAGGGAGAGGCAACAGCAAACCTTTACCGTCCTCATGTCACACATCATCCTTCTGGCAAGAATCCTGGAGACGTAGTTTACCCCTCTTTCCTTCCTCAGAAAGGATGGACAGACAGAACTAGGTCAGGGAGTTTTCGTCAGAACCCTTCATCAGTTGATCCAGGAGGCAAGAACCCAGGCGACTTGTGGCAAATTACCACCAAGCCACATCCGTTCGCGCACTTCGCTGTCTACCCTGAAGAAATCTGTGTCAGACCTATTCTTTCATCTTCAAGAGTCGGCGACGTTGTCCTCGACCCCTTCATGGGTAGTGGTACAACGGGAGTTGTTGCCAAGAAACTAGGAAGGCACTTCATCGGGATTGATATCAAGCCGGAGTATGTAGAGATTGCAGAGAAGAGAATCGCCGCAGCAACAAATTCTTGACGACTCTGCTGATAACATCAGCCAGCCTCAATGCGAGCCTCTCATGAGTATTTCGCGAATAAAACGGGCAGTCTCATCATAACCCTTGTCAAGAAACATCGCTCCTACAAGAGCCTCAAATGTAGTGGCAATGATTTTCGTATTAGAATCGGCTATGTTCCTCTCTCCCTGGGACGAGTGAAGGAAACGGGTCAAGCGAAAAGGTCCAATGATTTCTCTTATCTTCTTATTGCTCACGAATTGTTTTCGACGGCTTGTGAGAACACCGATGTTCCTCACGCCCTTCGTGTAGATGTCTTCAGATACCGCCGCCTGTAGAACTGCGTCGCCAAGGAAGGCCATATCCTCACTATTCCCTGTTACCTCCCGCAAAGGCTCGTTGAAGTGCGAGCGTCGAGTGAAGGCTTGGGTCAACAGTCCGTTATCATTGAGTGTGATGGAAAATTCTCTTTGAAGGAACTCGAGTAATTCTTGCTGATTATCGTCTGACATGAGAGTGTTGAGACGAATACCCATCTTAAGTCCTATCTCCGCTCTCATCAAACTCGAAACACCTTTGAATTTCTCGTGGCATTAACGGAACTATCGGAACGCCCACACACTCGTAATGTATTTCCTAGCTGAAAATAAAGAGGAAGCATGGATGCGAAGATTGTTGTTAATGCCGAAATTTTGAGCCCTTCATTCGTTCCTGAGAACTTGGTTCACCGGGAGAAAGAAGTAGGTTTAGTTTCAAGCCAAGCGAAGAGCGGAGTGAATACTTTCATCTACGGTCCCTCGGGCTCTGGCAAGACTGCGGTCCTGAAAAGAATCTGCTCAGAATCATCGTCAATAGGGAGAAGGGTCTTCTATGTGGACTGTTCACTCTATCAGACAGTCAACTCTGTATTGAGGGAGATCCTTACTGACAGGCTTGTCTTCAGTCGGAGCAACTATGATCTCCTGAAGAAGATGAAGGAAAGGACCCTGCAGCACAAGACCACGGTTTGTCTTGACCATTTCGAACGAACCAAAGAACCAGAAATCGTGACCAAGCTCATTGGAATTGGTCTCTCTGTCATCTTGTCCGGCAACAACGAGGACAACTTGGAGGAGCTTGACATTCGCACCAGGTCCTTCGTCTCGAGCGTCATTCCATTCGCCTCCTATTCAGTAGACCAGGCCGCATTCATTCTGAAGTCTCGCGCAGAGCAAGCACTCGCCAAATATACTTTCAAAGAGGCGACGCTACGAAAGATCGCAGAGAAGACCAAAGGCAATGTCGCGCTTGCCCTCACGATACTGAGGGCTTGCGCGCTGTTGGCCGAAAGCCAAGGAAAGAGGGCGGTCGAGGATGTCAACATTGACGACATAATGAGACAGCATGATTGTCCAGTGAAGCTGAGCACAGACGAGAAAACTCTTGTCCAGATTCTGGAAGAGTGGAAGGCCCTTCCCAGCAACAAGCTATTCCGGTTCTATCGCTCGAATGCAAGATACCCAAAACAGGAACGCTCCTTCCGGAAGTATATGGCGAAGCTAAGAGAGAAGGGTCTGGTAAAGGCAGTCGGGGACAGGACCGGAAGATACTACGAGATCGTTGCGGGTGAAAGAAGTGTTGGAAGCTAAGGTCGAGTCTAATCTCTCGGTCGAAACCCTTTGTGCTTATCTCGACGAGTTGTCTGCTCTCGGGTTCGAGGTCTGGCTCCACGACAAGAAGGCGTATGCAATTTTCAAGGTTAGCTCGTTGGAGAATCTGCGTAAGCTTGCCGAAAGAATAGAACAGATAGGCAGCAGGCTCAAGTGCCTAAGAATCAAGGAGGAACAGTATGGATAGAGAGCTTCTCGCAATCTTGGAAGAGGACATCGACGAAGAGGTCTTGAAGATACTACCTGAATGGCTTGTGAAATTGCGAGAAGCGTTTCAAAGAAGAAAGAAGCTCAGGATGACCTGAGTTCATCTACCTTGTTCAACAACCTGTCAAGAACGTCTTCATTTCCCATCAGCACTGAAATCAGTTTGTCTGCCTTCTGTTTTAGCTCGTCAACCCTCGCGGCACTTGAGGCGTCTAATGGCAGTCCGCAATTGTTGCAGTACCTTGAACCGGGCGAACTGGTCTTACTGCATCTGACACACGTCAGAATCTTGAATTCGTCTTCCTGTCCTTTTTGATCCACCACAACTCCCTGAAGCCTCAGCAGCTCTGCGTCAACCTCTCTTCCTGAGAGGTGCACGTACTTTGCTGCCATCTTGGTGCTCTGAGTCCATCCGAAATGCTGCTTCAGCAGGGCGTCATTCAAGTGCTTGGCAAGGAAAGTGGCACGAGAGTGTCGGAACAGATGGGGGTAAATTCTCTTTGTGAGTCCGGCACGTTTGACAAGGTTCCTGAGCGCGTACAGCGCCGCTGAATAAGTCAACATTTGACCCCTATCTCTCGTCCCCAGTGAGATCCACAGCGGAGCATCTGGATTCTGCCTGAAGGGGTGGTTGTCCATCCATGTCGAAAGGGCGGGAACGGAAGCGATGATCCTGACCCTTCTGGCTCCCGTCTTGCCCCTCACTATCAACTGTGCCCCATGCTGGTCAAACGAGACGTTCTTGACTCTGAGCGAGAGAATCTCGCCAATTCTACATCCCGATTCAAACAGAACGAGAACGAGGGCTCGGTCCCTGGGGGTGTAAGCAACCTCAAGGAGCTTGTCAACGTCCTGCTTCGAGACGAGCTCCTCCGGAAGAATTCCATTCCCTGCTGACCTTACCCTTATCCAGGCCACTTCATCGGGGTAAACCCTGCTGTCCTTGAGCCATCTGTAAAATATTTTGAAGATGACCTTGTAGTCGTGCTTCGTCCAGTCGCTGTAATCGGAAATCTCAATCGATTTGACGAACTGAACTATTTCGTTTCGAGTCAGGCCGCGAAAATTTCCGTTTATTCTCTTCCCTATCAAGAGGAGAGTTTCGAGATACTTGGTCTGGCGAGCCAGGCTCAGCCCATTGGCTATGAGATGGTCGTGGAACTCCAGGACGGCCTTCTTGTTCTCTTCACATAGCGATGAAGAGGCAATTCTCCCCAGAATATTCTTCAACATTCTTGGGTAGTTGTGTACTTCGTCTGATGGACGCATTCAAATCAATTCTCCTTCTCGGCATTATTGGTTAGGAACGTGCGAGTGTACCGTCGGGGCGTTTGAATTGCGCACTAACGCCGAGGCTGAACGCCTGTCCACAATCGCAAATCCCATCGGAACGCCGAGAGATTCCGAAAATTCCGTTACCTAATTGTTGGCCTTGCTAGGATAAATAGATGAAACCTCGCCAAGGATAACGGTGTATGCTGGGGTCCTAATTTATGGGGTTTTCCGAGCGCGGCTAACGACCTCGGAGAATTCAGAAGGCAAGGAACGAGTTAGGGGTTTTCGTTTCCTCAGCTCATCCTCAGCGTCAATCATTCCAGACATGAAGGGTCTACCTGTTTCTGAGAGAGACACCCTTACGCCATCTTCTTGTCTCACTTCCACTAATTCTTGTTCTCTTAGATCCCGAAGTACTCTGTTCCAATATTTGTAGGATCCTTCTTTGCTGACGCCTCTCGTCCCCACTTCCCGCTGAATTCGTTCGATAATCCCGCCCATGGTTTCTCCTTGGTGCCGGTAAATATTTTTCATGGCAATTAGGGAGTCTTCATCTGTTGAAACCGGGCGTACCTTGTAACGCAAGTAGCCTCCTCCCTGATCCTCGACCTCATCTCTCATACTTTCTAGCATCTCCTCGACATCCTTGGATTTCGACCTAAGTTTCTTGTCGCTCGGAGGGACGTAGGAAATGTGAACGTCGAAGACCTGACTTGTTAAAGAAGCAGCTATCGCGCCCTCTTTGGTAGCCGATGTGATATCAAGGAGAATCTCCGATGAGTTATCGAGAAGCTTCTCTAGTTGAACGATCTTGGTAAAGACCTTGTAGACGTCTGCAAAATTGTGGAAATTGGCTGTCTCGTCACTGTCAATATCCACTGCCGAGAACTTTTCCCTGAGTTGGCCGGCTATGTGAGATGTAATATTCTGCTCTAGCCCTGGCCTACTTTCTCCGACAAGGTAGACCTTGTCGGCCTGGCTCTTCAAGATGGACCTCTCAAGACGCTTTCTGTACCACCCAACTGGCGCGACTAGAACGACATGGGGCAACTCCACTTCCACACCTCGGTCATCAACACAAAAATTCATGCACAAGCAGGCTTAAATGCTTGTCATTAGGACGATTCTTTGAACGCAAGACTTAATTTTGTCCTGTGGACACACGTGTGTAGGGTTATAAAGCGTGTCTCGCCCTGAGAGTTTCGCTAAGCCTGACAAACGCTCGAAGCGGCCTGCCGCCAGGAAACAATTGAGAGCGAGCCGCTTTGACGCTCCATTGACCCTTCTTGAGCGCTTCGTTCAAGGTGGCGTGTTGCGAAGAAGAGAGCCAATCGACATACTCAGATTCTTCACATGGTTTCAGTCAAGACCAGCATCCCAAAGACTTCTGGACCAGTTTCCTGCAACGTTGGAGTCTGTTCTTTCTCAAACTCTTTTCATGATGTTGACAAATAGACTAGAAGACAAAGTGGTGGTAACCTTAGGCGACCACGACGGATTGTCTTTAGTTCTCGCGTATTTCGCCACTCCCAAGAAGATTATCGTTATCGATGTAGATGAGCACACTCTGAGTTGGTTGCAAAGCGTTGCGTTAAAAGAGGGTTTGCAGATAATCACCATTCGCCACGATCTGAGGACCGCTCTTTCGGAAGAAGTCGTGGCAGAGAGCGAAGAAGCCTCAATCTGTCGTACGGACCCGCCTTACAATTGTGCGGGCATGGCGTGCTTTGCCAAAAGAGCCGCTCAGATACTTCCAGTCGACGGAAAACTCTTCATGTGCATCCCGACGCCGAGCAATCAATGGGCCCAGTACGTCGAAGATCATACACAACACTTCCTGAATTCGTTTGGGTTTGAGGGAAATCAGCATTCTTCATTTCTAAACCTCTACCCTCAACATGAAGGAGTCACTTCAAGAACTTGGATGTTCCAGAAAATCCATAATGTCGAGATTCCCAACGAAGACTTTCGATTCAACATTTACAACCACACGGTTGCCTTTTGCGATGAGGTGAAGTGCGATAGTTACCTCGCATGTCGACTTGACAAGGATCGATGGAAAAACATTCGGACTGCTGTATTGGCGCAAGTGAAGTCAACAATCAGCCTCTGACAAATCGTGCCAGATCAGGACACATTGCTTCCCTAAGTGCATACTAGTATAAACTCGCGAATCGACGATTAATCGGCACGACTAGCTTAAGCTGTGCCGCCATGTTAGAATTGTGAGCGAGGGATAAGATTGCCAGAATCAAAGAAACCATCTAGGTATTACGTGCTTTTCTGTGTTACGAAGTACAGGGGCTTTGAGCAGGCCGCGTCCGAAGCATCCGAGACGATCAGGGCTCACCTAGCACGCTGGAAGATGTTGCATAAGCAGGGTAACCCGATAATGGCTGAAGCCTTCCTCAACAATCCCTGATGAGCCGTTGACCACGATGGGCATTTCACATCTCGGGAGGCTGCCATAGAATATGTGAAGGGTGATCCATTCGTATTGAATGGGATGGTTGGCAAATGGTACATTCGCAAGTGGACCAACGCATTGGGCGAATACCCCCAGACATCGTCAGTTCTAAGGCCATAAAGGTTCAGTCGGAACGAAACTAGCTTAAGCTTCTACCGCTATATCTGAAAGGTGAGAGAAGGATCCATTCTTATCAACGAACTTCCGCTAACCGAGGCATTCATTCCTACAAGACTTCTCTTCAGAGAAGGGCAGCTCAAGGAAATCGCGAGATGTCTCAGCCCGGCGTTACGGAATCGAAAGATAAGCAACTTGTTCTTGGCTGGTCCCACTGGGACAGGAAAGACATCAGTCGCCAAGTGGATTCTTGACACGAACTTTCAAGGTCAGTCTGCTTACGTCAATTGTTGGAAGTATCAGACTGCTCACGACATTCTATCGGAATTACTCCTCACCTTCCAGATTCCGGTTCTCGGAAGAGAATCAACCTCAAACCTCGCAACAAAGTTCGAAAAGATAGCTCGCAAGCGACAGGTAATTGTGTTTCTTGACGAGGCAGACAGGATTCGTGATGCCGAGGTCTTCTATCATCTGATCAAGAGTGGAGCTGGCATCGTTCTTGCTTTCACTCGTCCTCACTCATTGTTTCGCCTTCCATCCAGGCTCAAGAGTTCGCTGCCACTCACCGAAGTCGAATTTCCGAGATATTCGTCGGACGAACTGACCGCGATTTTGAAGGACCGGGTTGAATATTCATTGCGCCCGGGCGCACTTGCCCCTAATCTGCTTAAGATCATAGCGACCCTAGCGTGCGGGGACGCCAGGGTCGCGTTGGAGGGTTATTTCATGTCCAAGCTCAATGAGGACCAGCGAATTATCTACGAAATCTTGAGAACCAAAGGAAAGCTCGATTCCGGGTCGCTCTACCGAGCCTACCGAAGAGAGGTAAGGGACCCCGTTGCTGACAGGGCATATCGAAAATACATGAGAAAAATGGTCGAACTCGGCCTGGTTAGAGAGACGGGCAAGAGTCGATGGAAAGTGTACGAGCTACTAGCTGAATAATCAACTCGTAAGGACGAATCAACTCGTCCTTACTGAACCAGTTGAGGTCGGGGCCATCATGAGTCGAGTGACGATTTCGGGGTACGTTTTGACCGGAGATTTTCGGTGTCTCTTTGTAGGTTCTTCATGATCTGATAATTCTTGAGCGATGGGTTCGCTGAGACCAAGTCTTTGCGAAAATCTTCAACAGGCGTTCTGGTCATATTCACCAGAGTATGGCTGCCGCAGTCATCAACACATGGCCCTTGTACCATCGAAGAGTTGTCTCTCAGCTTCTTCATGGCCGTGTTTGTTCCTCTTGTTGTTCTGGCAAAGCAGCTGCGAGTTCTCCGGCTAAGTGAATTCTGCAATGGGCTAAGACGAACAGCTCACTGTAGTCGAGAACCAGGGGCTCGGTAATCTCTCTAAGAGGAAATCCGTAAATCCGACCAAAGAGCGCCGTATGTGCCGGGTCGCGCTTAAACACAAACTCCTCTAAGGATGGTTTGTAGTCTATTCCGCCGGACCTAAGAGCCTTCTTGAGGAAATGCTTTTCGAATTTCAGGTATTCTGGGCGGAACAAAACGTAGTTGTGAGAAAGCTGTTTCGACGCCTCGCCTTCCAGCTTCAGAAGGTAAAGCTTCTCCGAGCCGTCTCGTGTTGTGGCGATTCCAGAAATCGTGGCAGCAAATGTCTTTTTGTATGGGTGCTCCTCGAGCCGCATTTTTATTGTCTGTCCGATTATCTTATGAGATTTTCTGACATCTTTCTCTGGCGACATGAAACGGTACTTTCTATTTGGCATCTACCATGAAATAACCCTTGGGAGGGCGGCCCAAAACCAGGCCCTGTCAACAACGACCTCAACGGCGCCTCCTGTAGTTTTCATTATAGTAACGGGGGTCCCAGGGGGGAAGTACGCGCTCATTATGCCATTCATGTCATTGGTCGGGGGCAATTCCAGAGCATCTGGAAAGCCTGGGGTCGCAGAGTCCATGGTGGTCCAAGACGGTCCGAAGGGTTTTGACCCACCTCCAAAGACTCTTCGTAGGGTGGCCCCTTGAGCAAGTCTAATGCTCTTACTTCCACCATCCTCTAGACCTCCAGCTATCTTGCCGATGGCCCCGCTTCCTCCTCGCCCGAGCGATGAGACGAGCCTCCCAACTCCGTATCCAACAGCGCCTCCAGCGGCCCCTCCAAGTGCCCCTAGTCCGACGCTGACTGCGAGGTCAGTTACGGACCAATTGAACTGCTGACCTGAGGCGGTTGCGGAAATCCCTTGAGCCCCGTAGCTTGCTACCCCGGAAACTGCGCCAGATATGGCTCCCGCGAGCACGCTGGCCCCTAATCCGCTTAACCCTGCTTGAGCGGCCAGGCCTAGCGCTGGATTAAATGTGAGTCCAGCCACGGCTCCGGCTAAGGCACCAATCGCAATAGAAGTCAGGCAAGAGTTCGACCAGCCGCCATGCTGCCAGGCGCAAACGGCTCCTCCTATGGCGGCCCCTGCAATTGCACCAATGAGAACGTTAAAGAACTCGCCTCGTGGATCGTTATAGTTGACTGGACTATTGATCACGTACACGTAGACGTTCCCCGTCTGTGGGCTAGTCAATTCTCCGGGCTGCGGATCCCAAGAGACGAAGCGTCCGACTGACGGGTCGTACCAGCGATGATAGTAGTAGTACAAGCCCGTCGCAGAACTGTAGGTTTTCCCTGTGAACCTATCCTTCTCGGTGTTAGCTAGGTTTCCCGTCGGTGTTCCGTTGTCCCTTCCGAAAGGCTGGTAGTTGTCTTTGAAGACGAAGGTGGCATCGTTGTACGTGATCATTCGAGTGCTGCCGAGAGGGTCAGTATGGTAATAGTACATCGCAGTCCTATCTACGACCCGAGCAATCTTCAAACCTGCTGCGAATACGTACGCCTGATTGTTAGTGTTCAGGAGATTCTTGTATAGGATTTCAGTTCCTTTGTAAGCGAGGAACCATGTGGAAGAACTCTCCACTTGCTCCACCATCCGTCCCATTCCGTCGTAGGCGTAGAGGGCTTGACCCGTGCTGTTTGTAACCTTCAAAAGATGGTTGGCCGCGTCCCAAGCGTATGTCCACCTTACGGTTCCGCTCGTGGTCACGTTCTGGATTTTCAGGTTGCCGTTGAGGTCATAGCCGTAGTAGATCTTGGTCTGCGGCGTGGTGTATGCGGTGGAGTTGATCAGTTGGTTGAGTGAGTTGTAAGAGTATGCGGTGATGGTTGAGTTAAGTTTCTGTCTCAGTCGGTTTCCAGCGTTGTCGTATTCATACCATCCACTGGTAGTGGACGCGCTGCTTGTGGTGGTGTAGTTTGTGAGTCGCTGAAGAGCATCGTATCGGTACTGCTCGTTGACGGTTGCGCCGTTCAAAGCTCCGACGACGCTTGCCACGGTTCCGGTATTGTTGTAAGTGTAAGTCAGAGACATTGTTGTGGCTCCGCTAAGGGCGATCGTTGATGGACGAGATAGGTTGTCGTAGGTGTAGTTTCCAATCAGGCTGTTTCCGAACTGCATGCCCTTGACCTGATTGCTCTTGTAGTAGGTGAACGACCTTGCATAGTATGTGGAAGTGCCTATCCTGGTGACATTGAGCACTCTTCCGAGACCATCATACGCGTACCTTATCGTGATGTCCGGGTTCGACTGTGAAATAGTGGGGTACATCAGAGTGTCAAGATATTCGCCTTTGTAGGTGAAGCCCACGATGTAGGTTTTGGAGACGCCGCCATTACGCGTCAGAGTGCCCCCGGGGCCGAAACATCCGAGGTCCACGACCTGCCGGTTGGCGAGGTTGACGGCAGAAGTCTCGTTGAGAACCCTGTTCCTTGCATCGTAGATGTAAGTCACAGTCGCGTTTTCGTTCTTCATCTGCAACGGGTTTCCATTCTTGTCGTAAGTGTAGCTTGTCCCAATTATTGGGGTAATGCCAAGGCTTCCGCAGTACGTGATTGTCTTGAGCCTGTTGAGAGAGTCATAGCTGCGCATTGTCTTCACGCTGTTACGGTCTGTGCTATTGACCATGTTTCCGTTGTTGTCATAGGTGTAAGTCTCGTTGTAGTTATCAGGATAAACTGTCTTAGTCAGCTGTCCAAGGTTGTCGTAGGTGTAGCTTGTCGACTTCGAGAGGGAGTTTGTGACCTTTCGAAGGTTCCCGACTTCATTGTAATAGTAGTTTGTTACTATTCCAGTTTGGCAATCTGCGGCGGCTCTCTCCACGACTGATACGAGTCGTCCGAGCCGGTCGTAAATCGTACACTTGTAATTTCCGTCCTCGTCCATCGTACGGATCCATGAAGCAAGGTCGTTATAGAATTGAAGTGTGCTCTTCCCGTTGGGTCTAGTCGCGTTGACTGTTCTGCCAACCACATCATACGCGAAACGGTACACGTTCCCCAATGTGTCGGTCCGGTTCAGTATCTTGCTCTGCCAGTTGTAGCGGCTGGTCTCGTTGGAATACGAGGCTCCGTTGAGAAACTTGTCTACAATGGTTTGTCGGGCGAGTCCGTCATAGATTTGTCTGGTCTTCGTCTTGTTCTCGTTGACCGTGTCGACATAGTTGGCCGAGTCGTTATACGTGTAATTCACGTACGCGCCGAGGGGATATGCTATTCTCTTGACACGACCGAGGTTGTCGTTCTGATAGCTGGTTGCGTTGCCCTTCGGATCCGTGACTATGCGCACGTTTCCGGTCGTGAGGTTGTACGCGTACAGAGTGGTGATCTTTGTAACCCCGTCCAGCCGAGTCTGGTTTGTGAGATACGCGTAAGTGTAGTTTGCCGAGTAAGTGTAGTAGGTTGGATAGCTACGTGCGTCAATTGAGGTCTTGGGGTTCCCGTAAGTATCGTACACAGTTGACGTGGTTAGCCACTGCACCGCTGGCGGAGTTGGATCGTACCGCTGCTTCGACTGGTTTATTCCTCCCCAGGAATAGTAGCTGAAATAGGACTCTGCGGGGGACGTGGTTGTTCCGTTCGTCAGCTGGGCGGTTCCTGCGACCGCCGAGTGGATGTTCTGACCGGGTGCTCCGTTGGTTATGAAGGAGTTGCTGAACGATTTCGACGCAAGGTAGGGGAATACGGTCGCGACCACAAGGTTGTCGAACAAAGCAGAGTATCCTCCCGAGTAGAGACCGAACCCTGTCGCTGTAGAGAGGCTGCCCCCCCCGAAGGACCCTGAGACCGGGCAGTATAGTCCGTTGGGTCCGCTGAGCCAGCCGGTGGCTGAGACCCCTCTTATTGTGAAGTTTAGAGTGTACCAGTTCTTGGTTGTGACTCCTGTGCACGAGGTCTCAACTCTCCAGGCAACATATTCCTCTAGCAAAGAAAGCTTGACCCCGGAGGTTGTATTATGAACGACTAAGGCCCACTTGCCAAGACCGCTTCCCGCATAATGAGTCATCAGTCCAACTCTTGCTTCCGAGGTCGCGAGTTTGCTAAGTATGAATACTCGGGCTTGGATCGAGATGTCGGGTTTTCCAATGTCGGACCAGGCGAAGACAGCCTCCTGCGCACCACCCGCCAAGGACCCGGAGTATTGTCCCACCATATCGTCCTGGCTCGTCGGCACATCGTTGGCGATGAAAGCATAGTCGAACCAGCCGGACTGAGGCCCCGAGATGCTGGTATCGAACTCACTAGTGATACCCAGCTTGAGAGTGTTGATGCTGGACCAGCCTTGAAGGTTAAGGACCGCTATGGTCCAGCCGGCGGACTTCTTCCAGAGGTCGCTATTTCCATCCGTGGGGTCGTGCCACGTGACGCCGTCCCTAATCTCTACTCTGAGAAGGTTCTTCGCTATGGACGACTTTAGACGCACGACGAGCTTGGGGTAGACGTTGCCATCGATTGCCGTGGCAAAACTCCTCACGATTCGGTAGAATCCTGCTGTGCCAGCCGTGAAGGTTGCTGAAAGCTTGTCCGTTTCTCCGTCTGTTGTGTCCTGCGACGTGTTTGAGACCGCGCTCGACTCAGTAGTCCACCCTCCCGTGTTGAAACTTGTATCCCGGAAGGCAACCCCGGAGCTCGTGACCCAAGTTCCGTTGTTCACTGTCCAGGGCTCATTCGGCCTGGTGTAGTTCGCCTGGCTAAACGAGTCCTGGAACGCGTAGAAACCCGGCGACAGGCCATTGTTGTAATAGGCATTGAAGCTCTCATATGAAACAGAACTATCGACTTCGAATATCAGATCCGTCGGTCCAACGCTACACCCGCTGCTAGAGCACGCGTCATAGTCTGGTCCATTGTCGAAACCATCATAATAGAAGAGGTTTCCGGGGTGGATCGGCTGGCTGCCAACTGTTCCTACAGTAATCGAAGCGTCGGCGTACAGGGTCCCAGGGCCATGGGCATGAACTGCAATCCCGTAGGTTTGGCCGGCCCGCATGACAAACT
>WNGA01010178.1_pt1 | contig 25689 bp, 30 predicted proteins | sample 5400061 | NCBI WGS metagenome assembly WNGA01 (sample SAMN13153366, study PRJNA577476) | soil metagenome | isolation source: 100 cm soil or saprolite under grassland replicate 2 | place: USA:California | collected 2016-06-15 | reverse complement strand
TGGGATATCGGGCCGATAGACGGCCATTATTTCTTCCGACGTTTGCGCGCAACGAGAGGTTCGCCAAACACAGCTTCGAAGGATTCCCCTTGTCGCCCTCTGGCATAGAAACTCTTGCTCTGAGCGATCTGCTTCATCAATACCGGATCGCTCAAAACATCTAGCGTATCTTTCAACCGCTCGTACTCGTTGTAATTAACCAGCACAGCCGCAGGTTTCCCGTTGCGCGTGACGACGATCTCTTCTTCCCCCTCCTCGACGCCGGAGACGAGCTCGGGCAACCGTGTTTTAACCTCTGAAATCGGCATCGTTTTGGACATGGCGCGCTTTCTCCTGTTAGACCAAGATTCTGGTCTACTTAAACCTACTTCACCGGCCGCATGTGGTCAAGGAATACGTAGAGGGAGCTTGTTGCGGTCGACCGTAACTGCCGTGTCACCTGCTTGTCGTACAACCGTACAAATTGAGCGCGAATATTTCATAAAACCTCGCAGTTTGACCGTGCCCATATTTTCATGTTTTCGCAATTGCGAAAACATGATAAGCATCGCCGGTGTGGAACACGCAAGCTCGAGGTCACCTGCGTGGCCGAAGCCTGTGCGGCTGAAGCCCTGCGCGATTTTTTTTCTTTCCTTGCGATCTCAAAGAATTTGCGCATACTGAAAGAGATCAAGTTGATCGTTTTGAAAAATGTCCAGCGTAATCAGAAAAGCGGCAATGTGGAAAGGCCGGGGCTCTGTCGACCGGATAGCGGCGGAGGAGTGGAGTTACCCGACCGGAATGGTCTGGTGCCGATGAAGAAGAGCGGCATGGCCTTGATGAAATGCGCCGAACTGCAAAAACAGTTCGGCTGCGGAAGCCTCAGACAGTTCAGGGCCGTAACGACCACGAAGCCCGAGAACGTACCGTTTTTCTGGCCCTGGCTGCGGCGCGGCCGCGAATGCCCGGAGCGGGCGAACGAAAAAGAGGTGCGCGAATTGCGGTTAGTGCTGAGCCCGCTCAAGTCAGTTGAGAAGAGCAGGAAAAATCCCCGAGCCTACCGTTGCCCGTGCGGCGGCCGCAAAGCTTTCGGCGCCTACCAGTGCCGCCGCTGCTGGCGTCTCTCCATTATAAAATGACAACCTCTGCGCGTTCCAATCGTTCCATCCGTTCAATCGCTTCGCTCCGTTCCAATGGTTCTGACTTTGACGACTGACTAATCGACTTTGTGCGGTCAATCTGTTTAGGAATCGATGCGATCGCTTCGCCCGACGGCGACAGACAAGTTTTAAGAGAAGACTAAAAAAAGGGAGGCGATTTGCCTCCCTTTTTTTCTTTGCGGTTTAAGAACCTAATTAATGCACGCTTATTTCGATCTGCCGCGGCTTGGCCTTTTCCACCTTGGGCACGCGTATCTCGAGGACACCGTCTTTGTACGTGGCTTCGATGCTATCCTGTTTCGCGGTCTCGGGCAGGGAGAATGAGCGCCAGAACTTTGCAGCGACCCGTTCCACATGGCGGTATTCAACGCCTTCGGCCGGCTTCTCGGATTTCCTTTCCCCGCTGAGAACCAGTGTTCCGTCCTTCACTTCCACTTTGATGTCTTCCCTTTTCATTCCCGGAAGCTCAGTGCGAATTAGGTACGAATCCTTGCCTTCCAGCAAATCCACTGCAGGATGCCACTTCGATAACGGGCGATCGACGTTCTCATCGACTAAATCGTTAAACATAGAACGAATGTCGCCAAGACCCGCAAATGGTTCCCATCTTACTAGTTCCATAGTGATTACCTCCTAATGTATGAAAAAATTAAGCACGGCTACGCGGGGTGTCAATCCACTTGACAAACACCCATCCCGTGCTTACCGACCCGCTTCCATCAGCTTACAGGATGGACAACGCCCAATTTGCGGAGCTCTCCGTCTGGATCACCGAGGCGGGACTGGCCGGTCAGAGCGAGACCGCAATCCTCGCCGGTTTTTGTGAGCGAGAAGTGGCGCGCGGTCTGCCGCTGGCGCGCGCGCTCGTGCTCATCGACACGCTGCACCCGATTTACGAAGGCCGTGCCTTCCGCTGGACGCGCGCACAGAAGGAAACGACTCTCACCGAATACGGCCGAACTGACGACGACCTGAGCCGCTGGCAACGGAGTCCCTTCTCTCGCCTCGAGGACTCCGGCGAATCGCTTCTGCGGCGACGGTTGACCGCTGAGACGGAAGCCGAATTTGCCATCTTTCCCGAGCTGCGTGCCAACGGCATGACTGATTACGTGGCGATTGCGAACCGGTTCGACGGCGATGACACCATCGGCCGCATGGACTGCGTCTATTCTTCTTGGACGACGGACGCCTCGCAAGGCTTCGCTGATGACGATATCGCCCATCTGTGCCGGCTCATGCCCTTTCTCGCGCTCGCGGTGAAATCCGCGTCGTTGGCGCGCATTGCCGGGACCTTGGTCGAGACCTACCTCGGCCGTGATCCCGGCCGGCGAGTTCTGCAGGGCCGCATCGCCCGCGGCGTCGCCGAACGGATCGAAGCGGTGCTGTGGTTCAGCGACCTCCGCAGCTACACCCGGATCAGCGATACGGCGCGTCCGGAAGACATTATCCCTCTGCTCAACCATTATGCCGACGCGATCATCTCTGCCATTCATGAGCAGGGCGGCGACGTCCTCAAATTGATGGGCGACGGTGAACTCGCCATTTTCACCGCTGAGGATCGCGGCCGCGCCTGCGATGCGGCGCTCACCGCCGCTCTCGCGGCTCGCTGCGGCGTAGCCGCGGTGAGCCAGCGCCGCGCCGCCAAGGGTCTTCCCATCACCGACATGTATCTCGCTCTTCACATCGGTGAGGTGTTCTACGGCAACATCGGCAGCAAGGACCGCCTCGATTTCACCGTGGTCGGCCCGGCCGTCAACGAGGTGAGCCGCATCGCGGCGCTGTGCCGCTCCGTTGATCAGCCGCTGCTCGTCTCCTCTGCATTCGCTGCAGCACTGGGCGAAGCACGAAGCCGCCTCGTCTCAGTCGGTCGCTACGCGCTGCGCGGCGTCGGCCGCCCTCAGGACTTATTCACGCTCGAATAACTGGCCAATAGGCGGGATGGGTAGACGCGATTGCGTTTCTGCATTCGTGCCGCACGAGGCGCGGATCGGCTGGGGGCCGCCGTCAACGGCGTTTCTCACCGACATGATCATGTTTTCGCAATTGCGAAAACATGGAGGCAAGACATGGGAATGACAAAGCCGGAGCGAAAATCGACGAATGGGACAGACACCCCCGAATGTTATCAGGGGCTCACGTCGGGAGGCTTTCAGTGAGGCGATTAGAACACGCCAGTATCGAGCAGCTGATAGACCATTTCTTTCAACGCCGGATCGATCGTGTCCAAACGACTCACGGGAGGTCCGCCCGCCATGGAATCCAGGATCTCCGGGAGATCTTCTTGTTTGACACCGGAATACCAAATCTTTTGTGGGTAGAGCACGATATTCGGCCCGTGGTCGCATCCACCGAAGCAGATATAAGGCTTCACCTCCACATCGAGAGATCGGGCAGCTGCTTTTTCAGTAAGCTCTTTCATGAGCGGTTCGGAGCCTCGGCTCAGGCAGTCGACGTTTTGACAGACGAAGCAGATTGATTTCATCGGTACCCCTTTCATCTGTCAGATTAACTCAGCCGGTGGCGACGGTTCAACAGAGCGTGGAAACCGATAACTCTTACTACTTGACTCGCTGTTTCGGTCTGGCCTATTTTAGGTCAGTGTGAATTTTCTCAAAAACTGTCACCCCCGAATGTTTTAATCGAGGTCCGTTTAATTTCGCCTGGATTCCCGCTAAAAACATGCGGGAATGACGTACTTTCAGAGATCACACCCGCAGAGTCCGATATGAATAAAGGAACACGATATGACTGAAACAATGCTGCTCGATGCGGACTCGCATGTCAGCGAGCCGTTGAATCTGTGGCAGGATCGGCTGCCGGCAAAATACCGCGATATCGCCCCGCGCATGATGACCGAATATGAAGGCAAGCCCGGCGCCTGGTGGCACATCGAACAGGATCGTCCGCCGCACAACGTCATTTTGGGTTTCGGTGCCAACAAGAGTCTCGAAGAACTGCAGCAGTTATTGAAAGGCTTTTCGTATGCCGGGGCGCATCCCGGTGGATGGGACCCGGCACAGCGAGTCAAAGACATGGATCAGGATGGGGTGGCGGGAGACGTGCTCTACACCACTCTCGGTTTCCGCATGTTTTGGATCAGGGATGCCGGTTTCCAAAGAGCCTGTTTCCAGGTGTACAACGATTGGCTCGCCGAGTTCTGCAGCGTTTCGCCCAAGCGTCTCAAGGGCTTGGGACTCATCTCACTCTATGATCCGAAGCAAGCCGCCGAAGATTTGGCGGACTGCGCTAAGAAAGGTCTGGCGGGGGCGCTGGTGTGGGCCTCGCCGCCGGAGGAACTGCCGTTTTACTCAGAGGTTTATGATCCCTTTTGGGCGGCGGCCCAGGAACTCTCGATGCCGTTGAGCCTGCACGAATTCGCTGGCTTTCGCTGGGTCGATTGGGACTCCAGCGCAAAAAAGCGAACCGTGGCCGGTGCCATCAATTCGCACGAGGTCGAGAGCACCTTCGCCACGTTGATCCTGTCCGGCGTGCTCGAGAGATTCCCCGAACTCAAGGTCGTTTCAGCGGAATTGAACTGCGGCTGGCTCCCCTATTTTCTCCGCCGTATGGATGAACGCTTCGTGATGCGCGGAACGCGGTTACATGGGAGCCCATTCCCCACCAAGCTGACGATGAAGCCGAGCGAATATTTCCGCCGCCAGCTTTATGCGACTTTTATCGACGACAGCTTCGGCGTCGCTCATCGACATGAGATCGGCGTGGAAAATTTGCTCTGGTCATCCGACTTCCCCCACAGCGCCACCTTCTGGCCCCATTCGCGGGAAAAGATCGCGCAGGATTTTCAGGACGTCGGCGAGGAGGACAAGCGGAAAATTTTGTCCGAGAATAGCGCCAGACTTTACCACTTTGATCTGGATTAGATTTTAGCAAAAGACTCCAAGAAGCTCATTGCCGGCTCCCGCCTGCTCTCTTCACGGCTTCTTTAATAGCGCGGGCGGCATAAACTCGCGCCAGGTGGGCGCGGAATTGCGCGTTGGCGTGCAAATCTTCAAGCGGCTCGATGCCGTCGGCGGCAAGTGCGGCACTCTCTTCGATCAATTTCGCGTTCAATTTTTTTCCGCGCAGGCGATCTTCGACGGCGTGAGCGCGAAAGGCTTTGTCGCTCAAACCGGTCACGCCGATGCCGATTTCCTCGCAAGACCCTTTGGCATCGAGTCTAACTGAAACCGCGACGCCGACGATCGCGAAGCCCGAGGCTTGTTGGGCCATTTTGTGATAGGCGCTGCCAGAGCGGCGGGATGACATCGGCAAGCGGATCTCGGTCAGGATCTCGTTCGGTTCGATCGCCGTGGTCATCGGACCCAGAAAAAACTCTTCGGCGCCGAGCGTTCGCTCGCCTTTCGGCCCGCGGAGTCTCAGCTCGCTTCCAAGCGCAAGGATCGCCGCCGGCCAATCCGCTGCGGGATCGGCGTGCGTCAGGCTGCCGCCGATCGTGCCGCGATTGCGCACCTGGACATCGCCGATCTCACCGGCCGTCTCCGGCAGCAATGGACATTTCTTCTTGAGCAGCTCCGAGCTTTCGACCTGGTAATGTGTCGTCAATGCGCCGATGACGATCTTGCCGTCCCGTTCGCTGATGCCGTTCAGTGAGGAAATTCGCCCGAGATCGATCAGCAGCTTTGGATTGGCGAGCCTCAGCTTTATCAGCGGCAACAAACTGTGCCCGCCCGCCAGAAGTTTCGCATCCTCTCCGTGGGCCGCGAGCGCGCGCACAGCCTCATCCAATGACTGCGGCGCTAGGTAATCGAAAGCCGCCGGGATCATCTGCGACCTCCCGACGCTGCTTTTTGTCCTTGGCACAAGCTCCAGATCTTCTGTGGCGTAAGCGGCATGTCGATATGCGTGACGCCGAAGGGCGCCAGCGCGTCCACCACCGCACTCACCACAGCGGGCGTGGAGCCGATGGTTCCCGCTTCGCCGATGCCTTTGAGCCCCAGAGGATTCACCGGACTGGGTGTTTCCGTGCGGGCAAGCTGCAAATGCGGCAAGTCAGCTGCGCGCGGCAACGCGTAATCCATCAAGCTCCCGGTGAGGAGTTGGCCGTTTTCATCGTAGACGACTCCCTCGTAGAGGGCCTGTCCCAGGCCTTGGGCGATGCCTCCCTGGACCTGCCCGTCGACCAGCAGAGGATTGATCACCTTGCCGCAGTCGTCCACCGCAACGTATTTTTTGATTTCCACGTTTCCGGTCTCGGGCTCGACTTCGACGACGCAAATGTGCGAGCCGAAGGGAAAGGTAAAATTAGCCGGCTCAAACGTGGAATCCGCGGATAGACCGCCTGCCATTCCCTTGGGGAGATTTTTTGCCTGGGCGGCTTGCCGGGCGATCTGTTGAATCGTCAGCGCCCTTCGCGGCACGCCTTTGACACCGAATCGCCCGTCGGAAAAAACCAGATCGTCGGCATCCACTTCCAACAGATGTAAAGCCATCTCGCGCGCCTTTTCCCTAACTTTCTCCGCCGCCTGATAGACCGCGATGCCGCCCACCGCCGTCGCTCGGCTACCGAACGTGCCGATACCTTTGGCCACAGTCGCGGTATCGCCATGGACCACCTCGACATCATCGAGCGGGACGCTCAATTGATCCGCGACAATCTGCGCAAAGGAAGTCTTCTGCCCTTGCCCGTGTGGCGATGCGCCCGAATAAACTTTGACTTTCCCGTCGGCATCGACCTCGACCTTGCCATACTCCCAAAATCCCGGTCCCACCGCGCAGATTTCGACGTAGGTCGATAACCCAATCCCCAAGTATCGTCCTCGACTTCTGAGCCGCTTTTGCTCGCGGCGGAGCTTGTCATAGCCGGCAAGTTTCAAGGCTTTATCAAGCGCCAGTTGATAATTGCCGCTGTCATAAGCAAGACCGGTTGCGGTCTTGAAGGGGAATTCCTTCGCTGTGGGAAAGTTGATCTTCCGCACTTTCACCGGATCGATCTTTAGTTCTTGCGCGATTCGGTCCATCAGCCGCTCGATCACGTAGGTCGCCTCGGGTCTGCCGGCACCGCGATAAGCATCGGTGGACATCTTGTTGGTGAACGCCGCCGTGACTTCGATGCCCATCGTCGGAATCTTGTAACATCCTGAAAGCATCAAGCCTGTGAACGGCGGAATGGCTGGCGTGAAAAGCTGATGATAGGCGCCGATGTCGGCAACGACTTTATATTTGAGCCCAAGGATCGTGCCGTCCTTCTTGACACTCGCTTCGACCTCTCCGACCTGCCCTCGACCGTGTATCGTCGCCTGAAAATTTTCCCGGCGCTCCTCCGTCCATTTCACGGGCCGGCCGAACTTGAGAGCGAGATAACCGAGCAAGCCCTCCTCCGCATAAACGTTGAGCTTGCTGCCGAATCCTCCGCCTACGTCGGGCGCGATCACGCGCATCTGTTCTTCGGGGAGCTTGAGCATTTTGGCGAGATGGGTTTTGAGCAGGTGCGGAATCTGCGTCGAGGACCAGACGGTGAGCTCTTTCTTGGTCGCAAGATAACGGGCCACCACGCCGCGTGGCTCGATGGCGATCGGCGCCAGGCGCTGATGCACAAGTCGCTGCTTGACGATTCTGTGTCCTTGTTTGAAGGCCTTGTCGACATCGCCTTGCTTGTGCTCCCAGCGAAAGGCCATGTTGTCGGGCCATTCGGAATGGATCACCGGCGACCCGGGCGCGAGCGCTTTCTCCGGATCGGTGACCACCGGCAGGGGCTCGTATTCCACCTGAATGAGATCGAGTGCGTCGCGCGCCGCGTAACGGTGCTCCGCGACTACCGCCGCCACGCCCTCGCCGACGTAACAAACTTTATCGACCGCTAGAACATAGTGTTTGGGTATTCTGAGAGTCGGGTTATCCGCCGTTGTCGGAATCGTATCAATCTGATCGCGCAGCTCCGCTCCGGTGATGACCGCGACGACGCCGGGATGTTGGCGCGCCGCGGCCGCGTCGATGCTTTTGATTTTGGCATGGGCATGCGGGCTTCGAAGAACGGCGACATGAAGCATCTCGGGAAGCCTGACATCGTCAACGTATTGACCGAGTCCGCGGATCAGAGCCGGATCTTCGCGCCGCTTGATCCTGGCGCCGACAAGTTTACTGACAGGCATCTCATTTCTCCGGTTTCGGATTCCGGTCTCACGCCTCGGGTTTTAACCCAAGACTCGAAACTCTGGACGCGAAACTAACTTCGCCTTCTGGCTTTTGGCTTCTCTCTCATTCTTTTCGCCGCGTATTGGACCGCGTCCACGATGTGCTGGTAGCCGGTGCAGCGACAGAGGTTGCCGTCGAGGGCGTGGCGAATCTCGTTCTCCGTCGGTTTCGGATTGCGTATCAGAAGTTGATGCGCGGACAGAATCATCCCCGGCGTACAGAAGCCACACTGCAGTCCGTGGCACTCCCAGAAGGCCTCCTGGAGCGGATGAAGCTTGTCCCCTTGAGCAACCCCCTCGATGGTCAGAAGTTCGGTACCGTCGGCCTGCACCGTCAGCACTGTGCACGACTTTACCGCCGCGCCGTTCAGCATCACCGTGCAAGCTCCACAGATGCTGGTGTCGCAGCCGACATGGGTGCCTGTCAGCCGCGCGACATCGCGGAGAAAATCAACCAAGAGTAGCCGAGGCTCTACTTCGTGGATTTGCTCGACGCCGTTGATCCTTAGGGAAACTCTCTTCTTAGCCACAGCCTCCATCATTGTTCCCTATATCCCAATGTGACCTCGACGATCAAGTTTCTTCTTGGGTATCCCCCGCCGCAGTTAGATGAAAACTGCAAGAAGGGTAAGTCAAGATGCCGCCAGCGCTGGCTGCTGGCGACAAAACGACAAAGCTTTGTACGAAATGATTTACCTAGGCAGCAACAGACGTTGCTGCGACCGACGGTTTGAAAATATCAAGTTATTCCGAATGTCACATCGAACGGACTATTGACAACTGGGTGCTTCGACACAATCAATGGGAGGGCAACCCTGGAGGACAGTATTCAACGGACCTACTTTCAATCTCCGTCACGAGTGTTCATCGCGATTTCCATGCACGCCCGCTGCTCAACTAGTTTTAGCTCTTTGTCGTTGGGATCGACGGGCGGGCCGTAATGGTCAACCAACTGGGCGCCGCAAAGCTGATCAATAAACGCGTACTGTGTGTGAACGTACCCGGAGACATCTGTTTGCTCTTTGTTGAGGATGACTATCGAGCCATTGGGCTGAGTCGAAGTATCAATGTCTGCGACCGATTCGGCCCCTGTACGGCTCTGCGCATAAGAACTTGCCGGCAGCAGCAAAATTCCCAGGATAATAGCAATAGCTAAACCAAGACTTTTTGCGTACATCGATTTTCCTCCTTTCGAATACTGACCCTCCAAGTATTGCCCCCTATGATGTAAGGCGCAATTCCGGTACCAATAACCTTCTTCGATGTTTTTGGCTGCCCAATAGCATACGGTTCATCGATCTTGTTGGTAATTAGCTGACAATTTTTCCTACAGCGCCTGTACTACGCGCCACTCTATAAACAAGCTTAATCATGCGCGAGATAAGACCTTCGATACAGCGCATACGCGCCGTGTTAACACGAAACAAAGCAAATAAGAATCGCTTTCGTTGTAAAAGATGATTTAGCGCCTGATTCAGATACGCGCTCGCTTAACGGCGAGGACATTTCATCTGCTCATGTGCCAAAGATTTTACATTGACAGCAGCCGTTTGAAGCCGATAAATCAAATCCTGGTCGCGGTTATGCTCGCCACCAATCCGGGGCAAGACGAAAATCTGGAGGGCAAAGTCATGAGTACTGGTGGTTCGTTTCGTAGAAGCGGTCATCTGGCGATGTTTCGTCGATTGTTGAGAGGACTAGCCATTCTCTTGGCGCTCTATGGGTCCGCCGCGCCAACGGCAGCCAAGGCCAATCCTTTTATCGCGAAGGCTGGCGAAACGCCCACCACAGTGCAGGTTGCCACATGCGCGGTCTCGGGCGGCTTCATCCATCTCTATACGGCGATGGACAATGGCCTCTTTGACAAATACGGCATCAAGATCGACCACCGATTTATCAGCGGCAGCGCCATGAACCTTGCGGCGCTCTCGGCCGATGAGGTTTCATTTCTCTATTGTGCGGCTGACGGCACAATTCCCGGATTGGCCAGCGGCGTGGATGGTAAGCTGGTGGCTTCGCCGCTTCTTGGGTTGCCCTACGTGCTGTTGGCGCACAAAGAAATAAAGCGCCTTGAAGATCTGAAGGGTAAGAGCATCGGCGTTTCGAAGGCCGGAGATTTAGATGATCGCCTGATAAAAACGCTTCTAAAGAAATTCAACTTGAGCACAGCTGATATCACGATTCGACCCATCGGTGGAAGCCAACCGGAGCGGTACAACGCGATGATCGGCGGCATCGTATAGGCGGCACCGGTCACACCCCCGTTGGACGCTCGGGGAAGGAAGGACGGCCTCAATGTTATCTACAACCTTAAAGACCTCAATCTACCATTTATTTATAGCTCCGTTCATACGAACCCAAAAACCTTGAAAGAAAGGCCGCAATTGGTGCAACGCTTCGTCGCCGCCATTGCCGAGTCTCTGCACTTCGCCGAAAAAAATCCCGACAAGGCAAAAGCCTCTCTGAGCAAAGTGCTTAAGATCAACGATTCGGAAATTCTCCAATCAGCCTACGATGCTTACGCCGTATCCCTGGTTAATCGATCAATGCTTGTGCCGCCCAACGCACTCGCCGAAGCTGTGGACGTCGCGCGCGACAACGGCACGAACGTGCGCAAGAAATCGGTCGAGCTCTTCGACAATAGTTTCGCCGAGCAATTGGCCAAGAGTGGTTTTCTCAAGGAGCTATGGGGGGCCGAGCTGCGTTAACAAATAACCGCAAATCCATCGGCCATTGAGATATAACTGCGTCAATTTTTTAACGCTGCTCTGAACCCACCTTCGGTCCGGCAGAGCGCAGCTGACAGAAGTGCGCTTCGACTGACAGCAACTGTCGCGAGAACGGACCAGAGCCACAGTAATTCCTACCCTTTCTTTCTCTTCCGGCGAGTAAAAAAGGAAAGCTTACCGCTCCGCGCCTTGTGAATGGCTTTTGCTAAGTCGAAGGGCCGGAGAGGTGCATATATAGCAGGTTCGTGCTGCGCTGACGGAAGCGAAGTTCGAAAAACCCTTCATCGTCGAAGTACCCTGCCGGCAGCATCTTTGTTCGTAGCATCCGTGCCGCAATCGGCGGTCCAAAGCGAAACGTAATCGCATATTGAGTGAAGGCGTCGTCTGCCCTTGCGCTGAGCCTCATGGTAGCGGGCCGGGATATCCACGCATGGCAACGGTCTTCAAGGAGCACATGTGCCTGAAGTCTCTTCGACTTCGGAAGGTTCATAGATGATCAGGAGCTCGCCAATAAAACTATTTGCCCAAAGAAAGGTGTTTAACAAGATGATAGGACGGAAATTTCGTTTATTCGTAATCGGTTTGCCGGTAATGATCGTGATTCTACTCCCGGTTCACGTCTCTTGGCGAGATCCGCAATTGAAGGGAATATCCTTGGGCAGGATCGCAAACGTTTGGGCCCGTGCGCCGCTCAGTGTAAAAAAGTTTGGTGCTAAAGGAGACGGAGTGCATGATGATAGTGCAGCCATTTCTGCGGTTTTTGACGCTGCTCGCTCGGGCGATGTCATCTCCTTTCCCGCCGGAATTTACATTTGCAACGACGTCAATGTCGCTAATAAAAGCGATTTGACTCTAAAGGGTCAAGGAAATTCAACCATAATCAGGAATGGGATCACCAACGGAACTACTCCTGTCCTGACGTTCGCCACGGTTAACGGGCTAACCATACAAGACCTAGCCTTCGACAACCGCTCAATCGGCGCCTACGGCGGCGTGCGTTTTTACGATACGGAGAATGTGCTAATTAATCGCACCCGTTTCTTCGACAGCGCCCCTCTGCCGTTGGGGTCTACCGATAGATACTCCTATGTCTTTGGCAACGGCAGCCGCCCGCACAAGAATATCCGGATCACCAATAACGTGATCGACGATCTCCAGCTCGAAGTGGACTTTGGTCAAGGCGTGACGATCCAGAAAAACACACTCAATCGCAGTGTGAGGACAGGCGCGATCGGTTTATTCACCATCGACGACGGCGTCGTCCTTGAGAATTATCTGATCGACGGCAACACGATCATCGATCCCGTAGGAGCGGCGATTGCGGTCAATATCGATCCACCAGACAACATCAATGTAACGATTAGAAATATTACCATTAGCAACAATACCATCCTATTCAATCGCATCCCTACCGAAGCGGTTCATATCGGTCCGGGTAACAACAGCGTTGTCGCTAGCGGAAATCTTTATGATAAAATTACTGTCCAGACAAATTTGATTCAGGTAGCCGCAGGGGCCGAATCTCAGCCGAGCGAATCGGCGCTTATAAAATTTAATGCCGGCCCGAACAGCGCATTGAGTTTTAAAAATACTACCATCGCCCAAAATCGAATCGAAGGCGGAGGAAATCCGGCCCTGCCAATTATCGCCATGGATATACGTTATTTGGAGAATTCGGCCGTTACGGCCAATAACGTTTACAATCTATTTACCGCGGTAGCGTTCAATCGCCTCCAGAATACTAGCATCGAGCAGAACTATGTCGGGCAATTAGCCGATTACTTTGTTTATCTGCTTGATAATTCCAGAGGCGGGAATCTATTTCGTAGCAATTCCTACAGCGGTCAGGTCACAACTCCGCTCAGTTATGAAAACGGCAATCCGACCGACGTGATATTCCCACCGACTTTGACGACCACGAGCAAATGACCATCGCCTTCTCAGGCTCTCGTACGAGAGGTGCCATCGATGGCTAGCGTAGTCCAAAGACCTCGAACTGAATACGCATTCCGGCGCAGCTAGCGAACTCGACGACAGCGCCGCGGCCAACAGCAACTAGCACGCGCCGGATGAGACAACCGAATCCTCCGTGCTCGATGAGATCAAGAAAAGCGGTTTTTGTGGAACGAATTAAGAAATAGACCGCACACATGTATCGCTGCTTGACGTTGCTATTAAGCATAACCGCGCAAAGGAGGTTTCTATGGGATTACTGAAGATCGAAGGAGTCACGCACTGGTCGATTCCGGTGAACGATCTGACGGAGTCGGAAGAGTTTTACGGCGATCTACTGGGTCTCAAGCCGTTGGGGCGGCTTGGCAATTCCGGCATGTCCTGCTTCAACGTCGGCGACCATAACATTCTTCTCTGTGAGCGCGCGCCGAACGTCGATAAATCGTTTGCCGAGGATCATAATGTTCACCATTCCTTCACAGTGAGTCCGGAAACGTTAGTGCAGGCGTGCAAGATTTTTCAAGAGCGGAAGATCCCCATCGACCGGCTTTATTACCGCGCCAAGGGTTTTTTCACGGGCAGAGAGCTTTATTTTTTCGATCCCAGCGGCAACCGTCTAGAGTTACGCGACCCGACCTGGAAAGCCGGCATGCCAGAGCCCACTTTCGAAGAAGTCGCACGTTCTTAACGCCCGGGGTAAGCTTCCGGACAGTCACGCACATCCAACGAAGAATGAATCAGTGGTCTCACCCTCTCCCGCACACGCGGGAGAGGGTGAGGGCCACCACGGCATCCTCGTCAAATCGGCCAGCCATGTTGCGACAGATCGATGGGATTGCCATCCGGATCGTGCACCCGGTATTCGGCCTCGCGGTTCGGCGGCCGCTTATCGATCCCCGACGCGGCGCTGAGCTCTGCGCATGTCCCTCGCAGGCTCGCGACATCCTCGACCTCGAAACCGAAATGATAAAGCCCGGGCTTTAACTTGTCTCCTTCTATCGCCCGCTCGGGCCCGATCGGGATGATCGCCAGGTTGATGTGGCCATCCGACAGATAAGTTGCGGTGCCGATCCCAGGAACAATTTTTAGCCCAAAAGCCGCGGTGTAGAAACGAACCAGTTTCTCCACGTCCTCTGTGAGAATCGCAAGATGCCGAATGCGCGCCATCGTGACCTCTCCTTCCAAGGTTTAGACTTTTCGCCCGCACATATCCTACGAAATAGAGAAGTCGCCTGACAAGGGGTCCGTTTGAGTCAAGATCAAGGTTTCGCTTACGTCGTCAGATGAACGACAGCGGATCTCCGATTGCGCGTCAATAAACGTAGTGGTATTTTTCCAATCAACAAGATACTGGGAGACAGCGATGCCAAAACCAAAAATACCGGACCCTTGGAACCATCATGATTGGGATTCCAAAAAGTACGTGAACGATTGGGCGGAGCGGCAGGATGAACGCGAAGTCGAACGACAGCACGTCTTCCAGTTGATTGCTGAAACCGTGCCTTACGATCAAGGCGCAAAGTTTAACCTGTTGGATCTCGGCGCCGGTTACGGCGCGTTGAGTCAGTTTCTCCTCAATCATTTCTCCCACGCCACCGCGGTATGTCAGGACGGTTCAGACGAGATGGTCAAGCTCGGCCGTCAGCGTATGGCCGGCCTCAAAGGCCGCGTGAAGTTTGTCCTCTGCGACTTCAGTAAGCCCGGTTGGAGCCGAAAGATCAAAGGGCCGTTTGGCGCAGTGGTTTCTTCGATCGCGATCCATAATGTCCGCGCGCCGGAAACTATTCGAGCCATCTATGATGAAACCTTTTCATTAGTTAAAACCGGTGGCTGTTTTTTAAATTTCGACCGCATGAGACCGTCTTTGAAAGAGCAGATGAAGTGGCTGGGTCAGGCGGGCTTCAGCAACGTGCAATGCTTATGGGACGGCGGCCGAAGAGCGCTCATCGGCGGGTTTAGGAAGTAGCCCGGGCCAACAATACCCGATCTCAGACTTGTCAAATTGAACCAGCGACCACCGCTATCAACGGCACTCCTTAAGAAGAGTGAACGCCGAGCAATATAGGTCGTGCGGGCCGTTGCATCTGTACGTCAGTCAAACTGCTCGATCTCTTGGCGCTGTTCGCCGCGCGATACTGGGGGTTTTCCGGCAATTGGGAAATGCAAAATGAACGTCGCGCCGGCGCCCAATTCGCTTTCGACATCGATCGTACCACCATGACCCTTAACGATATTTTTCACGATATAGAGACCTAGACCGCTGCCTTCAGTCGTGCTAGCTCCCGTGAGCCGGCGAAACTCGGAAAATAGCAAGGGCATCTCATCCTTCGAAATGCCAATGCCGGTGTCGCTCACTTTGACGCAAACCTGGTCGCGGACAGCCTCGGTTGAAATCGTGATCTTGCCATTCGCCGCGGTGAATTTGATGGCATTGCTCATCAAATTCCAAAACACCCGTTCAAGTTGAGCGGTGTCACCCAGGATCTCCGGGAGATTCGGATCCAATCGCAAATCGACGGTCAAATCATTACTCCGCAAGTCCACCGTTTGTTGTCTCGCGACTTCGGTGATTATCGCGTTCAGTGCCACGGATGTCGCTAATTGTTGACTTTCACCCCCTTCTGCCTTCGATGCATCCAAGAAGCCCATGATAAGCCTGAGGATGCGATCGACGTTTTCCTGGATGCGCTGCGCGGCTGTCACACTGTATTCTTGCCCCGGAACATTCGCTACGTTTAAACCAATGACTTCAGCGAAGCCTTTTATGACCGAAAGCGGGCTTTTGATATCGTGAGCCAGACCGGAAACTAGCCGGCGCCTGACAGTTTGAGATTGTTCGGCTTGGTCGGCTCTCCTCTTCTCACTCTTCGCTTGGTGAGCCAAATAGGCGTACAGCATGGAAACACCGAACAAAAATGGAATTCTCACCAGCGTATCCGAATCGAGCCAAAGCTTTTCTTGCGACGAAAATGTCACGAAGGTAAAAACGATAGTGAAAAGCAAACATCCCAATATTGCTTTGAGAACAGTTTCTCCGACTCCGGCGATGTAAAGGCAGAGAAAAAAGAGCAGAAACAAATCCCAGGGGGACTCGCGATTGAGCCCGATCGCGAGCAAAATAAAAAAATATCGCCGACAATGAGCAGAGTGTTGAAGTGCGTCGAAAGGATAATTGACTCGGGAAGCTTCTGCAGCACAAACGCAGTCAGCATCAACCCCGCGACCAGCGCTAGAACCAACGGGTCGTCATGGATCGAACCGCCGCTGAACAGAGAAAAATAGGAAGTTGCAATGGTGACCAGCCACTGCAGCATGATAACGTTCTTTCGCCTATCCCCGGGGGATTCGTCAGCTAATGACGTAAACCATTCCCCAACCTGTCGCGCTTGATAACCGCTAAACATGGACGCGGCGCCTTTTTTCTAATAGCGATCCAGATTGACAGAGGATGGCGCAGGAAAAGCGCATGACTACAAGAAGCGTGTCTAAATGAAAGAACGGCCTATGATTGACAGAATCGAACAAAGCGGAGATTGTTACAAATCGTATGATTCTAGATTCCTTCTTCCGTTGGCAACCGACGAGCAGCCGTAATCAAATGACGACTAGGCTAACTAATCTCGCAATCCGAGGCAAGGCTTTTTAAAGCAACGTAGCCAAAATGCTACATAGATCTGCTGAATTTGATGAAACTCGATAGCGGCGAGGCTTTGACAAGCCCACTATTGCGCCGATACAGTCAAACCGGGTTCGGTCGCTGCAGCGCCAGCGCTCGCACTTGATTGGCGGCGGATTAGAAAGGAGTAGCATATGATCCTATCCAAAAATGCAGATGTTCGCGGCGTTATCGTAAAATCGATTGAAGGCAAGCCGATGTACGGCGGCGAGCTGCTCGTCAAACCGCTGATCAAAGGCGATGAAATGACTTTTCTGGAAATTCATTACACACCGGGCGTCGGCGCGCCGTTGCATGTTCATTCGCACGAGTCACTGGCCTACGTCGTCAAAGGGAAAGTAAAAATGACGGTCGGCGCTGAAGAGTATATTCTCGGCCCCGGTGACGTTTGCCGCCACCCAAAGGGAGTACCCCACGGTGTCGAAGGGATCGAAGAATCCATCGTGGTGGAGATCAAATCTCCAGCCCCGGATATTACGACTTTCTTGGGAATGTAATTTCGGCCCGCTACACAGCGCGCAGTCACGAGGAGATCACGACGATGACAGCCAAAGCAAAGTATCTGATGATTGCCAGCATGGACGTCGACCCCGAGCACGAAGCAATTTTTAACGAAGTCTATGACAAGGAACATATACCAAACCTGAACAAGGTGCCGGGCGTTCTGGGCGTTACGCGTTACAAGCGAGGTGCCCTGACCATGAATATTGGCCGGGAGAAAAAGACCATCGAAATCCCGAATGAACCAACGTACGCGGCGATTTACGAGCTCGAGAGTCCTGAAGTCCTAACCAGTCCCGCATGGGACAAAGCGATCGAAATGGGCCGCTGGCCTAGTCAGGTGAGACCCCACACAAAAAACCGTCGTCACGTCCTGCTGAAAATTATAGAGTAGCCATGGGGCCAGGCGCGCTCCGTCTCCGGATATCGCCGATAGTCCATTGTGGCGTCCATTCCTCCAGCTACTGTCCTAAAAGACCAATTGAAGGATCTCAACTTGATGCAAGATTCGCCGGTTCGAGTCGGAATGACAGCTTGATTTGTCCACACCCGACCGATTTTGAGACTCCGGAACCCGGAGATGCTAAACAGTTCCGGCTTCAAGGACTTTCTTAAGCTCCTGACCAATCGCGACAGCCTCAGCCGCCTTCACATGCTGCTCGAAGAGTGGGAACAGTTCCCGCTCTTCTTTGCGGATGTGACGTTCGAGTAGATCGCCTAGATCGAAAATCAATTTCGCCAAGCCAGTGCCGTTTTCCAGCTGCGCGGCCGCTCGGCGGATCTGCTCGTGATCGCTAAGCAGTTCGTCAATAACTCTGCTGCTCCCTGGCGCCGCATTACCGAGCAATGGAAACAGGACTTCCTCTTCGGCGCGAAAGTGCGCTACCAGATTGCTGGCGTAGAACGATAAGAATTCCTTCGCCCGCTCGCGCAGCCCTGTCGCACCCGTCGGTTTGATTTGGCCGAGCGCCTGCTTGCGGCAGCGCAGCGCCAAGGCCAAACCGTGATGATGATCGTGGGACAGCGGGGTTAAACTAGGATGACGCATCGAAAGAAATACTTTGGAATAATGGAATGTTGGAGTATTGGCACCCTCCCCATCATTCCATTATTCCATCACTCTAATACTCCAACCGTTCTATATAACTCCCCGGTCTCGGAGAGCGGAAATCTTGCCGCTGTCGTAACCAAGTGACGCCAGAATCTCTTCCGTATGTTCCCCCAATACCGGTGGCGGACGATCGATGCTCGGCGGAGTGCGGCTCATGTCGACGGCGTTGCCGACCAATTTCATTTTGCCCATCTTCGGATGCTCGATTTCGATAGGAAAATCATACTCGCGCACCTGCGGATCAGCGAACACTTCGTCAAGCGTGTTGATTGGCGCGGCAGGAACATCCTTTTCTGTCAACCGGCGGAGCCAATCATCGCGACCGCCGCTTCGAAAGATCGGCTGCAACTCTTCGACTAGAGCATCGTAATTTTCCATCCTTCCTTTACGATTCTTAAAACGGGTATCTTGAGCCCATTCCGGCTTGCCAACGACGTCGAAGAGACCAAGCCAAAATTTGTCGGGCGATGACATATGCAGAACGAAAGGCAATCCGTCTTGATCCTCAAAAGCAAACACACCGGCGGTGGTCGTGCGATGTTTGCGCCTTGGCACATGCCCGGTCTCGAAGTAGCGCGCGGCATTTTCGCTGACGAAAGATACTGAGGCGCGTAGTAACGAAGTCTCAACATGCTGCCCATCGCCGGTGAGCATGCGGTTCATCAGGGCGCCCAAAACCCCATAGCAAGCGTACATGCCGGTCAAATGATCGGAAAATGAAATCCCCATCCCTTGCGGCTTTCCCGGGTCGGTCAACAAGCTCAAGAGTCCGCTGCGTGCTTGGCCGACCGTATCGTATCCGGGCATATCGCGGTATGGTCCCCGGGGGCCGAATCCTGAAATCGAACAGTAGACTATTTTGGGATTGAGCTTCTTGATGTCATCGTATCCCAGACCGCGCTTCTCCATAACCCCGGGGCGAAAATTTTGAATCAGCACGTCGGCCCTGGATGCAAGTCTACGGGCGATCTCGGTTGCCTCATCGGTGCGCAGATCGAGCGTGATGCTTTGCTTGTTGCGGTTTAAACTGCAGAACGTCGCCGAGTAATTTCGTTCGCCCCAGCCGCGAAAAGGATCGCCTCGTTTGGGCTCTTCGATTTTGATAACTTCCGCCCCCATGTCCGCCAACAGCTGCGCAGCAAAAGGGCCGGTCACGTAACTTGCCGCTTCTACGACCTTGATTCCTGCTAGTGCACCGCTCATTGGATTATCGTATCTCCGCGAATAACGGGTTGTGCGTATCTCCTAGCGTTGGAACGCGCACTAAGTCAAGGCCGTGGCAAAAATGGGAAATCTCCACCGCGGGCTATTGCACCGAAGTAAGGGACGAATTGGCGCCCGTGTCGACCGGACCCCATAGTCCGGCCGGCATAGTTTGGTGAGCTGGAAATTTAGCTAGTCTACTGGGGAATCGGCAGATTAACGTTCTTCCGTATGCATCTTGCCTGGCGGCGGCGTAGTTCCTTGAGGCGAAACCATGGCGAGAATCTCGCTCCGACTAAAGCGCCACCCGCCACCGAATTTGCGCCCCGGGATAGACCCCTCTTTGACGAGCTTGTAAACCGTCCGCGGGTGGATTTGCAACAGCTCTGCAACTTCACTAGCCGTCAGAATTTCATCCATCAGTGATCCTCCTGCATGTCGCTAACTCTTTGGCCCGAGATAGGCAGATTTCATGCCATTAATGGAAGCGAGCCGGAACCCGCCAAAAAGCGACAAAAATTGGAATTTCCGACAGACATTCGCAGGAAAGTCCTACAGAGAAGTGCAGGAAAAACGAAAACTGGCACAAGCTGAAACAATTCTGTAAATCCCTCGCACGAGCTGACAGTCGGCGTCATTATGGTTTTCGCGTGGCTGGGTTGATTCACAATGGCGCGTGAGCGCAAAAATTCGGGACCATCTCCATACTCCCTAAGCTCCCTAGGCCCCCAGATAAGCTTCGATCACCTTGGGATTGTTGAGTAGCTCTGAGCTGGCGCCGGACAGCACTATCTCGCCGTTTTCCATGACGTAAGCATAATGAGCAACTCTTAGCGCTTGGCGCACGTTCTGCTCGACCAAAAAGATCGTCAACCCCTGCTCATTCAGTTGCCGCAAGGTTTTAAAAATTTCCTGCACCAGGAGCGGCGCCAATCCCATCGAAGGCTCATCTAACAGCAGCAGGCGGGGCCGGGCCATGAGCGCTCGGGCAATCGCCAACATTTGCTGCTCGCCGCCGGAAAGATTGCCCGCTGCGCCGTCGAGCCGCTCTTTAAGGCGTGGAAACAGCATCAACGTATTTTCTAGATCTGCTGCGATTTCTTCTCGTCGCTGGCGTCGATAAGCTCCCAATAACAAATTTTCTCTGACTGTGAGCGTCGTCAGAATTTCCCGGCCCTCGGGAACCTGTATAAGACCGCAGGCATGGATTCGGTGTGGCGGTAGATTTCGCAATTCCACGCCATCGAAAATGATCGAACCCGCGCTCGCTCGGAGCAAGCCTGAAAGCGCCAATAATGTGGAGGATTTACCTGCGCCATTGGCGCCGAGCAAGGTCGTGATCTGACCCTTGTGAAGACTCAGATCAATGCCCTTCACCGCTTCGATTGCGTCGTAATGGACCCGCAATCCCGAAACTACGAGAAAATCGCTCATGGGAGGTTCGCCCCTGACGCAGAGCCTGGCTCATCATCTCGTCCCAGATAGGCCTCGACGACTTCAGGGTTTGCGCGAATTTCATCGGGAGTGCCCCGGGCAATCAGCCTGCCAAAGTTCAACACTGCGACTTGCTCACACAAGCCCATGATAAATCGCATATCGTGCTCGATGATTAAAATACTGAGGCCGCTTTCATCGAGCCTGGTGACCTCATTCATCAAATGCTGCTTTTCGACGGCGTTCATTCCGGCCGCGGGTTCGTCCAGTAAAAGTAACTTCGGCTCCGTTGCGAGGGCTCGCGCCAATTCGAGGCGCCGTTGCTCGCCATATGAAAGTGTTCCGGCAAGAAGCCTGGCCTTGTCCGCAAGCCCTACTCTGGATAAAAGCTCGCGCGCGGTTTTCTCTTCGCGCTGTTCCACATCGCGGAAGCGGGACAAAGGTAGGATAAGTCTGAAGACGTTGTCGCGTGAGTGATCCCCCATCGCAACGAGGACGTTTTCAATCAGCGTCATCTCTCTGAAGACGCGTATGTTTTGGAAGGTTCGCGCGATACCCGAGCGGGTAATGCGAAAGGGGGCCATGCCGTCGAGTCGCCGGCCCGCCCAATCGATCGTCCCGGCGCTAGGGACAAGCAAACCGGAAATAAGATTGAACACCGTGGTTTTTCCAGCGCCGTTGGGGCCGATCAGACCAAAGATCCCATGCTCGGGTACCGTCAAACTGACGTCTTCCAACACCTGAAGTCCGCCGAAATGCTTAGAGATCCCTGACAGTGTGAGCATAGTCAATTGGCGGTCGGTGTTCTTGTCGGGAACCTCACATAGCGTGTTAGTTCCCAAATTCCTCTGGGCGCATAAAGAATGATGACGATCAAGATCACCCCGTTAATAAGTGGACGATAGTGGCCGAGGCCGCGCAACAGTTCCGGCAGCAGCGTGATCAATAGACCGCCAATCACCGCACCCCATGGACTACCGCTGCCACCGAGTACTCCCATCGCGAGAATCTCAACGCCGCGTTCAAAACCATACTCATTGGGGCTAATGAAAAAGGTAAAATGAGCGTTAAGCGCGCCCGCCAATCCGGCCAGTGCTGCACCGAACACGAAGACGAATAGTTTATAGGAGCGAACATTCAATCCCATCAGTTCAGTAGCAATCTCGTCTTGACGGATCGCCGCCATGGCGCGGCCGACGCGCGAACGCGCCAGTCGCAGTAAAATGTAGAGTGTAAAACTCACGGCCGACATCACTTCAAACCATCCCGTCAGCTGTGGAATGCCATTGAGGCCTAGGGCGCCGCCAGTGAGATTTTCTGCATTAAGGATCACGATGCGCACGACTTCGCCAAAAGCCAGAGTTGCCATCGCGAGATATACGCCGGACAATCGCAACGTCGGCCGCCCTATGATCAAGGCGACCAACGCGGGAACAAGTGCACCGAGTAGCAGAGCAAGCAGAAACGGCGTCCCGGTATTTATCGTGAGCAGCCCCGCGGTATAGGCGCCAAGTCCCATGAAAGCGGCATTGGCCACCGTGAGCAGACCGCATGCCAGAGTCAAGTAGATCGATAGCGCCAGCAAAACGTTGGTCCCAACAGATAGAACCAAGGTGCTGTAGGTTGCCCAGAAACTTTCCAGCCATTCCATGGCATATTCTTTGGGTTGGTATTAGCGGCGTTCGTTAGGCTCGCCGTTGTGCGGATTTGCCAAACAAGCCTTCTGGCCGGAATAATAGGATGACGAATAAAAGACCGAAAGCCACTGCGTCGCGCATGGTCGAACCAACGTAGGCCACCGAAAGCACCTCGGCAAAACCGAGAAAGAAGCCGCCGAGCAAAGCGCCGCGAATGTCGCCCATCCCGCCAAGGATCACGACGGCGATGCCCTTGTGCAACATCGGCTGGCCCATCTGCGGAAACACGGCGTTGGTATATAGGGCGATCAGGACGCCGGCCACGCCGCCAAGCGCGGCTGCGATGACTGAGGTCATGCGGAAGAGCCCTTCAACGTCCACTCCCATTAACGCCGCCGCCTTGGGCGATTCGGCCAAGCCGCGCAAAGCGCAGCCGATGCGGGTTTTTTTAAGGCCCCAGAGCAACGCGGCCATCAATACGAAGGCCAAAAATATAATGCGCAACTCAAGCCAGGTAATCTGGACGCCGGCGATACTTAACCCCTCTGCCAACAGCGCATCCACAGGAAATCGCAGATTCTCGGCGCCAAAGAAGCCTTGAACTAAACTATTCAATGAAATAGCCAAACCGATGGTTGCGATCATCGGCGCCAGATGCGGCGCCCGGCGCGTCCGCAATGGTGCAAAAATCAGTCTATCGAGCAGCCAGCCGGCGACGCCCGTGATCAGCATTGCAACGAGGGCAGACGCCAGCAACGGCAAGCGCAGATGGATAACTGCTTGTAAAGCCGCGTAGGCGCCGAGCATGAATATCGCGCCGTGGGCGAGGTTTACGACGTTCAGTACACCAAAGACTAAGGTAAAGCCGAGCGCGAAGAGAGCGTAGACGCCACCCAGTGAAATCGCATTGACGAGTTGCTGCGCGAGCATCCGCTATTTTTGGATGACGTACTGATTGCCCTTGGTCATCATGACGATGGCGGTTTGCACGGCATCGTAGCCGGCGGGCTTGCTGTCACGACCGGTGACTTGTCGGAACTTGAAGGGGCCTGTGACGCCGGTCCACTGCGTCCCAGGTAACGCGTCTCGCAACGCCTTGCGGTCGGCATCGAGCTTGCCCGTCGGCTTAACTTTCTTAAGTGCCTGGGCGACGATATAGACCGCGTCATAAGCTTGAGCGGCAAATTGATCCGGCAGCGAGCCGTAGGCTTTTTGATAGGCAGCGATAAAGCGTTTGTTTTCCGCCGCTGGATTTTCCACCGACCAGGGGCTACCGACCCAGAGATTATCCGAGCTGTCTTTTGCCAGCTCAAACACGCGCGGCGAGTTCATGCCGTTGCCGCCGATGAACGGCAAGGTGATCGCCAACTGGCGCGCCTGAACCATGATTGGCCCGCCTTCCGCCACCAGGGCTGAAAGCACGATCGCGTCAGGATTACTGGCCTTTATCTTGGTCAGTTGTGGTTTGAAATCCACATCGCCTTTGGCAAAGGTCTCGGTCGTCGCTACTGGTATCTTCAGGGCTTGCAAAGTTTTGACGAAATTATCGTAGCCGCTCTTGGTAAAAATATCGTCGTTACCGTATAGCACAGCGACTTTTTTCAAGCCGGTTTTCTGCGCCGCGACCTTCAGTGTTACCGGCAGGATATCCGCCTCGGTGACCGAATTGCGAAACACATAATTGCCGATCGAAGTAATCCCGTCAGCCGTGTTCGAGGTCCCGAACACGACGACTTTGCCAGCCTGGGCGACCGGATCGGAAGCTTGGGCCGAATTCGACAGCGTCGGACCGAACAACATCAAGACTTTGTCCTGGAAAATCAGTTTCTTGAAGACGTTGATCGCTTCTTCCTTCTTGCCCTGCTCGTCTTCAATCACCAGCTCGATCTTATTGCCATTGATGCCGCCGCTCCCATTGAGCTCACCGACGGCCAGTTCAAAGCCCTTGCGGATCGGCACGCCGTATTGCGCCGCGTTGCCTGTTAAAGCTTCGGCGACACCGATCTTGATCTCCGCAGCTACCGTAACGCCGCATGCAAAACCAAGCTCCAGAATTATACCAAGTAGGGTTTGCTTCAGTTTCATAGACTGTCTCTGGTGCTCACCATCATTTCTTCGGCGCTTCGACGTGCCAGAGATAGAGCGTGTGGTCCCAGCTCGATCCGTCCTTGATGTTTTCGGTCTTAAGCGGCTTCCAGTCGCCCATGTCGAAGTCGTGGGAGACAACGCGTGAGCCCGGCTTCATTTGCTTCCAAATGTTTGGCCGGATCATCAGATTCACCTCCGGCAGCAGATACATAGTCAGCACCGTCGCCGGCGACAAATCTACCGTGCGAATATCCTGCTGGCGTATTTCGACCAGCTTTTCGACTCCGGCTTTTTTGATGTTCTCATGGGATTCTTTGATGCGCTCCGGGTCGATTTCGAATCCAATCGCCTTCACCCCGTACTTTTTCGCCGCCGTGACGACGATCCGCCCGTCGCCGGAACCCAAATCGTAGACCACATCTCCCTTTTTAACTTGGGCCAGATCGAGCATTCGCTCCACCACTTCTTGAGGCGTCGGAACGTAAGGAACGATCTTACCTTCTTGCGCTCGAACCAGGTTCAAATCGAAACCCACCGACTGCACCAGCGCAACCACAACGGCAATTGCAGCTATTCGTGCTACCGGTTTCATAATGGCCTCCTTGACAATGCTAACCTCAGCGAGAAACCTAGCGGATCTGTTTCATTGGTGTCAAGAAACGACCGCCGACCGCCTAACTGTTCTTCTGCCAAAACTTACCCAGCCAGCTACCGCCTTCCTTCTCCGCGACCTGTTCCATCTCACCGGCATCGAGCCAAACACCGCCGCAACCGCTACACTGATCAATAAGAATTTTCTGAAAGCTCCGTTCCTTCAGCGGCGCGCCACATTTAGGACAAATCATGTACGAGGCTTTCTTCGCCGCCTCTTTGGTCTCGGCTTCTTGCTTCACCTTTAATTTGGCGAGCAGCTCGCGCTCTTGTTTGACGAAATACTCGTCTTCTTTTGCTTTTTTACGTTCGTCCCATTTATTCGCCACAACTAGCCTCCTAGCCAATTCTTAATTGTAGGCTGAGCGAAAATTCTTCTAATCCATTCAGTTTTCCGGAGCAGCGATTCAATCGCC
>WNGA01003199.1_pt1 | contig 25694 bp, 22 predicted proteins | sample 5400061 | NCBI WGS metagenome assembly WNGA01 (sample SAMN13153366, study PRJNA577476) | soil metagenome | isolation source: 100 cm soil or saprolite under grassland replicate 2 | place: USA:California | collected 2016-06-15 | reverse complement strand
ATGCCTTGATTTCCAGCCCAAATTTTATTAGCATCGATCCCCATATACTCGGGGAGATCTGGGCCACGGCGCTGTGGGAGGCACGGTCGATTTACATCAGCAAGTACGGCTTCAGCAACGGGACGGATCGGATCCTGCGCCTGGTGATGGACGGGATGAAACTGGGCCCCGCCAATCCCACGTTCCTGCAGGCCCGCGACGCCATTCTGCTGGCCGACCGGGTCACGACCGGCGGTGTGGACCAAACCAATCTCTGGGCCGCCTTCGCCAAGCGGGGCATGGGCTGGAGCGCGATTTGTCCAGACAATTACACGACGGACGGAATGATTGAGTCGTTCGACGTGCCGCCGCCGGACCGGAAGCTGTGGGCGTACCTTACAGGCAACATCGTCGATTCGTCGCCGGCCATAGGCCCGGACGGGACGATTTATGTCGGGTCGAAGGACTCGAAGCTCTATGCGATCAATCCTGACGGGAGTCTACGATGGACAGTCAGCGGGTCGTACTCCTTCGATTGCTCTCCGGCGGTGGGTCTGGACGGGACGGTGTACATGGGCGCGAACGATGGGTATCTCCGCGCCATCACCAACGGAGCAGTCAAATGGTCGCGGTATCTTGCGGGGGCGATCTTCTCATCGCCCGCGATTGCGGCGGATGGAACCGTTTATGTCGGGGTGCAAAATGTGAACTCGAACGTCGTCGCGTTCAGCCCTGACGGCACCCGGCTGTGGGGAACCCAACTGGGCACGTCTCACTACGTCTATTCCTCTCCCGCCATTGGATCGAACGGGACGGTGTACATCGGTTGCATGGACGGGAAGCTCTACGCGCTGAATCCGACCAACGGACTGGTTATCAATTACTATATTACCGGCGATGGCATTTATTCGTCACCGGCCATTGGTTGGGACGGCTCGGTCTATGTCGGGTCGCTGGACGGAAAGGTGTACGCGTTCGACGCGGGCCTCAATGCCAAGTCCAGCCCATGGCCGTTCAACATCGGGACCAACATCTACTGTTCACCGGCCATCTCACCAGACGGGACAATTTAGCGGACAACGGACGGCTCTATTCATTGAACCCGGACGGCTCGCAGCGCTGGTCGCTGCCGACCGGCAGCAAGGTCCGGTCGACACCGGCCATCGGCGTGGACGGGACAGTGTTTTGTGGGTCGTATGACTGGAGGTTGTATTGCATCGCCACGAACGGGACGACCAATTGGACGTACACCACCGGATTCAACATTTTTTCGTCACCCGTCATCGGCCTGAACGGCACGCTGTATGTCGGTTCGGCGGACTCGAAGCTCTATGCCCTGCCTGCCAGCACGTACCTGGCGGCGGGAGCCTGGCCGTGTTTCCGGCGCGACGTGCGCCACTGTGCCAATGCGGGCGCCCTGTGGCTTCTGCCAGGGCTGATCTATCCGCCCGATCAGTTTGGTGATTACCGATTCGATTTTTATATTTATGGACCCGCTGGGCAGTCTTGCCAGGTCGAAGTTTCCGCGGATTTGACTAACTGGGCTTCAGATGGATTGCCATTCAACTTGCAAAGCTCAGGAATCGGCAAGGTAGCTCGAGGAGTTGACGCGGCCCGATTCTATCGAGCCAAGTACGGCGCGCACCGTTCGTTGAACGCCATCGGGTTCGCGGTGATCACCAGCCCTCCGTCACCGGCCCAAATTCTGATCGCCAACCCGTTCAACACCCCCGACAACACCGCACGGGGCCTGCTGGCCAACGTGCCTGAGAGGAGCGGATTGCGCAAATGGGATGAAGCCACGCAATCCTACCGCACCAACCTGTTCAGCCTGGGGCGTTGGTCCGATGAGGCGATGACCTTGAGACCCGGGGAAGGTGTCTTCTTTAGCAATTCGCTGGCCCAGTCGCTGAGTCTGCTCCTGGCGGGTGAAATCCTGCAAGGCGACCTGACCAATCGCATTCCCTCGGGGCTTTCCGTGCGCAGTTCGATGGTGCCGCAGGGCGGGTTCATTCAGACGACGCTCGGCTACATTCCGGAGGACTTAGACATGGTCCTACTTTACACGAGCCCCGGCTGGCTGAGTTACAGCTTCGACGGTGCTGATCAACAGTGGCTTCTCAATGGGGTGCCTGCCGAGCCGGTGCTCGAAATTGGCGAAGCGGCGTTTATCAATTCGCAGAGCGCCAAATTCTGGCGGCGGCGATTTTTCGTCTGGCCTTGAATGCCTTGAAGTATTAAAGCGATAAAGCGTCAACGCTTCAACGGTTCACAATGCTTCAGCGCTTCAACGCTTCAACGCTTTAACAATCACAGCGCTTTCAAAATCTTATTCACATCCACGTGTTCGGCGATCAGGTCGCGGATGAGGGCAATTTTTTCGGTGTCCTTCGGGTGCGTCTTGACGGTGAGGTCGTGGACCTTCGAGGCGACCTGATAGATGTCTTCGCGGCAATGCAGCACCGGGAACGGGAGGCCGCGGATGATCTTGAGCAGCTTGTCACCGGGCGACAGGTCGCCGGTGAGAACGAGGCCGGCCAGCCGCGGAGCACCGGCGGATCCAACCGCCGCCGCCGCCGCCGCGGCCAGGATCAGGTCCTCGCGGTCGCCCGGGGTGAGGAGCAGAACGCCCTTGCGGATATACGGCATGGCGTTGTTGACGCCCATCGCACCGACGACGACTTCCTCGACGGGGTTATGAATCTCGTGGTCCGAATTGAGCAGGTTGGCCTTCAACTCGGCCCGAATGGACTCCAGGCTCGCGGAGGAGAGCATCGGCTGGTGCGGGATCACGCCGAGCAGATCGAGCCCTTTGCGTTTCAGCCCGCGACGGGCGAAGTCGGCCACCAGGCCGACCTTATCGGGCGTGACCTTGTTGAGGATCACACCAATGACTTCCACGTGCTCCTTCTCGAAGAGGGCCAGGTTCAAGGAGACTTCGTCGATGGGCTTGCCGATGCCGCCGCGTGAGACGATGACGACCTTGGCCTTGAGGATGCTGGCGACTTGCGCGTTGGACAAGTCGAACACGGACCCGACGCCCGCGTGCCCGGAGCCTTCGCAGAGCACAAAATCTTTTTCCCAGGCGACGCGGTCGAAGGCCTTTTCGATGCGTTTGACCAGGGCTTCGCGGTTGGAGGACTGGAGGTACTTGCGCGTGAAGTCTGGCTCCACCGCGATGGGGCTCATGTCCACCAGCGGGCAGTTGAGCCGGAAGACGCGGTCCATCAGCACCGTGTCCTCGTCGATCTTCTGCTCCTCGATCTCGACGAAGCGCTGGCCGACCGGCTTGATGTAGCCGATGCGCGGGTAGCGCTTTTGCAACACGGACAGAAGCCCGAGCGAGGCGGTCGTCTTGCCATCGTTTTGACGGGTCGCGGCGATGAAGACGCGCGGGGTCTCGGTGTTCATTTAACAAAGAGAGGTATGAGATATGAGGTATGAGGTATGAAGCTGAGACCTTGAGGAGAGATTTGGTATGACTTATACAGCGCGCGTTTCATACCTCATACCTCATACCTTTTTCCCCGTCACTCTCCGGGCAAACGCTTCCCCGCCTCGGGATACAGCTCGCGGTAATCGACGGACTGCAAGCCGACAATGGCCGCCACTCCAAGAATGTCGTGAGCGTTGGAACCGCGCGACACGTCGGCCGCGGGCCGGTCCAGGCCCAGGAGGATTTGCCCGTAGGCGTTGGCGCGGGCGACGTGCTGGACGAGCTTGCTGGCGATGTTGCCGGAATTGAGGTCGGGAAATACGAGCACATTGGCCCGGCCGGCCACCTGGCTGTCGGGAAGCTTGCGGTGGGCGATGTCCGGCACCAGCGCCGCGTCGACCTGGAGTTCACCGTCGAAGTCCGCGTCGAGCCGCTTTTGGCGGGCTTTTTGTTGCGCCAAAGCGGTGGCCGCCTGCACGCGCCCGATGCTCGCGTGGGTGGCACTGCCCTTGGTCGAGTAACTGAGCAGCGCCACGCGCGGTCGCGCGCTCAGGAGCCTTTGCGCCAACTGGGCCGTGGACACGGCGATGTCCGCCAGTTGGTCCACAGTCGGCTCCGGGATCACGCCGCAGTCGGCCATGAACATGACCCCCTGCTCGCCGAAGCGGGTGTCCTCGACTTCCATAATCATGCAACTGGAAGCCGTGGCGGCTTTCGGGGCGACCTTGATGATTTGGAACAGCGGCCGGAGCGTGCTGCCGGTGATCTCGCTGGCGCCGGAGATGAACCCGTCGGCCTGGTGCATGGCCACCATCATCGCGCCGTAGTAATTGGGGTTGAGCATCGCCTCGCGGGCTTCGCGTTCCTTGATCCCCTTGAAGCGGCGCAGCAATTCGAATCGCCGGGCAAAGCTGTCCAGGTCCTCGCTTTCGGCCGGATTGATGATGCGCACCCCTTCCAGGGACACGTTCAGATCGGCCGCCGCGGCCTTAATCCGGGGGCGGTCACCCAGCAGAATTGGGGCGCCGAGCCGAAGCGAATAAAACTGCCGGGCCGCCTGCAAGACCCGCGGCTCAGCGCCCTCGGGAAACACGACCCGCTTGGGGTGCCGCTGGAGCCTGTCTATGACACTGCCAATAAAGCGCATGGGGCGTGTGTAGCGGATAGAGGCTCAAAACTCAACGCGGATTCGCCATCAATTCGCATTTTGACCCTCTGAACAGAGGCTTGGATAACGCCCTACCCGGCCGTACGGACGCCTTCCCCATTAAACAAACCGCGGCCTCAGGCTATTCGTGGAGCCATGCCCTGTTGGTGCGACAAGAGTGAGCTTCGAATCGTCGTGGCCGCGGCGGCCGTCAGCACGGTGTTGAGCGTGCTTGCGACGCTGCGGGCCATTGGCTACGTCCGGCAGAAAGCACTGCGCGAGGCTGCGCAGCAGAAGAGCCTTCGCGCCTACGAAGGCGGGAGCGGCGGGAGCGGGCTGTGTGAGCGAAAGCGACGATGGTTGCGCGCTGACGGACTTAGGTGGACACACACAGTTTCGCCCACCAAGCCCGCCTTCCTTCCACTCGGAAGAAATCCGTTGCGCCGACCACTCGCTTACTGCCACACCGCGCGATTGAAGCGTTGCGCGTCGCTGGTCGCGCCCGGCGCGGGGAAGATCACCGTGCCGCTCTGGTTCGTGACGGTGACCATGATGTCCGCGCTAGTCCAGTTGGCCAACGCGGTCGAAGTCTCGATGGCGTAGCGGGAGCCTTGCTTGCCGGTCAGGGTCAGTTGCACCTGGCCATTCTCCCGCGTGGCCGCCAAACGCGGTTCACCGCTCGGCTCGGTCACGGTAAGGAAGTCCGGGGCCGCGACGTTGGGCAACTCCTGCACGGTACCGGAAGGCCACTCGATGCGCAACGAGGTCCGCATTAGTCGCATTGCCGAGACAGCGCGGGAACAGCGGACGAGCCGGGAAGCTCTCTCCAGAAAACCAAAGGCGGGTTCTGGTGAACACACAGTTTGATCACCATAACCCGTCGTCCCCTCACGCGAGGAGGAAATCTGTTTTGATCAAGGATTCTCGCGAACTCGGAAGAACCTTAGGGGGCCGGTCATCGGGCCGAGATTGTAGTCCAGCATCCCGCCGGTGCCTTGCACGGTGCTGTTGCCGGGAGCGGGAGACCAGACGCCTTGTGCACTCAGGTCGTCAGTACTTTCAATCGTGTATGTCCTCCCCACGACAGTCGGGAAAAGAATCTGAAACTGGCCGTCAACCACCCGGGCGGTGATCGCCGGTCGCTCGGGCCTGAACTTCTCGATGAGCAAATCGTCAATCCAATGATTGTCACAAGCGCCGCCCGTGCGCGCGCCGAACATAATACAGCCGCCGCCCGCGATGCCACCCCAGTCGACCAGCGGAGCCGTGAGGACTCGCCCGTCGTAAGTAAAGGTCGCCTGGCCGGCGGTAGCAACCGTGAGGTCCGCTTCCACGAAGACCCCCTTGCGCAGGAAATCTTTGGCCAGGCCCTGATCAGCGTTGATGTTGTCAAACGCCACCCGAGCGCCTCGCCATTTGATCTCGAGGCCCGGCGCTTCGCCGCCGCTGTTGTCGAAGGTGTCCACCGTCACAATCAGGCCAGTGCCGGCGCCTTCCTCGCCAGGGTTGCCGTAGCTCGGCGGGTTGGGCAAGTCTGCGCCCCAACTCATGCTGTAGCCATCGGCGCCCGGCCGGCCGAACTGAGTGGCGGTGCAGACGGAGCCGGTATCGCCGCCCACGAGGCTTCGCCAGTGCATGTGGATGCTGTCGAGGTTGCTTCCGCCGGCGGGAGCCGGAATCAAGAACACGCCGTAAGAGGCGCCCACGTTGGCGTCGGTCAGATGCACGACACAATTCGATCCCGTGCCATCGTCCCCAATGTAGCCGCGTTGCGGGTCCGGGTCCGGGCTCGGGCCCATGTCCGTTCCGTGGAACAACATTGTGCCGGGTGGCTTCGTGCAATCGTCGAAGTGGTATGCCGTGGCTATCACATTCACCAAAAAGCTGCACACGGCCATATTGCCGGCAGCATCTATAGCTGTGCAGTTGACTGGCGTGCTCCCCACCGGGAAGTCCCCACCGCTTGGAGGTAAACAATCGGCCATCACTCCCGGGCAGTTGTCCGAAAAAATGGGCGCTGGATAGATGACCACAGCCGAACCCTTGCCAGGCTCTGCCAACTTGCCCACGGGGGCTGGACAGGAAATCAAGGGTGGCACCACATCGATTACCGTCACGTATCCAACGCAGGAATCGGAGAGCCCATGTTGATCAGTGATGGTCAACGTCACCATCGTGACGCCGACGGGGTATGGCGGCGGAGGATCTATGAGCACAACGGTGGTATCTTTGTCCGGATCGTCCGAACCATTGTCGATCGAGACCTCAGCCGAGCATCCTACGTCGATAGTAACCGTGACGTCCCGGCAGCGGGCGACCGGCGGATGATTGATCACCGTCAGCGTGGCGCAGGCGGAGAACTCCGACGTGTTGTTCTCCGGATCAGTCGCCGTGGCGGTGAGGTAGCTATACTGTGAAACATTGGTGATCTTGTCGAAGAAGAAAGAAACGTTGCCATCCGCGTCGGTGGTGATGGGCCCGGCCGTGAAGACATATTTTTGCCCTTCCCCGTAGCCCGAAGAATCACAGTTGGTGTTGGCATAAAAGTCCAAGTCGAATCTGGTTGACGGCCGGCTGTTAATACTGCCATGGATTTTCAACTTACCCAGGCTGTTCTCCACTGTCCCCAGGACCGGATAGTTTTGCCGGTCATTCGCGCCGCTGTCGCCGTCCTTGTCATCGTTGGGCGTCACGCCTGCTGGCGGGGACAAGTCAATCCCTAAATTAAGATTGCCAAATATGGAATTGCCCAGGATCGCGTTCTTGGTGCTGGCTCTCGCCACGAAGACACCGTTGGCTGGCGAAAACGGGTGGTCCGGCTCCACAAAGCAAGGACCAGGACCATTGCCGTTAAATGCGATCACGTTCCCCAATCCAGCGAGACGTCCTCCGATAAGGTTATCACTCGAATGGAGGCCCAGCCAAACCCCATCCAGGCAATTGCCCAGGATGGCCGTTTGCCGGGCATCGGTCCCGATGAAATTGCCGAGCACCTGGTTATGGCCGCCTTGGATGCTGACACCATTGCCGGCATTGCCGCCAATGACGTTGCCGGTGTTAAGTCCGCCGATGATGTTGTTGGAAGCGCCGACGCCGATGCGGACACCACTGCCGCTATTGGCCAGCCGGCTGGTCCGGAATATATCTATCCCGATGAAGTTGCCTTTCACCATCGTGCCACCGGGGGCCAGGATCTCGATTCCATGATAAGCATTGCCGGAGAGCAGATTTGCCTGCACCGGGCCAGTGCCGCCAATGGTGTTGCGGGGGGCATTGGTGATAGAAATCCCGCTACCCAAATTTCCCAGTTCAAACAGACCTATTCTATCCGTGCCGATCAAGTTGCCTTGGATGAGGTTGTTCGTCGTCACAGGAATGGCGTTGCCGTCGATGATCTGAATCCCATGCCCGAGGTTGCCAGAAATCAGGTTGGCTGCGAGGGCCGAATCTCCTCCGATGAGGTTATTGGCGCTGCCGGCAATCAGCACTCCGTTCTTAGCATTGCCAAACGCAATGGAACCGTCGCGGTCAGTGCCGATGAAATTGCCTTGCACGACGTTCCCGGGTCCCGGCACGGTGGCAATCGCAACGCCGTTCCCGCCGTTGGCTGCAATAACGTTTCCAGCACCTGCCCTTAATCCGCCGATGGTGGTATTCGTCGCCGAACCGCTCAGGCTGATTCCATCAAGCAGATTGCCCAAAGCGGTGAGGCCGCTGGCATCGGTGCCGATGAAATTGCCTTGCACCACGTTGCCATCCGCGCGGCCGAGGCCGCTATCTACCCGCACGCCGTTTTGCGAGTTGCCCGAAATCACATTGCGCGGTGAAAAAGGAGGAAAATGCGGGTCCACCACTCCTCCAATAATATTGGAAGGACCCCTGATGTAGATACCGTTCCCTCTATTTCCTTGGGCCACGCTACCGCGAGCGTCAAGCCCGATATAATTTCCCATAACCCGATTTTCCTTCGCTCTATCTCCTTCAATTAGAATCCCATTCCCATTATTAAAAGAGTTGGCAATAATATTGCGCGCCTCAATCGTATCGCCTCCGATGGTATTAAGAGCTGCATCCACAACACAAATGCCCTGAGCGTTCCCAGAGCCGCTCACTCCATCGGGCGAAATCCCGATAAAGTTGCCGACAACGAGGTTGTACTTCGTAGCCGTGCCGACCAGGGAAATGCCACACGAAGCAAACTCTGTGCAGTCATTATCGAAAATGACATTGCGATGAGAAACGCCGTAGCCACCAATAGCGTTGTAAGCAGAATCAAACACATAAATTCCTCCGCAGTTATTAGTGATCAGGTTCCCGCCGATCTGAGCGAAAGCGCTTCTCTCCACCCGAATCGCGTCGCTGAACCCCCCTCGTACCTCCTTGAACCCTCGAAGGACCAATCCGCGTACCACGCAATTATCAGCCTCAATGATCAACCCCGGGGCGAAGTTACCTTGTCCATCAATCTCGATCAGGCGCATCGCATTATCCGCCTCGGACAAGGTGTTGGCGCTGCTCCCGCTTTGCGTGAAGCCGTCAATGGTGATGGCCCTCCTCAGAGCGGGAAGGATCGTCCCAAGCCTGATGACATGGGGGCCGGCTCCAGGAATCCTGAACACGATGGTCGATGGCGTTCCGCTGGCATTCGCATCCAGGATCGCCTGGCGCAGCGAACCGGGCCCAGGATCGGCCGTGGTCGTTACAACAATATCTGCTGCCCTCAGCAACGGAGCGAACACGACCATCAGCATGAGGCCAGCCACCAAGCCGGAAAGGGAACAGGGCTTAAGAGTCCTGGTGCTTTCCTTGAGATTTGGATTTGACAGGAATTTCCTCTTTTTGGTTCTGATAGGCGCCGCCCTCGCGGTGGGCGTGAGCGCCCAAAGAGTTTTCATGCGCTTCCAGCCCCACGTCGTCAGTGCCACAGGCAAGGTTGTCTTTTTCATAGGCGTACTCATGGTTCTTCTGCCGGTTACTGCGGGAGTCGTGCCCGAATTGTTACCGGCAAAGTCGGACTTTCTGCGTCTGCCTCGGCTGGAAGATCAACCCTCTCATATCAGCAACCGCCCAATGGCACAATTCAATAATTTGGTCGATTCGCCGCCCTGGGCTGGAAGCCCGCGGACATTTTCCCCCGGACATTTTCTTGACCAGCCGCGGGGCTCGGTATCTAATACCAACCCAGAATCTCACCACAACCATGCACGCCCTGAATCGGTCTGTGCAGGTCGGCGAGAAGCGGGCCCACGCCCGCTTCAACCCGCGCGCCCGGCTTCAAGCCCGGCTGAGCGGGCCGACCGTCAGGCCACAACTCTGACCCGAGTATGAGCGAATTCAAATTCGCCTGTCCGACCTGCGGCCAGCATATCGCCGGCGATGAACGCTGGGCCGGCCTTCAAATCAAATGCCCCGCCTGCCAGGCGGACATGATGGTCCCGCCACTGGAAACGCCACTTGCGCCGCCGCCGCCGGTCCGCTTGACCCTCGCGGCTGCGCCCGCCGCACCGGCCCAAGCCGCACCGGCCGCCCACGCCGCACCAGCGCCGCCTGCTCCGGCGCCGACTCCGGTCCGCTTAACCCTCGCCGCCGCGCCGGCACCCGCGGCTCATGCCGCGCAAGCGCCCCCGCCTTCCATGCCTCCGAGGCCCGCGGCCGGCCCGGCGCCGAAACCGTACACACCGAGTTATCTCCAGCCGGAGCAGAAGCCAGGCAAGGCGCGCGCTATCCTGACGGTCGTGATCGTCGTCGTGGTGCTCGGCGCCGCCGCCGTGATCGTCGCGCCGATGATCAATTCCGCGCAGCAGAAAATGAATGAACAGCGCAAGAAAGACTCGGAGGATTACGGCGGCGGAGAGGTCGGTCACGCCATGGAATTGAACCGGGTGCTCGACGCCACGGACCCCGCGCGCTTCGAGCGGGGCGCGGGCAGCAATGAACCGCGGCTGACCGCGCCGCCGTGGTCTCTGGACGTGGCGGCGGCGGCGATACCTTCGGGCACGGTGCGCGGGAAGATTACCAATTACGAATTCCTCCTGGACGATGCGCACCTGGAGGTGACCGGGGGCGCGTACGTGCTTTCCTTGCGTCACGGTTTGAACATCATTCCGGATCGCGAGGTGCTGATTTCACTGCGGCTCAATCCGGGCGAGAACATCCAGGGGAAGAGCTGGACAATCTCAAAGGACATGACAGCAGGCGCGCCCGGCATCGCCAAGAAGTGGCGCACCGACTTCAATTCACCTCCCAAGCAGGCGGCGTTTGCGCGCGGTTACGCGCTGAAGCTCGAATTTGAAAACGCCGTCACGGGCATCATCCCCGGAAAGATCTATCTGGCGCTACCGGACCAGGAGCAATCGGTCATCGCAGGGGAATTTCGGGCGGACATCCGCGTGCCGGCTTCGCCCAGCAGCAAGCCGGCCAGGCCCATGAGGTCGCGGTTCGGCGACGAGTGAGGCCGTTTCCGCCGACAAAAGCGTCCCCTCGACGGGCGGAGTAGATCTGCTCGGCACCCGCCCGCCCCGAGTTCCAGGGCGCAAATCTTCCTGAAGACTTCACTTGCGAATTTGGTGCAGTGATGGAGTCTGTCTTCACTACTCATGAAGACCGGTGGGCCATCGCGGAAGGCCAGCCGCCGGGCGGGCGGCTTGTTGTCGATGCTGTTGGCGGGGCTTCCGCTCTGCTGCGGCGCGACGGACTGGCCGCAGTATCGGGGCGGGAACCACGACGGCATCTCCAAGGATCGCATCATCAAACAGTGGACGGGGGCCGTCACCAACCCGGTGTGGCGCGTGTCCCTGACCAACGCACTGAGCAGCCTCACGGTCAGCGGAGGCCGCGTCTTCACGCAGGGCCTGCGGACGATTGGCGGCGTTTCCCGGGAAGCGTGCGTGGCCCTGAACGCGGCGACGGGCTGGGAATTGTGGGCGGTGCCTGTGGACGATGGCTTTTATCCGAACACCGGCGTGGGGCTCGACGACGGTCCGAGGACAACTCCGGTGGCGGACGGCGAATCGGTTTTCGTCCTTTCCTCGTACCTCAGGCTTTACCGGCTTAATGCGACCAACGGCGCCATCGTTTGGGAGCGCGACTTGCAAAGCCTTTACGGGGGGAGCGTCATCCCGTGGCAGAACGCGGCCTCGCCGTTAATCGAGGGCGGGTTGATCTTCCTTAACCTCAGCGTGGGAACATCCACGCTGCTGGCGCTGCGCACGAGTGACGGCGGGCTGGCCTGGCATGACGACGGGCTGGCGTGGCGATTGCATGAAGAGGAAATGACCCACGCGACCCCGGTGCCGGCCACGATTCACGGAGTGCGACAGGTGATATTTGCGACGCAAAGCGGACTGGTCTCGGTGGAACCGGCGTCGGGAAACCTGTTGTGGAAGTCGGCTTATCCGTTCAACTACGGCACCTGCATCGGCGTCTCGCCGGTGGTTTTCGAGGACATGGTGTTTATCTCCGGCGCGCAGGTATATGGGATGGGTTCGGCCGCGATCCGCGTCAGTTTCAGCAACGACACCTGGACCACCGCGCAACTCTGGTCCAATACCGGCTTCACCTCCACCTTGTCCAGCCATTGGATGACACCGGTTTGCCAGGATGGGTTCCTCTACGGCCAGTTCGGTGTGCAGTCCTTCGACGGCGTCAACGCTCAGCTCAAGTGCGTGGACCTCCGGACGGGGGCTGTAAAGTGGTCGGCCAACGGCTTTGGACGGGGCGCGACGCTTTTGGTGGATGGTCAGCTGCTCGTTCTCACTGAAAAGGGCGATCTCGTGTTGGCCGCCGCCCACACCAACGCCTACACCGAAGTGGCGCGCTGCCTGGCGATCCCGTTTTGGAACACTTCGACCAACAAATGCTGGAACAGCCCGGCGGTGTGCGACGGCCGCGTCTACGTCCGCAGCACTGGCTTTGTAGCCTGCTTTGATTTTTCGGTGCCGGCTCTCAAGCTGGACGCTCCGCAGCCGCTCTCGGCCGACCGGCTTCGGCTCACGATTCGCACGGTCAATGGCGCGCCCGTGAGTTCGAACCGGCTTGCCGGCATGGAAGTCCGCGCCGGCACGAACCTCGCGGAGACCCTCAGCCAGTGGCCAATATTGACGAATCAGCTCGTGCTGACGAACGGAACGGTTCTCATCGACGACGTGGATTCCGGCACGCAGCCGCGGCGCTTTTTCATGGTGAGTGAATCGGAGTGAACGGCCAACGGGCGCATGGAATCATTTAGCCAAAGCAGAAGCCGGAACCGCGGATGGGCGTTTACCTTGATCGAGCTGCTGGTGGTGGTGGCCATCATCGCGATCCTCGCGGCTCTGCTGCTGCCGGCCTTGTCCGGGGGCAAGGAGCGGGCCCGCCGCTCGGCTTGCCTGAGCAGCATGCGCCAGTTCATTCTGGCCGTCCAAATGTACGGGGACGACAACGACCAATGGGTGCCGAGCGGCGCGTCGAATAAGCCCGATGACGACCACCTGCCCGTGCTCAGTTCCGCCACGAGCAACTCGATTGTCCAATACTCCAATGACGAGCGCATCGCCCATTGCCCGAGCTACGGGGATTACTTCATCAAGGAACAGGCGAACCGTCCGTTCGAGGAGCAGGAGTACGGGTTCGTCGTCGGCTATAATTACCACGGCGGCCACACCAACACCCCGTGGCCGCACTTGCCCGGTCACACCGGCACGTGGATCTCGCCCGAGCGCTTGACTGCCGACCCGTCCCTGGTGCTGCTCTCGGACATGAACGATTGGTCACCCGGATATGGGCGGAGCTTTGCGCCCCACGGTAAAGCCGGCCCGATCTTCACCGGGCTGGATGCCGCGAACCTCGGGGCCAACGGCGCCTCATCGGCGGAGATCGGCGCGGCGGGCGGAAACGTGGGCTTACTGGACGGTTCGGTCTCCTGGCGCCCCATTGGCTCGATGAACGTTTACCGCGGCTCGCGAAAGTGGGACGAAAGCGGTTGCTGGGCGATGTGGTGAACGGTGTTCGATCGACGAGTCGTCTTCAGACACGCTCTGAGGCACCTCAATTCTTCTTTTCTTCCTTCGCGTCGGCCTTCTTATCCTCTTTCTTCTCGGCGGGCGCGTCGGCCTTCTTCTCCTCTTTCTTCTCGGCGGTCGTGTCGGCCTTTTTCTCCTCCTTCTTTGCCTCGGTCGGCTTGGTCTCCTTCTCCTCCTTTTTCACCTCGGCCTTTTTCTCCTCCTTCTTTTCGTCCTTCTTCGCTTCGGCCGGTTTCTCGTCTTTCTTCTCCTCTTTCTTCGCTTCCATCTTGGCGAGGGTCGAGGCGTCCCAGCCCATTGACACGTCCACGTCCGGCAAGGCCGACTTGAGCTTCTTTGCGCCCGCGTCGGTCACTTTGGTCTGCCAGACGTAAAGATTTCGCAGATGCTTGAGGCCCTTGAGTTGATCCAGGCCGGCATCTGTGACCTTGGTCCCGTAGAGGTTCAGGTACGTGAGGTTCTTCAAGCCCTTGAGCTGGGCCAGGCCCGCGTCCGTCACGCCCGTCAGTTCCAGGTGCAGCCGCTGCAAATTAGCCAGCGGCTTGAGGTGCGCCAGGCCAGCGTCGGTGACTTTCGTTGTAGCGAGGTTCAAGTCGATCAAGCCGAGCACGTCCTTGATCGGCGCCAGGGTCGCGTCGGTGACGTTCGAGCCGTGCAGCCGCAGGTTCGCCTCGCGCCAGGGTGAGTTCATGGCGATGGGCCGGATGTCCATGCCCTTTGCCGCAAAGGCCGCGATGGCCTTCTGCTCCGCGCCGCTGGGTTTGAAATCCGCGGGCAGCACCGGCCCCGGCGGCGGCGCCTTGGCGGTCGCGCCTGGCTTGTCCGAGGCGGCGGTGGCCGTGGCGGGCCACTCGGCGCCTTCATCAATCCACTTCTTGATCAGATCAATCTTCTCCTTCGAGAGCGGCTCGCCTTCGCTGGGCATGAAGTCGTCGTCGCTCTTCGGGAGGCTGATGCGCCGGACCATCTCGCTCTTGGCGGCGTCTCCGGCGACGAACGCCGGCCCGGTTTTGCCGCCTTTGAGCGCGGCGTCGCGAGAATCCAGCCGCATCTTCCCCTTTTGCTTCTCGGGGCCGTGGCATTTGATGCACTCCTGGAGGGTGGGGAGGATTTCTTTGGCGAAGTCGACTTTGTCCGCCGCGCCGGCGTTGAGGATGCCGGCGGCGGCGAGGACCGCGCCGAACAGGATGGGCTTGCTCATAATCGTCGCTGTTTTGCGAACCAATGGTTAAAAAGGCAAGACGCGCGGACGCCCGCGGCGATTCACACTTTCGTGGCTTGCCAAAGCAAGCCTAATGGGGCGCCGGGCGAATTCCAAGGCCCTCTTTCATCCCGTTTGAGCGACCGTTCGCTTGCCTTTTTCGCGCTGCGGCTGAAAACTCGCCACCCTATGTCATCCATCCCGATTGAATTCAAAGGCGTCACCGCCATGACGAAAGCCAACGTCTATTTCGACGGCAGGGTCGTCAGCCACTCGCTGTTCTTTCCCGACGGCTCGAAGAAGACGCTCGGGCTGATATATCCGGGCAGGTTCCACTTCGGCACCGAGAAGGCCGAGCGTATGGAACTCGTCGCCGGCGCGTGCAGCGTGAAGCCGGACGGCACCAGCGTGGTCAACCGCTACAGCGCGGGCCAGGCCTTCGAGATACCCGCCAAATCGGGCTTCGACATCGAGGTGAGTTCGGGCATTTGCGAGTACATTTGCACGTTCGTTGGCTGAGCAGAGGCGGGCTGGGGAGGTGTTGAATCGTTGAATCGTTAAAACGTTGAATCGTTAAAACGTGGAATGGTTAGAGAGGCCTGCTGACCGCCTGTCCGGGGGACAGGGCGCATCCCGATTCAACGATTCAACGATTCAACGATTCAACGATTCAACGATTCAACGTTTTAACGCTTCAACGATTTAACGAACATGTTCCGCGCCCTCTTCCATCTCGATATGGACGCGTTCTACGCGTCGGTCGAGCAGCGCGACACCCCGGCGCTGCGCGGGCGGCCGGTGATCGTCGGCAGCCCGCCGGACCGGCGCGGGGTGGTGTGCGCCGCGAGCTACGAGGCGCGCAAGTTCGGTGTGCGTTCGGCGATGCCCAGCGCGACGGCAGGGCGGCTCTGCCCCAGTGGCGTCTTCGTCCCGCCCCGCATGGCGCATTATCGCGAGGAGTCGCAGGCCATCCTGGGGATTGTCGCCGGGACCGGCGCGGTAGTGGAGCCAATGTCGATTGACGAGGCGTATCTGGATCTCTCGGCGCTCTGCCAGGCGGCGGACGCGGATGCGAGCCTCGAACGTGGCTTGCCCATCGCGCGGGAACTCAAGCGGCGCATCCTGGCCGAACGCCAACTCACCGCGAGCATCGGCATTGCCTCGAACAAGTTGCTGGCCAAAATCGCCAGCGACTTCCAGAAGCCGGACGGCCTGACGCTCATTGCCGAGCGCGACAAGGTGCGCTTCCTCCGACCGTTGCCTGTGCGCGCCATTCACGGTATTGGCAAGGTGACCGAGCGGGTGTTGCACCAGGCAGGGTTGCGGACCGTGGGGGATTTGCAGGACCACCGAGGCGACCTGCGGGCGCTGGTCGGCTCGTGGGGGCCGCGGCTGAAACAGTTCGCGTTGGGCGAGGACGACCGGCCGCTCGAGCTGGGAGACGAGGTCAAAAGCATCAGCGCGGAGGAAACGTTCGAACGCGACACGGAGGACCGGCGCGTTCTTCGGGCGTGCTTGCGCGAGCAGGCGGAGGACATCGCGCGCCGGTTGCAACGCCGCCGGCTGGCCGCGCACACGGTGCAGGTGAAGGTGCGCTACGGCGATTTCACGACGCTGACCCGGCAGTTCTCGGTCGAGGAACCGATCAGTGAGACCAAGGACCTTTATCGACTGGGCTGCTGGCTGCTGGCGCGCGAGAAGCTGGTGCGCCGGCCGCTGCGGCTGCTGGGGCTGGGCGCCAGCGGACTCACCGAGCCTGAGGGACGGCAGTTGGTGCTGCTGTGAGCGCCACGGCCGACCGGCCACATCCTGGCATCGTCAGGGGCGCGGCCTTCAGGCCGCTTCATCGTGCGGACGGCAAAAGCGAATCCTTTATCTCCCGGCTTGGGATCGTTGAAGCGGCGTGAACGCCACGCTCCCGTGAAGACCTATCCCCGAGCAATGGCCGGATGCACTCCGGCCCCACTCATTCACCCACGTTTTTCCACACACACGCTTTTTCTTGACCTGCCGAGGGGCGGCCGGAAATCCTCCGGCGCATCCAACGCACCTACCATGAATCGATCCTTCCTGCTTCTGCTCGTTTCCGCCATGGCCGCGATGGTTCCGGCCTGTTCCCGGCTCACGCCGCCGCCGCCGAATATCTCGGTCCATCACTCCGAAAGCTTCGGCCAGATCGAGAGGCTCGATCCGCGGCTCAACGCGCTTCTCGCGCCAGGCACTCCCCTCGAGAAGCTCGCGTCGGGATTTGACTGGTCCGAAGGTCCGGTGTGGATCAAGCCGGGAAGGGCGCCGGTCTCCTCCGGGCCGGCGTCGGTCCGGGCGGGCGGCTGCTTGCTGTTTTCCGATGTGCCGAGCAACACCGTCTATCGCTGGAGCGCCCAGGACGGCGTGAGTGTATTCGTCAAGCCGAGCGGTTACACGGGCTCGACGCCGCGCGGCGGCGAGCCGGGCTCCAACGGACTCACGGTGGACAGCGAGGGGCGGCTGGTGTTGTGCGAGCACGGGGACCGGCGCGTCGGCAGAATCGAGAAGAACGGGAAGCATGTCACGCTGGCGGACCGTTTCATGGGCAAGCGGTTCAACAGCCCGAACGACGTGGTGTTCAAGTCCAACGGCGATCTTTACTTCACCGATCCGCCTTACGGCCTGGAGAAAAACGTGGACGATCCAAAGAAGGAGATTCCTTACCAGGGCGTCTATCGAGTGAAGCCCAATGGCGAGGTCACTTTGCTCACCGACCAGATTACGCGCCCGAACGGCCTTGCGTTCGCGCCCGACGAAAAGACCCTCTACGTCGCGTGCAGCGATCCAAAGGTGGCCGTCTGGATGGCTTACGACGTGAAGGCCGACGGAACGCTCGCCAACGGCCGGGTCTTTTTCGACGCGACGCCGATGGTCAGCCCGCAAAACCCGGGCCTGCCCGACGGCATGAAGGTGGACGCGCGGGGCAACCTGTGGGCGACCGGCCCCGGAGGCGTGCTCATTCTCAGTCCGGACGGCAAGCACTTGGGCACAATCAAGACGGGCGAGGCCACCGCCAACTGCGCGTGGGGCGAGGACGGCTCGACGCTCTATATTACGGCCGATATGTTCCTGTGCCGGGTGAAGACGTTGGTGAAAGGAGCCGGTTGGTGAGTTGACTTGATTCGACGGAGGCCGGACAATGGCCTCATGAAATTTCGAGTGGTCATCGAGCCGGACGAAGACGGCGTGTTCGTGGTGCAGTGCCCGACGCTTCCGGGCTGCATCTCCCAAGGCAGAACTCGCGACGAGGCGCTTGCGAACATTAAGGACGCCATCACCGGCTATCTGGCCAGCTTGAAAAAGCATGACGAACCGGTGCCTCTTCCGATCACGGAGGAGGTGGTCGAACTGCCGGCATGAGCCGTTTGCCTGTCTGCTCCGGACAGGATGCCGTGCAGGCGTTTCGGAAGCTCGGATATCAAGTGGATCATCAGACGGGCAGCCACATCATCCTGCGGCACCCTTCGGGCCGCCGGCTGTCAGTCCCCACCCATCGCGAACTGGCCAAAGGAACCTTGCGGTCGTTGATCCGCGAGGCGGGGATTACGAAGGACCAGTTCACTGAGTTGTTGTGAAACTCCTTCGCGCGCTCTCTCTACGCTTAGCCGTCGCGTTGCTGCTTCTGACTTTTTTCCTGCATTCAGCGCCTGCCGAGGACTGGCCCCGTTTCCTCGGCCCTCGCGCGGACAATACTTCTGCCGAAACCGGCCTGCTCGACCAGTGGCCGACAAACGGCCCACCGCTCCTCTGGGAGAAGCCGATCGGCACCGGCTACTCCGCGCCGAGCGTGCGCGCTGAGTTGCTGGTGCTGCACCACCGCGTCGGCGGCGAGGAGATCGTGGAGGTGTTCGGAGCCGCGACCGGCAAGCCGCGCTGGCGTTACGCGTATCCGAGCCGCTTCGTGGATCCCTACGGCTACAACAACGGGCCGCGCTGCACGCCATTACTCACGACCAACCGCTGTTACACGTTCGGCGCCGAGGGCAAGCTGGTTTGCCTCGAGCTCCAAACTGGCAAGCCCGTCTGGCAGCGCGACACCGCGAAGGATTGGAACGTGCCCGAGGCATTTTTCGGGGTCGGCAGCACACCGCTGCTCGAAGGCGATCGGCTGATCGTGCTGGTCGGCGGACAGCCCAACTCGGGTGTCGTTGCGCTGGACGCGGCGAGCGGAGCGACGCTTTGGGAGAACGTCGGCCGCACCAACTGGGAAGGCGTCGTCACCCTCGGCTGGCGCAACGAGAAACCCTACGCGTGGACCGGCGAGGAAAAGCAAGCCAGCTATGCGACACCGGTCGCGGCGACGATCCATGGACGGCGCCACATCCTTTGCCTCATGCGACAAGGTCTCATCTCGCTCAATCCGACGAATGGAGAGATTTATTTCACACGGTGGTTCCAGTCCTTCGCCAATGATTCGGTGAATGCCATGTGTCCAGTTGTGCAGGACGATCTCGTTCTCATTTCCGCGGCCTACTATCGTAGCGGGGCGCAGTTGCTCCGCGTGAAACCGGACGGCCGGACTTTTGACGTGGCCTGGCAAATCCCCAAGTCGCCCTTCGAGCGCGACGCGGCCACTGGACAATGGACACCGACAGTTCTGGAGATTCACTGGAACACGCCTGTGTTGCTTCATGGCCATCTCTACGCCTTCAGCGGGCGCAATGAGCCGGACGCCACCTTCCGCTGTGTCGATTTCAAGTCCGGCATCCTGGATTGGAGCCGCGACGAGCGTTGGCCCGGTCATCCAGCCCCCGGCAGCAAGGCGCAACCGCCTGTTTATGGGCGCGGGTCCGCCATTCTGGCCGACGGCAAACTCATCGCGTTGGGCGAGGGAGGAAAACTCGGGCTGTTCAAACCGAATCCCAAACAAGCCGATGAACTCTGCGCATTTCAGGTCCCGCAACTCCATTACCCGTGCTGGGCCGCGCCGGTGTTGTCGAACAAGCGGCTCTATCTGCGCAGCGAGGATCGGTTGGTCTGCTTCAATCTGGCGAAGTGAAATGCCTACAGGGCGCCTGTTGACACCGCCCAGATTTCACTCCCCTTCCCGCGACGCAGAAGCGGGGAGAGCTGGGAAGCTTTCTCCCTTCGGGAGATGGCAGTCGAATCCAGTACGCCGGCTGCCCAATCGAGGGAGAGGGCTGAAAACTGTCGAACCTCCACCGCCGACTGCTGCAACTTTGCGCTACGGGACCGGCGGCGGATTTGTCGGAGCCGGGCGGGTGTCTGGCGGCATGCGATTGGGTGGTGAGCGAAATGGGCCTGACTGGCGCGGACCAGGTCCGTTCGGGCGTGGAAGCCCCAATTCGCCGCGCGGCGGCGGCCGGCGCCCGTCGGGAGGGAACGGCGGCTCCTCGGAGAATTCCGAATCATCACCGGGCCGGCCAAAAAACTCGCCACCGCGGTTGGCCAGTCTCCGTTGCTGCACCCGATCCCAGAGCTGATCCAGATTCCGCTGTTGGTCGGTGGTCAACTCCTGTTTGATGTCGTCCCGCAGCTTGGCGAACAGGCCGGGAAGATCCGGCTCGATGAGGCGCATCATGTCGGCCACGTAAGCCTGGCGCTCGCGGATGATGCCGTTGATTTTCTTCTGTTGTTCGGGCTGGAGGTTGAGGGTGTTGACCGCGCGCTGAAATTGGTCGAACCGAGCCATCGGCCAGCCGGGCCGCGGGGGAGGCAGGGGGGGATTGACTTTCCGGACCAGCAAACCGCCGGTCACGACGCCCGCGGCGAAAATGACGACCGTGGCCAGGACGGTCAGGATGACGTGACGCGGTTTCACTGGACGCTGTCGAAATCGTCCATGGACGCCAGGATGCTTTGCTCGACGCCTTCCGAGAAACTGTCGTCGTCATCGTCTGTGGCCCGAAGCGGCAGGACGCTGGTGATCAGCGCGACGGCGACGCAGGCGGCAGCGCCAAACCACAGCGCCCGGCTCCACGCCAGCCATTCGCTGGGCTTTGGCGCAGCGGTCAGGCGGGCCATGATGCGTTTTTCGAACGCGTACGGCACCTGGTCGTCCGGGGGATTTCGGCGAGCTGCGGCGAGGAGCTTGTTTTGCAACTCAGAGAGGTTCATACACTGACATTTCGGCAGACGCCGCGCTCGGGCGCCAGGTTACAGGTACTTCTCCTGGGCTATCCGCCGCAAGCACTTTCGCATTTCCGCGCGGGCGCGAAAAGCGCGAACTTTCACCAGGGCCGCCGACCACCCGGTCAGCGCCGAGATGTCCTTCACCGGGCGATCCTCGATCTCAAGGAGCGTGATGACGAGCCGGGCCGAAGGCGACAGCATGTCCAGGAGGCGTTCCACGAGATGGCGGGCGGCATCGGAGTCTTCCCGGGCTTCCTCGGGCGCTCGTACGAACTGCTCCAGCCAGTCGTTTTCCGGGCCGGTCAGGTCGGTGAAGCTGCTTTCGCGGTTGCGCTGGTGTTCGCGAAGGAAGTCGTAGCAGGTCCGCACCGCCAGGCGCATCAGCCAGTGTTCGAAGGGCGCCTCGCCTCGAAAGCTGGAAAGCTTCTGAAAGGCCTTGCTCCAGACCTCCTGGACGATGTCCGCAACCTCGCTCTCGCGCCGGGCGTAACGCCGGGCTGTGCTGAACACTCGGGGCGAATACTTCGCCACCAGCGGCTCGAAGCTCGCAGTGTCGCCGCGCAGCACCGCCGCAATCAGGTCGGCGTCGCTCTGTTCCATGCGCACGGATTCTTGCATCAAGCCGGCTCCGCCAAAACAAAAAGCCACTGCGCGAGAGCAGTGGCTCGGGTCGAATCCAACTTCACGGAGGTCCGGGCGCGTTGCCGTTGGACAGTTTACTTCAGCTTTGCTGGATCGTCTGGCTTGAAGGGTTTGTCGACCGGCACGGATGGCACTGGAAGCCCAAGAGGAGGTGTGGCCGCGCTGGGTGCGGTTTCCAGCCGTTTGAGCATTCGTTCCATATTCTGGAGCCGGCGCGTTTCCTCCTCGGTGATGCTGCCGTCGGCCTTTTTCTTGTTCAGCGTGTTCCTGTGCGCTTCGATGCGCGTCTGGAACCGTTTGCGCAGGGCCTCACGTTCTTCGGCGGACATTGTGGCAAGCGCGGGGCGGCCGAGGCCGTTCGTCTCGCGCCACTGGCGAATTCTGGTTTGTTGCTGCTCGCGCGGCAGGTCCTTGATTTCTTCGCGGAGCTTCTCCACCTCGGCGCGGCGTTTGAGGATGGCATCGGCCGCTGGAGCGCCAGGGCCTCCTCTTTCACGAAAGGCCTTGAGGCGGGCAGTGCGCTCTTCAGGAGTCAAATTCTTGAACCGTTCACGAAGCTCTTCGCGAGTGGGCCGCCCGGGCGGGGGTGCCGGTTCGTCGGCGGCGCGGAGGGCGGCGCTCGAGCCGAGGGCCGCCAGCAGGAGCGTCGTGGAGCCGAGAAGCGCGATGCGAGTCATAAAGTGTCTTTGTGCCGCCGGCGTGGGTCCAACGGGACCGACGCCAACGTGAAAACAGACGCCGGTTCGCGCAAGCAGGTTACACGCCTTAAGGCCAGGGGAAACTGCCTGGACCGGATTGACTTCGGTCAAGCCACCCCGGAAGGAGGATCGGGCCGGTGGAGGCCCAGCGTCTTCTCGAATTCGGCGGAAAACCGTGCGAGGTGGTCGGTGATTTTCTGGGGTTGTTCGACCAGCGTATTGGCCATGCGCGCGGAGGAGGAGGGATTGTATTTGATTAACTCGGCCGCCGCCACGATGAGCGAGAGGTTGTTGTTCACGTCATGGCGCAAAGTTGAAAACTTCTTGCTCAACTCCTCGACTTGTTGCGGAGTCAGCGTCACGGAAACTGCCTGCGTAGCCATGGGCGGCATGGTGGGCCGAGACCGGGCCGTTTGCAAGCGGCTTTGGCGGGGTGCCAGTAATCAGGAATTCCTCTTTGACACTCGCCAGGGCGGTTGGCAAGGTTCCGCCTCGTTTTAATCGAACCCGAGGCCGAATGGCGCGGCGGCGTTGCGCCAGCAGGCGGGCCTCAACCGGAATACTATGTCAGAACTCAACGGCAACTTGCTCGTCGCCCAATCGGGCGGCCCCACCGCCGTCATCAATGCCAGCATCGCCGGCGTCATCCAGGAAGCCGGCCGCAACGAGTGCATCGAGGAAATCTACGGCGGCGTCAACGGCATCTGGGGGGTCCTTCGAGAGGACCTCATCGACCTCAACGACGAGAAGGCCCGGTCCATCGAGGGGCTTAAGCACACGCCGGCTGCCGCGCTTGGGACCTGCCGGTACAAGCTCGACTTCAAAAAGAAAGCCGACCAGGCCGAAAAAGACATGGCGCGGTTGTTCGATGTGTTCATGGCCCACAACATCCGCTATTTCTTTTACGTGGGCGGGAACGACTCCCAGGACACGGCCCACAAGATTCATCTCGAAGCCCGCAAGCGCAGTTACGAAATGCGCGTCGTGGGCGTGCCCAAGACCATCGACAACGATCTGCCGCACACCGACCACTGTCCCGGCTACGGTTCGGTCGTCAAATACGCCGCCGCGACCGTCATGGAGATCGCCGCCGACGTGGGCAGCATGGTGACCCCGGATGGCTCGTGCTGCGTCATCGAGGTGATGGGCCGGGATGCCGGCTGGATTGCTGCCGGGACGGCGCTGGCCAAACGCGCCCCCCACGAAGCTCCGCACATCATTCTCACGCCCGAAATCCTCTTCAACGAGGCCGCGTTCCTGGCGCGCGTCAACGAGATCGTCAGTTCTCTCCGGTGCTGCGTCGTCGTGGTCGGTGAAGGACTCAAGAACGAGAAGGGCGTCGAAGTTGCCGCGGACCACACGCGGGTGGACGCATTCGGACATCCGGTCCTGTCCGGAGTGGGCGAGTTCATCGAAAGTCTCGTCGGCGCCCGGCTCGAGAAGGTGAAGGCCCGCAGCGTGAAGCTGGGTTACGCCCAGCGGGCGGCCAGCCATTTCGCCAGCCAGACCGACGTCAACGAGTCGGCTGCCTGCGGCGTAGCGGCAGTGCGCGCGGCCATCGAGGACAAGAGCGGTGTCATGGTGAAACTGGTCCGCTTGTCCGACAGCCCGTATAAGTGCGTCACGGACCTCCAGCCCCTCGAGGACATCGCCAACGTCGCGCACAAGATCCCCCGCGACTGGATGACCGAGGACGGGTTCCTTCCCAACGAAAAGTTGGTCGCTTACGCCCGCCCGCTCATCCTGGGCGAGGTGAAGGTGCCGATCGAAGACGGCCTTCCCAAGTACGTCGCGCTCAACCGCACGCCGGTCGAGAAAAAACTCGCGCCGCTTGAGTGAGCGGACCGCCAGGGACGCGGCCTTCCAAGGCCGCGCGAAGTTGAGAGCAATCAGGAAAAACGCGGCCTTGGAAGCCCGCTCGCTCGCAGTGCTCTGCGCACGCTCCATGGGCCGGGCTGAAAGTCAGGATCGTGATCTGAGCGCAACTTACGATGATGAGTGAGGGACGCCCTATGCGCGAGGGCGCATCCTGAGACACCCCCGGTTCCCGGCCAACCCAGCCAGCACCACGGCAGGGGTGCCAGACAGTCGAGCGGGGCATGCTGCGACCCCTCCAGGGTCGTCGCGTGTGGGGACGTCTTCCGGGGGTATCGTCGCTGCGCGCCTCAACCCCCGGCTAATTTCTAGCATCGCTCCACGATGCTCGGCCCGGGGGCTTTGGAGGACCGTTGTTCAAAACCTGGCTTGCGCCTGGATTGAGTCTCCGTCCAACTTGCCGATTCCCTTCTGGGAACGCCTTGATACCTTTACAATCGCTGACCCGTCCAAAGCCTTGTCTGACGTATGAGCACGCCGCATCAGTTCGACGCCGAGTTCCTCCGAAACCATTCTGCCCGGCCGGAGGATTTCTTCCTGACCCGCCGGCAGTTCCTCAATCGCTTCGGCATGGGGTTCGGCGCCCTGAGCCTGGCGTCGTTGCTGGGCAACGGCTCGGGGCTGCCAAGGGCCGCCGCGGCGGAACCCGGCCTGTCCGCTGATACGAATCCGCTTGCGCCCCGGAAGCCCCATTTCCCGGCCAAGGCGAAGCATGTTGTCCACGTTTTCGCCCAGGGCGCGCCCTCGCAGGTCGACACCTGGGACCCCAAGCCGGCGCTCGCCCAGTATGACGGCAAGCCCATCCCCGGCGCCAACGGCGTGGGCTACGCGTCGCCGTTCAAGTTCAGCAGGCACGGCAAGGCGGGCATTGAAGTGAGCGGAGTGTTCTCGAAGCTGGCGGACCACGTCGATGACATGGCTATCATCCGTTCCTGCTATACGGACATTCCGGCGCACGACGTGGCGACGATTTTCATGAACACCGGCTCGCTGCGCCAGGCCCGGCCCAGCGTCGGCGCGTGGACCCTCTACGGCCTCGGCACGGAGAACCAGAACATGCCGGGCTTCATCTCGCTGCGGCCCGGCAACGTGCCGCCCGGCGGCTCCTCCAACTGGCAGGCCTCATTCCTTCCCGGAATGTATCAAGGCACGAGCATCAATACGCGCAGCGCCAGCGTGGACCAGATGATTGAGAACATCAGGAATCCGTTCCTCGGCCCGAAGGAACAGCGCAAGCAACTCGACCTCGTCCACAAGCTCAACGCGATGCACTCGCAGAACCTCCAGAAGGAGGAGCATCTCGAGGCGCGCATCGAGGCCTTCGAGATGGCTTACACGATGCAGATGGAGGCGAGCGACGCCTTCGACGTGACCAAGGAGCCGGCGAATGTCCGCGCGATGTACGGCAGCTCGGCGCAGGGCAACCAGATGCTCATCACCCGGCGCCTGATCGAGCGGGGCGTGCGCTTCGTGCAGGTGTGGGCGGGCGGCTGGGATCATCACCAGGACATCGACGACCGCCTGCCACGCAGCGCGGGCGAAATCGACGGGCCGCTCGCGGCCTTTTTGAAGGATCTCAAGGATCGCGGCCTGTTCG
>WNGA01003788.1_pt1 | contig 25701 bp, 21 predicted proteins | sample 5400061 | NCBI WGS metagenome assembly WNGA01 (sample SAMN13153366, study PRJNA577476) | soil metagenome | isolation source: 100 cm soil or saprolite under grassland replicate 2 | place: USA:California | collected 2016-06-15 | reverse complement strand
GCGCACCGACGCTGCCGGGATTCACCAGGAAGGTGCCGTTCGGTCCCGAGCGTTCGAATTGCTGGTGGCTGTGACCGAAAAGGATCGTTCGGTCCGCCTCACCGGCGAGCATGCGCTGCTCCTCAGGCTGCGGCTCCGGCGCGAAGCTCTCGATGTCGGACCGCGGCGAACCGTGACAGACGAGAATCCCGTCGAGCTCGGCTCTCTCCGGGAGCTCATACAGGCGCGCAACAAGCTCGGGGCCGAGCGCAGCGCGCGCCACGGAAACCGCGGTGGTGACCAGGTCCTTCGCCTCGTCCGGAACTTCGGGCTCTTCGCGTAACCAGCGTTCGACGTTGCCCCGGATCCGCGCAACCGCAGGCAGATCCTCGAGCAGCTCCGCGGTCTCGCGGGGCCACGGCCCGAAGGTGGCGTAGTCCCCGCCGAGCAGATAGTGCGGCGCGCCGGCGACCTCCGCAGCCTCGAGCACTGCCTCGAGCGCCGCCATGTTCCCGTGGATGTCATACAGCACGGCTATCGGCGTCTCGTTCACTTAAGCCGCTCGAGCCCGTCGAGCATCAGGTCGAGCCCGAGCTCGAAGGCGCTCTCCTCCGCCAGGCGCGGATCCATGTGCTGCCTGACGTGCTCGGCGAAATGCGGGTACTCGTCGGCGGAGAGCTGCTCAATGAAGCTCGCCGCCGTTTCCGCCAGCTCCTCCAGGGCAAGCGTTCTGTAGGTCAGCACCTGGAGCGTGTAGCCCAGGACGTAGCTCTGCAGGATGTGGTACGCGTGGTAGGTCAGGCGGTCGGAGAAGCCGGCCTCGCGGAGGCTGCCGAGCACCGCGTCGAAGTGTCGCAAGCGCGCGGGGCCGGGCATCTGGTGCATCCAGAGGCCGCCCGCCCACGGATGGCGCAGGAGCGTCTCGTAGGACGAGATTGCGATCGTCCGGATCGCCGTCTTCCAGTCGGCTTCGCCTGACGGCGCAGCGATCTCGCCCGCAACGGCGTCGACCATCCCGTCGAGGACGTCGTTCTTGTTGGCCACGTGGTTGTAGAGCGACATCGCCTCGACCCCGAGCTCCTGCGCGAGCTTGCGCATGCTGAGCGCTTCGATCCCGTCCTTGTCCGCCAGTGCGATCGCAGCGTGCAGCACACGCTCCCTGCTCAGGGGCGTGCGCTTCGTCCGAGCGCGGGTTCGTCGAGCCATCTCTTGACAGACTTACGCCGTATGTATAGCGTCGCCCACGCAAGCTTACACCGTACGTAGGAGGCACATCGATGAAAGCGATCGTCCACGAGCGGTACGGCCGGCCCGGCGTGCTCGAGCTCCGTGAGGTCGACATGCCGGTCGTGGGGGACGACCAGGTGCTCGTCCGCGTGCACGCGTCGTCCGTGAACCCAGCCGAGTGGTACCAGGTGACCGGCCCACTCTTCGCACGACCCTCGTCGGGGCTGCTGAAACCGAAGACCAAGCTCGTCGGGACCGATCTCGCGGGTCGGGTCGAGGCGGTCGGCAAGGCCGTCGAGGACTTTCGACCCGGGGACGAGGTGCTCGGCGTGGCGCCCGGCGCCTGGGCCGAATACGCAGTTGCGCGCGAGGCCCGCCTGGCGCCGAAGCCGGCAAACGTGTCGTTCGAGGAAGCGGCGGCCGTACCGATCGCGGCGATCACCGCGCTGCAGGCGCTCCGTGACCACGGGAACGTGCAGCCGGGCCAGAAGGTCTTGATCAACGGCGCCTCCGGAGGCGTCGGCACGTACGCCGTGCAAATCGCGAAGGTGCTCGGAGCCGACGTGACCGCGGTCTGCAGCACGAGGAACGTCGAGCAGGCCCGCTCGCTCGGGGCGGACCGCGTCGTCGACTACACGCAGGAGGACTTCACGCGGCGCGGCGAGCGACACGACGTGATGCTCGACATCGCCGGGAGCCGGTCGTTCCGGAAGTGCAAGCGCGTGCTGACGCCCGAGGCGACCGTCGTGCTGGTCGGCGGGAAGATGACGTACCGCGGGCTCGGGCCCCTACCCCACCTCGCCGGGATGTTCCTGGCGTCGCGATTCGGAAGCCGGAAGGGGAAGTTCTTCGTCGCGAAGTTGACGGCGGAAAACCTGAAATTCCTTGCAGACCTGATGGAGGCCGGAAAGGTGAGATCCGTCATCGACAGGCGCTACGAGCTCGCACAAACCGGGGATGCGCTCGCCTACCTCGGCGAAACGCACGCGAGAGCGAAGGTCGTCATCACGGTCGCAGGCGGCTAGTGGCCCGTCGCCGAGAAGTGCATGTAGTCCTTGGTCGAGCCTGACCACGAGCCACCCCAGCCCCAGCCGATCGAGCTGAAGGCCCGAACGACTGCAGGCGTCACCATTCCCGGTCGGAGCCTCGAGCGGTTGAGGTACGGCCTGCTCGCAGGCTCGCGCGTCCGGCCGCACCCGGTGTACGGGTTCTCGATCGGGTTGAGGTCCACTGCGAGCCCGTACGCGTGCATCGACCAGTGGCCCGTGCCGCTGCCGCACGGCGAAGGGACGGCGCGGCGACACTCGAAGCTTCCACTGATGTCACGGTCACGCGGTCGGCGGTTCTTCGGCCCATAGGCCTCGGCAAACCGCAGATGGCGGATCGGGAAGTGCAGACGATAGAGCTGCCGGAATACGCGTGACAGCGGAGCGGCGGCGCGCCGGTTGACGACGAGCTGCCCGGTCTGCACGTTGCCGCCGAAGTCCCAATACGAGACCTGCAGCAGCCGGAGCCCTGAGATCGGGGCCGGGCAGCCGGCGTGCCAGAACTCTCCCCTCAGCTGCGCACGCTCCGCGGGCGCCAGCGGCCGAAACGTCGAGTGAAACGGCGGCAGGGCGAACAGCAGAGCCGACAGCGCGAGGGCCCGCACACGGCCATTCTCCAGGACGGAAACCCGTCCCTGCTTAGATTCGCGGCCATGACCAGGTTCGTCGTCGACGCCGGTGCCGTCATCCACCTCGCGGGCGAGGGGATCGAGGTTGCAGACGCGCACAAGCTCCTCGCACCGACGCTCCTCCGCTCCCAGACGCTCTCGGCTCTGCACGAGGCCTTCCAGCAGGGCGAGCTCCCGGCCGACGTCGCCCGCGAACGCCTCACCCGCATCGGGCGGATGCCGATCAGGCTCCTCGGCGATGCCGTGCTTCGCCGTAGGGCCTGGGAGCTGGCGGACCAGCTGGGCTGGGCTTCCACCTATGACGCCGAGTACATCGCGCTCACTCAGCTGCAGGCGGACGCGTTCGTGACCCTCGACGCAAAGCTGAGGCGCAGCGTGGAGGGGATAGTGACCACCGCATCGATCGACGCGCTGCGCTAGCGAGTGGAGCAACCCCGCGTGCTCCTCGACGGTCTCGCCATCGGCGAATCGCCTCGCTGGCACGACGGTCGTTTGTGGTTCTCGAACTGGGGCGCGGGTGAGATTGTTGCCGTCGATCTGGACGGCAACAGCGAGGTCGTCGGACGGGGTCCCGAGGGGTTGGGCTGGGCCACCAACTGGCTCCCGGACGGGCGGATGCTCATCACGGGGGCCGAGCTTGTTCGCGTCGAGCCCGACGGCTCCCGCGTGCGACACGCCGACCTGAGCCACATCTCGCCGTTCGGCTGGAGCGAGCTGACCGTCGATGGGCGCGGCAACGTCTACGTCAATACGGTCAACTTCGACTTCGCCGACTTCGACGACATCCTCACGAGCGGGAGAGCACCGGGCAAGATCGCACTCGTCACACCGGAGGGCGAGGCGCGCGAGGTCGCCGAGGAGATCGCGTTCCCGAACGGAATGGTCGTGACGCCGGACAACGGCACGCTCGTCGTGTCCGAGTCGTTCGCGGGACGGCTCACCTCGTTCGACATCGACGGCGACGGCGGTCTCTCCAACCGGCGCACATGGGCGGACGGGATCGCCCCGGACGGCATTTGCCTTGATGCCGAGGGCTGCATCTGGGCATCCACCGCACATGACGCAAACGACTGCGCACGCATCCGCGAGGGTGGCGAGGTGCTGGAGAGGATCCAGCTCGACCGCTTCTGCTTCGCGACCATGCTGGGCGGTCCCGACCGCGGGACGCTGTTCATGCTGGTGGCCGACTGGCGCGGCCCCGAGAACGTCGACGAGCTCGTCGCCGCGCGGACGGGACAGGTCCTAGTCGCCGACGCACCGGCGGCCGGCGTCGGTTGGCCGTGAGCGAAAGTCTGCACATGCCCTCGCTCGGCGGGGCGACCGGGTGGCTCAACTCCCAGCCGCTCGACGCCGCCGCGCTGCGAGGGCACGTCGTCCTCGTCGACTTCTGGACGCTGACCTGCATCAACTGGCTGCGCACGGAGCCGTACATTCGTGCGTGGTCGCAGGCCTACCGGGACGACGGGCTGGTCGTGCTCGGAATCCACACGCCGGAGTTCTCGTTCGAGCACGACATCGACGGCGTGCGGCACGCGACGAAGGAGCGGGCGATCGACTATCCGGTCGCGCTAGACAACGACTACGGGATCTGGAGCGCCTTCGACAACAACTACTGGCCGGCGCTCTACTTCGTCGACCCGAACGGGATCATCCGCGACCAGCACTTCGGCGAAGGACGCTACGAGGAGTCGGAGCGCGTCATCCAGCGGCTGCTCGGCGTCGAGCGCGAGCTCGTCTCCGTCGAAGGGGTCGGCGTGGAGGCGGAGGCCGATTGGGACAACCTGCGGGCGCCCGAGACGTATCTCGGCTACGGCCGCAGCGAGCAGTTTGCGTCAGCGCGCGGCGCTCTCGACGAACGCCGCACGTACGAGCGGCCCGAGCGGCTGCGCTCCAACCAGTGGGCGCTCGCCGGCGAGTGGACGATCGGGCGCGAGAAGGTCGTGCTCGACCAGGCCGGAGGGAGCATCGCCTTGCGCTTCCACGCCCGCGACGCGCATCTCGTGCTCTCGCCCGGAGCGCGAGAGCCGATTCCCTTCCGCGTAGTCCTAGACGGCGAGGCTCCGGGTTCGTCCCACGGCGTCGACGTCGACGACGAGGGGAACGGCTTGCTAAGGGACGGCCGCCTCTACCAGCTCGTGCGCGAGCACGATGCGGTCCAGGAGCGGACGCTGGAGATCACGTTCCTCGAGGCCGGCGCCGAGGGGTACGCCTTCACCTTCGGGTAGGCACAGATGCAGCCCGCACAGAGCATGTTTCACGCGCGCGCGCGAATAGCAGATTCTTTCGACGCCTGCTTAGGTCGAGCGGTCGTTAGCCGTCGGTGAGCTGAGGCAGCTGTGCGAACGCGACGTCAGACCCGCGAGGCGCTCGCCTTCCGGGGCAGGAGCGGCGCCAGGCAGGCCGCGACCTGCTGACGATGCTCGTCGGTACCGAACGCGTGCAGTGGATCTCGAGGCAACGCATGCTCCACCAGACGCCCGTCGCGCCGGAGGTACACGACCGGGATGATCGTCCCGTCGGCGTCATACTCGACCGCGACCGCACACTCGTCGCCGCCCTCACGATCGACGAAGTCCGCGAGCGGCACGATGCCTTCGTCGCGAAACCCGTCTGCCTCGTCGACGCCGACCACTCGCGCGAGGTAGCCCTTCTGCGTCCAGAGCTCGGGCGCGTGCGCGAGCTCCCCGAGCAGATACGGAACGACGTCGTCCACTCCGAGCGGCCGCCGCTCGAGCGGAATCCCAAAATGCTTCTCGGCGATGTGCTGCGCGAGGACGCGAGCGTTGTAGCGGAACCCGTTGACGGATCCGGAGCTGCTCGTCGCACCGTGCTTCCGCAGGCCGGGGGAAGCCTGGGTCACGTTTCCGGCGAAATAGATCCCGGGGGCCGAGATGCTCTCCCAGTACGGCGTCTGCGCCGGCATGCGGCCGTCGTTGACCATCGCGACGCCCACGCTCGGCAGGTCGCGTACCGGCGCCCGGAAGCCTGTGGCCGCGATGACCTCGTCGCTTTCGAGCTCGAGCTCCCCCTCCCAGGTCGTCCCGCTCGCATGGATGCGGTATCCGTCCGCGCGGCGTTCCACGCGCTCGATCGCCGCGTCGACGACATAGCTCCCAGTACCGCCGCGGATGTGCTCGGTATACGGCGACAGGTACCGGATGCTGAGCGGCGAGAAGGCGAGCATCGCGGTGTCCACAGGGCGCGGCGAACAGAGCACGATCCGTCGCGCCCAGGGTAGGAGACCCTGTGCGAGCTCGAACCCAGAGTTCCGCTTGCCGACGATGAAGACGCTCTTGCCCTGATAGCGCTCGGGTGCGTTCGCCGCCACGTAGTGCGGCGCCGCCTCGAGCCCGGGAATCGGAGCCACCCACGGCTCGGTCACACCGATCGCAAACACGCAGACCCGGCAACGGTACTCGCCGTCCGACGTCCCGAGCACGAAACCGGCATCGTCGCGCCGCGTCGACAGCCACTCGCAGCCGTAGCGGACGCGAACGCCCCCACGCGTGGCGAACTCGACGAGCGCCGCCTCCATCTCTGTGCGGGCCGGAACGTCGAACGCGCGATCCATGAACTCCGGTACGAGGGCTTGATGCTCACGCTCGTCGCCCACGAGGCTGTTGTGGTCGTACCACTCGTACTCGCGCGTGCCTCGCTCGAATGGCGCGTCCGGCTTCGTCCAGCTGATCAGGCGCTGGTAGACCGGGAAGCACCGGAACATGCCGCCCGGCGCCGAGTCGCGCGAGAGCGCCGCGCACCGGGGAATTCCCGTGCGGGCGAGGCTGTACGCGGTCTGCAGTCCGCCCGGCCCGCTTCCCACCACCACGACGTCGTACTCGCCCGGCGGGAACGGACGCTCGTCTAGCCGTTCCAAACGTTCGCGGCTCGCAGCCGCCGTGCTTCGACCTGGAGCATTCGATACATCACGCTCGGCTGCCTGAGCAGAAACGCCTTCAGCTCGTTGTCGGGGATGATCAGGCAGCGCAGGAGGGACGTCGCGATCACGTCGGCCGCGGGCGGCTCGTCCGTCAAGATCGAGATCTCGCCGAAGAAGTCGCCCCGGCTGAGACGCGCACGCTCCTGGCCGTCGATGACGATCTTCGCGTCGCCGTCGAGGATCACGTAGAAGCCGCCTCCGGTGACGTCTTGGCGGATGACGCGTTGTCCCTCGGCGAAGACCTCCTCGTCGAACGAGTGCGCGAGCGCCTCCAGCTGCGGGTGCGGGACGTCGGCGAAGAGGCTCAGCCGCGCCAGCGCCTCGACGTAGTTGGCTGTCGATGCCTCCACGGCGGCGAAGCCTAGCTGCACCGACTAGTACGGTCTCCGCTGTGAGCGGAGTGCTTGCGTATCTGGCCCGCATCGGCGCGGATCCGCACGACGACGACGAGACGCGCGCCGACAAGGCGTTGCTCGTGCTGATCTCGGTGCTGATCCTGCCGGTCTCGTTGCTCTGGGCGTCCCTCTATCTCGCGTTCGGTTCGCCGGTGGGCTGGGTGCCGCTCGCCTACTTCGCGGTCCTGCTGGCGTCCATCGTCGTCTTCTCCCGGACACGGGACTTCGGCCGGCTCCTGCTCGTCGGCCAGGTGGCCATCCTGCTGGCTCCGACGCTGTCGATGGCCCCGCTGGGGGGCTTCCTCGACGCCGGCGGGGTCGGTCTCTGGGGGATCCTCGCCCCGCTCGCGGCGCTCGTGTTCAGCGACGTCCGAAGCGCGGCTCGCTGGTATGTCGCCTGGGTCGTCGTGTTCCTCGGCTCGCGCATTGCCGGAGAGCTGCTCGGTGGCGTGCCGCCTGCTGGCCCCCGGTGGTTCACGAGCACGATGCTCGCCGCCAACGTGACCGTGGGCGGCACGATCGTCTTCACGCTGCTCGCCGTGTTCGCCCGCCAGCGCCGGGACGCGGTCGCGGCGCTGCGAGTGGAGCAGGCGAAGGCGGAGAGCCTGCTGCTCAACATCCTGCCGCGGTCAATCGCCGAGCGGCTCAAGGTCGAGACGCGGACGATCGCGGACCAGTTCAGCTCGGCGTCGATCCTGTTCGCCGACGTCGTCGACTTCACCCCGCTCGCGGACCGCCTCCCGCCGACCGAGGTCGTCGCCCTGCTGGATCGGCTGTTCAGCCACTTCGACGTCCTTGCCGAGCACTTCGGGCTCGAGAAGATCAAGACGATCGGCGACTGCTACATGGTCGCCGCGGGCGTTCCCTCACCTCGGTCCGACCATGCCCGTGTGCTCGCCCTGATGGCGCTGGACATGCAGGCGGCGATGCGCTCGCTCGACGAGATCGGACATCTCGGGCTCGAGCTGCGCGTCGGGATCAACTCAGGACCGGTTGTGGCCGGCGTCATCGGCCGGAAGCGGTTCCTGTACGACCTCTGGGGCGATGCGGTGAACACCGCGAGTCGGATGGAGTCGCACGGGACCTCGGGCAGGATCCAGATCACCCGAGCGACGAAAGAGCTGCTCGCCGACGAGTTCGTCTGCGAGCCGAGGGGGGCGATTCCGGTCAAGGGCAAAGGCGAGATCGAGGCCTGGTACCTGGTCGGTCGCCAGGCTTCGGTAATGGACAGAACCGGACAGCTTTCAAAACCTGCCCGAACCGCTTAAGGCGCTGCTCGCGGACAGACACTCGCGCGGTACGTTCCGACTGGTGCTGGGATTCGGACGCCCACTACCCATAGGGCTCGTCGGTCTCGCTGCGGCGAGCTTCACGTCAGCGAACGGCGTCCACAACGCCGGGATCACGTGGGGCTCCGGGGACGCGATCCACGGCGCAAACGTCGACGGCGGCGGGCGACACGTCCTCGTTCCCTTAATTGCCGACGAAGAGGGGGGTCCCGCGTGGACACGCGACGGCCGCGCGTTCGCGTTCTTCGCGCGCTTCAGCGACACGGTCGAGATCCACGTTCGCTGGCACGGGACGCATCGGGAACGCTGCTCCGCTCCGACTACCGCTCGCCGCCGCTCCCGCGTCGCGCCTATGCGTACATCCTCGAGCCGACGTGGTCGCCCGACGCGACGCGCATCGCCGTCAGCGACTCGTGGAACGGCTACTCGGCGACGATCAGAATCGTGTCCGTCACGACGAAGAAGTGGACGTCGGTGACGAAGCCGCGAGGCCAGGTCGAGGACGTCGATCCCGCGTGGTCGCCCCACGGCCGTACGATCGCATTCGCGCGCCGACTCAACGGCGGCACGCCGATGCTCTATCTCGTCCACCCGGACGGCAGCGCGCTGCGGCGGCTGACGAACGGCCGCTCTCCGTCATGGTCGCCGGACGGCAAGTACCTTGCGTTCGCGCTCGGCGGCAGCGTCTACGAGATCGGCGCCGACGGCCGCGGGCGCAAACGCATCCTCCGCGGCCTCCGCAATCCGCTCGTGCGTTGGTCGCCCGACGGCCGGAAGCTCCTCTACACGTCCGGGAGTACGTTCCGGGGCGACGTCTGGACCGCCGGTGTCGATGGGACGCATCGGCGGCGCATCCTTCACCGCGTCGCGATCGACGGCATCGCGCCCCGGTTCGTGACGAGGGTTCTCCCGCCCGCCTACCAAAAGACCAGGCGCCGCAGGTCACCCGGCAGGGCCGCTGCATCGAACATCGGGACGCGTGGGTCTTCCGGGTGCGGAAGGATCAACCCTTCGTCGAAGGCTCGGATGGTCGCCCCGACGAAGTTGGCGAGCGAAGGGAACAGCGGTCTCGCGGGCTCCGGTAGGTGCTCGTCCACGTAGAGAGGCGCAGGCGCGTCGGGGCCGGCGCTGCAATCGATCCACAACGTCGGCTTCGCACCGGTCACCAGGATCGGGAACCATCCCGCCGGTAAGAGGTCAGAGTCCTCTCTGAACCACCGGTGAGTTCGCGTCGCCTCGCCTAGCGACAGGACGTGCCAATCCTCGATGAGAGTGTTCTCCGACCGTAGGTAGACGCCCGGCCCAGAGAGGACGCGCCGTGCGTCCGACAACACCGCACCGTCGTGCCAGCCCCACCAGGCAACGACGTCGTCAGGCGCATCGAGTCTTTCGGCGTCGAAAACGGCCCGTATCTCGTCGGCCGCAATGCCGGGACCGAAGGCGTCGACGATCGGCGCCCCGAACTCCCGCAGGCGACGTTCCAGTTCTTCCAAGAGAGGCCGAAGCTCAGTCCTCAAAAGGCGATCTGGAACTTGAGGACTTCGCGCTCGTTCATCAGCCGGTACCCGTCCGGCACCTCGTCGAGCGGCCCGGTGCGGTCAAAGACCCGCCCGGGCTCGATCCGTCCCTCGAGCACGTCTGGGAGCAGCTCCTCGATGTACGCGCGCGCTGGAGCAGGCCCGCCGCCGATGCTGACGTTCTTCCAGAAGGCGATGCCTGCAGGGACGTTCTCGTCCTCGGGCACGCCAACCCAGCCAACAGCGCCACCGGCGCGCGCAATCTCGAGCGCGGTCACGACAGACTGGCGAAGGCCGACGCACTCGAGTACAGAGTCGACGCCCAGACGATCGGTCAACTCGCGCACACACTCGACCGCCTCGTCACCACGTTCACTCACGACCTCCGTAGCGCCGAATTCCTTACCGAGCGCAACCCGTTCCGGATGACGACCGAGCAAGATGATCCGTTCGGCGCCCAGGCGTCGAGAGGCGATAACGCCGCAGAGGCCGACCGCGCCGTCGCCGATGACCGCAACAGACCTGCCGGGGCCGACCTTTGCGGCGAGAGCGGCGTGATGGCCGGTCGCCATCACATCGGCAAGCGTCAGCAGCGAAGGCAGTAGCGCGTCCTCCTCGTTCACCGGCAACACCACGAGCGTTCCGTCCGCTTGTGGAACCCGGACTGCTTCTCCTTGTCCACCGTCGACTCCGTCGAAGCCGTAGCGGCCTCCGTGCAGACATGAGATATGAAGGCCTTGTCTGCAGAAGAAGCACGTTCCGTCCGACCACACAAACGGTGTGACAACAAGGTCACCCTTCTTCATCGTGCGCACGTCGTTGCCGACGTCCTCAACGATGCCAATGAACTCGTGTCCCATCCGACGGCCGGTCTCCGTCGGCTCCATCGATTTGTACGGCCACAGATCGCTGCCGCAGATGGCGGAGCGAGTCACACGAACCAGCGCGTCTGTCGGCTCAACTAAACGCGCATCCGGGACGCTCTCGACACGCACATCGCCAGCGCCGTACATGAGAGTCGCGCGCATAGCTCAGCCCCCCACTTCTGGCGCGGCGGAGTATTCCTCGTCCGTCACATGATCGCCCCAAGTCGCGGCGCTTCCTTCATCGTCCACCTGCTCCATCGCGATGTGCGCCATGAAGCGGTTCGGCATCGCGCCATGCCAGTGCTCCTCGTCCGGCTCGAAGAAGACGCGGTCCCCCGGCCTGATCACCTCTAACCGGTCAGCTCGCCGCTGACAAAGGCCGACGCCCTGGAAGACCCAGAGCGTCTGCCCGTGCGGATGCTTGTGCCACGCCGTCCGCGCGCCGGGGTGAAGTGCACCGCGGCACCACTTGGCCTCGAGGAGTAGAAGCCACGGTCTACAGCTCAGGCTGCTCCTCGACCATCTGCGCTGTCGAGTGCGGTAGAAGGAGCAGGTGGCTCTCGACGACCGCTTCCGCAACGTCGATGACCTTGCGGCCGTTCTGTTGGGAGTGCGTCCGAAGCATGTCGAAAGCCTTGTCGCTGTGGATCGCATGACGTGCCATCAGGATCCCTTTTGCCTGCTCGATCAAGGCGCGGCGTCCGAAGGCGCCCTGGAGGCTGTGATATTCGGCGAAGCGCTGCAGGGTGATGTCGATGGCACTTTGCAGCTCTTCCGGCGACCCGTCGACGATGTACGCGAATATCCCGCGTCTTGCTGCCTCGTGCACGTAGGCCGGATCCCTCGCGGAGAGCAATGCGATCACGGGGCAGAAGGCTTCGCGGACGATCTCCGAGATCAGGTCCAGCGCGTGGTCGGAGCTTAGGCCGAGGCCGACCAGCGCGACGTCCGGCCGCTCGCGGGCGGTGACGGCCCCGACCTCCTTGACATAGATCTCGCGTGCGATCACGTCATGCCCGAGCCCCCCGACCACGTCCGCGAGCAGCTCAAGCCGGTCGCGGCGTTCGTTTGCGATCAGAACACGTAAGCGCTTGGGCTCGAGCTCGCGTCCAGACATCCGTCGGCCCCCCGTCGACGCCCGCCATTTTAACCCCTCGGCGGAGCCGCGACTGCCCTTTTCACATCGGCACGAGGGGAGCTACTATGTGCGCTGCTGCCGCCCCATCGACCGGCGCCAGCGCTCGCGGACATCAAGTCAAGGTGCCGCATGATTCCGGCCCTCAGCAACCGGGTCCGAAGTGAAGCGCTGACCGAGCCGTTGGGGGATCCGATGGTCGAAATCGAAGTGACGGTGGCTGACGGGACACACGTTCACGGCCTCATGCGTCGCCTCAGGCGCCTGTTCGAATCGTCGGCGGTGACCTACGACTCGGCTCGTCGGCAAGTCCGCGTTCGTGCGGAGTGGGAGTCTCGGACCGTCATCGGGGTCGTCGATGCGGTCCAGGCATGGATGGACGAGGGCGGAGCACCGTCTGCCTCACTGGCAGTCGGGAATCGCTCCTTCACGCTCACGAGACCTGATCTTGCGAGCTTCGCCCTCGAGACGGACGCTCAGACGCGTGCGCTCACCACTATCTCGGCGGTCGTGCGCTCAGCGTACGGAGCCCAAGACAGCATCACCTTCCTGGGCCGCACCTGCCAGAGCATCAGCCACGCCTTCGGGTTCAACCGTGCCGGAATCGCCCGGAACATCAAAGGAACCGACATGACTGAGGCGGTCGCGTCGTATCGCTGGCCTCTCCACGAGCTCACAGAGTTCGCCGCGCTGGAAGAGGTGCAGACGATCCTGCGCGACGCTGAGGACAGTGGCGGCGTCGTGGTGACAGAGACAGCCACGCCGACCTCCGTTAGCACCGTTGCCGTGGTGCCACTGGTCACAGGCGAGGGCTGCGAAGGCTTCCTCCTTGCCGATCAGCGAGCCGACGCCTTCGATCTCGACGCGTCCGAGCAAGTCCTACTCTCGACGCTCGGCACCATCATCTCAGCTCTCCTGGAGAAGACAATTGCTCACGACGACCTCCTGCATGCGGCCGAATTCAAGACGGACTTCATCTCCCTCGCCTCACATGAGCTTCGAACTCCGACGGCTGCGGTGTGCGGCATCGCGACGACCCTTCATCGGCGCGGCGACTTTCTGACCGCCGACCAGCGGCGAGGTCTTTCCGAAGTCCTCTACGACCAAGGCCAGCGCCTCCATCGCCTGGTAGATCAACTGCTCGACCTCTCGCGACTCGAGGCTGCATCGGTTCGCATCGTCCCTTCCCCGCTTGCCGTGCGCGAGCGGACGGAGGAGATCATCCGCAGCATTGCGGCCGAGCGAGCCGACGAGATCGAGCTTCGGATCGACCCAGCGCTGCGCATGCAGGCCGACGCGGTTGCGTTCGATCGCATCGTCTCCAACCTGATCGCCAACGCGCTCCGCTACGGGCTCGCGCCGATCGCAGTCTCGGCGTCGGCACACGACCGTCATTTCCGGCTTGCCGTCGAAGACCGCGGACCGGGCGTCCCACACGAGCTCGAGCCGCAGCTCTTCGAGCGCTTCACCCGCGGCAACAACGTTTCGAGATCAGGCGCCGGACTCGGCCTCTCGATCGCTCGCTTCTATGCACATGCTCACGGGGGCGAACTTCTCTACAAGAACGCGACGCCGCACGGGGCGCGCTTCGAGCTCGTCGTTCCGATCGGCTCGACAAAACCGCGCTCCCAAGCTGCAGGCGACAGCAGCAGGAAGGGGAGGACGCCAAGCGGCTCAACGCTCAAATGACCCTGGCGCCGTCCAGCGGGCTCTCGTTGAATAGGCGTAAACGATGCCGATTGGCTCGATCTGGGCGCGGACGGCAAGAGGTGTCACGGCGACTCTTCGCGTGCGCCCGTTCGCTGTGTTGATCGCATAGACAGAGTGTCCAGCCGTCACCACTGCGATGCCGTATTGGAGATCGACGTGAGCCGCGCCTCTTGGCAGCATCCAACGGTGGAGTAGCCGGCCGCTCGCGACGGAGTAGACGGCGAGTCGGTGGTCACGGGTGATGACGACAAGAGTCTTCGCGCCGAGTGCCAATGTCGTCGCCCCGCGAGCGACGAAGGAGCGAATGGCGACGCCGCTCTCGGTACGCAGGCGAATCGAGCCGTCTGCAGCGAGCACCGCGAGGCGTCCGTCGTAGGCCGACATCGCGCGGACGGTATTGCCAAGACGGAAAATGTCTTGTCCGCGGTATTCAGCGGTGACAAGGCCGACCTGGGAGGACGTGACGTGACGAGACCGGTTGACGAGTGCGAACAAACGGACTCTCATATCGAATGGCCTAGCATCGCATCATGCGCCTCGGCTTCACCATGGGGTACGCACCACCGGGGACGAATCCGCTCGAGCTGATCGCGCTTGCACAGGAAGCGGAGCGCCTTGGGTACGACTCGGCGTGGGCGGCCGAGGCCTGGGGCACGGACGGCGTCACGGTGCTTGCCTGGCTCGCCGCGACGACGTCGACGATCAAGGTCGGCTCGGCGATCATGCAGATCCCCGGGCGCACACCCGGCAACACCGCGATGACCGCCGCGACACTCGACCTACTGTCGGGTGGGCGCTTCCTGCTCGGCCTCGGCACCTCCGGGCCGCAAGTCGTCGAAGGCTGGCATGGGCAACCATGGGGCAAGCCGCTGACGAAGACGCGTGAGTACGTAGAGATCGTGCGCATGGCGTTGCGGCGCGAGGCGGTGGAGTTCCACGGCGATCAGTACGAGGTTCCGTATGCCGGAGCCGACGCAACGGGCCTCGGTAAGCCGCTCAAGCTGATGATGCGACCCCTCCGTGACACGATCCCGATCTACCTCGCCGCGCTGAGCCCGAAGAACGTCCGGCTCGCATTCGAGATCGCGGACGGGTGGCTGCCGATCTTCTTCTCCCCGGAGCGTGCGCGGGAAGCGTTCCGCTACGAGCCGCGCGACGGCTTCGAGATCGCCCCGACGGTGCACGTGGTGATGTCCGACGACGTCGAGGCTGCGCGGGACTTTCTGCGGCCGATGGTTGCTCTGTATGTCGGTGGAATGGGCGCACGCGGCGCGAATTTCTACAACGCGCTAGTGCGGCGGTATGGCTACGAGGCCGAGGCGGAGCAGATCCAGGAGCTGTACCTGGACGGGAAACAGCGCGAGGCGATCGCCGCGGTGCCGGACGCCTTGATCGACGAGGTGGCGCTCGTGGGGCCGCCCGAGCGCATCCGCGACGGGCTCGACGCGTGGCGGGAGTCAGGCGTCACGACGCTGCTCGTCGGAACGCCCGACGTGAAGGCGCTCCGGACAATCGCGGAGTTCGCGCTCTGAGCTGTTAGCAGTCGCCGTGCCCCCGGTAGCGCACTAGCCGCATCCCCACGAGGACGTCTGATGCTGCGTAAGCCAGACGATGCCGATGCCTGCCGCCAGCGCCACTCCTGAGAGCGCTAGGCGCACGAGCCTTTCGCGTAGGCGAGACTCATCAACCGTCGCCGCGACGATCGCCGCGAACTGCAGAAGTATCGCCAGAGGCAAGCCGACGTAGACAAGGATCAGCGAAGTCGGCGTATCTGCGCCTTCGTCGTAGCAGTAGTTGCGCGGCGTGGACATTGCGCCCGCGAAGGCCACTCCAAGCGCTACCCATGTGCTGCCCAGGAGCGCCGCTTCGATCTTTCTCGCAGTCACGATCGGAGCGTAGAAGCGTGACGCAACTTGTGCGTCCCGGCCAAACCCCGAGTGAGTTCGCGATGGAGCTAGCCGGACTCGAACCGGCGACCTCCTGGGTGCGATAAAGCCGCGCCGTCATTCGCTGCCGCTCGTGATGCTTGTTCAAGCCCTTTCAGGCGCCGTCAGTTCTACGAAGTTCTCTCAGTTTGGTAGCACGGTTGGTAGACGGCGACCGTAGTGAATCCCCGGCTACGCATTGCTGCGCACGCGCGTTTAGCGCGCGCCGTACCACGGCTTAAAAGCGTTGTCGTGGCGAATCACTCGTCCGAGCGCGGGGTAATGCCGAAGGAGCACCTTCGACATCGTCGCGTCATCTATCCATCTCAAACCGGTGGCTGTGTAGACCTCGGGCGTATAGTCGACGGTGAAGAAGCGATCACTCTTCAGGCGCCGCGACGCCATTAGCAGGAAGATGCGAAACGCGGTGTCGCCGAAGGCGAATCCTCTTGGACGCGCCTCCGCGTATAGCCCGACCATCGTGTCGACGCGGTCGATGTGGCCGTAGATCGCCTCGAGCTCGGTCGCCTGTGCGGAGTCGCCCGCCAACTCCTTGAACGACGCGACTGGCCTGCGGTGCATGAGCGTGCGGAACTCGTTGTAGCGCGGCACACCCCGCTCGCGGTCGCGCAGGACGTCGATGGTCGCGAGATCGACCAGCGGCCCGTCTTCGTCCGGCTGAAACTCCCTTCGCAGCGAATCCGGGTAGTTGTGCAGCACGATCGCCCCCGGACTTGCGATCCCGAACGAGTAGAGAGCATTGGCCATCCCGAGCTCGCGGAGGTGGGGGCGCCACTTTCTCGGTCCGATGTCGCCAAAGCGGAGCCCTGTCGCCGCGCCTCCGTCCAGTGACCAAAACTCATAGTCGTCGGCGATCAGCGGGTGCATCCGGTAGACGGACACGAACTCTTCCGTCAAGGAGTACGGCGCGCGGTGATGGTTGGTCGGTGACCCGCGAATGCCGCTGAGGACGTCGCCGCGGCCGATGCGGCCGAGGCGCTCTCGCACCGATTTCCCGAGGAGGCCGTACCAGTTCACCTTCATGGCCCATTCGGTCGTCGGGTGCGCGATGACGGCGGGCGTCCATTCGACCGAGTGGATTTTCGCCATCACCGCCGCGTTGATCAGGCGCGCCTTGTCGTGGAGCTCGTCGTCCGTCCATTTCCGACGCTCACCGGCACGAAGCGCGTCACAGATCGCGTTGTGCTCCTGGATGAAAAGCGCGTGCAGGAGCGCCAAACCCACCCAGAAATTCCCGCGCGGGCCTTTGGGGTCGAGACGGGGGTCGAGATCGGACGGGTGCAGGCCGTCCTCATCGATCCTGAGCTTCCCCTCGCTGTGAGTTCGCGCGTCGTGATTGAAGCGTTCGTCACAGCCGTAGATCTGCGAACCGTCCCACCAGTGCGTGTCGTGCGTTGCGTAGACGGGAGGGCCGCGGTGATCCTCTGAGACTGGATCCGGCTTGGTGCGCGGGATCTCCATCGTCGCGTATGGCCACTCAGAGTCATCTTCGAGGTTGAGCGAAAAGCGGTGCTCCGCGTAGTTGTCTGGGTAGGTCTCGTGGCTGAGCCAGTCGTGCACCTCGAACTGGATCCAAGCGGCCGCGAGCAAGTTGAGCGACTCCGCCGGGACGAAGCGCTTGCGCGCGAGGAGCTCGCGGCTGATCACGCGTGGGCTCGGCCTCAGCAGCTCCGGCTGTGACTCTGGATAGACGCGATCGAGCGGGACATTCCGGCCGAAGCGCGTGTGGACGCTTCCCATCGCGGGACGGCCGCGATCGTTCCATCCGCCGTCGAACGTACGCACCTCCAAATCCGGCGGCCGTGGGGGTGCCGGCTTGATCAATCCGGTATCGGTCAGGTTCTGCTCGCGAAGCTGGTCGCGGAGCCCGATCAGCGTGAGGATCCCCAGAGGGCGCGGAAGCTTGTACCAGCCAATCCGCCGGTCGAGGAATGACGCGACGGGCGTGAGAACGCGCTCGAAGTTCATCGCTGACCCGCCTTCGATAAAAACGCTTCTGCAGACGAAGGTCAAGGTGGGAGACTGTCCTAGTGGAGCTCGCTCCCGGTATCGAGGCTGTCGGAGACGCGAGGTGGGGCTACGTCCGCGCGTTCCTCATCGACGACGGCAATGATCTGACGCTGGTCGACACGCTGGGCGAGCCGCACCCATTCATGATCCTCGCGGCGATTCGAAGGATGGGGCGCTCGATCGCCGACCTAAAGCGGATCTGTTTGACCCATGCACACTTTTCGCACCTCGGCGGCCTGGTCGCCCTGAAAGCGCTCAGCGGCGCCGAAATCTACGCACATCGATGGGAGGCAGACATCATCGCCGGACAGCGCGAGGCGCAGCGCGTCCCACTCCTGCCTCGCCGGCCGTTCCGGGTCTACTACCCGTTCCAGCTGGGCGCTTCAGTCGGCAAAGGTGCATCCGGCACCGGCGAAGGCCGCTTCGGCGGCTGCTGCGTCGACGGTCCTCTAGACGATGCGCAGGTGGTCGGTCCGCTCAAGGTCATCCACACGCCGGGCCACACGCCGGGTCATCTCGCCTTCTGGGTGGAATCCCAAGGCGTCCTGCTCGCGGGCGACGCGATCGTGACGTGGCCAAACGTGGCGGGCGGCTGGGGTTCGTTCACGCTCAACAAACAGAAGCAGCGCGAGTCACTGCAAAAACTGGCTGCGTACGCGCCTGAGAAGGTCGGCGTCGGCCACGGCGGCGCGATCGTGAACAAGACGGCGGAGGTTGTGAAGCGTCTCGCAGGCAAAGCGTAATCGCGCGCCACTCCTTCACGAGCGGCGACCGTCCCGAGATGTTGCGACCTCGCCGGCGGCAACCGGCGCCACCGCGCGGCTGAGCCGTCATTCGAGCGCTCGTAGGTCACACGTCGCTCGAGTCGCCTCAGTCGGGGGAACAATCGTGCGGCCCGTGAGCAGGGTTGATACGGCCCCCTGAGGGGGTCGCCGCATTGGGAACGTGGGAGACGAAAGCTCGTGTACGTGGCGAAGACGTCGGCACTCGCTTACGTATTGAGATTTTGCGGCTAACGTTCGTGCGCGTCGCTGACGCATAGCTTCAGAGCACCTACACTCGAGCCATGGCTCGTGAGTTGCGGAAGATGGTTACCGTCGTGTTCGTCGACGTGACGGACTCGACGCAGCTGACGAGCGGTTTCGATCCAGAGTGGCTCCGTCGGGTGCTGCTTCGGTATTTCGACACGGCCTCGGACGTCCTCCGGCGTCACGGCGGCACTGTCGAAAAATTCATCGGAGATGCTGTCATGGCGGTCTTTGGCGTGCCGGCGGTGCACGAAGATGACGCCCTTCGGGCTGTCCGTGCCGCGGCCGAGCTTCAGGCCGAGATCGAAAAACTCAACCGTGAGCTCGAGCAGGAACGGGGCGTGCGGCTTCAGATTCGCACTGGTGTGAACAGCGGCGAAGTTGTTGCAGCCACCACGACAGGCGAATATGGGCTGGTGACCGGCGATGCTGTGAACGTCGCCGCGCGGCTTCAGCAGGCCGCGGATCCTGGAGAGATCTTGATCGGTGACGCGACGAAGCGGCTTGCACGCGACGCCGTGGTTGTTGAAGAGGTGGAGCTCGCAGTGCGAGGCAAACGAGAGCCCATCGCCGCTTGGCGACTACTCGAGGTTGTCGAGGGAGCGCCCGCCTTCGCGCGCCGATTCGACGCACCGCTCGTCGATCGGTCGCGTGAGCTTGCTCAGCTCCGACTCGCGTTTGACCGGGTGGTCGAGGAGCGGACGAACTACTTGTTCACCATCCTTGGCACCGCGGGGATCGGTAAGTCAAGACTTGCGGCAGAGCTTGTAAAGACGCTCACCGGAGTCGCGACAATCGTCTCGGGACGGTGCCTTGCGTATGGGCAAGGCATCACCTACTGGCCGCTACGGGAGATCGTTCAAGATCTCACCCGAGACCGCCCGGAAGGCGGGATTGTCACGCTGCTCGAAGGTGAAGCGGACCGAGATGCGATCGTCGCGCGCGTCTCCGGCGCGATTGGCCGCTCCGACGTCGGTGGCACAGCTGAGGAGACCTTTTGGGCGGTGCGACGGTTGTTCGAGGCAGTCGCGCGCGAGCGTCCGTTGGTTGTCGTGTTCGAAGACATTCACTGGGCCGAGCCGACTCTCCTCGACCTCATCGATCACCTGGCGGAGTGGTCGCGTGACGCGCCGATCCTGCTTCTGTGTCTTGCGCGGCCTGAGCTGCTCGAGCACCGACCGAGTTGGGCAGGAGGCAAGCTCAATTCGGCATCTCTGATGCTCGATTCTCTGACAGACGATGAAGCCGACGCACTGATTGACAACCTCGTTGGAGACGACGTCCTGGTCGGGACGCGCGAGCTCACGGCCGACCTACGCAAACAGATCACCGAAAAGGGCGGTGGCAATCCGCTCTTCGTCGAACAGATGGTGGCGCTGCTCGCGCAGACATCCGACATTACCGGCGTCGAGGTACCGCCGACGATTCAGACGCTGCTTGCCGCACGCCTCGATGGGCTTAGCGATGGCGAACGGGCCGTGATCGAGCGCGCCGCCGTCGTCGGCACACGCTTCTGGCACGGTGCGGTCGTTGATCTTCTGCCAGCCGAGCTGCGCGAGGAGGTGCCAGAAGCTCTCCGAACGCTCGTGCGCAAAGAGCTGATTCGCGTCGATCCGACTGAGATCGCAGGGGAGCAGGGATATCGTTTCCGGCACATTCTCATCCGCGACGCCGCCTATACCGCGATCGCAAAGGGCGTCCGGGCCGACCTACACGAACAGTTTGCGAACTTCATTGAGACGACTGCACACGGTTGGCTCACCGAGGTAGAAGAGATCGTCGGCTACCACTTGGAGCAGGCGTATCAACATCGGACTCAGCTCGCTTCCCTCGATGATCACGCCGCAGATCTCGCCGCCCGTGCGGCACGTCACCTCGCTGCCGCAGGTGGCCGCGCGCTCGCGCGTGGCGACGTCTCCGCCGCCGCCAACCTGCTCAGCCGAACTGCTGCGTTACTCCCACCGAATTCAGCCGAACGGATACGGCTTCTGCCGGCGTTGGGCGCGGCACTCGTCGTTGCCGGAGAGCTCAGCCAAGCCGAGGCTGTCCTCAGCGAAGCAATGGCTGCCGGAGCCGCTACGGGTAACCGCCGCGTCGAGTTGCATGCACAGCTCGAGCACGCGTTCTTGCGCGCGCTAACGGACCCGGACGCGAGCGTTGACCAACTGCGGCGCGTTGCGGAGGACGCCCTTCCCAAGCTTGAAGCGATGGGCGACGACCTCGGTGTCGCCAAAGCGTGGCGTCGGCTTGCCGACGTGCACTGGATGACCAGCCGCTGGCGCGACCAGGAGCAAGCACTCGAACGCGCGTTAGTCCACGCGGAGCGAGCGGGGGACGCGCGCGAGACCGAGAGCATTCTTATGCGTCTCGCGATGGCGCTCTACTGGGGACCCACGCCAGCGCCGGAAGCAATCGAGCGTGCCGAGCGGGCGCTCGTGCGAGCCCACGGCAATCCTGCTGTCGAGTCGACATTTCTCGTCAGCCTCGCCGGGCTCAAGGCGATGAGCGACCGCTTCGAAGAAGCACGCGCGTTACTCGAGCGCGGCGAAACCATCGCCGAAGAACTCGGCTTCAAGCTCTGGTTTGCCGGCTTCTCGCTCGTGTCGGGCGATGTGGAATTACTTGCCGGTGACCCCGCAGCGGGTGAAACCCGCCTCCGCCGAGGCTACGACGTCCTGAAAAAAGTCGGCGAGCGAGGAGTGCTATCCGCCGTCGCGAGCCGACTCGCACGAACCGTCTATGCCCAAGGACGCTACGACGAGGCCGAACGCCTAGCGAAGGCGAGCGAGCAGCTCGGCGGCCGCGGCGACATCGCGGGTCGTATCGAGTCTCGTTCCATCCGCGCCAAAGTCCTTGCTCAGCGCGGCTGCTTTGACGAAGCGGAAGATCTCGCGCGCGAAGCGGTGGAACTGGCGAATCGAACCGACGACATCGGCAGTCAGGCGACCGCCACCCGCGACCTCGCGGAAGTACTCCAGCTTGCCGGCAAAACCGAAAACGTGAACTCGCTCGTGCAACATGCACGGGACCTGTTCAAGCAGAAAGGCAATATTGTTGCGGCACGAGCCTCCGATGAGTTTCTTACTCGTGTGAAGACAGAGGCAAGCCTGTGAGCGTAAGCGAACTCGTCCGGTAGACCCGTGGCCAAACCGTCCGGCGATGCACGCAAGCACGGTTGACTTCCGCTTTCAAGCTTTGACGTCATCCGAGACGCGAGGCCGTCTCGGCGAGCACGTCCGTTGCTCGTGCGCCGCTCAGTCGGCCAGGGGCGCCACCCCTCCGCATCCCGCCCGACGGGGATCGGTCCGAGCGCAAACCGCAAGAGTGATCGTGCTGAAGCTTTGCCCGCGCGGTGCCGCGAAAGTTAAGTAGAACGTAAGTAGAACGAACGACGCGACTTTGAAGTCGAAACTCAGCTGACGACGCGATTTCCAGCGATTTCTTCTATGGAGCTAGCCGGACTCGAACCGGCGACCTCCTGGGTGCGATCCAGGCGCAGGTGGGGACTCGGGGGAACTACAGGGGACGGTCGAGCCGTTTCCGACCCCGTGAGTCGGTCCGGATTCCCCCTCGCTCCCCTGCTCTACTCACCACAACTCACCACATCGGGCGGCCACTCTCTAGCGGCAGACGCCCTCACCAGCAGGCCATCACTTGGTCTCTGCGGTCAGTGGGCCGAGTGGCGGACCTGACAACCGCACCGCCCGCTAGTCGACCCGGTTCGATCTGTGCCCGAAGTGCGGTCAGGAGAATCCGGAGGGCTTTCGCTTCTGCGGAGCCTGCGGCGCGCGGGTCACTGAAGCAGCCGCGCCGTCCGAGGCGCGCAAGACGGTCACCGTCGTCTTCTGCGACGTCACGAGCTCGACGAGCTTGGGGGAGCGCCTCGATCCCGAATCGCTGCGGCGAGTGATGTCTCGCTACTTCGACGAGATGCGGGCCGTGCTGGAGCGGCACGAGGGCACAGTCGAGAAGTTCATCGGCGACGCCGTGATGGCCGTCTTCGGAATCCCACGGGTGCACGAGGACGACGCGCTTCGGGCAGTGCGCGCCGCGGTGGAGATGCGAGCGGCACTCACGGCACTGAACGACGAGTTGGAGCGCGAGCGCGGTGTGCGGCTCGCCGCTCGCATCGGCGTCAACACGGGTGAGGTCGTCGCCGGCGATCCTGCAGCCGGCCAGGCGCTCGTCACCGGCGATGCGGTCAACGTCGCCGCGCGGCTCGAGCAGGCCGCTCGGCCGGGCGAGATTCTCATTGGTGAGACGACCTTCCTGCTCGTCCGTGACGCGGTCGAAGCCGAGCCCGTCGAGCCGCTCGCTGCCAAGGGCAAGGAGGCGCTCGTTCCCGCACATCAACTGCACGCGGTCGCCGAAGGCGCGCCTGCGTTCAGCCGCCGCCTTGACGCGCCGATGGTCGGCCGCGATGCGGACCTCGCGCAGCTCCTACAGGCATTGGGCCGCGCCGAGCGCGAGCGCCGCTGCTACCTCTTCACCGTCCTCGGCCCCGCCGGGATTGGTAAGTCGCGGCTCGCCCACGAGCTTCGCGCGGCGGTCGACGACGACGCGACCGTGCTGATCGGTCGTTGTCTTCCCTACGGCGAAGGGATTACGTTCTGGCCGCTGGTCGAGATCCTCCAGCAGGTCCGGGGGACGCTCGCGGACGAGGGGCTCCTCGACGCCGCCGCTCCCGAGCAGATCTTCCGGGACGTTCGCAAGCTACTCGAGGGCCTGGCCCGGGAACGACCGCTCGTACTCATGTTGGAGGATATCCATTGGGCGGAGCCGACTTTCCTCGACTTAATCGAGCATTTGGCGAACTGGACGCGGGATGCGCCGCTGCTGCTCCTTTGCCTCGCCCGGCCCGAGCTGCTCGAGAAGCGGCCGGCGTGGGGAGGCGGGAAGGTCAATGCCACGACGATCCTGCTCGAGCCGCTCTCGCCTAGCGACTCGGAGGTGCTGATCGAGCATTTGCTGGGCGCCGCCGACCTGAGGACCAAGACGCGCGCCCAGATCGTCGAGGCGGCGGAGGGAAATCCGCTATTCGTGGAACAGATGCTGGCGATGATCGCCACCGACCGCCGGACGGACGGCCAGCTCTTGGTGCCACCGACTATCCAAGCCCTTCTGGCCGCACGGCTCGACAACCTGGGTGGCGAGGAGCGCAGCGTGATCGAGCGCGCCTCGATAGTCGGCAAAATCTTCGAGCTGAGTGACGTGCTCGCGCTCGCGCCCGAGGACACCGCGGCCGCCGCGAGCGTCATGGCGCTCGTCCATAAGGAGCTCATCCAGCCGGATCCCTCTGGCGAAGAGGCGTTCCGCTTCCGCCACATCCTCATCCGGGATGCCGCTTACCGCGGCATCGCGAAGGAACTGCGCGCGCAACTGCACGAGCGCTTTGCCGAGTGGCTCGAGCGGAGCCGCAGCGACGACCGCGTCGTATCGGAGGAGATCGCGGGCTATCACCTGGAGCAGGCCTTTCGCTATCGAAACGAACTCGGCCCGCTCGACGACCGCGCGCGCGCTCTTGGCAAGCGCGCTGCCGAGCTCCTCTCCGCTGCAGGGTCACGGGCGCTCGCGCGTGGGGATGACCCGGCCGCCGCGAATCTCCTCGGCCGCGCCTGTTCCCTTTTTCCTGCCGACGATGCCGGACGGCGAGCGTTGCTTCCCGACCTTGCGCACGCGCTTCGGTGGGCCGGCGAGTTCGCAAGGGCTGAGGCCGTCCTCAACGAAGCGATCGAAGCCGCTCGGACGGCCGGCGACCAGCGCGTCGAGCTCTACGCCTCCATCGGTCGCGCCAACCTACGCAGCGTCACCGATCCCGACTTCGCGATGGCCGAGCTGCTCGAGATGGCGGAGCGCGCGATACCGATCTTCGAGCGAGAAGGCGACGAGCTCGGTCTGACCAGGAGCTGGTCGCTCGTTCACTGGTTTCACTGGCATACGTCGCAACTCGAAGCGGCGGCAGAGGCGGCCGGGCGCGCGTTCGAGCATGCCCGTCGCGCAGGCGATCGTCGCGAGCAGGCGTTCATGCTCGGCAGGCTCGCTCTGACGGCGATGTTCGGTCCGAGGCCAGTTGAGGAGGTGGAGAGGCGCTGCGAGGAGGTTCTCGAGCGCGCTGAGGGCGCCGGCATGGTCGAGGCGGCCGTGCTGCGCTCACGCGCGGTCGTCACGGCAATGCGTGGCGGTTTCGACGAGGCTCGCTCGCTTGTGGCGCACAGCATTGCGTTACTCGAGGAGCTAGGGCAGCCGGTACAGGCGGCGGGGGCTTCGCTCCAGGCCGGAAAGATCGAATTCCTCGCAGACGATCCCGAGGCGGCCGAGCGCGTGTTCCGAGCCGCCTTTGGCACGCTCGAACAGATGGGAGAACGAGGGATCCTCTCGACCGTCGCCGCCGGCCTCGCCGAGGCGCTGTACCGCCAGGGCCGGGACGAGGAAGCTGAGCATTTCACACGAACCAGCGAGCACGCGGCGGCGCCCGACGACCTGTGGAGTGATCTCGGCCGAGAGGGCGCGTACTCTGCTGGCGGAGATAGCGACCTAGCCCGTCCTACTCCGGCTTCGGAGGAGATCGAAGCGGGCCTGAGATGGAGCTAGCCGGACTCGAACCGGCGACCTCCTGGGTGCGATCCGTGAGCGGATGGGGACTGTAGGGGACTCAGGGGACCGTTTGAGCTGTTTTCGCCTCATCGGGGAGCACAGCATTCCCCCTCGTTCCGCGGCTCTACTCACCACAACTCACCACTACCGATAGCGTGAGGTTCAACCGAGAGACCCCGTTGCAGTCTCTGCGAGGAAATATCCGGTCACGGATTTCGCGCTGCTTGCACCGCCGGGCTGCACTTCGCAGACTTCAGGTGTGACCTCGCCGGAAACTCGCTACGCCCGCAGCGGTGACGTCAGCATCGCCTACCAGGTCACTGGCGATGGCCCATTCGACCTCGTCTTCATCCCGCCGTTCTTCAGCCACGTCGAGCTCGTCTGGAAGACGTC
>WNGA01003869.1_pt1 | contig 25704 bp, 24 predicted proteins | sample 5400061 | NCBI WGS metagenome assembly WNGA01 (sample SAMN13153366, study PRJNA577476) | soil metagenome | isolation source: 100 cm soil or saprolite under grassland replicate 2 | place: USA:California | collected 2016-06-15 | reverse complement strand
TGAAGAGCCTTCAACCCAGCAACAGCAAACTTCCAACCGGCAAGTTGGACACTCCGTCGCCGATTTCGAGCCTCGACACTCTTCAGGAGAACAGTCGCAGTCAGCACAAATAATCCTCAAGAGATTTCCAACCAAACATACTGCGAAGTATCGTCATAGTTATTCTGACGTGTCGTATTAACTGGTTTCTTTGCAGAACAGGCCGGGTCTACAAGCCAAACTGATCGTCGTATCTTCCTATCTAGAATCCTGTTCTAACCGCGATCGCAGAAGTCACTCGTTCTCCAAGTGTGCCGTCTGGATTAAGGAAGCGATAGTGTTCTCCACAATCTACTATAGGTCTCCAGTGGACGTGAGCGACTTTGATCGGTCCCTTCTCCGTATCCATTGTCATGAAGAAGACTTCTCCCGGCTCGAAAATGTCCTTACCATCGTGCTTCTTGCGCTCTGGCTGGGGCACTAGGTGAGCCTTCTTGATCAACTGTAAGTGTTCTGTTCTCGTGGTCTCTTCCGCATGGAAGACCGTTTCGGCTATTTTCCAGGGCTTGAGGAGCTTTCCATTAGCTTTCGTTGTGATTTTCATTGCCCCTCTTCCACGCTAGACATGGGGCTACGGCGCTCTTAGCTGAATTGAAACTCTCAGACCATTACGCACGGACACGACTCTAGGGGTTTCCTGTCGAAAGAGAAGTAGCGACACGGCTGTTCTTTCTAGATGTCTCGCTCTGTACTCTTCCCAGTTGCTTGACTATTTCAGGCCGAGAGATAGGGATCAGGACTGGAGGGAAGCCTTGTTCGGTACGCGTGCGCTCCACTTCAGGATGGTGGAACGGTTGAGAGGTTCTCTTCCCTTCGGCGATCAGAAGATACACTACGCTGTGAGGATCATCGAAGAACGCCTCAAAGAGGCTTAGACCGGGATAGTCAAACGTTCTACTTATCGAACAATCGTTCTCTGGATAGAACAACCCACCTTCATAGATCCTAGGAAGATAAGCTTGCTATCGGGTCCTTTCGGTCGCTTAAATACCATAAGAAGAGCTACTTTCGCTCGGCCGGAGCCCTGTCACTTATCTAGATGAGAACCAGTAACTCTTAACTAATTCAGACCGGATACTTTCCATATGCAGGATAGCCCAAAATGCCACTGTCGAAAAACGAACGCAGAAAACTGATCTCTTCATTCAAAACCGCAGAGGACAATATGAGGTGGCTTGTCGAAAACTATGATCGGCTGAAGGAAAAGTACGGAGACTCTTGGGTTGCAGTTCGCGAAGGCAAGGTTGTTGCCCACGACAAGGAGTACGATCGCTTGCTCAACATTCTGAAAGACATGGGCGTAAACGACTTGCCGACCATCGCTGTCGATTTTATTAGCACGATCCCGCTTACATGGTTTCTCTTCGATACCGGCGCAACCTACACGCAGTTGAGCGAACGAGACTGGTCCACAAGATTTCACATCGACCCAAAGATTCTGGAAAAACGCGAGAACGAGCCAACGTTGACCGCAGGCGGGGAGATGCCGTCTTGGATACTTCCGAGGAGGACTAAACTGCTATTCCACTCGACATCGAGCGACATCCATGTTGAAGATCTCCCTAGCATCAGGGTGATAAATTATGAAGGATTTCCACCGGACGAGCGCAAGAAGCTTGAAGCAGTCCCCAGCATTCTGGGACGCGACATCATTCTCAAATTCAAGACAACTCTGACACATAAGAAGCTGGAAATGGAGAAGCAGAACTCTTAGCTTGGTGGTCTTGAACAATCGACTGGAACAGTTTTACTTAGTCTCCTCGCGGCTTTTCTGGTCGAAAGAAGCTGGTGATACCGGCACTTCTTTCCAGATATCCCGCTCTATTCTCTTCCCAGCTGCTTAACTATTTCCTGGTACAGTTCGTCTCTTCTCTTATCCGTGTAGCTACCGTAGCTCAGTTCTAGAATCCTGTATCCTCTTTTCCGCAATAACGTTCGTAGTTCTTCGTCCTTTATCCTCTGGATTGTCTTTAGGTGGACTGGGCCGTCGACGAATACGATCAATGGTCGCGGTTCCTGCGGGAAGTAGAAGTCAGCGGTGGTTACAGGTATCTCGACTTGAGTAAGATAGTTGACTCGGTCATCTTGTAGCTTGAGGGCTAGTTCATGCTCCATCCGTGAGGGGTTAGCGTGCAGGTGCTCGCGCCAGTCGCTCCGCTGACTCGACATCCGCAAAGTTGAGCTGCCTCGAGGCTATTGCTCGGACACGAGAGCGAAACTGCCGGTTACTGGGCTTGAGACAGGAGGGCTCGTTGGCTTCATGGTTCTATTTCGTCCCACAGCGCAAACCACCCCACAGGATCTACTTCACCTAGGAGTGTTGGACAAGAGTGATAAGGGATGCTGGCCGCGATGATCGCGAGCGCCTGAATCGACAATGGGCGGATGGAGCAGGTGTCCTTGTTGCAAGAAAGAGAAACCTGACGGAGGACCACGTAAAGGACCTTGGCAAGAAAATAATGGTTTGTCGCGATTGCCCATAACGTTGTCGAAGAATACTTCAAACTAATAGCAAAGCTCAGTTAGTCACTCATCAATTCAAGCTAAAACCCGTCGTATTTTGCGTCGAGAACCTGGCGCCCAGCGCTTTCTGCACGGCTCCGCGAATCTGGGAGGGATGCTTTTCAGCAGCTTGACTCTTCTTTTGTCTCTCCAAAAAGGGTAAATTGGATAAGTTCGCCTACCCCCGCTTGGCTGGGTCTGATGAAGGGAGCTGGTGTTGAGCCCCAAAGAAACACACTTTATTATGGGGATAATCTAGATATCCTCCGAAAAGAAATACGAAACCAGTCTATTGACCTAATTTATCTCGACCCGCCGTTCAACAGCAAAGCAGATTACAACATCCTGTTTCGCGAAGCAACTGGGGACGAATCAACAGCTCAGATTCAAGCTTTTTCGGATTTCTGGCATTGGGACAAGGCCGCGAGAGACGCTTACAATTATCTAACTAGCAATGACGTAGATGAGAAGATAGCGAATCTATCAACTTCGCTCTTCCAACTTCTTGGCAAGAACGACTTGACCGCTTACCTCTTCATCATGGCTGAACGCCTTGTTGAACTCCACCGGGTATTGAAGTCTAGCGGCTCACTTTATCTTCACTGTGATCCGACTGCGAGTCACTATCTGAAAATCCTGCTCGATTCTATTTTTGACCCAACGAATTTTAGGAACGAAGTAATCTGGCGTCGTACCGGAGCGCATGGTTCACGTAAGGGCTTCGGCCCAATCCATGACGTGCTCCTCTTTTACACAAAAACATCTAGCTATTTCTTCAAGACAGTTAAACGGCCTTACATGAAAGGTCATGTGCAGGGTCGCTACACGACAGACGCATCAGGTCGTCAGAAGTTCTCTACCGGGGGGAACATCCTCACAGGATCTGGAGCAACAGGCGGCCAATCGGGCATGGCTTGGCGTGGCTTCAACCCATCAGCCAAGAATCGACATTGGGCTATCCCGGGCTTTCTCACCAACCAAATGCCTCCAACCTTCAAAACGCTGGGTGTATTGGATAAACTGGAGTACCTCCACAACCAGGGACTGATTGAGATCAAAGAAGGCACAGAGTGGCCGACACCCGTTCGCTACTTGCAGGAGGAGGATGGTCGTCCCCTACAAGACGTTTGGGCCTACCAACCTTACACCGAGGGGACGGTCTTTGGAACCAAGGAAGGCATAGATCACGACGTCTCATGGCTTGGTCCTACGGACCCTGAGCGCTTGGGATATCAGACTCAGAAACCTGTTGGTCTGCTTGAAAGAATCATCCGAAGCTCATGCCCAGATGATGGAGTCGTGCTAGATCCATTTTGCGGGTGCGGGACTACGATCATCGCGGCCGAGAAATTGAGCCGACTATGGATTGGTATCGACATAACCTTCCTGGCAATCAACCTCGTCCGACAGCGCCTTGGTGACGCCTTTCCCAGTTGCGAATTCCAAGTTGTGGGCGAGCCGCGGGATCTAGGCGCTGCAAATGAACTAAGCAAGAACCGATATCAGTTCCAGTGCTGGGCCCTCACATTGATTGGTGCAAGACCAGTAGGTTCCACTTTAAAGGAGCCGGAAACGGTCAGGAAGGGCGCCGACGAGGGAGTCGATGGTTGGCTAAGATTCTCCGACGGTCCTGAGGGTCACATTGAGAGAGTTGCCGTTCAGGTGAAGAGCGGCCATGTCAGCGTCAAGGATATCAGAGAATTCCGAGATGTGGTAAGCAGGCAAAAAGCGGCTATTGGAATTTTCCTTACTCTGTCAGAGCCAACGTCGGAAATGGTGAAGGAGATGAATGCAACTGACCCCTACGTTTCTCCAAGGTACCACAAAGAGTATCCTAAACTTCAGATTCTGACCATTGAAGGATTGTTCAAGGGCAAGCGCCCGGAGATGCCGCCGGCCGTCAGCCCTTTCCAGGAAGCGCCAGTGATGCAGAAGTCAGATAACCTATCCCAATCTAGATTACTACCATATTGACTAATCCAGCATAACGTCTAGCTCATCACAAGCGGGGAGAATTTGCTGACTCCTGAAGACCTTGAGCAAACTCAAAGGGTCGAAGACTGAGCTGGACTCTAATGGGGGAACCCGCGCGAGGCATTTGTTAGGGGTTCTAAGCTGAGTGTATCCTTCGGTCCTGCAGTCAAGTAACAATAGAGTTCAGGACAGGATGTTGAAGCTTGAATCCGAAGGAACTTGCTCCGTGTGGGAGATCTGAGTTTCACACTCTGGATGTGGACTTAGGCATGCCTATGGTTGACAGAACTCCAACCGGTATTCCAGGCCTCGACGAGATTCTGACGGGCGGCTTTCCGCGCGGGCGAGTCATACTCCTGGTGGGCGGGCCTGGTACTGGTAAGACGATCCTGACTTCGCAGTTCTTGATGAACGGGATCAAGATGTACGGTGAGAATGGCGCGTTTGTCAGCTTGGATGAGACGAAAGCACACTTCTATCGTGAGATGAACCTGTTCGGCTGGAAGTTCGAGGATCTTGAGAAGGGGAAGAAGTTCGCTTTCATCAACGCGTCACCCTTGCGCCACATGCCTGGTGAGGTCAAGATCGGCAGGATCTCTATCGGTCGGAAAGATTTTTCGATTCTGAGTCTAATCGAAGGTATCAAGACTCACACGGAACTCATCAATGCAAAGAGGATTGTAGTCGATCCCGTTACCTCATTGATCTTCCAATATCCTGAGATGACAGAGCGAAGGACGGCTATTCTCGATCTCGTTGATGCACTTGTAAAGACCGGCGCGACCTGTCTAATGACGACAGAGCTGCGGGCTATGGGACCAACAGTGGAGCGGGCGGTGCAGCTTGAAGAGTACTTGGCACACGGGGTCATGATCCTGTCCAACGCGAAAGTGGGCAAGACCTACAACCGTGTCATGCAAGTGGAGAAGATGAGAGAGACCGCGATCGACATGCAACCACGTCCATACAAGATCTCGGCCAACGGAATCGAAGTTTTCCCGAAGGAAACAATATTCGTGGACTAGAAACTATTTCACGAAAAGGCCTTCAAAGGGGCGGTCTGAAAGTCCGGGGGCTTCAGGTCGCAATATTACTCCGATAATTGCCATATAAAACACTTAGGGGTATCTCTTGAAGTTGTCTGATCCCGTGGAGGTCTCAAACATGCTAGTTAGGAAAGTTGACTCAGACGTCGCCTAACAGTCTGATCAAATCGTTCTATCATTCTGTCACGTTGCTCTCGGCATATTGGCACGAACGCCTCGAACCCGAGCTCCTGATTTGACTTGAACAGTCCTTCTGACAGCAGTAGGTACTCCCATTTTGGGGGCTGTGGACTGTCGCTTGGAGGTAAAATACCCGAGGCGGTTTCGCACCAAGCACTTGCAGCTTTTGCCTTAAGCAGAACGGTCTTATTGTCGAGATCTTTGTCAGCTTTGGTCTCCACGAGGTATATTCTGCTGGGGGTTTTTATGACGAAATCTACTTCATAGTCGCGAAGGATGCCGTACTCATCTCTGTATGGAATCAGGAGGGCATGCCTTCTATCGAGCTTTGCGAAGGCTTGAACCTCAGCAGACTGCTCCAGCACCTCAGCCATGAAATCCCGCTCGAACCCTCCACCCTTTGAAGCGAAACTCTGACGAGGGTAGATGGTCTTCCATGTTTCAATGGACGTCTTTTCCCGAAGCAACAAACGTGATACGTCTGACAGCTTCCGCCAGGCGCCAGTTGGTTGGTAATGTAACTCTCCTAGTTCCAATAAGATGGCTTTACGCACTTCCTCCACAATGAAGTCGAAAACAACTGGATAATTTAGTACCTGACAGTTGCGGGATTCAGTGAAATCTACGGATTCCTCGAATAGCCGCTCAGAAACATATCCATCTATGAGTTCAGCGACCTCGGCAAGATGCCCTGAAAGGATCGGTGTCTTGCCTGCCTCAGCTACCGCGTGAGAGGCGCGTGACAGAAAGAACTCGTAACTGAAGACGTTAGTTTCAAATTTCCAAGTTTTGGTGCGTTTTCCGGTCGAGTAGTGCATCTCTTGTATGATCAGCTGTCCCAAGCTGTCCCGCAATTGTTGGAAGGACGTCAAGGTGGCGTAACGAGGAAGTTTGTCCCGATCAATTTTGTTTAGATCGGGAAAAGTTCCCTGCTCGAAGAATTGAACTGGCCATAATATGTCATAGTCTGCGACGCGCGAAGGAACTGCGTCCACCGGCATCAGGTCGCCCGTCGCCCTTACACTTGTAGTGTCTCCTGCTCCAATGAGATAGCCCTCCTTGCGGAGTTGCTGGTAGAAGCCGTCGAAACGTGGGTGCTCCACGATGAATAAGAAGTCAAAGGAACTTGTTGGAGGCCGGTTTCGACGAATATCTTCTATCGCTTCGACCTTTGCTTGCCATATGGCTTCGTTCTCCCTTTGGGGGAACATGAGACGCAGCCCTCGACCAACAATTTGCTCGAGCAATAGGTCTGATTCTGTGGCACGGAGAACGACTATGACGGCAATATTCTTCCGATCGAAGCCTTCGCGCAACATCAGAACGGAGACCACGACATTGAGTGGATCGTGGCTGTCATCGATAAGGTCAAGCCTTAGGCGGGCCTTCTCCAATTCTGTATCGCTCAGGTCTGTGTGAATTTGTAACACTTTGCTTCCGTCATAATGAGAATTACTTTCGTCTACAACGGTGCTGAATTGTTTCACGACAAGCCGTGCAACCTCTGTCTCCTCGCATAGGACCATCATCACCGGCTTCTTGCCAAGTCCTTGCTGCCGAAATTCTGTGGTGAGAGCTTCAAGTTTTTTCCGCCCAATTTCAAGGAGAATCAATTGACCCTGGGATAGTCCAGTGATTTCTCCGAAGCGTTTTCCAGACTCGGGTTTCTTACGACGCGCCCTAAAGTCTAGTGAATCGGTAGCCAGGGTCATCCTCTTCTCTAAGAAGAGTTGTTTGACAAGCATCTCGTGCATCGCTTGAATAAGGTCAAAATCATAGACAATATGAAGAAAGAACGTCTTCTTGCGCCCGCTACCAAAGAACGGAGTTGCTGAGAAATCGTACTGAACGAAGACCCCAGCGTCGCCCTTGTGGCGTTCGAGTACCCGGTTTCGGAGCAAACGAATGAATTTGCGCCACACCAACTCCTCTTCAATCTCGCCTTTGGTCACGTGGACATGGTGTGCCTCATCATTCATCAGGATGAGATCGGGGTACGTCGCCAGAAATTCCGCGAGAAACTCCCCGCGAGGTTGCTCTTCAATCTCAGCTCCCGTCAATCGTTCCCAGACAGACTCTGGGTCTTTCCGAAGCGTGAACTGCTGCCAGTTTGTGAGGAAGAGGAATGGTCCATCGGGCGGGGTGGTGTTCGGACGAACATCTCCAGATTCCAAGACTTGGAGCGCAAAATTAGATCGCCATCTCTCGGGAACGAATAGGGGGTTTCGCAAATCGGACGTTGCTGGGTCACGAACGTTTCTGCTCGGATCGCGACGGCCCTTCAATGCGTCCAAGAGTCTGTTCAACACCTCGTGTCCCGGGGCCACAACAAGAAACCGAGAGGTGTACCATTGCCTTGGGTCGCCTTTCGCGCCTCTTGGGATTTCGCTGTTCAGGCGATTAAAATAATTCCAGACAAGGAGCGCGAGAAGAACCCAGGTCTTGCCCGTTCCGGTCGCCATCTTGAGGCAGTATCTGGCAAAATCTGTCTCGCGAATCTCATTGAGAACCGCTAGGCTACTTGCTACCGAGTCAGGCGCAACCTGTCGATATAATTCCTCTAAGTTTCTGACACGAAGAACCTCATGGCAGTAAATGATCGTCTCGATTGCGCGTTGCTGGCATTCGTAGAATCGCTCGGGAGCGGATGCGTCCCTGGAAAACCAATAGTGCAATAGCTCATAAGTGGTCTTCGTGACCCCCGGCCATCCTTCGCTAGCCCATGCTTGGACCTGGCCACTTAGACGATCAGCTAGTAGAAGCTGAGAGTTCGCGAGATTCTGGGCTTCCGCAGCCAATCTGTCTAGCCCCGCAGGTCTACCGAAAGAGTCTTGCTAGCATCGTTCCCGAACACATCGACGACTCGAACGGCAACTTCCCGTCTCTCTCCAGTTTTTACATTCTGCGTGGTTGTTCGAGGCACGGGCGAGATTTTCTGACCATGTTGACGGATCGCCTGCCACCCTGACTTGAATGTCGACTTATCATAATTCCAGTCAACCGCCCAGTAATCCACAAGGGCAAGAGGCTCTTTCGCAACAATTTCATCCAATTCTTTTCGTTGGTCTTGATCCTCGATTGGATAGTCGAATACCACATACCGATCTATTCCTATTGTTATCTCCACCTCATCGCCATGAGCATCGATTTTTGGAGGTAGAAGTTTCAGAAATGGCTTATCATGAAATCTGATCTTACCCACAAGAGGATCGATGTCCTCGTCGGTTCTCAAACGTTTCAGATATTCATACACCTCTGGCGGGATGGTCTTCGGGACAACCTCAACCTTCCAGCGACGCTTGGAAGCCCGTTCACGTTTTTGAAGAATCTCATCGAAGTTGTACTCGTAATCCCATCCTAGCACAATAAGGCGGTCGTAACCACGTCCGTCCAGCTTCTCCGCCATTGCCTCCAGCTCTTCCACTTTCTTCGCTGAGACAGGGCGATCGGGATAGCTAACATAGACTAGCTCGTCGATGTCGTCTTCACGTTTCACTCCAAGGTCAGTGAGGTCCGCCCTTGGCATTGCGCCATAGAGCTTCAACACTATTGGCTGAATCTCATAGATCCTTGATCCGGATAGGTAGATCAGTTGTCGCTGGTAGTTGCCAAGATTCTCAACGAGGAATGGTTTCGAACCTTCATTTACCAGTCTACTACGGGTGACTTGAATTGCTACCTTCGAGAAGTCACATCCGATCCATTTTCTTTGGAGTTTCTCTGCCACAACCAAAGTAGTGCCCGAACCGCAGAAAAAATCAGCGATGAGGTCACCTTCGTTCGAAGCCGCCTCAAGAATTCGTTGCAATAACTTAGCGGGCTTTTGTGTCGGGAAACCAGTACGATCGCTCCCAGTTTTGTCCGGTAGGAGGTCCGACCAGATTGATTGGACCCGACGTCCTTTTTTTGTGTACTCGTCTTCGTACTCCTTCAGATATGGCCTTCCAGTCGACGAATATGCTATGCGCCCTTGTTTTTCTAGATCATCGATTCGCTCTTGGGCAAAACTCCAGTGCCGTCCTTTGGGCGGTTGAAGGCGTCGTCCCCTGAACAGTCGAGCAGGACCTGCACCGGGGGCTGTAAGAGGCCCCATGAAATAGCTTTTTCCGGTCTCCGCCTCTACGTTGACGAATCTAGTCCTAATATGTTCCTCCGTAAGCGGGACAGAAATCTGATTGAATGTTGTCTTGCCTTTACCGTAATACAGAATGTAATCGTGCACGATCCCAAAGCGCTCGGGATCATTGTGGGCTCCAGTCCGCTGCCAGATTATGTCGTTTCTGAAATTCTCTCTTCCAAATATTTCGTCCAGAACCACTTTGACATAATGGCCCACGTGCCAGTCTATATGAACGAATATCGAGCCTCCCTCGGATAGCAAGCGCTTCATCAAATGCAGTCTTGGGTAGAGCATGTCTAAGTAGGAGTCTATCCCGCCCTCCCAATAGTCCTTGTACGCGATTCGTTCAATTATCGAAGGTGACTTCGTCATGGTCTCACCACCGATCGTCACGTTCGAGTAGTAGTTTTCCCCGGTCCAAAATGGCGGGTCGATATAGATCAGGTTCACCTGCCCTTCATACCCGGACGCGAGCATCGCTTGCATTGTGAGGAGGTTGTCTCCCCAGATCAATCGGTTCATCCTAGATTTGTCGATTCCGTTCTTGGCAGCAATAGGAGCAAAGAGGCTGAGAGTCGCTTGGTCGCGAGCTGGGTTAGGAATGACCAATTCCGCCGTCTGGAACTCGATGTCTTTGGGATTTGGAGCTCGTCGTGGCTTGGTGTCCCATATCAATCTAGAGGAGTCTTTCTTGCGACTGGTTATTGGCTGAGTCGCCACTTCTTGTCCTCCCGCTCATAGCTTTCCCTCCAGCATAAAAGAGCGAGTTGGCGAATCTCTCGAAAGTAGCCTGGCAAGAACTATCATTTCGTAAAAATGTCTCTCCCAAACTCAAGGAAATGGAAGGCTCGTCCCGCTTCGGAACCAGTTCTGGAAATATTGGATTGGTATCGAGCCAGCCGCACGGCGAAAGTTGGGAGAAGCGTCTTAGCCCATGAATTATGACTCTCACCAGTGGCTATATCACAAAGTAGGATTTTCATAAGGTCCGAAGGAATTGTCCCAAAAGCTCCTTAAGTTCGACTTAAAATGTAAAAGTGATGACATTTCATCTTTCCACCCGAGTCGTCTGGCATGATCGTGGCTGGGATGGCTGCATATGTGACAGCCCCTCAAAGAATGTGTATTGCACTGGGCAGTTCTCGGTGGGAGCAGAATTTATTCGGGCAAACAAAGATGTAGCTTGGGAAGAGTCGAATCGGGGGAAACCCTGTCACGAGATCTGGGCTGACCAGAAGAGGATGCCTCCATGCACTTGGACCATTGGAGCATTCTCAGCAACTGAAACGCCTGTTCGTCACGTGCACCCTTTCATAGGTAACGCTCAGTCTAGAATCGAGGAATTCCCTGCTTACTCTGTTGGTACATGGTCCTACGACCAGATGTATAACAAGCATACGAGAAAACTTGAGGACTTCGAAGAACGTGAAGAAAACATCGAGTCTTTCTTTGAAAGTTTCGAGCCCGGCAGGTCTTTGGTCTTTCTTTACCTGAATTTTGATAACCCCCTGAACCCAGAGAACAAGAAGTATGTTCTCGTCGGCATTTCTCGCCTGATCAAGCTAGGACCATACCTGAAGTTCGATGGACTCAAGGAGTGGCAGGTCGAGAAATACGGTGATAGAATCTGGAGCCGACACGTCGTCCACGGATACCCGAGCCAAGGGGTAAGAATTCCCTACCAAGAATATTTGCGCCTTGGTAAGCCAATCGAGCCAATCCTAATCGAAGTCGAGGGCGAAATAGATAGACGGTTCAAGTATGTTGCTCGTCAACTAAGCGACGACGATGCATGCGAACTGATCGAGCGAATGATCAAGGCGATTCGCCAAGTTGACACTGACGGTTACGTCTCCGGTAAGTGGAAACACGATCTTGAATGGCTTGACAAAGTTCTTGGTGAGACCTGGAATAATCGTGGTCCTTACCCTGGACTCGGAAGCGTCCTAGGTGCCGTCGGAGTACGCAACGGAAACGCCATAGCGCGTCGCCTATCCAAAGAACAGCCCGGCGTCGACCTTAGACAATATGCGTTCGATTGTCTGGAGGGCCGAACGCCTGTTGATTGGTCTGCGCGAGCTCAACGATACTGGGGGCAGTACAAAGACACGGTGAAAGGTCGCCTCCTCCATCTCCTGGCGTGTTTTGACCTCTCCAAAGACCAAATCGAGAACATCATCTCTGAGAAGAGAGAGGATTTCGGAATACGCTCTGGACTTTCCGACATACTCGAAGACCCATACGTTCTGTGCGAAGAGTATCAGGGAGAAGACGAAGACGATGCGATCGGATTCTATCGAATCGACAATGGGATCTTTCCTGAGAAGATAGGACAGCCCGCTGTGGAAATGGATCTAGACGACCCCAGAAGAATTAGGGCCCTCATGATCGAACGAATGCGAATGGAAGAGAAAACCGGGAATTGCTTTCTTGATCTGCCTGAAGTAATTGAACACGTTGAAAACAAACGATTGGGATGGCGAAGTTGTCGTACGAGCGAAGAACGCATTAGAGCAGATCAAGAATTCTATGAGAAACCTCACAAGCTGGCCCTGAAAACTCCTGCAGAACACACCTTCGTCTATCTCCAAGACGTGATTAGTGACGAGGAACTTGTCAAGAACCGAATAGAAACACTTCTCAAAAAGGAGTATGAGGCAAGCGGTGAGGACTGGAAAATTCACCTAGCTCTTCCACATCCAAACATCCCAGAGGACATTTACCAGCGCGTATTGAGCGATCAATCTGATGCCGTCGAGAGATCTTACACCCAGAGGCTGTCAGTCATCACCGGTGCTGCTGGAACAGGAAAGACTACTGTCATTAAGGCGCTAATCCGGGGTATAAAGGAGCAGAAGCCTGGGGCAACATTTCTCCTTCTGACACCGACGGGTAAGGCTCGCGAGCGACTCCATCAAGCCACTGAGATGCCCGCAAAAACCATCCACCGCGCGCTTATGGAGAACAAATGGCTATCCTCTGGTACGTACAGGCTCGTAGAAGGCACAAGGATCCAAGTGCGAAACCTCATCGTCGACGAGGCTTCTATGGTGGACCTGCGACTTTTTGCTCACTTGTTTCGTGCAATTGACTGGAATCATGTTGAGCGATTGGTTCTAGTCGGAGATCCCAATCAGCTCCCTCCAATCGGCCTCGGACGTCCTTTCTTTGATATTGTTTCGTTTCTGGTTAGTTCCGAACACAAACCCTGCGTTAGCTCCCTTGTGGTCAATTGCAGGCAAATGGTCGAACAAAGCACAGTGCTAAAGCTGGCCAACCTGTACACAGATAACCCCGCGGAAGACTTCGAAGAACTGCTAAACAAGATCGAAAAGGGCACACATTTCAAAGACCTCGACGTCGTGTATTGGAAGGATGAACGGGACCTTCAGTCGAAGCTTCAGGCTCAACTTGAGCAAATCATCCAGGATGAAGGGATCAAGACATCGGACAAGATGTCTGGACTTAGCCAGCTGCTTGATGTTCGTATGGGGCGAGACTCTTCACCGAAATCCGATAGGTATGGGGTGGAATATTTTCAGATGCTCTCACCCTATCGTGGAGAGTACTACGGCACAGGAGCGATCAACTTTTGGATGCAACAAGAGTATAGGGGAAAGATGCTGGCATCCATCGGTTCACTCGAAGGCCTTACTGCTGGTGATAAGATAATCCAGGTCGTAAATACGGTCGCCAGGCAAAAGGGGACGGAACACGAGCTGTTTAACGGGCAACTAGGATATGTCAAGTTTGTAAAGAAAGAAAGACCAAGGTCGTCGCTGATAATCTTTGAAGAAAACGAGCGGGATCAAGAGGTCTGGTTTCAAAGCGGGGTTATCGAACGGAATGTAGAGCTTGGCTACTGCATCTCAGTGCATAAAGCTCAAGGAAGTGAGTTCGACGTTGTGTTTCTAGTACTTCCACAAGAAAAACTCGGTCTGCTCTCCCGGGAACTTCTCTACACTGGTTTGACACGATCGAAACGGCGCCTAATTCTGTTTCTCCAGGGAAGCATAGCCCCCTTACTTCATGGTATGAGCCTCGCAAATTCAGCAATACTTCTTCGCAATACCTCTCTCTTCAAGCTCCGCTTCACATCGGAAAAATACCGCGCCAACGATCTGATTCATAGGACAGATCGCGCTGACAAGGCTGAATATGTGCGAAGTAAATCCGAGGTCATAGTCGCAAACGAGCTTCTTAGACACAGGGTCTCATATGAGTATGAGGACAAGCTGTACTCGGTAGATGGAAGCGAATGGAAACTGCCGGATTTCACAATTCAGTATGAAGGTGATACTTGGTATTGGGAACATCTCGGGCGTTTGAGGGATCCGGAATATCTGGAACAATGGGAAAGAAAGAAGAAGTGGTATGAGAAAAACGGGTACTTCGAAAAACTGATCGTGTCCGACGAGCTTTCGGGCTTCGATTCTACAAAGATTGTGAAACTGATCAAAACGAAGTTTGGAATCGGCTCATAGCCGGAGGCCTATAGCCTGCCTATAAGGCATTTTGATGAAGTGTTCCTAGTCCAGAAGAAGCTCTTAGGCGCCTGGCTCTTGACAGTGAGGCTAATTACGACTTTAGGGTCTGGATTAGATTGTGTAATCAATGATTAAGACGGGTTTACGCGTTCTACTGTTGTATTCCTCTTCAGAGCCAAACTTTCAGCTCGTAGTGGAGCAAACAAATAGGAAGGCCGCGGAAAACAACCGGACGTTTGAACTCTATGATACAAGAGGATTAACACCCTTTGATGAGGAACGGTTTCTGACCGACATTCGGAACATTCGACCTCAGGTTCGAGGGCAGGTGAAAAGTGGAGGAGGGAGTACCCTTCCTATTTCCAACAAAGTTAGACTCAACCTCTCGATACCCATACTCATCTTCTACGAGGGTGCCAAACCATTGGATGTATACCCCAAAGCCCTCAAGGGCATCAGGTACGATCTCGCTTCCGCCTTCAAGAACCCTGGAGCCACAGAAGCTTTGAGTGTGGAAGACTGCATCACAACAATCCTCTCATCTAGGCCCCAACTCCTAGACTCCAAGCTTGAGTTAGTGGATACTGAACTTGGAACAGGGTCCGGAGTGGCTGACTTACTGTTCAAAGATTCCAACGGACGCTACATGCTGGTGGAGGTGAAGGGAACTGCTGATCAGGAGACTGTGGGGCAGGTTCTCAAGCAATCTAGCGGGATGAAGAGCAAACTAGGCCTCTCCCAAATTAGGAACGTAATAGTCGCCCTAGGGACCTCCGGCAACGTCCTTGACGCCTGCAAGGCCGCTGGCGTAGAGCTCTACACGGTAGAAGCTAGGAGACACGTCTAGTATTAGGCTTAGAACCTGTACCAAGTTTCTGGAAGGATTCGCAGTTGTTGTTTCTCGATTCGACTTCTAGATCGGTAAGTGAACCATTTGGTCCAAATATGCGATGAGTGCAGTCTGTTTCGATCTTGCAAATCTGTCCCGTAACGCAACATTTAGTGTAGCACGATCCGCTCTCCGTATTTCCTGCATTTCAAGTCCGCTTTTGTAAGCGATGAAATGTTGCTTTCGAAAGACATTGAAATCTTCCTTTGGCCCGACGACCCCTCTCTCCTTGCACGCATGACAATGACACGGGAGCCGATATCCCACGGGTTCGGTAAGCTCTTGGAGGCGTTCGTAGGTGTAGTCAACAAGGTCGTTCGGATGCGCGTACTTCCCTACCGGAGATGAGTCCGGCGGATTCCGAGGATTGAGGTACACGTACGGCTTTCTAGCAATTGGTGATGTTATCGCGGAGACTCCATGACAGTACGTAACGTATCCGAACTCTCGAACGTTGAAGAGATGAATCGGGATGTGGGCACCCTCGTAATCCAGAGAGCGACGCAATTCCGCGACAAACTGCAACAGCGTCTCAACTCTGGCGGTCTCCCGTTCGTCTAGGTTCAGCACTTTGACTCCTACATGGTCGGGCTGGGATTCTATTATGGAGTCGATGAGTCTTTGGGAAATATCTCTCGATTCAAGGATGTGAGCATTGATGGTAATCATGGACATAAAGTCCAAGTCGCTCGCGACCCTTGAGAAAACGGACCTGAAGAGAGCTCGCGAATGACGCACCATCTGTTCATGTTTCTGAATCTGCTTTAGCGCCAAAGGCTTTGCCGTAATCGGCACCGATGGGGCAATCAGAATGTCAGATCCAGAATCTATCAAGTACTTGATGATGTCATAAGCGAGGGATTCCATGTGTGGATAGACTTCTTCCACATATCGAGACGATTTGGAGCGGCGTTCGCTCTGATCCGACCGAATTATTCTATCTACAGAGTCGCGAAGGTTGCTTCTCTCCCCAGCAGCCTTTGCGTCACCGAGCTTCCCAGAAGACAGCCTGAGTTCGAGTAGATCCCGTTTGTCGGTATCGAGTCCTACAAACAAGAGGTGCAGCTCGGGGTCTACTATGCGCACCTTGTCTTGGAAGTAGGCGGGATCCGGAGAAAGGGTCTGCGGATATAGGCTCTCTCTAACGCGAGGCCAATCCTTCATCGAACTAACGATTCCCGCGAGTTCAGAGGTAGCCTCTGGCGGATAGCTCAGAATAGTCTCTCGAAGAATTCTTCCCTCATGATGATATGGTTGGAGGAAGAATGCTGGAATAGTAAGGGTTTTTCCACATTTCAAAGCAACGTTGCGTTTTATCATTTCATCGTCTCCATTGCGTTAGATGCATCTCGGAGGAACCTAACGAAGTCTTTGAAGACGCTTCTAGGGACGAGAATACCCCCTCCGGTGGTTTCCGCGTAGGGGTCTTTCTTGTGTTCTTGGATGAATACGAACTCGCCCAGCCGATTCTTCAAGAGGCTGGCTCGTAGTTCCTTGTCGGTGAGTGGGAAGCTTCGCTCAAATGAAGGGTGCATCAGTCGGGTATTGGGCAGGTAGAGCACGGAGTTTCCGATGGCACGAACGTAGACTTCGTTAGTATATTTCAGAATCGACAAATATTTTGCAATCGTCTGCTTCTCAAAGGGTAGTCTCTGAGAAAGATCCTGAAGAGTAACCCCATCCTCGTTCCTGAGTATTGTCTCTCGGACCACGTGCTTGATGTACTGCTCCCTCAATCTGGTGGGGAGCTTGAGCAATTGATCCTTTGTCAGTTTCTCCGGGACTTGCAAATCCAATCTTCTCGACATTTGGGTTACCACCCTTCGAATATATTTAAGCGTTTACAAGCGTTCGGTTATAACCAACAGCAGAGGGCGAAACTGTTTCCACCTTTTACACGTCGGATACTTCGACTCCTCCGAGTCAACTTGAGTGGGCATGTGTTATGTAGACCGGTCGCTCAATAAACGATTTCTGGACAAATTTGCATCATGAAGACGTAGCCAGTTTCGGTCGTGCAGGTTCGGGTGTCCAAAATGCTAATGTCCCAGGTCGCGATTTGGTGTTCTAGCGAGCATTTTTGGCTGAACAGCTCGAGGCCCAGAAGCCTTTCTTGACCTGACTGTTGCTTCTTTTGAGCCGTTGACTCCTGGTGGTGGGGAGTGTTGTTGAGAAGAAGTAGAAGCTTGCCAACGCCATCAGGGAACCAATATCATAGTCCGGTTTTCTAGGCATGAGAGATCAAGGCCTTCCTCCTTACGCCCGTAACCCGCAGTCCAAGAATGAGAGTAAGCCCGGACGCTAGAAGAGATATCAGACCTGGCGCATAACTTGGGAAATACCACTGTACCCCATTCCCAACCAAGAAAACGGATGACACTACTGATGGAAGCGAGCCGACAATGATGAGGATACCGAGCACCCTCGTGCGCCATCTACCAGCGTAAAGCAAGGCACCTGATACCATCACCCCGACGGGACCGCCGAGGAAGATGGCTGCGTCGAGAATCAGAAACGGCTGTGATTGAAGAGATCCAACAACTGAAAAGAATCCTATCGTGCTCAACGCTTCCGCAGCGATAATCAAGCGTGGAACGACCACTCCATTCACTGGGTTCCGGCCCGACACCACCCTTGTTGTCGCGAAGAAGCCCCAGACCCCGCCAGCCAGGCCAATAGCAAGCGGTACTGATTCCGCGGCAAACAGGACCCAGCTTGAGTCCGGAGTTGGCCCACAGCAAGGCGAGGAAAGCTGGTGGAACTGGCCTGGCACAAGGCCATACAGCGGCAACCCGTACAAAACCGCGAGGATCCCCCCCAAAACCAACGCATGCGCGCGATCCAAGAGGAACCATAGCGACATAGCGAAAAAGCCGACAACGATGATTACTATGAAGGGAATGACAAAGATGACGGTAAGGGGACTACCAGCGCCGTATGCAGAGGCATCCATGAGAGCCTGGATCGATAAGAGATAGTTCACAAGATAGACAATTGGAGAAATGGTTCCAACTAAGCCGAGGACCCCTGGCAAGAATACTTCGCGGCCCAAGAACAATCGGTGTTACCTGCTTAGCCCGACAATAGCTGGTGGCGGCTCTTAAGAGAAGCCTCGAAAATACCAGCAGAACATGCCCAACAGAGAGAGGCGGAGAACATGGTCCGTTGAAGCCTCTGTAATGTCCCTCCTGGCCCCTATACACCCATGTCAACCCCGTCCGACATGATCGAGTGGCGAGGGAAACCGTCACCAAAGAAACCCCGAGGAGGAAGTAATGCTCTAAGCCCAGTGCGTCTTATTATGAGATGCGAGAGAGAGCGTGCTTCCATCACAGGGTGCTTCTGAGGGTCCAGACGATAAGAAGATTCTAGAATATGCTGTCGAGCTATTTCGGCAGCTCGGAATAACCAAGCCGGAGCCAGACACAGTGGTCTGGGACGACGGTATGGACCCTGATCTAGTGGTTGTCCGGTATGGTGAGATTAGGCTGCCCCGGAGCATGATGGGCCGGTTGACACCCGAAGACTGGAGGCCTCTTCTTGCGCCCGCGATAATCTACAACTATCTCTTGCTACGCAACGAGTTTCGCGATTCCGAACTGAGACTACTCCTGCCACTAGGTCTCGCCAGCATCCCCGTCGCCCTTGGCTTACTCTCGATAATACATCTCGCCAAAGGAGCCTATTTGACCGATCTTTTAGTCACACTAAATGTTCTCCTGATTGTCTACTTTTCATCTGTGATTCTTCTTTACGTCAAGAGACGCTGGAGAAGTCTCCCTTACACCGCCGACCGGCGCGCCGCGGACATTATCGGAAAAGATGTGCTTCTAGCAGCTCTCGCGAAGTATGGAGAGACAATCACAGCCACAGGATATCCGCTGAAACGTCTGCACCTAGGGCCCACCGTTAACCAGAGAATTGAGTACCTTCGGAAGGACGGTCAGGATCAGTAAGTCCGGCTTCGTAGGTCGCTTGTTCACCAGATTCTCTTGACACCGCGGAGCTCGTCGAAGACTCTGTCCGTGGATACTACTGTTCCGTCGAGGGCTTTGGCCTCTGCAGCTACCCCTGCGTCGAAATAGTCTATCCTCTGCGTCCCTTCGATATCGATGGCCAAGTAGAGAGTTGTGGGTGAAAGTGCTCTCACCTTTGAGGTAGACGCTGGAAAGTCTCGGGCCAACAGTGCATGTCTCAACATTCTATCTTTGAGAGAGAAACCTCGGCTCTTCATGACGATGTCAAACTCAAACAACGCGAAACCGGCAATGTAGTAGCTTGGCTCCGTGAGCCGGGCAAGGTACTCCGAGGATTTCTTGTGGTACGGATCCTTAGGGTTCGCTGCCCCGAATAGAACAACGGTGTCCAGAACTGGCAAGAGGGCTAGTTCTTCTTGAAGAGGTACTTTGAGGCTTCGTGTGATTGCTCTCTATACTTGAAGCCTGAGAGGGATGTCTTGAATTTTCGGCCCTTGAGAGAAGCTATGAGGACTCCCTCGGAGTAGGGGATAGCTAGGACCTCATCTCCCGGTTCGACCTTCAAGAGTTCCCGAACCTCCCTGTCGAGAAGAACCCGGTAGCGATCATCCACTTTGAGAACAGCCAAGACTCGTTTCCCACATAAACCAAGTTCTTCCCACAGTTAAAGATTTCTTCCCCCAGCTTCTCTAGCGTGCCGCCCACCTGAGATTGTTCAAGTCAAGCCTAAGACTCGGCAGCAGGAGGAGCATGATCCCGTTGAAGTCCCTGCATTGCTCTCCTGGCCCCTATACCACCCATGTCAACCCGTCAGACATGATAGAATTGCGAGGACAATCATCAAGGAATGAGTTGCGACGTCGGAAAAAGTGAAGCCACGGCGGCCGGTTAGCTCCTGTATGAGGGATAACCGTGTTCCTCGCTTCATCTTGACGGTCGGTTTTTATGCCAATTCCGTAACGGTTTGATATGCTGAAGGTCGATAGGATGCCTCGGAACGCATCGAAGAGATCATTCTCCAAATCTCCAGCTCGGACCCTTCGGGCTATGAGTGGGGAAGACAAAGTTAACCTCGCCATTGACATGAGCTCCACGGTGATTGCTCTCACCCTCGAATCCATCCGAGACAGGCACCCAGCCATATCCGAGGCAAAACTGCTGAACCTTGCCCGAAAGCGGTTCCAGTCGGGACGTAGGGTTCGCTGAAGACCCTGAGCTTTACCCAGTTCTCAAAGTCGATAGTCTCTCTCCTCAACAAAACTGGCTACGACTATGCTATCACTGGTGCGATGGCGGCCAGCTACTACGGAGTCCCACGAACGACCGCTGACGTGGACTTCATAGTCCAAGTCTCAATCGATGAGCTCGACAAGTTCCTCGACAAACTCGCCCTCGGTGGACTTCTGGTAAACAAGAAGAGGGTCAAGACCCAGATTGCCAGCGGCTACAATATTGTAAGCCTCGAGCATACACGCTTTCCTTACCAAGTCGACTTGATCATACAGACAGAAGGGAGACTGGAGAGACGTCGAGGCTCGGCGCTTGGATTGAGGTCTTACTACCAGCCACCCGAACAGCTCATCCTATCAAAACTCCGAATGATCAAAGCAACACGCCCCCTCACGCGAAGCTTCAAGGATCGAGAAGACGTCAGACAAATACTCGCAAACACCCGGGTCAACAAACGAAAGATCCTCAGGCAGGCCCAACAACAAAGCACGATCGAAATCGCCAAAGAAGTCTTGAGCAAGACCGGCAAGCTCAGCGACGTCGCAGGAACGAATACCCTCTCCAAGGAAGAATGGGAGAGAGCCCAGACGATCATACGGAAATCTAAGGCAAGAACACGCGGAAAGTTGCGGAAGATGCTCTCCTAAGACTTCCACACTATCTTTCCGAACGATTCAGAGTTATTATCGAAGAACACTACGAGCCCAAAATGCTCCGGACGCTTAGGGAGTATTACGCGAAAATACACGCATAGTCATTCCGGGATGCTGTATCCTTCAATCGAAGCTGTCTTTTTTCATTCGAACGAAGGGCTTCAACTCCGGCAGGCTACCTCGCGTTGGCCGAATCGGGGCTATGCGAATTATGCCATCTTTCTCCGTCACGTCAACGATTTGTCCGGGTTTGATATTCATCAGGGTCCTCAATTCTCTTGGTATGGTTATCCGACCCCTCGAGGACAGAGTTACCCTCGCCAGGGTCTTGGAGAGATACCGCGAAGCCTCATGTTCTTCCTCATTATACCCGAATCCGGGTAGGGAGGTCTTGAATCTCCGGTCCTCTCCCTTATCATCCTCGCTGAAGGGCTTGACCCGTTCCCTGTCACCTCGGAAGGCTTGTGTAAGAATTTCTTGCCGATTGTTCTTGATGGGATACTTCCTCGTTCTAACTGTCTTCATCAACAACCAGCCCGCGTAACCATAACCAGCAATGATACAGTGGTCTCTCTTTTAAGAAAAGTCCCGAGAACCTGAAACACCTTGGTTCGCTACGGACCAGCCATAACATGTCTGTTAGGCGCAGTTAAGCAAAGACTATTGGTCGAAGGCAAGGCATGCCCTCGTCGAAGGAAGGAAGCTCTGTGAAGACGCTCATAGTAGTGGGGATCTAGTTTAGTCTCCATATGGCCCAGCCCTTGTAGTTGTAGATGGGTTGGCGGGCAGTGAAGGTCTCGACAAGCCGGAATACCTCCGCAAACCTCTTGGCACGACCCCTTGTCCATAGCATTCGAACCTTCACGACTCCGGGCGACCGCAACCTGAACTCGACCAGCCCTGGCGAGAGACCGTTCGGCTGTCTAACCTCTACTTCCCAGACATCGCTTCTTCTTGCCTCAAGGTCCTTCTTCTCCTCCAGCTCATCAATCGAGTAGTCCTTTCCCCGTAGGACCCTCTCCATAGCTGGAAGTACGAGGGTCGAGTTGATGGCGGCCCAAACAACCTCAACAATTACAGGAACGAATAGTACCACTCCGAATTGTCCACCAAGCCCTAGAAACAGGAGCAGAAGCCCCCAGAAAGATCCCAGCATTATCATCGGAGCGTGTATGATACTTGTGAGCAAGTACCAACGGCTTGCTTTTACCCCGACTATCCTATCGTTTATGATGAAGAGGCCGTAGCCGAGACGAATCTTGCCCTTCTGGAGATAGATGCTGTTGATCTTCTCCACTCGTTCCAGCGACGAAAGAGGCGACGGTCGTTCCAATGGCCAAAGGTCCCTGTCGAACGATGCAAATCGGCCCTATTAGCATATTGAAAATCCCAGCTTGAGGCAATCTACGACATGTTGGCTTTCGTTTTCGAACACGCACCTGCACCCACATACGCTTCCCATTCTCTCACGTGGTCCTCCAGATTACCTCAGCAACCGGTTTCGATCCCGTCGACAAGTATTTCCAAAACACTAATTTCCTAGTTCGCGATCTGGCGTTCCCAGTGATCATGTTTGACTCAACAGCTTGAGGCACAAGAGGTCCTCCTCGACCTAACCATCGCCCCGTTCGAGCCGCTAACCCCAGGCAACGGGCAAAATACCGGCGAGAAGAAAGAGAAGCTTGCCAACGCCATCAAGGAACGAATCCCTCAAGAGAATCTTGAGAGGCTCAAACGCCAACTGGCCGGGCGGCTCGTCGGAGTAACAGTCGTCTTTCTTCTCTGGAAAGGATCACCCACCGTAACAAACACTCGCCCAATCAAGGATCTGGACAATCTGCTGAAGATAGTGTTCGACGTTCTCCGAAACCACCCGCAGGGCCTGGGAATAATCGAGGAGGACAGCTACATCGGCGAAGTATACGCCACCAAACAGTTGGTCAGTAAAGAAGAAGACGAAGGATACAGGATAATAATCGAAGAACACCGCGACCCAGAGATGCTAAGCACTCTCAGACAATACTACTCGAAAACACCCGCCTAGCCAAACGGCGCGAGCAAAACCCACAACTCACGTTACTAATCCGGAACCTTAGAGGAGGAGGGTCTCAGTCTCCTTCAACTTCCCTTTTGTCGGGTCAACCATTAGCCCAAGAGCCTCGAGAGTTATCACTCCGATCAGGATCTTGTCCAAAGTTCCACTGATCAGGAGCGGTGTCACAGTGTTCTTCCCGTCCACCTCGATAGAGGCGAAAGACTGGTCAAGAAGCTGACTGCGATTCGCGGTCTCAACTCGCCTCTTCCCGAGGCTCCTCAATCCGCCATTACTCACACACCGATCGGTATCGCAGTAGGTTGGGATACTCCCTAATCATCATTTGGTCCCGACGGGAGAAAGCGTAGCTGGTCGATAGTTCTAACTATTCCCTGTTCCCCTCACGAGCCAAATGATTCCCACTCCGGCTGCGAAACTGGCCAGCGACTCTATCACCAGCCCGTCCAGCCCGGCTTATCGTCCCTTAGACATTGACACTCTCTATTACACGCGTTCCATGTTCACTCTTCGCTGGTCCATTGACGGGGAGCACCTCTATTTCGAGACAAACATCACCGGCCGGTACAATATCTGGCGCGTCCCCAGCCAAGGCGGCTGGCCTGTCCAGCTAACAGTAAGCGACGAGAGAAACGATCTCGCGGATCCCTCACCTGACGGCCATCATATCCTCTACTCGCAAGACTCTCAAGGCGACGAGAAACCCAACCTCTACCTCCTCGATCTAACAGAGTACACAACCAAGAACATCACGCGAACCCAGAAGATCGGTCATAGAGACATGAAATGGAGTCCCGATGGCAAATCTCTATTCTACGCAGCCGAGCGAGACATACCTGGAACCTACCCGATCTTCAACCACGACCTCGCAACCGGGACAGTCAAGAAGATCATCAGCAGCGATACCGGCGACTGCGAAGCCCTCGAACCCAGCCCTGACGGGAAAAAGCTCGCCTTCTCTCGGACAAGAAACTACCAGTATACTGGGGTCAGCGTCCATGATTTGGAGACGGGACGGGAGACAGTTCTCGCCCCAATAGACGATCGTTCAACCAGCATTCTCGGCGGCTGGACACGCGACAACAAACGAGTCTACGTCACCAGCAACAACAACGAGAAAGGAATGGACGCTGTCGCCTTACTCGATCATAAAGAAAACAGCGAATTCCAGTGGCTCACCCTCCAGGACTGGGACAGTTCACTCGTAGATGTCAGCCCGACGGAAGACAAGTATGCTTACGTCGTCAATCAAGCAGGCAACCTCCATCTCTACATCCGCGATCTGAAAGGGGATCAGGAAGAGATACCGCCCGGCCACGGTGTCATCCGTGCCGCTCGCTTCTCCCCAGACGGCAAGCAGCTCGCGATAATACACGCCTCAGGAGACAGCCCCCACGACATCTGGGTCTACGATCTCAAAGCCCGCACCCTCAAACAGATCACCTACTCGCTTGTTGGTGGATTAAACCAGGACAACTTCATCCAACCACATCTGATCGTCTACCCTGCTCAAGATCAAACGCCTATCTCCAGCTTCCTCTACGTCCCCGCCAACATCAAACCCGACCGGTCCCACCCTGCCATCGTCTATCCGCACGGCGGACCCCAATGGCAACACTTCAACAGCTGGTACCCCAACATCCAATACCTCACAAGCCATGGTTACGTAGTCATCGCGCCGAACTACCGTGGATCGACAGGGTTCGGACGCGAATACATGGAATCCCTCCGCAAAGACGCGGGCAGAGGCGATCTCAACGACCTTGTCGCAGCGGTCGACCATCTCAAGACCACCGGTTACGTGGACCCGAAAAAGATCGCGATAATGGGCGGATCATGGGGAGGATACCTCACACTAATGGCGTTGACCAAGACACCAGAGATATGGGCAGCAGGCGTCGGCATCGTCCCACTCGCCAACTGGTTCACAGCCCACGAGAACGAGGATCCTGTGCTGCAGAAGAACGATGAGTGGTTGATGGGCAATCCAATTACCGATCGCGAGCTCTGGCGTGACCGCTCGCCAATATTCTTTGCAGACCAGATCCGCGCACCCCTCCTTCTACTCGCAGGACAACACGACATCCGATGCCCCGTCGAAGAAACACAACAGATGGCCGAAGCAGCAAGGAAAAACGGAGTAGCAGTCGAGGTCAAAGTCTACGAAAACGAAGGCCACGGGTTCGTACGTCGAGAGAATGAGATAGATTCGATTAAGAGAGCAGCCAAATTCCTAGACCAGCACGTAGGACAACCGAGACCCGCCTGATAGGGCCAGCTCGAATAGGGTTTTACCCGAAACCGAACGGTGTGGATAACCATAATTCTAAAGTCACGATGATGGCGCCGAACCCGACCAGGCCATAGCTCAACTGATCTTTTCTTATGATACGCGATCCGAGGACCCCGGCTACTGCGAGCATTAGGCCGAACCAGGCGACGAGGTGGATCAAGAATCCAACAAGCGTTGTTGCAGCGCCAAGCCAGCGGGGAATGTATCTAACAGTTACATCGTAGACTTCGAGTACTATCGCGCCGATTATCACGCCGATAA
>WNGA01002955.1_pt1 | contig 25711 bp, 26 predicted proteins | sample 5400061 | NCBI WGS metagenome assembly WNGA01 (sample SAMN13153366, study PRJNA577476) | soil metagenome | isolation source: 100 cm soil or saprolite under grassland replicate 2 | place: USA:California | collected 2016-06-15 | reverse complement strand
CGTGGGACGCGCTCTGCTACGACCGCAGTAGTTACGCGCGAGTGGCAGTCCATGCGCCGCATGGCAGACGGTCGCGATCGGCCATGCCGCCCTTCGGGACCAAGGGGTCGCAGGTTCAAATCCTGTCTCCCCGACTCAGCAACCGCCCGTCATCGCCAGGATTTCGCGGTGACGGGCGTTGTGTTTCCGGGCTCCGTGGTGCGTTACGTGGTGCGCTTCGCGGGCGCGCGAAACGGTCGCGGTTGTCGGGGCCCGGATGGTGCGCTGCGCCCCACCGGCGCACCAAAATCCGTGACGCCAGGTGCGGATGGTGCGGACAGTGCGGCGTCGGGCGGCGCGCCGGAGATGCTCGGACGACGACAGCGATCGCGGCGACCGGGGTTCCCGCGCAAGTCGAGGGGGACATATGGACGTGCCGAACACGAACGCTGCCCGGCTTCGCACCTCCCTCGAGCGCATCGTCGAGGTGACGTCGGAGTGCTCGACGGCGTCGGCGACGCGGCGTGCTGCTGGTCGGCTGCGGCGGCCTCGTCGCGGACGCGATCGCCACGCTCTCCCTCCGGAAGGTAAGCGACGCCGTCGGCGGCGACGTCACGGTCCCGACGGACTTCACGACGGCGCCGGACGAGGGCGGGACGTTCCGCTGGGACCCGGTCGAGGGCCAGTACGTGCTGAACGTCCAGATGAGGCCCCTGTCCGTCGGCACCTGGGAGCTCATCGTCGCGCTCGACGACGGGACCGCCTGGTCCACGTACCTCGGGCTGAAGTAGCGGCGCCGCGCGGCGCAAGCCGGCGCCCCCGGCCCGCGCTGCGCTCCCTGCGCGTCACAGCCCCGCGGCGCGCATCAGCCGCAGTGCGGAGAGCTATGCGGCGAGCCGCTCGTTCACGGCCACCAACTCGGCGGTGGTGAGGGCGGCGTTGGCATCGGTGGCCTCGAGCGACGTGGCCTGCCCGCCCGGAAGGCGACCTCGACGAGCCGCTGGCTCTCCCGGGCGAGGGAGAGCTGGCGCTCCGTCCGACGAGGGTATCGCACGAACCACTCGCGCGCGACGCGCGTCACCTCCTCGAGCGCACCGGGATCCTGGAAGAGGTGCGTCGCGCCGGCCACGATATCGATGCGCGCTTCGTGCACCTGAGGCGGGCGTAGGCGCGCACGTTCGCGGCGACCGGAAGCCCGAGAGTCCGGCGGCTTGCGATGTCCTGCCCCGAGTGGGCGACTCCAACAGTCCCTCCTGCCGGGCTTGTCGCACGCGCTGACCGTTCGTACCAAGGCGCATCGACCGAGCGAGCGCGTGCTCCACTGCGCTCGTGTCGATCGCGAGGGGACTGCGACTGCACCACGGCGAGCACAGGTGACGCACGGAAGTCGCCTGTGTCGAACGCATCGACGACGCAGGGAGGAACCCATGAAGACCCGTTCCAGTGGCAACGCGGCGAGACGTGCTCTCATCCCCTTGGCGATCCTCGCCATGGCCCTCGGGGGTGTCGCGCGCGCGAGCGTGTGCCCGACCTCGAACGTCATCCAGGATCCGCCCGAGTTCCAGTGGACCGCGCAGAGCGGCTACTACACGGGAACCCTGGAGATCGGCGCCGCGACCGTGAGCTTCGGCACCGCGACGCTCACCACCCGCGCGTACCGCCAGGCCGGCGGGACCTACGGCATCCCCGGTCCGACCATCAAGATGATCCCGGGGAACACGTACGTGATGACGCTCAAGAACCTCCTTCCCTACGCGACGCCCAGCGCCACCGAGAACGACTTCAAGGATCCCAACATCACGAACCTCCACACGCACGGCCTGCACGTCTCTCCCACGTCCCCGTCGGACGACGTCATGCGCCTCGTCAACGGCGGCTACTGCGGCGACTACGTGTACAAGGTCCCGGCCGACCACATGGGCGGCACGCTCTGGTACCACCCGCACCACCACGGCTCGACCTTCCTCCAGGTCTCGGGCGGCGCCTGGGGGCTCCTCGTGGTCGACGACTCCAAGGACGGCATCCCCGCCGGCGTGGCGGCGATGGCCGAGCGGCAGCTCGTCGTCGGCTTCCTGGACTCCAAGGTCGCCGGCACCGGCGGTGACACCCTGATCTCCGGCACCCTCTCGCCGACCTGGACCGTGAACGGGAAGGTCACCGGCAACGTGTGCACGCCGGTGAACGAGTGGCAGCACTGGCGCGTGCTCCTCGCGAACGCCGACGCCATGCCGAGGACGCTGGCGGTGGGGGCGGGCTGCGAGGTCGCCCTGCTGGCGCGCGACGGCGTCTGGAGGACCGTGGCCCCGAAGGCGCTCCCGACGGGCTCGATCGAGCTGACCGGCGCCTCCCGCGCCGATCTCGCGGTGCGGTGCACGGTCGACTCGGAGATCACCGTCAACGGGACGGTCGTGGCGAAGGTGTACGCGGACCCGAGCCTGTCCTCGAACCTGACCGCGGGGCCCTACTCCGACGGCGCCACCGGGACCACCTGGTCCGCATGGCGGCCCACGTACCTGCGGGATCTCCGGAGCGTGACGTCGGTCGAGCAGCGCTCCGTGAGCATGGGCGCGCGGACCATCAACGGCAGCAAGTTCGACATGAACACGCCCACGTTCACGATCCCGACCGGCAGCGTGCAGGACTGGACGATCAAGGCCGGGGCCCACCCCTTCCACCTGCACGTCTACCACTTTCAGATGAACGGGGCGTGCGGCGCGTTCGAGGACGGCGAGTACTACGACACGCTCGGCGGCGGGCCCTGCCCGGCGCGGTTCGACCTGAACCCCACGACCTCGAGCGTGTACGACGGCACGACCATCATGCACTGCCACATCCTGGAGCACGAGGACCAGGGCGCCATGGGCTGGGCCGACGTCCAGGGCGGGATGGCGCCCCCGACGTTCCCCGCCGCGGGGTTCCAGGAGCTCTACCAGTGCGGCACCGTCCCGCCTCCGACGAGCTGCTCCACGTACGTCGACCGGACCTCGTGCAACGCCGACGCGGCCTGCACCTGGAACGGCAAGAGCAAGACCTGCGTGAACCGCTGAAGCGGGCATGACCCGCGCCGCCGCGTGGAGTGCCCGGTGGCCGGGCAGTCCGCGGGCGCTGACGACGCGAGCGCCGGCCTGCCGCCGGGCGGCTTCGAGCTGAAGCGGCGCCTCGACGCGGCGGACGGCGTGCTCATCGCGGCGCCGGAGTACAACTACTCCGTCGCCAGGCCGCTCGAGAACGCGATCGACTGGGTCTCGCGGGCGCGGCCGATGCTGTGACGGGGAGAGCATCTACCTCATGTCCGCGTCGCCGTCGTCGATGGGCGGCATCCGCGGGCTGTGGCAGATGCGCACAGGGCCGGCGGCGTCGTGAAGATTCCGCGTGCTGCCGGAAGGGCGCACGCTCGAGCTCGACGTCGCGCTTGAGCGACGAGCAGGACGCGATCGTCGCGTTCATGCTGACGCTCACCAACGGGTTGTGGCTCGCCAAAATCGCGTTCCACCCAGAACTGTTGACGTTTTCGGTCGAGGCCGGCAGCCTCGCGGGCCTCCATGATTCGACTCCTCTGGGCGATCATCGTCGCACTCTCCTCGGGGTTCCGGTCGCGGCGGGGCCTCATGCTCGAGAACCTCGCCCTCCGGCAGCAACTCTCCACCGTGCTGCAGAAGCGCCGGCCGCGGATTGGGCTGGTGGACCGGGCGTTCTGGGTCGTGCTGCGGCGCGTGTGGGGGCGATGGTCCGATGCGGTCGCGATCGTGAGGCCTGAGACGGTGATCGGGTGGCACCGTGCGGGCTTCTCGCTGTACTGGAGGTGGCTCTCGAAGCGGGGAAGGTCGCCCGGCCGGGCAGCGGTTGGTCGGGAGGTCCGGGATCTTGTCCGGAGGATGGCGCGCGAGAACGGGTGGGGCGCTCCGCGGATCCACGGAGAGTTGCTGAAGCTGGGGTTCAGGGTCTCCGAGCGCACCGTCTCGCGCTACATGCGACGGCTCCGCGTTCACCTGAACGAGGGCAGAGCTGGCTCACGTTCCTCCGGAACCACCGGGAGGTGATCGTGGCCATGGACTTCTTCACGGTGCCGACCTTCCGCGTCCTGTACGTCTGGTTCGCGATCAGGCATTCCCGGCGCGAGATCGTGCACTGTAGCGTCACGGAGAGTCCCACGTCGCCATGGGTGGTGCAACAGCTGCGGGAGGTGTTCCCGTTCGATGATGCTGGCGGCCGCTCGAGATACCTGGTGCTCGACCGGGACACGATCTTCTCCGCAGCGGTAGTCACCGCGATCGCGTCGATGGGGCTCGAGCCTACGCGGACAAGCTACCAGAGCCCGTGGCAGAACGGAGTGGCCGAGCGATTCGTGGGGACGGTTCGCCGCGACCTTCTCGACCACGTCATTGTTCTCGATGGCGGGCATCTTCGGCGGCTGCTCAGCGAGTACCTGGCGTACTATCACGGGGATCGGACGCATCTCGGGGTCGAGAAGGACGCGCCGGTCGCTCGTCCCGTGGAACTCCGCCCTTCAGGTATCGCCAGCGTGTACGCGTGGCGCGGCGATCGCGACCAGGCGTTCGAGTGGCTGGAAAGATCTTACACGGAGCGCAACGCGAGGCTCCGGTTCATCAAGTACGATCCGCTTCTGAGGAGGCTCCGCGACGATCCCCGGTACACGTCGCTCCTCAGGAAGATGAACTTGCCCGTGGAGCAGGTGGGATGGCCTCCGAGCTCGAGGTGAGAGAATCGCTCGCGAGGGGAGACCTGGACGCGGCGGCGGTCGCGGCGCTGGAGCTATGGGGAAACCCCGTGCTCCGGTATCTGGGGTCCCTGCTCCGCGACGAGGAGACCGCCCGCGAGGTGTTCTCGCAGTTCGCCGAGGACCTCTGGCGCGGGTTGCCCGAGTTCCGGGGCGAGTGCTCGCTCAGGGCCTGGTGCTATCGCCTCGCGTGGCACGCCGCTGCGCGCCACTTGCGAGATCCGTGGCGACGGCGGGGACAGCCGCTCACTTCGGGCAAGATCTCAGCGCTCGTCCAATCGATCAGCACGTCCGGCCGCGCGCCGGGAAGCCGGCGCTCTCTCCTCGCCGAGCTGCGCGAGCGGCTGACGCCCGAGGAAAAGACGCTGCTCGCGTTGCGCGTCGACAGGGAGCTCGAGTGGGCGGAAGTGGCCCACGTCCTGTCCGCCGGCGGCGAGCAGGCCTCCCCGGACGCGCTCCGCAAGCGATACGAGCGGCTGCGGCAGAAGCTGGCGCAGATGGCGCGGGACGCAGGCCTGCTCGACGAGCTCTAACCCTCGCCCCTCTCATCCCAGTTGGGGAGCGAACCGCCTCCCGCGTCCGGTACCGCGACGCTCACGTCTCTCCTGACGCGACCGAGACGGCGGCCGCAGACGGTCGCCGCGATGCTCGGCCGTACGGAGGCGATCATGGCCGTCACGATGACGCGCGGCGCGATGTCGTTGTTGTGTGCCGCCTCCCTGGTGCCTGTGGCGTTGGCCGGGTGCCAAGGAACGAATCCCGAGGAAGAGATCAGGGCGCTCGGGACGAACCCGCTCGGGATCAAGGAGGAACGCATCAACAAGGAAACGGTGTGCTTCGTCACGCGCATGCTGAACGACACCGTCGACATTCAGGTGACGGGGGACCTGTTCCACCTGGACGCCTTCGACGCATCTACGCGCGTCATCCTCCTCATGTCGGGCTCCACGGGCCGGCGCGCGGTGTGGGACCCCGGGGGATTCCTGGGCCTCGCGCGTCGGCTCGCGCGCGCGGGCTACGTCGTCGTCACGTTCGACAAGCCGGGTACGGGTGAGAGCCCGTATCCGGGGACCGGCTTCGGCTTCAAGGTGACCGAGTCCGACAACGTGTGGATGGACCATCAGATCGTCGAGGAGATCCAGTTTGGCAAGTATGTCATCAGCGACTCGACGTGCCCCAACGGCGCGCCGGCGCCGTTCCCCTCGCCGAACGTGATCGTGACGGCGCACTCGGTGTCCGCGGCGGAGGCGATCGAGATGGCGGCGCTCTACCCGGACGACAACGTCGGGGGCCTCGTCCTCTTGGGGGCGCAGAGCGCCGGCGTCGCCGCCCCGAACAAGTTCTTGGTCGACTTCGCGAACGCGCAGCCGGGCGTCGAGTTCCCGTACCTGTTCCCGGACCGGTCGTACTGCATGTCGGCATTCATCTACGCGCCTGGCATCGACGCCGGTCAGGCGGCGAGAATCTGCGATGAGCCGACGGCACCGCGTGGCGTCCTGCTGACCGCGGGCGCGCTCCGCATGCGCAACGCGAAGACGAACATCGCGACGGTCGAGAACGTGAACCGCATTCCGGTCCTCAAGGTGTGGGGCGACGAGGACCCGCTGATCCCGCCCCCCTACTGGACGCCTCCGCCCGGCTACACCGCGCCGGCGCAGGTAGACCTCGGCGCCGCGGACGATGCGCTCTGGGAGAGCATGTGCATCCGCGCGCCGGGCGAGGCTCCTTGCGACGTGACGACGTACCACCAGCCCGACGCGTCGCACGCCTCGATGGTCCACTACTCCGTCGCCGAGATGGCGGACGTGGAACTCAACTGGCTCGCGGCGCGCGGCCTCACGGCGCACGACGACGGCAACAGCGTTCCCTGAGGACAGGATCGCGGTCCAGGGAATCGCGGATCCGACCCTGTACCTGCCGAGAAGTCCATCCGGCAGAGACGCCTTGAGGCGCAGCGTGTTCAGCGGGTACGGTCGGAGGCGTGTGGACTCTCCTCTGGACCGTCTTCGGGACGATGAGATCGCTGTTCCGGACGCGGCGCGAGCTCGCGCTCGAGAATCTGGCGCTGCGTCAGCAGGTCGCGGTGCTGATCCGGACCCGCTGTGGCCGGCGCCTACGCCTCGGGGCGTGGGACCGAGCCTTCTGGACGATTCTCTCGCAAGGGTGGGCGGGCTGGAGGGAGGCCCTCGCCATCGTAGAGCCCGCGACCGTGATCCGTTGGCATCGGGAAGGATTCAGGCGGTTCTGGAAGCGGAGAAGCCGGCCCAGGCATCTGGGGCGCCCCGGGCTCGACCGCGAGGTCGTGAGACTGATCCGGAGGATGGCGCAGGCGAACGTGACCTGGGGCGCTCCCCGCATCGGCAACGAGCTTGCGAAGCTCGGGATCGAGGTGGCCGTCTCCACGGTCGCGAAGTACATGCCGCGGCGTCGCAAGCCGCCCTCGCAAACCTGGCGAGCGTTCCTCGAGAACCACCTGAAGGACTGACACGCTTCGACTCCGCGTGGGGGGGCGAGCGGGAGGCTGTTTACAGGATGCGCATTATCGGTCGCGGCATCTGCGTTTCGGGGCCCCTCCGACCGTCCGGCGCCGGTTGCGGATTCGAAAGGCCGAGCACGGGGGAGGGGCCCTCCCGTCCCAGCCCCCGGGGCGAAACCGACCGCAGTCTCGGCAACGCCGCGATCAGATCCGCTCGGAGAGCGCGCGGTAGAGGTCCTGGTAGCTCCTCGCGCTGCGCTCCCAGCTGAAGTCCTGGGCCATGCCGCGCAGGACGAGGCCGCGCCACGCGCGCCGATCGCGGTACGTGTCGAGGGCGCGCCGCGCGGAGAGGAGCAGCGCGGCCGGGGTGTACTCGCGGAACTTGAACCCGGTCCCGCGGTTCCAGCCGTCGTAGTCCTCGACGGTGTCGTCGAGGCCGCCCACGCCCCGCACGATGGGGACGGTGCCGTAGCGGAGGCTGTACATCTGGTTCAGCCCGCACGGCTCGAAGCGGCTCGGCATGAGGAACGCGTCCGCGCCCGCCTCCATCCGGTGGGCGAGCGGCTCGTCGAAGCCGATGTGTGCCCCCATCCGGTCGGCACGATCGCGGGCGGCGCGGGCGAACGCCTCCTCGTAGCCGCGGCTGCCGCTCCCGAGGAGCGCGAGCTGCACGTCGCGCGCGAGCAGGTCGGGGAGCGCGTGGACGACGAGGTCGAAGCCCTTCTGATCGGCGAGGCGCGACACCATCGCGACGAGCGGGACGTCCGCGCGCACCGGCAGCCCGAGCTCGGCCTGCAGCGCCGCCTTGCAGCGTGCCTTGCCCGCGAGCGCGCGCGCCGTGTAGTGCGCGGGCAGGTGCGGGTCCGCGGCCGGGTCCCACTCCGCCGTGTCGATGCCGTTGAGGATGCCGTGCAGCTCGGCGCGGCGCTGACGCAGCAGCGGGTCGAGCCCGGCGCCCCCCTGGGGCGTCAGGATCTCGCGCGCGTAGGTCGGCGAGACGGTCGTGAGGGCGTCCGCGAAGGTGAGCGCCGCCTTCATGAAGCTCAGCTGATCGTGGAACTCCATCGCCTCGTGACGGAACACGTCCCAGGGGAGCCCGAGGTGGGGGACGACCTCCTTCGGGAACACCCCCTGGAAGGCGAGGTTGTGGATCGTGAACACGGTACGGGTGCCGGCGAGGGCGGGGTCCTCGGCGTGCTCGTGCCGCAAGAGGAACGGCACGAGGCCGGCTTGCCAGTCGTTCGCGTGCACGATGCGCGGCCGCAGCCGCAGGGCGGCCGGGAGCGCGAGCGCGGCGCGCGCGAAGAAGGTGAAGCGCTCGGCGTTGTCGCCGTAGTCGTGCCCGCCCTCGCCGTAGAGCCCCTGCCGCGATCCGAAGAGGCGCTCGTTCTCCACGAAGTAGAGGGTGGGCGCGCCCTTCTTCACCCACACCGCCGTCGCCTCGCCGCGCACCCGCAGCGCGGCGTCCTTGCGGACGAGGCCGGCCGTTTGGACCGAGCCGTAGCGCGGCGTGACCACCGCGACGGCGTGTCCGCGCGCGGCGAGCGCGCGCGGGAGCGCGGCCGCGACGTCGCCGAGCCCGCCCGTCTTCGACCACGGCGCGACCTCGGAGGCGATGAAGAGGAGCTCCATGCGTTCTCGCGCGCAGCCGGACCACAGGGACGTTCGCGCCCCGCGCGGCCCCGACGTCAGCCGGCGACCTTGCGCAGGAACTCGGCCGCTTCCTCGGGGGGCACCGGGTTGATGTGAAAGCCGGAGCCCCACTCGAACCCGGCCACCTGGGATAGCGCCGGCATGATCTCGACGTGCCAGTGGTAGCTCGGGGAGGACGCGTCGCGAAGCGGGTTCGAGTGGACGATGAAGTTGTAGGCGGGGTCCCCGAGCGCCGCGGCGAGCCGGCGGAGCACGGTCCCGAGCGCCTGCGCGCACAGCCCGAGCCGCTCCTTCGGCTCCGCCTCGAAGTTCGACTCGTGTCGCTTCGGCACGATCCAGGTCTCGAACGGGCTCCGCGGCGCGTACGGCGCGAACACGACGAACTCCTCGTTCTCGTGGACGAGGCGCGAGCGGTCGCGGCGCTCCTGCCCGACCACGTCGCAGAAGATGCAGCGCTCCTTCAGCTCGAAGTGGCGCCTCGCGCCCTCGATCTCCTCGATCACCTGCCGCGGCACCACGGGGAGCGCGATGAGCTGCGAGTGGGAGTGGTCGAGCGAGGCGCCGGCGAGATGCCCATGGTTCTTGAAGAGCAGGATGTAGCGGAACCGCAGGTCGTTGCGGAGATCGAACATCCGCGCCTTGAACGCGAAGAGCACCTCGGTGAGCTCGGCGTCCGAGAGGTCCTTCATCGCCCTACCGTGATCGGGGATCTCGATGATCACCTCGTGGGCGCCGATGCCGTTCATCCGGTCGTAGATCCCCTCCGCCTGCCGGTCGAGATCGCCCTCGATCTTGAGGGCGGGGAACCGGTTCGGGACGGCGCGGATCTTCCAGCCGGGCGAGTTCGGGGGCGAGGACGACGGTCGGCCGAACACGTAGACCTCGTGCGGCGTCTTGTCCTCGTTCCCCGCGCAGAACGGGCAGAGCGTCGGCTGCGGCGGCGGCGGGCGCACCCCGAGATCGGAGGGGCGGCGCGCCCGCTCGGTCGCGATGATGACCCAGCGGCCGACGATCGGGTCCCTACGCAGCTCCGGCATCCACCAGCTCCTTGCGCGACGTCCCGGCGGGACGAAGGGCCGCGCCGAGGATCGCGCCCACCAGCATGAGCACGGCCCCGACGAGATACGGGAATCCCATCGAGACGTTCTTGAACGTCCACGTCCCCGACACCGGGCCGACGACGCGACCGACGGCCGCCGCCGACTCGCCGATGCCGAGCGTTCCGCCCTGGTCGTCGGCCCGGGCGAAGCGCGACAGGAGCGACGCGAGCGAGGGCTGGGAGAGGCCGCTGCCGATCGCGAGCGGAGCGGTGGCGACGACGAGCCCGGCGGTGGTCGCCGCGAACGGCAGCACGGCGAGCGCGAGCGCCTGCAGCACGAGGCCGGCGACGAGGAGCTTCTTCTCCCCGTAGCTGCGCGTGAGCCGGCCGATGAGCCCGCCCTGCACGATGACGATGAGGACCCCGATGTACGCGAAGAGGTAGTCGGCGTGCTCGAGATCGAGCCCGTAGCGCTTCGTGACGAGGAGCGCATACGTCGCCTCCATCGCCGCGAAGGCGAGGATCGTCAGACCGAAGATCCAGATGAGCCTGCGGATCCCGGGGCGCCGCATCTCCGCGAAGAAGTGGACGAACCTCACCCGCCGTGCCTCCTCGCGCACCGACCGCGCCTCGGGCTCGGGCAGCACGAAGTACGCCGCGATGCCGTTTACCGCAGCGAGGGCCGCCGCGACGTACGCCGGCAGCGAGAGCGAGTGCTGCGAGAGGAAGCCGCCGATCGCCGGCCCGAGCACGAAGCCGAGGCCGAACGCCGCGCCGATGATCCCCATCCCCTTCGCGCGCCCCTCGGGTGGCGTGACGTCCGCCACGAACGCGCGGGCGATGGCGATGTTCGCGGTGGCGGCCCCGGCGAACAACCGCGAGACGAGGAGGATGGCGAACGTCGAGGCCGCCCCGTACATCGCGAACGCCAGCGCCGTCATCGCGATCGAGACGAGCAGCACGGGACGCCTTCCGATCCGATCCGAGAGGCGCCCCCAGATCGGCGCGAACACGAACTGCATGAGCGAGTAGCCCGCCGAGAGCAGCCCGACCCACGCCTCGGATGCCCCGAGGCGCGCCGCGTAGAGCGGCATCACCGGGATGACCATCCCGAATCCGAGCAGGTCGATGAAGACGATGACGAAGAGGATCGCGAGCGCGGATCGGTTGTTCACGGCCCCGCGAGGATAACCCGCCGCGCCCCCTCGCGCAGGGCGTTTGTGGACGGTCCGGGGACGCGCTCACCACGCGACGCGGTTACGCCCCGCCTCCTTCGCCGCGTAGAGCCGGGCGTCGGCGCGCGCGACCAGCGCCTCGGGCGCCTCCCCCGGCGAGAGGGCCGCGCAGCCGAGCGATGCGGTCACCGCGAGCGCGGTTCCGCCCGCCTCGACCGGATCCGCGGCGAGGATCGCGCGGATCCGCTCCGCCGCCTCCGCGGCGCGGGCGAGGTCCGCCCCGGGCAGGAGGATCGCGAACTCCTCGCCCCCGACGCGCGCGAGGAGATCCCCCGCGCGGACGGCGCCCGCCGCGCGGGCGGCGACCGCCCGCAGCACCGCGTCGCCCGCGGCGTGGCCGTGGCAGTCGTTCACCGCCTTGAACCGGTCGACGTCGAGCATCACCACCGCGAGCGAAGCGCCGGCGCGCGACGCGCGGGCCGCCTCGCGGGCGAGATCCTCGTCGAACGCGCGGCGGTTCGGGAGGCCGGTGAGCGGATCGCGGCGCGAGGCGAGGGCGAGATCCGCGAGCTGCCTCCCCTCGGGATCGCCGGCGGCGACGTAGCGCGCCACGAACCCGCCCACCCGGACCCGGTCGCCCGCCCGCAGCCGGTGCACCCGCACCGCGCCGCCGTTCACCCATGTGCCGTTCGTCGAGTCGAGGTCGACGAGGAGGTGCCCCTCGGGATCGGCGCTGATCCGGGCGTGGCGGCGGGACACGTCGTCCGCGAAGAGCCGCACCGCGCAGCCAGGGTCGCGCCCGAGCACGACGTCGTCGGCGAGAGGCACGCGCAGCCCGAGCACCTGCTCGCCCTCGACGAACACGAGACAGGCCTCGCCGCCCCTCGACGCCTCGCCGGGCGGGCGGCTCCGGGTGCGCTCCGACGCGCTCATACCTTCCAGTTCACGCGCTCGAAGTCGGCATCTGGAACGGTGAAGGCGAGGAAGCCGTAGCGCGGCAGCCGCTCCACCTCCACCTCGCCGCGCAGCGCGTGGATGGAGAGCGCGAGCTTCATCCCCGCGGTGAGCCCGAGCGCCGCGAAGGGCACCGCGATCTCGAGGACCTGCGCGAAGGCGGCCTGGCCAACGTCGCCGCCAAGCCGCCGACCGGATCGGATCTCGCCGTCGGGGACGAGCGGGAAGTCGATCGCGGTCTGGCGGTCCGGGGCGAGCACGACCATGCGCACGCGCGTCGCCACCTCCGCGGCGCGCGCCGGCGATTCGGCGGGGTCGAGCCGGAGGAAGAGCGCGGAGAGGTCGAACCCGTAGTGAAGGACGTGGAATGCCTGCGCCCCGCCGTACATCGAGCCGCGGTGCTGGCCGGGCCGGTACAGGCCCGACCCCTGCCACTCGAAGTACGTCGTCTCGCGGCCGTCGAGCGTGGGGGCGAGCAGCACGGTCGGCTCGCGCAGCGGCTTCGCCTCGAGCCCGGTGGCGGCCGCGCCGCCGGCCCGCTTGATCGGCTCGAGCGCCTCGGGAGGCGGGTTCGCGCCGGCGAGCAGCGCGGCGCGGATCACGTGGCCGCGGAAGAGGCCGTCGAACTCCGCGGCGAGCTCGGTGGTGAAGTCCTCGCCGTACCACCAGAACCAGTCGGACGCCTCGGCGGCGTGGATGTGGCGGCGGGCCTCCTCGAGCCGGGCCGGGTCCGCCCCCGTCCGCTCCGCCGCCGCGACCGCGTCGCGCGCGCGTCCGAGGGCGGTCCAGGCGAGCCGGTCCTCGCCGTGACCGATCCAGATCCGGTACGAGGCCTCGATCCACGAGCCGGAGTGGATGCGCGGGATCGTCGGACCGGGCGCGCCGAGCGTCGCGTCCGAGAGCGTCACCGTCTCGATCGAGTCGCTCGCCTCGAGCGCCCCGTAGAGCCGATCGAGGAACTCCCGGCCCGACTCGGGGTAGTGCTCCCAGGCGTTCTCGCCGTCGAGGAAGACGCCGATCGTGGCGGGGCCCTGCTCGCCGGCCGCCCTCCAGTCCTGCGCGATGGCGCCGACGTGGGCGAGGAAGTCCGCCACCGCCTCCTTCGCCGGAACGCGTGCGTAGGTGAAGCCGATCACGTCGGAGAGCGCGCGATCGCGGAAGAGCATCGCGATCTCGGATGAGCCGGCCGCCACCTTCCAGGGCCGGTACAGGGAGCGGAGCCGCGGAGCGTCGGGGGGTAGCGAGTGGAGCAGCACCCCCTCGTCGCTCGCCGCCCAGCGGACGCCCTCGGAGGCGAGCACCTCGAGCGCCTCCGGCGAGACGGCGCCCTCCGCCGGCCACATCCCGGCGGGCGGCGCGCCGAAGTGGCGGGCATGAGAGCGGAGCGCCTCGCGCACGTGCCAGCGCGCGTCCTCCGGGTGGGCGAAGCGGGGCGGCAGCGGAATGCCCGGGAGCGCCCGGCGGGCGCTGTCGGTGTCGCAGAGCAGGGGGAGGATCGGATGGTAGTACGGCGTCGTCGAGAGCTCGACCTGGCCGCGCTCCGCGAGCCGGCGCCAGCGGGGGACGATCTGTCCCAGGATCCGTCGCTGCGCGGCAAGAAGGGTGGCGACGTCCTCGCGGCCGTACCCGCGCCCCTTTTCGCGCAGCGCGCGCAGCCCCTCGTCGTCTGCGAGCGCGCCGAACCCCATCCAGGCGAGGTTGAAGTGGACCTGCAGATCGGTGAGCTCGTCGTCGCTGAACGAGGCCGCGAGCCGCTCCACGTCGGCGTTCCGCACGTCGCGCCCGCGCTTCTGGAGGAGGTCCCAGTAGCGCCGCACCGGCCGGACGTGCGTCTCCCAGTCCACCATGAAGAAGCTGCGCAGGAGCGCCTGGCGCTCCTCCGGGCCGAGGTCGGGCGCCGGGCGGGCGCTGAGCTCGAGGAACCGGTCGCGCGCGCGCCCCTCGGCGTAGTCCTCGAGCTGCTCGAGGAGGATGGGCGTGAAGTTGACGGTGCAGCGGACGTTGGGATGCCGCTCCAGCACCCAGGCCATGTCGTGGTAGGCGCGCGTCGCGTGGAGCCGCACCCAGGGCATGAGGTACTCGCCCGTCTCCGCCTCCCGGTACGGAGGCTGGTGCATGTGCCACAGCAGCGCGAGCCGGACGTTCTTCATCGTCGGGCAGCGAGGCTCCGGGGGACGCTACAGCGGCTCGATCCCCGGGCGCATCGACCCCTCGCTCCGTCAGCGCTTGCCGCGGGAACGGCCGGCCCCGTGCCCGTGGACGGACCCTGCCGGCGTGGGACGCCCGGCGCGGGGCGGCGCGGGCGGCGCGCCCGAGGCGGTGGAGGCGGGGCCGCCCTCGGCCTTGATCTTCCACTCTTCCCAGAGGTTCAACACGAGCGAGACGTCGCGGAGCGGCACGGTCTTCTTGAGGTGCGGGAACTCCTCGATGAACGCGCCGAAGAAGCGCTCGTAGCGATCGGGCGTGAAGTAGCGGAGCAAGGTCTCGCGCCCGTGGGCGTCAACGTCGAGGAACTCGATCCCCATTCCCGTCGTGAGCTCCGAGTCGTCGAGCCCGACCACGTGGGCGACACGGGAGCGGATGGCGAGCGGACCGTCGGGAAGGGCGAGCTCGAGGAAGACCTCGAGCCCCTCCTTGAGGAGAAAGCTCGTCGCGACGAAGAGGCCGCCCAGCCCGAGGTTCCTCGAGATGCAGAACGCCTCGAAGCGGAGCCCGCCCTCCCCCGGGATGAAGATCCGGCAAGGCAGCTCGATCTCGATCCGCTCGTATCTGCGCGTCTCGTCCATGCGGTCAGGATACCAGACGCGGGGGCTTCAGGCTCCAGGCTCCAGGCTCCAGCACAAGCGAGTCGCTTCTCCCGTAGCCTGTAGCCTGTAGCCTATCTGAAGAGCTTCCCGAGCCCCTTCGCCTTGAGCTCGCCCATCTCCTTCGCGAGCCGGCCGAGCCGGTCCGTCTTGTCCGCGATCTCGCGCTGCATGCGCGTGATCTTCTGGTCGCGCTCGGCGAGCTGCGCGACGAGCGCGTCCTTCTCCTGCGCGACGTTCCGGAGCGCCTCCCCCACGTCGGCCGCGGGCGCCGCGCCTGTGGACGGCACCCGGGCCGCTTCGGCCGCGGCCTCCGCGTCGGCCGCGCGGCGCAGCGCCGTGGCGAGCCGGTCCTCGAGCTCCTTCACCTTCTCGCTGTCCGCGACGCCGTCACCCCCGAGCGGCGCGTCGGGTCGCGCCGTGATCTCGGCGATGATCTCCTCCTTCCGCGCGACCTCCTTCCTGAGGAGCGCGAACTCGGCCGCACGGGACGCGACCTCCTCGCGGAGCCGCGCCACCTCGCCCGCGGAGCCGGCGCTGCCGTTCTCCTGGGTGGACTTCAGGCGCTGCTCGATCTCGTCCTTCTCCCAGCGGACCGCCTGCAGCTCGGCCTCGATCTCGGCCGCCTGCGCCTCGGAATCCTCCACGGCGTTCCGGAGCTTCGCGAGCTGCTCCTCCCCGGCCGCCCGCACGCGGGCCGCCTCGTCGAGCCGCGCACGCATCGCGGCGAGCTCCGCCGCCGCCTGCTCGTCCGCCGCGCGGGCCCCCGTCGAGGCGTCCACCTCGAGCGCGAGGACGCGCGCCTCGGCCGTCTCGGCACGCAACGATGCCGCGCGCGCCTGCTCCTCCGCGGCCGCGCGACGGCCGTCCTCCGTCGCCTCCCGCCGCGCCTCCTCCAGGGCGTCAACCCGAGCGAGCGTCTCCGCCGCCCGGGCCTCGGCGAGCCGGACGTGCTCCTCCTCCGCCTCGAGACGCGCGCCGAGCTCGGCGACCTGCGCCTCGAGCGTCTCGCGGACCGTCGAGGCTTCGCGCTCCGCGTCGTCCCGCTGCGCGGCCGCGGCCCGGAGCCGCTCGAGCTCGGCGCGATCGGCGGCCGCCGTCTCGGCCCGGGCGACGGCCTCGTCCCGCTCCGCGCGAACCGCTGCGAGCGCCGCCGCGTCGGCCTCCAGCTGGGCGATGCGCGCGCGCAGCGCCTCGGCCTCCTTGCGCTCCTCCTCGCCCTCGTCCGCGCGCGCATCGATCGCGTCCTCCAGCTCCGCGACCTTTCCCTCCGCCCCGACGGCGCGCGCGAGCACCGCTTCGACCGCGCTCTTCGCCGCCTGGGACTCCGCGCGGGCCGCCCGGAGCGCCGCCTCGGCCTCGTGCGCGGCGCCGCGCCGCTCGGCGAGCTCCGCCTGCGCGCGCGCCTGCGCCTCCGCGAGGGTCTGCAGCTGCGCGCGGAGCTGCTCCGCCTCGCGGACCCGCTCCGCCTCGGCGGCCTGGCCGCGATCGATCGCCGCGCGGGCGTCGAACGCCGCCTCGCGCTCGGTCTCGAGCAGGACGTCGAGCTCGCGCGCGCGCTCGGCGTGCAGCGCCGCCTCGGTGCGGAGCCGGCCCAACGACTGCTCCAGCCCCTCCCGCGCCACCCGCGCCTCCTCCAGCTCCGCCGCGCCCGCCTCACGCGCGCTCCGCGCCTCGGCGACGGCGGCGAGCGCCGCCTCGCGCGACGAGATCGCGCCGTCCCGTTCCGCGCGGGCCGTCTCGCGGCCCGAGAGCGCCTGATCGCGCTCCACGCGCGCGTCGTCGCGTGCCCGGACCGCGTCGTCCCGCTCGGCGACTGCCTGGGCGAGCGCGGCGTCGCGCGCCGCGAGCTGCCCGACCACCTCGTCGCACGCCGCCTGCGCCGCGGCGATGCGCCGGTTCGCCTCCTCGGACGCCTCGCCCACGCCGCGCGCCTCCGCCGTCGCCTCGACGAGCGGCTTCACGGGCAACGCCGTCACCTGAAGCCCGGCGAGGCCGCACGGTTCGTCGCCGCAGATCGCGACCCACGCCGCGGTCTCCGGCGTCCCCGCGAGCGTCCCGTCCATGGCGATGTCGGGATCCTCGCCGTCCGCCGCGAGCGCGAGGACCCAGCCCACCATCGCGGACTGGGTCGCGACCTCCACGAGCGCGAAGTGGTCGGAGAGCGCCCCGACGAAGCTCTCGTACGGGGGCGCGTCGGCGGGAGCCGCCTCGCCGGCCGCCTCGGCGAGCCCCGCGCCGCCCGCGGCGAGCGCGGTGACGAGTCGGCCGCCCGCGGCGAGCAGCCGGCGCAGCACCGCGATCGTCTCGGGCGAGCGCGCCAGCGCGGCGCCGTCCGCGACGAGGACGAGATCGAAGGTGCCGCCGCGCAGCTCCTCCGGCGCACCGGCGCGGAACTGCACGAACGGGTGGTGTCCCGCCTCTCGCGACGCGGCGAGATCGCCCTCGTTCGGCTCGAGGGAGAGCACCGCCGCAGCGCCGCGCTCGGCGAGGAACAGGGCGGTGCCGCCATCCGTCGCGCGCGCCGCACCCATCTCGAGGACCCGCTTCCCCGCGAGCAGCGGCTCGAGGAAGGAGTAGCGCGCGAGCAGATCGCCCGCGCCGTTTCGCGCGTAGAAGGAGGCCATCACCCGACGATGTTACACCGGGCCGGCGGGCGGGCCGAGCGCCGGGCAGCCGATCGGGCCCGCGGTCGCTACCGCGCGGTATCGGCGGGGGCGGCGCGGGGGGCCTCGGGCTGAGGCGGGGGCTGGGGCTGAGGCTCGGCGTGCTTGCCGAGCGCCGCCGCCGCCGCCTCGAGCGCGGGTTCCAGCTCGTGCATCAGCTGGCCGGCGGCTGCGGCGTGGGTCGAGCGTGAGGTGGCGGCACGCCGGAGGCGGTCCGTCCCCTCCCGCAGCTCCTCGACGGCGCGGCCGAGGAAGCGCAGGCCTTCCTGGTACGCGGACTCCGCGCGCAGCGCGGCGAGATCCTCGCGCTGCGCGGGCGAGACCCCGGGGAGCTTCTCGGCGCGGGTGAGATAGCCGAGGCCGCGCTCGAGCCGGGCAGGATCGCCGCTCGCGACCTCGTCACGTGCCCACCCCGCGACGAGCTCGTAGATGGCCTGGTCGAGGAGCCCGCGCTCCTCGAAGGTCCGCTCGGGCGGGACCGGCTTTCCCGGCGGCGGCACGATGGGCGCGTACGCCTGGGCGAGCGCCGGGTCCGAGGTCGCGAAGGCGGCGCGCCCCACCGGCAGCATGAGCCCGCGCATCACGACGAGCCTGCCCTCCGACGGCACGAGGGACCAGGAGCGGGCGTTCCGCTCCGAGACGAGCCAGGCGACGAGCCCGAGGAGCCCCAGGATCGCGACCCAGGCGATGACCGTCTTCAGGCCTCCACGAGGGCGACCGGTGGCGGTGGTGTCCATCTTTTCCTCTCTTCTCTTCAGCCGCGCGGGACGCCGACGTACGGGAGGTTTCGCATCTTCCCGTCCCAGTCGAGCCCGTAGCCGACCACGAACTCGTCCCCGATGACGAAGCCGCGGTAGTGGATCGGGACCTCCACGCGCGCGCGCGCCGGTTTCTGGAGGAGCGCGCATACCTTCACGCTCGCCGGGCCGCGCGTCGCGAGGTTGTCGAGCAGGTAGCGCATCGTGAGCCCGGTGTCGACGATGTCCTCGACGAGGAGGACGTCCTTCCCCTCGATCGACCGGCCGAGGTCGCTCGTGATCTGCACGACGCCGCTCGTGCTCGTGCCCTGGTACGACGAGATGCCGATGAAGTCTACCGCGAGGGGGAGATCGATCGCGCGCACGAGGTCGGCGAGGAAGATGAAGCTCCCCTTCAGGACGCCGACGACCACGAGCGGGCGGCCCGCGTAGTCGCGGGTGATCTCCTCCCCGAGCGCCCGAACGCGCGCGTGCAGGTCCGTCTCGGGGATGAGGACGTCCACGCGACCTCTAGACATGGCTCATACGTAGGCGTTGTTCATGATCTCCCCGAAGCCGCCGCCGCCGGGGACGATGTACTGGTGCTCGTCGAGCCCGCGCTCCTCGTCCCAGCGCGTGCCGGGGATCGTGGCGAGGACGTCGGGCGCAGAGAGGCCGCGGTCGAGGCGGAGCGCGTAGACGACGACGTCCGGGTGCTGGCCGGTCATCCGCCGCAGGTACTCGGGGGTGACGACGAGATGGACGTTCACGATCCGGCGCGGCTTCCCCGGCACCTGCGTCTTGTAGGTCTCGACGGCGGTCGCGAGCGAGGACCCCGTCGCGCCCATCGGGTCGGGGAACAGCAGGAACGCGCCGTCCACGTCGCCGCCGATCTTCATGCCCCCGATGCCGGCGCCGACCACCTCCTCGTTCGCGCCGAGCATCCGGCTCATGATGATGTGGTCCTGGCGGACGAGGGCCGGCTCGAGCGTCTCGTTCAGGAGATCGAAGGCGACCTGCGACGGGATCGCCCCCGCCCGCGCGATGTTCACGGTGACGGCGCGCACCTGACGGTCGATGACCTCCCCCTCGAAGATCGCCTGCGGCGACGAGTCGATCATGCGCGTCGGCACCGCCACGCGCCGCCGCGGGAACTCGGCGTCCACCACGGTGCGGACGAGGTCCTCGTAGAGCGACCGGACGAGCCGGTTGATCTCGGGCTGGCGTGTCCCCTTCGCGCAGAGCACGGCGAGCTGCCCGAGCCGGAGCGGGCTCGCGACGAGGTGCACGTTCGCCCCGTAGCGGTGCTCGATCTCGGAGAGGCGGTACGGGACGGTCTCGTAGCTGCGATCGCGCACGGCGGCACGACCAAATCACGAGCCCCGCGGCGAGGACAAGTGACAAGGGGAGAGGCGGCGGCGTGCCGCTGTGCTAGACGGTGCGGGTGCGGCTCGCGACGCTCGCCCCGGCCAAGGTGAACCTCGTCCTGCGGGTGGGCGCGCGGCGGCCGGATGGGTACCACGACCTCGTCTCGCTGATGGTCCCGCTCGACCTCGCCGACGAGGTGGACGTGCGGATCTCTTCCGGGCCGGGGCCGATCACCTGCACCGTACCCGGCCGCCCCGAGCTCGACGGGGACGAGAACCTCGCCGCGCGCGCCGCGGCCCTCTTCTGCGCGCGGTTCGCGGTGAACCGCGCGATGGCGATCCGGATCGCGAAGCGGATCCCGGTCACGGCGGGCCTCGGCGGCGGCTCCTCGGATGCCGCCGCCGTCCTGCGCATCCTCGCCCGCGCCTTCCGCGTGCGGGACCGGGAGGGCCTCGCCGAGATCGCCCTGGCGGTCGGCTCGGACGTGCCGTTCTTCCTCGGCCCGGGCGCCGCCTGGGCGCGCGGACGCGGAGAGCGGCTCGCGCCGGCGCGCGTTCCACCGCTCGCTCTCGTGCTCGCGTTCCCCACCGACCCGGCGCTCGCCATCCGTGCGGGAGACGCCTACGCCTGGCTCGACCGGACGCGGGGGAGCGGCGCGCGGCGGGCCATCCGGGGCGGCGGCCGGTTCCGCCCGCGCTCTCTCGGGAATGACCTGCAGGAACCCTGTCTCGCGAGGCGCCCGGCGCTGCGCGCGCTCCTCGACGCGCTTGTGGGGCAAGGGGCGATGGCTGCTATCATGTCCGGCAGCGGGCCGACCGTGTTCGGCGTGTTCCCGGATCGCAAGGAGGCGCAAAGAGCGGCCCGACAGCTCGAGTCCAAGGGAGGGGGCGTAGTTCCGAAGGTGCAGGTCACCGCCGTGCGGACGGTGCGACGGCAGCCGAGGGTTACGCCATGGAGATCACCGAGGTCCGCGTCTTCCCGGTCAACGAGGAAAAGCTCAAGGCCTACGTCACGATCACGCTCGACGCCTGCTTCGTGATCCGCGACCTCAAGGTCATCCACGGAAACACCGGGCTGTTCATCGCGATGCCGGCGAAGCGTCGCAAGGACGGCAGCTTCAAGGACATCGCCCACCCGCTCAACTCCGAGACCCGCGAGCGGATGGAACGGATGATCCTCGCCGAGTACGAGCGGGAGCTGAAGAAGGGCGCGCCCCGGCCGACCGGGACCGACCCGCACGAGGGCTGACCCGCGCGGCGGCGCCGCGACCCGTCTTCCGCCGCGTTCGGGTCGACGGAAGTCGGACCATTTCGGTATAAGCGCGCTCGTGGCGGACCCGTCCGGGGCACCGGGCGACGAGCCGCCGTATCTTCACCTGGTCGACGCGGGAGCGCGCGATGGTCACGAACGGACGCCGGCACGACTACCGGATCTTCGCAGGCAACTCGAACCGCAAGCTCGCCGAGGCGATCTGTCGGGAGCTCGCCCGGCCGCTCTCCCCGGCCGACGTCGGCCGCTTCTCGGACGGCGAGATCCAGGTCGAGATCGGCGAGAACGTCCGCGGGATGGACACCTTCATCGTCCAGTCCACCTCGCCCGACGCCAACACGAACCTCATGGAGCTCCTCATCATGGCGGACGCGCTGAAGCGCGCCTCCGCCGGCTCCATCACGGCGGTCATCCCGTACTACGGCTACGCGCGGCAGGACCGGAAGAGCGCCTCGCGCGTGCCGATCACGGCGAAGCTCGTCGCGGACCTCATCGAGGCGGCGGGGGTCACCCGCGTCGTGTCGATGGACATGCACGCCGGGCAGATCCAGGGCTTCTTCAGCATCCCCTTCGACCACCTGTACGCCATGCCGGTGCTGCTCGAGCACATGCGCAAGCGCTTCGACGACGATCCCCAGAACGTCGTGATCGTGTCGCCCGACGCGGGCGGGGTCGAGCGCGCCCGCGCCTACTCGAAGCGGCTCGGCTCGACCCTCGGCATCGTGGACAAGCGGCGCACGAAGCCGAACGTCGCCGAGATCATGAACGTCATCGGCGAGGTGCAGGGGAAGGTCGCGATCCTGCTCGACGACATGATCGACACCGCCGGCACCCTCACCCAGGCGGCGAACGCCCTCGTCGACAAGGGGGCCACGAAGGTCTACGCATACGCGACCCACGCCGTCCTCTCCGGGCCCGCGGTGGACCGGATCACGAAGAGCCCGATCGAGCAGGTGGTGGTGACGGACTCGATCCCGCTCGCGCCCGCCGCCGCCGCCTGCCCGAAGATCCACGTCCTCTCGGTCGCGGCCCTCCTCGCCGAGGCGACCCGCCGGATCCACCAGGCGGACTCGCTCTCGAGCCTGTTCGTCTGAGCGCCTGAGCGTCGGCCCCGCTCGCGAGCGGACGCTCAGCGCCAGCGGTTCGCGAGCCGCCGCATGACCTCGCGCCAGCCTGCCTCCGCCACGTCGCCGCAGCCCGCGAACACGCGCCGGAACCGGCGCCGCTGCGAGCCGGTGAGACGTCGCTCGAGGCGGGCCCCGGCCGCGGTGAGGCGCAGCTCCTTCGTGCGACGGTTCTCCGGCGGCACCCGCTGAGCGACGAGCTCCTGCCGGAAGAGCTCCTGCAGGGGGCGGTTCAGCGCCTGCTTCGAGACGCCGAGCGTCTCGAGCAGCGCGCCGATCCGCACCCCGGGCCGCCGCGCGATGAAGTAGAGGATCCGGTGGTGGACGCGCCCGAGCCGCCGCTCGGCCAGGATCCGGTCCGGCTCCGCGGTCAGGGCGCGGAAGGCGAAGAAGAGCAGGGCGGGCGCGTCGTCGGGACGAGGCACGTTGACGGGTGCGGTCGAGGCTGCTAACGGTCAATGTAGTTGACCGATCGACCGGCCGTGACCCTATCACGACGGCCGATCCGGGAGGAGCGCCATGGTCGTCACCGTCGAGCGCACCCGCCACCCGCGGCCGCGGGTGAGCGAGGCCGAGCTGGGGTTCGGCAAGGTCTTCACGGACCACATGCTCCTCGCCGACTGGGACGAGGGGAAGGGCTGGCACGACGCCCGGATCCTCCCCTACGGCCCCATCGCGCTCGATCCCGCCGCCTGCTGCCTCCACTACGGCCAGGAGGCGTTCGAGGGCGTGAAGGCGTTCCAGAGCGGGAACCGGATGGTGCTGTTCCGACCCCGCGCCCACGCGGCGCGCCTCGCGCGCACGGCGGTCCGGCTCTGCATGCCGGAGGTGCCGGAGGCGCTCTTCCTCGAGGGGGTGAAGGCGCTCCTGCGCGAGGACGCGTCGTGGCTGCCGTCGTCGCCCGGCACCTCGCTCTACGTGCGGCCGTTCCTGTTCGCGACCGAGCCCTTCCTCGGCGTGCGCCCGTCGAAGCAGGTGCTGTTCGCGGTGATCCTCTCGCCGGTGGGGGGGTACTTCTCCGGCCCGGCGCGGCCGCTCCGGATCTGGGTCGAGCAGGAGCGGGCGCGCGCGGCGCGCGGCGGCATCGGCGAGGCCAAGGCCGCCGCGAACTACGTGGCGAGCCTCCAGGCCGCGGAGGACGCGAAGCACCGTGGCTACGACCAGGTCCTGTGGCTCGACGGGGCGGAGCACCGCTACGTCGAGGAGATCGGGACGATGAACTTCTTCGCGAAGATCGCGGGACGCCTCGTCACCCCGGCGCTCGAGGGCTCGATCCTGCCGGGCGTCACGCGCGACTGCGTCATCCAGCTCTCCCGCGACGCGGGGGTGCCGGTGGAGGAGCGGCGCGTCGCGCTCGCGGAGCTCGTCGCCGCAGGGAAGGCGGGCACGCTCGAGGAGGTGTTCGGCACCGGCACGGCCTCGCTCGTCGCGCCCATCGGCGAGCTCGCCTGGGGGACGGAGAAGATCGAGGTCCGCGGCACGGGCGCCTTCGGCGAGAAGCTCCGCGGGATGCTCGCCGGGATCCAGCGCGGCGACGTCCCCGACCGGCACGGATGGCTCGAAGACGTCTGAATGGCTTGACGCGCCGAGGGATTTCCGCTAATCACGCGCGTTCCCGTGGCCCCTTGGATGTCGAGGGGCCTCCTAGACACCCAGGGCCGGCGATTCGAGAGCCGGCCCCTCGCGCCTGGCGACATGCTCGCCCGGGCGAGTCCATTGGGAGGACGAGATGGCCAGCACGCTCACCGCAGAACGTCGCGAACAGAACGGCAAGGGTCCCGCGCGCCGCCTGCGCCAGAAGGGCCTCATCCCCGCCGTCGTCTACGGACGCAAGAGCGCGCCGACCCACCTCGCGGTGGATCCGAGCGTGCTCATGAAGGCGATCGAGACCCCGCACCGCTTCAACACCGTCCTCACGCTCAAGATGGACGGCGCCGAGAAACACGTCCTCTTCAAGGACTACGCGGTCGATCCGGTCTCCCGGAAGCTCCTCCACGCCGACTTCCTCGAGGTGAAGCTCGACGAGGCGGTACGGGTCGACGTCCCGGTCGTCACGACGGGGCGAGCCGTCGGCCAGGCCGAGGGCGGCATCCTCTCCATCGCGACGCACGAGATCACGCTCGAGGCGCTCCCGGCGAAGATCCCGGTCCGCATCGAGGTGGACGTCACGAACCTCAAGATCGGCTCGTCGATCCACGTCTCGGAGCTGAAGGCCCCCGAGGGCTGCAAGTTCAAGTACGCGACCGACTACGTCGTCGCGTTCGTCGCCGTGCCTGAGAAGGAGGAGGTCGTCGCGGTGGCGGCGGTCCCGGCCGAGGGCGCAGCTCCCGTGGCGGGTGCCCCCGGTGCAGCGCCCGGTGCGGCCGGCGCGGCTCCGGTCGCGGGTGCCGCTCCGGCAGCGGGCGCCGCTCCGGCGGCAGGTGCCGCCGCTCCGGCGAAGGGCGGCGAGGGCAAGGGCGGAAAGGGCAAGAAGTAGGGTCGCTCTTGAAGCTCGTCGTCGGTCTTGGGAACCCCGGTCCCGAGTATGCGCGCACGCGCCACAACGTCGGCTTCCTCGTGGCCGAGCGGCTCGCGCGCGCCCTCGGGGCGGAGTTCACGGTGCGGAAGTTCGCCGCCGAGCTCGCCGAGGCGCGGGCGGGCCAGGAGAAGGTCTGGATCATGAAGCCCCAGACGTACATGAACCACTCCGGCGAGGCGGTCGGGCCCGCGCTGCGGTTCTGGAAGATCGGCATCGACGACCTCGTCGTCGTGCACGACGAGATCGAGCTCGATCCGTTCCGGGTGCAGCTCAAGATCGGCGGAGGCGACAGCGGCCACAACGGCGTGAAGAGCGTGAACGCCCACGTCGGCACCCGCGAGTATGCGCGGGTGCGGGTGGGCGTCGGGCGGCCACCACCGGCGATCGACCCGGCGGACTGGGTGCTCGGCGCATGGAAGAAGGCCGACGAGGCCGAGGTGGCGGCGACCGTCGAGCGCGCCACCGAGGCCGCCCAGCTCTGCGTGGAGCTGGGGGTCGCGAAGGCGATGAACCAGGTGAACCGCCGCGCACGCGCGGCGGAGTGACGGCAGGGTCGCCGCCGGCATGGTGCCGGCGGGGGCGAACACGACTCCTCGCGGCGGGCGAACCGCCGCTCTTGAACCCGAGGGGAGCGACACATGGCTGAGACGAAGCAGCAGAAGCTCGTGCGCGAGTACGAGACCATCTACCTGCTCAGGGCGGAGACGCCCGACGACCAGGTGGAGGAGATCAAGGAGCGCCTTCGCGGCGTGGTGCAGCGCGAGGGCGGCAAGGTGATCCGCTTCACGAACCAGGGCAAGCGGAAGACCGCCTTCCCGGTCGCGAAGAACCAGAAGGCGCTCTACGTGCACTGTCTGTACGTGGGGAAGCCGGGGCTCGTAGGCGAGCTCGAGCGCAACCTCAAGATGATCGACTCGGTGACGAAGTTCCAGTCGGTGAAGGTCGCCGACGGCGTGGACTTCGACGCGCGGCAGGTTGAGGCCGACGTGAAGGTCGCCGCGGTCGAGGACGAGAAGCCGCGCGAGGAGCGCGGCGAGGTCGTACCCGGCGAGGAGCCGTTCGAGGCCGAGGCCGCGGAAGGGACGGAGGAGTAAGCCATGGCGCGTCCTGACATGGGTGGTTCGAAGATGGGCGGTTCGTTCGGCGGTCCGCGTTCCGGCGGCGGCGGGTACGGCGGCGGCGGCGGCGGCGGGTACGGCGGCGGTGGTGGG
>WNGA01010986.1_pt1 | contig 25721 bp, 20 predicted proteins | sample 5400061 | NCBI WGS metagenome assembly WNGA01 (sample SAMN13153366, study PRJNA577476) | soil metagenome | isolation source: 100 cm soil or saprolite under grassland replicate 2 | place: USA:California | collected 2016-06-15 | reverse complement strand
CCCATCGATATGCACGTTGCAGGGGGTGACCTGCGACCACGTCGAGCAGATGCCGATTTGCGGCTTCGTGAAATCCTCACGCGAGAACCCCACCGCGTGGAGCATCGCGCGACCAGGCGCGCGCTCGGGTCCATCGACGACCAGATGGGAATGAGGGCGGTTCATCTTTGAATTGGGCACTGCAAGTTGCAAACTATACTGTCGACCCATGATTGCGCTCAAAACCATTCTCGTGCCCACCGACTTCAGCGACAGCTCCGTGGCGGCGCTCCGTTACGCAAAGGCGTTGGCCGCAGCGTTCGACGCGTCAGTACACGTTTTGCACGTCGTCCAGGAGCCATTTGCACAACCATGGGCCGTTGAAGCGCATGGCTTTTCGCTGGCGGCAATGCAAGACGACTGGATCCGTGAAGCGAAAACCCGCGTGGAGTCGACGCTGACGCCGGAAGAGCAGACGCGCTTCAAAGCGTCGCTCGAAACCGTGCTCGGCCATCCCGTCGTGGAGATCCTGAAGCACGCCGAAACGCACGCGATCGACCTCATCGTGATGGGCACACATGGCCGTGGTCCCCTCGGCCACATGGTCATGGGCAGCGTCGCCGAACGCATCGTCCGCAAAGCGCCGTGTCCCGTGTTGACCGTTCGGCAATCGGACCGCGAGTTCGTCGTCGACGAGCCTTGAGTGCAGCGATTGCAACGCGTTCTCCGCAATGCCGCGATCTGAATGAGCGATTCGGTTCGCCTCGACGTCTGGCTCGACGTCGCCTGTCTCTTCAAAACACGATCCGAAGCGCAGCGTGCGTGCAAAGGCGGCAAGGTGTTCGTCAACGGCGCCGCCGTCAAGCCTCACCGCGACGTCCGTATCGGCGACGAGCTCGTCATCACGCGGCCGCTCGGCCGCCGGCAGACCATCGTGGTGCGCGGCTTGACCGACAAGCATCTGCCGAAAGCGCAAGCACGCGAGCTGTACGAAGATCGCACGCCGCCGCCATCTCCCGAGGAAATCGAAACGCGACGTCTCGAGCGGCTGTTCAAGGCGACTACAGGTCCGAGGAAAAAGCCAAGCCGTCGAACTCGTCAGGACGTGAGGAAGCTACGAGGCAAAGAATAGGGATTGCCTTCTCGTCGAATCGCTACGGGAACACAGCGTCTACGTCATCGCGGCCAGTGGCGGTGTGCCGCGCCAGTTGACGTTCCACACCGGCAATGACGAGGTGGTCGGGTGCACGCGGGACTCGCAACAGGTCATTGTCGACGTCGAGAAGTCGACGAATGAGGTCGACTCCTTCGACATCTCACCGTCTGCGCGGCGCAACGCCCGGCAGCGGCGTGTGGACGGTCGCGGGCGAGAACATGGAGAACTACGGCGTGCCGCCTGACGTGTACGTCGATAACACACCGGCCGACTTCCTGCAGGGACGAGACGCGCAGATCGAGAAAGCGGTCGCGGTGCTGAAGGAGGAGCTGTCGAAGAAGCCGACCACATCCTCCCGATAGGTCCGGTCGAACCTATAATGAGTCCGTGCGCTGGCGTTCACTGCTCGTGCTCGCCTTCGTCGCGTTCTTTTTCATCGTGCCGTCCAGCACGAGCTTTCTTACAGACTGGCTCTGGTTCGGAGAGGTCGGCTACCGGTCGGTTTTTCTCACTTCGATCTACGCCGAGTGGGGCATTGGCGCGGCCGTTTTCCTGATCGCGCTCGTCTGGCTCGTCGGCAATCTGCGCTACGCGCTCACCACGGCAACCGGCACGCCTGCCTCGTTCACGACGCGCGAAGGATTCACCATCGTGCTGCCGACGCGCGATCAGATTCGGCCGCTGGCGATGGCGGCTGCGGCAGTGGGTGCGTTTCTGCTCGCGCTCTACGCGAGCTCCCAGTGGCTGACGGTGCTCGCGTGGTGGCGCCAGACACCGTTTGCAACCGCAGATCCGTTGCTGGGCAGAAACGCGAGCTTTTACGTCTTCACGCTGCCGCTCCTGGACGCGGTGCGGGGGCTCGCGTTGGGGCTGGTCGTACTGGCAGCAATCGGCGCGGGCGCGGTGTACACGTTCGCGGGCGAGTTCGCGCTGACGCCGTTCGGCGTTCGCGTCGGCCCGGCGGTGAAGCGCCACGGTGCCGTGCTCGCGGCATGCGGGTTTCTCGTCCTGGCGCTCGGGTCATGGCTCGATCAATCACGTGAGTTGATCTCGACATCCGGCATCATCCAGGGCGCCAGCTACGCCGACGTGCACGCGCGGATGCCGGCGGCGCTCATCATCGCGGGCGCCGCGATCGTCAGTGCGGTGCTGTCGATTGTGTATGCGTTCGGTGCCGTGCGATGGGCACTTGCGGCGGCAATCGGCTTGTACGCGCTCGCAATGGTCGGCGGCGCTGTTTACGCGAATCTGGTACAGCGCTTTGTCGTGTCTCCCAACGAGCAGGTACGCGAAACGCCGTTTATCGCCTACAACATCGCGGCGACGCGCCAGGGGTTTGCGCTCGATCGCCTCGAAGAACGCGAGCTGACCGGCGATGCGGTGCTGACGCGTGCCGACGTCGATCGCAACCGCGAAACGCTCGAGAACGTGCGGCTCTGGGACCATCAGCCGCTGCTCGAGACGTTCGGCCAGATTCAGGAAATCCGCACGTATTACGACTTCATCTCGGTTGACAACGATCGCTACGCCATCGGCGGACGAATGCGGCAAGTGATGCTGTCTGCGCGCGAACTGAATCCCGCCGCGCTGCCGAATCGGACGTGGGTCAACGAGCGGCTGGTCTTCACGCATGGCCACGGCCTCACGCTGGGACCGGTGAACCAGGTGACCGGCGAGGGGCTGCCCGTCTTATTCATTCGCGACTTGCCGCCGGTCTCGACGGTCGATATTCAGATCACGCAGCCGAGCATATATTTCGGCGAGCTCTCAAACGAGTACGTCATCGCGCGGACGCGCGCGCAGGAGTTTCACTACCCGAAAGGGGACGACAACGTCTACACCGTCTACGATGGACGCGGCGGCATCCCGCTCAATTCCGCGCTCAAAAAGCTGCTATTCGCGCTGCATTTCCGCGCGTATCAGATTCTCCTGAGCGATGACATCACGCCCGAGAGCCGGCTGCTCTTCGATCGACAGATTCGCACGCGCGTCACGAAGATCGCGCCATTCCTGACGTATGACAGCGATCCCTATCCGGTCGTGGACGATGGCCGGATCTTCTGGATTCAGGATGCCTACACGACATCGGACGCGTTTCCGTACTCAACGGCCGCGGCCGGAAACGTCAACTACATCCGCAATTCCGTCAAAGTCGTGATCGACGCGTATCAAGGCACCGTCACCTTCTACCTGGCCGAGCCGACCGATCCGATTGTGCAGACGTTGACGCGCATCTTCCCCGGCCTGCTGCGGCCGCTCTCGGAAATGCCCGAGGGACTTCGCCGGCATATCCGATATCCGGAAGGCATCTTTCAACTGCAGGCGTCCGTGTACCAGACGTATCACATGACCAACCCCGCGGTCTTTTATAACAAGGAAGATCAGTGGGAGGTACCGGCCATCGACCGCGGCGCTGAAAACGCGCGCATGGAGCCTTACTACACGATCATGAAGCTGCCGGGCGAATCGCGGGCGGAGTTCATTCAGATGCTGCCCTTCACGCCGCGCCGGCGCGACAACCTCGCGTCGTGGCTGGTCGCGCGGAGCGACAGCGAGCACTACGGTCAACTGCTCGTCTTCGAGTTCCCGAAGCAGAAGCTTATATTCGGGCCGCGGCAGGTCGTCGCGCGGATCAACCAGGATCAGGTGATCTCGCCGCAGATTACGCTGTGGAACCAACAAGGATCGGAGGTCATCCAGGGAACGCTGATGGTGATCCCGATCGAAGAATCGCTGCTGTACGTGCGTCCGCTCTACTTGCGCGCGCAGACCGGACGCATTCCGGAGCTCACGCGCGTCATCGTCGCGTATCAGAACCAGATTGTGATGGAACGCACGCTCGAGGCCGGCCTCGCCCGACTGTTCGGCGGCGCCGGCGCTGCACCCGCGACCGAGACCGCAGTCGAGAACCAGGCTGCGAACCGCGCCGGCGCACCCGAGCGCCCCACCGCACCCGCGACCCCGAGCGCACCTAGCGCACCCAACGCACCTGAGTTGATTGCCGAAGCCCAGGCAACCTACGATCGCGCCATCGCCGCGCAACGCGCGGGCGACTGGGCGAAGTACGGCGAGGAGATCAAGCGGCTCGGCGAGCTGCTTGCCCGCATGCGCAAGCCTGGTTAGCCCTCAGGTTCGTGTAGTGGCGGACCTTCGGGTCCGCCCGTGGATCGCGGGCCTTTAGACCGGCCCTCGACCGTCCGCTAGAACGAGAATCGCCAACCCAGCTCCACTCGCCGCGCGGCCTGCGCCGATGTGGGCTGCCCGAAGAATGGGGACGTCAACACGCCGACGTACGAGCCGTAGTTGACGCGGTTGAACAGATTCGACACGAACAGAAATGCCTCGAGCCTCTTGCCCTGCTCGCGCGCCCCCGGCCCTCGCCCACGACCGGGCGCGCCACGCGGACCGCTGCCGCCACCAGGCCCGCGTTGCGCAGCGATTTGCGCGTTGACCGGACGTCCCGTGATCATCCAGCCCACGCGAAGATCCGTCTGCGTCGTCAGCGCGCCGCGCCGCGCATTCCGCGGCCCGCCGGCCGGACGATCGTTGAAGATGGCATCGAGATTCTCATCGCGTCCGGTCGTGACGTTGTACGGCACGCCCGATTGAACACGGCCGTTGAGCGACGCGGTGAGACCCCACGGGCCGATCGGCCCACCGATGTTCCAGTTGAAGCGGTGACGCGATTCGCCGCGCGCAGGCGCCCACTCGGTCGCAAAGGTTCCCGTCGCCGGCGGCGTCAACGCATCGTCCGCATCGTTCATCGTTCGTGAATAGCCGTAACGAACGTTGCCGAACATTCCCCGGCGCGGTGTGAGGAACAAGTCGACGTTGAAACCTGCTTGAGTCGCGCGGCCGATCGATTGCACGAGCAGCGTGCGTCCAAACACCGGATTCGGCCGCACGCCGTTCACCGGCGCATTCAGATCGACAGAGCGGAATTCGTTGCCGGTGTGCTGGTAAAAGGTGTCGACGCCAACCCGCCAGCCCTGACGAATCTGATGGTCGATGCCAACGGAGGTGCGCTGCCAGCGAGGCAAGTGCGCCGACTCGGCAAGCACGAGTTGCGTTGGCGGATCGCGTCGTGTCGATGTGGTGCCTTGCCCGTACGCGTCGGGGTATCCCGGATCGCGAATGATGATCTCCTGCTCGCTCGAGCCTCGCGCCAGGCGAATCGTCTCTTCTTCGATCCGCGTCGGCATCCAGCCATAAAACCAGCCATGGCCTGCCCGAACGTTCGTCTGCCCGCGACGAAACGCGCGTGTCACGCCGAGGCGGGGTGAGAACGTCGCCCGATCGTCAATCCCGGTTTGCCATTCGTAGCGTGTGCCGAGCCCGAACGACCATCGCGAGCGCGTCGTGTATTCCATCTGCGCAAACGCGCCGCCTTGTCCGATCCAGAACGCGAGCGGTTGCGCCCCGACTCGCTGCGTGAAGGTGGCCGGCCGCGCCGCCACGTAGGACGCGAGATCGGTGAACGTAAACGTCCCGAGCGTGTTATTCAGCTGCCCCTGCTCGTTGTAGTTCCACGTCATGAGCGAGCCGACGCGAAGCGTGTACGGCTTCACGCGCAGCGTGAACATCGTGTCGCTCATCACCGCGCGGGATCTGTTCGCGCCGCTCACCGTCGCGCCGCCGGCGCGGAACGCGCTCTGCACGATGACGGCTGATGCGATGGTGTCGGGGATCGAAAGGTTTCTCGCCTGATCGTACTGAAACCGAACATGAAACGGCTTTCGCTGTCCGCCTTCGAGCGACAGGCGGGCCGAGTAGTCCACGTCTTCGCGGCGATACCCGCGCTCCGGGAGATCGAGCTCCGAGATGCCCTGATTGTCCCGCCGGTTGGTGCCACGCTCGATCGACGCACGAAAGAGTGTCTGCGGCGTGATCAGTCCTTCGGTGCGGATCGTGAACTCGCGATTGTCTGACGGCTGCCGGAGGGCGGAGACGACGGTTCCGGCCGCCGTCAACGCGGAGATGCCACGAATGTCCTCCGACGAAGCCCCCTCGACCTCTGCGGCGAACGAAATGCGATTCTTCACGAGCGGGCCGGCAATGAACGCGTTCATCCGCGTCAAGGTCCCCGCCTTCGAGAAACGCGCGACGGCGTTGTGCGCCGACAACGCGCTCGGTCGCACGTTCAGGCCTGCGTTGCCGCGCCACCGATCGACGCCGGGGCGGGTCGCGATCTCCACGCGTCCCTGCCCCACCTGGTGAAACTCCGCCGAGTAGGCGTCACGCCGGACGACGATGCGAGCAATCTGATCGCGCGGCGGAAGGCGACCGCCGCTGAACCCGTCGACACGAATCACCGCGCCCGGCCCGCCAATCTCTTCGAGCATGCGCTGCAGTTCATCCGGATCGTCGGGCAACTGATCGATTTCCGCCTGGCTCAGCGTCTGCGTGAGTCCGCCCGTTTCCTCCTGCGTGGCCGAGACGCTCACGTCGGTCTCGACCTTCGCGATCGGCAGCGGAACCGTGATCTGCTGCGGCGGCCGTGCCGGCACCACCACGTCCTGTTCTGTCGTCTCGAAGCCCGGCGCCGATACGACAAGCTTTATGTTGGTCGCTGCGCCCAGCGTGATAAGTGCAAGCCCCCTGTTGTCGGCGGTGAACTCGCCAACGACATCGGAGCCCGACATGACGATGATCTGCGCGGCCGGGATGGTTGCGCCGGAGGGATCTTCTACCCGAATCCAGACTTGACGTTCCTGAGCCGAAGCCGCTGCGACCCCGAGAAGAAGGCAGAAAAGGACCAGAACCGGGTGGCGCATCATTGTTTTTACGAGTCGCACGGGCCTTTGATTTACCTCTGCCGCGCGCGAAAATAGGGTCATGGCTTCCTTGGGCGCCGTCCTCACTGCCCGCACACGCGAGGGCACAGTTTACGATCGCCTGGCGCGAGACTGGGTCCGCTGTCATGCATGCGGACACGATTGTCCTATTCCACCGGGCGCGGTCGGCGTCTGCAAGGTGCGATTCAACGAAGGCGGCACGCTCCGCGTCCCGTGGGGCTACGTCGCGGGCGTTCAATGCGACCCCATTGAGAAAAAGCCGTTCTTTCACGCGTGGCCGGGCGCTCTCGCCTACAGCTTCGGCATGCTGGGCTGCGATCTGCATTGCGCCTACTGTCAAAACTGGGTCACATCGCAGGCGCTTCGGGATCCGGCTGCGGTCGCGCCGCCGCGGGACGTCGAGCCGGAGACGCTGGCGCGGGACGCCGAGCGGCAGGGCGCGCGGGTGGTCGTCTCCACCTACAACGAACCGCTCATCACCGCCGAGTGGGGCGTCGCTGTTTTCAAAGCTGCGCGGGCGCGTGGGCTCGCAACCGCGTTCGTGTCGAACGGCAACGCCACTCCGCAGGTGCTCGAGTACATCACGCCGTGGATCGATCTCTACAAAGTTGATCTCAAGAGCTTCGACGACAAGCAATATCGCAAGCTTGGCGGGCGGCTGCAGCCGATTCTCGACACCATCCGCGCGCTGCATGCGCGCGGTCTGTGGGTGGAGATCGTGACGCTCCTGGTGCCCGGCTTCAACGACTCGGACTCGGAAGTCACACGCCTCACCGAGTTCATCGCTTCAGTCTCGCCCGATATTCCGTGGCACGTGACGGCGTTTCATCAGGACTACCGGATGGTCGACCCGATGAACACGACACCAGCGCAACTGCGAACAGCCGCGGCGATCGGAAAGCGCGCCGGTTTGCGCTACGTTTATGCGGGCAACCTCCCCGGCATGGTCGGCGATCTCGAGAACACGCGCTGCGTGTCGTGCAACGCGATCTTGATCGAGCGCTACGGTTACGACATTCGCGAGTATCACGTCACCGCAGACGGCAAGTGTCCTGGATGTTCGGCGCTCGTGCCGGGACGATGGGATCGTGCGTTTGCGGGACAGATCGCGTCGCATCCGTTTCTGCCTCACGACCGCGCACGGCTTAGGATTGTCTGATCGCGCGGTTCCTTCACGTGGGTTCCGTCACGTACGTTCGTACACGGAGGTTCACGCGCGTTCCTTCACGTGGGTTCCCTCACGTACGTTCGTACACGGGGGTTCACGGGGGTTCTTTCACGTGCGTTCAATACGCATGCTTAGTTCACTATTGATTCAGTTTGCGCCACAACGCGACGGCTTGTCGCGTGCTCCTGTGGCGGAGGGCGATGGAGCTTCTTGAGGTCGGTGAGCTGGCCGTTGGCAGCAGAGCGCAGCTGCCTAATTGTGACTGCGTGATTGTGGTGCTTGCGAAGGACGAGCAGAAGCGCAATGTTCTGGTAAAGTTCGAGCGGGCTTGTGGCCGGGGCGCGAACGCTGTTGGCAACCGCCGTGACTTAGGTTGGAACATTCCGCTGCGGTATGACCCGATTGCGGACGTCGTCGGATTCTGACCAGCGCAAGACCGAGTGAAGCACACTCAAGTCCGATATCGCTTCGCCCCTGCGAGCGCCGCGGAGAACGTCCGTGAGACAACCACGGTGGAACACGTGTGCAGCAACGTACGTGACGGAACCGCCGTGAACCGCGTGCAGGAACGTACGTGACGGACCGCCGTGAACCCGCGTGTACGAACGTACGTGACGGAACCGCCGTGAACCCGCGTGTACGAACGTACGTGACGGAACCGCCGTGAAGGAACCTCTGTGGCGGAGCCTCTATCCTCCGCGAGTATGCATTTCGAGGTGCGGATCGCGCTTCAGTGAACTGATGGGAATCATGGGGGAACGATCGCGCAACGCGAGCCGCGCTTCGGCGCCGCGATCGATGCGGCCGCTCCAGGTGTCGGCAATAAGCGCACCGAGCTCCTCGTTGGTGGCGCCCCGGCGCAGCGGTCCACGAAGATCCGTGCCGCGCGCCGCGTACAGACAGAGGTACCACATACCGTCGGCCGTCAGGCGGCTGCGATCGCAGTCGCGACAAAACGGAGCGGTCGTCGACGAAATAATTCCAAATGTCGTCCCGCCGGGTAACCGAAAACGGTCCGCTGGCGCGGACGATTGCTCCTGGACCGGGGCGATTGCCCCGTACTGGCTCGCGAGGCGATCGAGTATTTCCGCCCGGGTGGTGACTTGTTCCCAGCTCCAGCGCGTTGCACCGCCCACATCCATGTACTCGATGAACCGCAATTCCGCGCCGCGCGATTTCGCAAACTCGATCATCTCGATCATCTCGTCGTCATTCACACCTTTCATGACGACCATATCGATCTTGAAGCCGGGAAAGATCTGGGCGGCCGCGTCGATGCCAGCCAACACGCGGTCGAGCTCCTTGGATCGTGTGAGGTTGAAGAAGCGTTCCGGCTGCAGCGTGTCGAGACTGACGGTGACGCGGCCCAGCCCCGCGCGTTTGAGCTCCGGCGCCATCGGCGCCAGGAGCACGCCGTTGGTGGTCATCGCGAGATCTTCGATTCCGGGTTTCGCGGCAAGCCGCTCGACGAGAATGGGCAAGTCCTTGCGGAGGAGCGGCTCTCCTCCCGTCAGCCGAACCCGACGAACGCCGCGGTCGACAAACACGTCAACGACGCGATCGACTTCTTCGAAGTGAAGGATGTCTTCTTTCGGGAGCCACACGTACTCCTGCTCCGGCATGCAGTACTGGCAGCGGAGATTGCAGCGATCGGTGACGGAGAGGCGCAGATTGGCCAGCGGCCGGCCAAGCGCGTCGTGCAGCATTGAGATTCTTCAATTATGGCAGGGTTCCCGGCCTGAGCTCCCACGGCCGGCTTAAGCGCTCGGGGCGGGGCTAAAGCCCCGCCACTACGATGTCGCATTTGACGGCGGGGGCTAGAGCCCCGCCACTACGATGTCGCGCTCTGCGTTTACGCGCAGAACCGTTGAAACGCGTCCTGCAGCGTCGCGGCAATCGTCTCCGCCGGCCGGCTTTCGATATCTCGCCGCTCCATCATGTAAACGAGCTTGCCCTCCTTCAGCAATGCGATTGAGGGGGATGACGGCCGATACGGCGCCAGATACGATCGGGCACGGTCGGTCGCTTCGATGTCCGCGCCGGCGAAAACCGTCGTGAGATGATCCGGTCGCGGACCATTTCGCAGTGAAAGCGCGATGCCCGGCCGCGCTTTTCCCGCCGCGCATCCGCACACCGAATTGACAACGACCAGCGTCGTGCCGGGTCTTAGAACGGCCTCGTCCACCGCCTCAGGAGTGCGGAGCTCTTCGAATCCCTCGCGCGTGAGCTCTTCGCGCATCGGGGCGACAAACGGTTCCGGATATCTCTGGATCAGCATCTCTCCATATTACGCGGGGTTGAAGCCCCCTGCCACGCCGGCGACGGTGGCACGCCGCCGCGTTTTTGATACCCTCTCACCATGAAATTCAGGCTCCGGTTTCCTCTTCTCGCGGCGCTCGCGGGCCTCGCGTGCGCCTCGTCCGCCTTCGCGCAGACAACCGCGCTGGTGGGCGCGCGCGTGATCGATGGCTCCGGCAAGGTGATCGAGCGCGGCACCGTCATCGTTCGCGACGGCAAGATTCAGCAGGTTGGCCCCGTAGCGGACGTCACCGTCCCGCAAGGCGCGGAACGCGTCGATCTCGCCGGCCTCACGCTGATTCCCGGCCTGATTAACGCGCATGGACACTTCACGAACGTCGTTGGCATGCGCGTCGATCCCGCGGGCGGCGGTCGTGACAACGTACTGCGGCAGGCGAAGACGTACGCGCATTACGGAGTGACCTCGGTCTTCAGCCTCGGCGACGAGCCGGAGGGCGCCTTTCAGTTGCGCGCCGAGCAAGCGAAGGGCCCGATCGATCGCGCGCGCATCTTTCTCGCCGGACCAGTCATCACCGGCGATTCCGCCGAGGCCGCACGGGCAATGGCCGACAAAGCTGCCGCGATGCATCCCGACCTGCTGAAGATCCGCATCGACGACAATCTCGGCAGCGCGCGGAAGATGCCGGAACCCGCGTGGCGGGCGGCCGTTCAGCGCGCGCAGGAGCTGAAGCTCCCGATCGCGACGCATATCTTCTATCTCGCCGACGCGAAAGCCGCGCTTGCCGCGGGATCGAACTTCATTGCGCACAGCGTTCGCGACGTTCCAGTGGACGAAGAGTTCATCAGCATGCTGAAAGCGCGCAACGCCTGCTACTCGCCAACGCTCATGCGCGAAGTGTCGACGTTCGTCTACGGCTCGACGCCGCCGTGGGCCAACGATCCGTTCTTTCTCGGCGGCCTCGGTGCTGAAGCGGATGCCATTCGCAAACAGATCACCGATCCACAGCGGCAAGCGGAGGTGCAGGCAAGCAACGGGTATAAACAGGGACTCCGCTACAAGGAGGCACTCGAAGTGGCGAAACGCAATCTGAAGACCGTGTCCAATCGCGGTGTACGGATCGCGATGGGCACCGATACCGGTCCCGTGGGCCGCTTCCAAGGCTTCTTCGAGCATCTCGAGCTCGAGATGATGGTCGGCGCGGGCCTTACGCCGATGCAAGCGCTCGTCTCCGCGACCGGAGACGCCGCCATCTGTCATGGCAAAGCGGGACAGATTGGAACGATTCAGCCCGGAGCCGCGGCGGATTTCGTGGTCCTCAAGGACAACCCGCTGACGGACATCAAAGCGACCAGGACGATTCAGAGTGTGTGGATAGGTGGAAGGCGGCTGCAGTAGATGTGGCTGCGCACACTGAGCTTCAACCGACACCACTCCGGCGTTTTCCGGCGCTGGCTCGCGCGCTCGGCGTCGCGGACCTTTATGCCAAAGACGAAACGCATCGATTTGGACTGAACGCATTCAAAGCTCTCGGGGCGCTCTTTGCGATCGAGACGCTTCGAGCGCGTGGCGAGCTCGCGCGTCACGACACGCTGGTTTGTGCGAGCGAAGGCAATCATGGACGCGCGGTGGCGTATGCCGCGCGCAAAGCCGGTTGCGAAGCGCGGGTGTATCTGGCCGAGAACGTCGCCGCTGCGCGAGCCGCGGCAATCGAGTCGGAAGGCGCCACCGTCGTTCGGGTAACGGGGACCTATGAGGACGCGCTTCGAAAGATGACCGCGGATGTGCAAGCCAACGGATGGCGCGTGATTTCGGATACGGCATTGGCCGGTGAGCCTGTGAGCGTGCCGCGCCTCATCATGCTCGGCTACACACGTCTGATGGACGAGGCCGAATCGCAGTGGCTGCCAGACCCGCCTCCAGACGCGATTTTTGTTCCGGCGGGTGTCGGCGGGCTGCTTGCCGCGGTTGCAGATTGGACATTCCAGCGATTCGACGGCGAGAGACCTGCGATAATTTGCGTTGAACCAGCAACCGCGGCGTGTGTGCAGTTCTCGGCGCGGCATGGTCGGCCCACGACGCTCGACGGCCCGTTCGACACCGCTATGGCGGGCCTGCGCTGCGGCGAGGTGTCGCGGGCCGGCTTCGACACTGTCGTGTCGGGGGTCGACGCGTTCCTCGCAATTGATGATGCCTGGGCGTTCGATGCGATGCGGCACCTGGCCTCAGGCGTGGGCGGTGATCCGATGGTTCGCACGGGCGCGTCCGGCGCCGCAGCCCTCGCCGGATGGCTCGCACTCTCGCGCGATCCAGCCCTCGCAGAGATGAAGAACAAGGTCGGGCTTGGGCCGGGCAGTCGAATCCTCGTGCTCGTGACAGAGGGTGTGACCGATCCGGCGCTGTTCGCTGCAGTTGTGGGCAGTCCCACAAGCGAACACTCGAGGGGCGAAACCGCGGAACCTTCGTAGCGTAACTCTCGTTTTATCAAGATGTTGGACGGCCGGCTCGTCCTGGCATAACGTTTGGAGTGACAACAGCGGGCCGCCTGAAGGCCGCCCCCAGGGGATGCCGGTCGCAGCCGATCTCGACACCGGCCGGTTTCTTGGCATCTTTTCAGGCTAGTTCTCACGTCTAAGAACGGAAACACAGAATGGATATTCAGCGACCCGCATCCGTGGCGCGAAAGAAGAAGCTGCGCCGCATTTCCTTCGCGATTGCCGCCGTGCTGGTCATCGGCCTTGTCTCCGTGGTGCTTGCCCGCCTCAAGCCGGCGGCGCCCACGGTGGAACGCGCCACGGTGTGGCCGGACAAAGTGCGTCGCGGCTCGATGATCGTCGACGTTCGCGGGTTGGGAACGCTCGTGCCGCTCGACGAAGCACGCCGCTGGGTGCCGGCCGCCACTCAGGCGCGCGTCGAGAAGATCGTGTTGCGACCTGGAGCGGTCGTCACGCCGGAAACCGTCGTTCTCGAGCTCTCGGAGCCCCAGTTGCAGCAACAGCTCCGCGAGGCCGAGCAACAGCTGCGCGGTGCCGAGGCGGACTACAAGAGTCTCGAAGCGAGGCTCCAGACCGAGCGCCTGAATCAACGCGCCGCTGCGGCAACCGTCGCCGCCGACTACCAGACGGCAAAGCTCGAACAGGAAGTCAACACGGATCTCGCGAAAGATGGTCTGGTCTCGAATCTGATCCTGAAGCAGTCCACGGTTCGCGCCGAGTCGCTCGGCGAGCGCTACAAGATCGAGCAGCAGCGGGTGCAAGTGGTCGAGCAAAACATCAACGCGCAGCTCCAGGCGCAGCAAGCACGCATCGATCAGCTCCGATCGATGTACGCCCTCCGGCAGTCACAAGTCGATCAACTGCGGGTGCGCGCCGGCATGCACGGCGTGCTCGAGCAGGTGCCCGTTGAAGTGGGCCAGCAAGTGAGTCCGGGCATGAACCTCGCCCGGGTCGCCGATCCGACACGCCTCAAAGCCGAACTGCGAATCGCAGAAACCCAGGCGCGCGACGTCGCCATCGGACAGCTCGCCAAGATCGACACGCGCAATGGCATCATTCCTGGAAAGGTGGTCCGCATCGATCCCGCCGCACAGCAGGGGACGGTGACCATCGACGTCGCGCTCGAGGGCGAGCTTCCGCGGGGCGCGCGTCCCGACTTGAGCGTCGACGGCACGATCGAAATTACGCGCCTCGACAGCGTGCTGGTGATGGGACGTCCGGCGTTTGGTCAGGAGAACACCAGCGTCGGCATCTTCAAGGTCGACTCGGCAACCGGTGACGCCAATCGGGTGACGGTGCAGCTCGGACGTGCCGCCGTCAACACGATTGAAGTGAAGTCCGGATTGTCCGAGGGCGACGAAGTGATCCTCTCCGACATGTCGGCCTGGGATCAATTCGACAGAATACGGCTTCGCTAAATCACGTAGGTTCTTTCACACGGGTTCCGACACGTACATTCGTACACGATGGTTCACGGAGGTTCTTTCAGGTCCGTTCGCACACGATCGTTCACGTGGGTTCGCGCACAAGGGTTCGGTGACAATCATCGGCACCAACGTGATGGGCTAACTTGAATGACGTGAGGAACGTCGAAAGGAACCAACGTGGAGGAACCAGGAAACCAACGTGACGGAACCAAGAACCAACGTGAAGGAAGCAACGTGAACGAACCACTGTGAAGGAACCACCGTGAACCGCGGTGAACGAACGTACGTGTCGGAACCACTGTGAAGGAACCACCGTGAGAAGGAGCATTACATGACGCAGCCGCTGATCAAACTGGAGGGCATCAAGAAAGTCTTCTACACGGACGAAGTAGAGACGCACGCTCTCGCAGGCATTCACCTCGAGATCCAGCAGGGCGAGTACGTCGCCATTGCCGGTCCGTCGGGCTGCGGCAAGTCGACGCTGCTGGCGATTCTCGGCCTGCTCGACACTCCGACGGAAGGGACCTACCTTCTGAACGGCAATCAGGTGGCGAACCTGTCGCTCTCCGAGCGCGCGCGCGTGCGCAATCGCGAGATCGGGTTCATCTTCCAGAGCTTCAACCTGATTGGCGATCTCACTGTGTTCGAGAACGTGGAGCTTCCGCTGATTTACCGCGGCATGAAATCCGCGGAGCGTCGTGAGCGCGCCAACGCCGCCCTCGAGCGTGTGGGCATGGCGCACCGCGCGAAGCACCTGCCCTCGCAGCTCTCGGGCGGTCAGCAGCAGCGCGTGGCTGTCGCCCGCGCCGTCGCGGGGCAGCCGTCGATTCTGCTTGCGGACGAGCCCACCGGCAATCTCGATTCGAAGAACGGTGAGGCCGTGATGGATCTGCTGCGCGAACTGCACCGGCAGGGCGCGACGATCTGCATGGTGACACACGATCCGCGCTACGCGGCCCACGCCGACCGCAGCGTGCACCTCTTCGACGGCCGGGTGGTCGAGGAAAGCGCAGCCGTCGTCTAGGCAAGGGAGTGGTGCTGGGCCTTCGGTGGGCCTCGCGCTGCGCGCGCGGAGGGCCTGCAGTGGGAGCGCTCCTACGCGGAGCGCCCACCACGCGCCCGACGGGCGAGCGACAGCGAGCCCGGCTACGGCGCGGAGCGCCGCCGCTACACTCAGTCGGGATCTCTTTCGATATACGCTGACGAAAGGGATCCCGATTCGTTTTTCACCACAACACATGATCAAACTTCGCAGCATCGAGAAGAGCTACCGCCACGGCTTGTCGCAGACGTTTGTCCTCCGACGCATCAACGCCGAGATTCAGCAGGGTGAGTTCGTATCAATCATGGGGCCGTCGGGAGCCGGCAAGAGCACGCTCCTGCACATCCTCGGCATGCACGACAGCGCGTGGAACGGCGAGTACTGGCTGTTCGAGGATCCCGTGCACCAGCTCTCGGCAAAAGACCGTATGCGGCTGCAGAAGCAGCATGTTGGGTTCGTGTTCCAGAGCTATCACCTGCTGGACAACCTCACCGTGTACGAGAACATCGACCTGCCGCTTTCGTATCGGGACGTCAAGAAGTCGGAGCGGCAAGGCATGGTCGCCGACATCCTCGACCGCTTCAATATCGTCGGCAAAAAGGATCTCTACCCGAACCAGCTGTCAGGGGGACAGCAGCAGCTCGTCGCGATCGCGCGTGCCGTGGTGGCCAAGCCGACGCTGATTCTGGCGGACGAGCCGACGGGCAATCTGCACACCGATCAGGGCCGCGAAATCATGGAGCTGTTCAAGCGATTGAACGAGGCGGGCACGACGATCGTGCAGGTGACGCACTCGGAAATCAACGCTGGATACGGACGGCGGATTATCAAGCTGAAGGACGGTTGGATCGTGGATGACTAGCGCTGCTACGCGAGTACGTAGCGCGGGACTTTAGTCCCGCGGCCGTTCGCGGACCTGAAGGTCCGCGCTACGTACGACGCGGGATACCCCTATGGACGCTTTCCTGAACGACTTGAAATACGCATCGCGTGGCCTGCTGCGATCCCCGGGCTTTGCACTCTCCGCAATCCTGACCCTTGCGCTCGGCATCGGCGCCAACAGCGTAATCTTCACCGGCGTCTACCGGCTCCTGTTCGATCCAATGCCGTTTCTCAAAGATGCAGATCGTTTGATGTCGGTCTGGGAAGTGGCGCCAGGCGGCCGCAACGATCACAACGAGTTTTCCCTCGGTGATTTTCGCGACCTCAGGTCTTCCACGCAAAGCTTTGAATCGCTCGCGGCACACGCGTGGCTCACCATCAATCTCACCGGCGGCGATCGTCCTGAGCGCGTGCAAGGCTTCCGCGTCACGTCGAATTTCTTCGACACGCTTGGCATTCAGCCGGCACTTGGCAGAACGTTTCAACGAGGCGAGGACGAGCCCGGACGCGACGATGTGGTGATGATCAGCGATGGGTTGTGGAGGCGCCGCTTCGGAGGGAATCCGGCAATCGTCGGCCAGCGAATCGCCGTCAACGGCGTGCAGCGAACCGTCGTCGGCGTTCTTCCCGCAGGTGTGCGTTATCCGGCGCCTGGCGACCTCTGGATGCCGTTTGCTTACACGGCTCAACAGTGGTCAAGCCGCCAGAGTCACTTTTTGCTCGTGACAGGTCGCCTCAAATCCGAGGTCGGCGTCGATCCTGCTCGCGATGAAGTGCGAACGATCAGTTCACGCCTCACCGGCACTGACCCGGATACCAACAGCGGCTGGAGCAGCACCGTGCAGCCGCTGATTTCGGATTCGACGCGGACGATCGGGCCGATGCTGCTGTCGCTCTTCGCAGCCGTGGGATTAGTGCTGCTGATTTCCTGCGCCAACGTCGCAAACCTCCTGCTGGCGCGCGGCGCCGCACGCGAGCGTGAGCTTGCGCTTCGAGCGGCGCTTGGAGCGGCACGGGGTCGTTTGCAGCAACAGTTGTTCGTGGAAAGCGTGCTCATCGCCGCCTGTGGCGGCGCCGCCGCGTTTCTATTCTGCCTCTGGGCCATCGGCGCCATCAGCGCGCTGGTCCCGGCTCAGTACAGCAGGTTCATCAACGGCTTCGATCGGCTGGCTGTCGACGGACCGGTCATCGCGTTCACGGCGTCGATTTCGCTGTTGACGTCAGTGCTGTTCGGCCTGCTGCCGGCCATCAAGGCCGCTCGGCGCAATCTCCTGCCTGTCCTTCAGGAGCGCGCGCGCACGTTCAGCGACGGACGCCACGGCACTCGTCGCCTGCTCGTCGCAGCGGAGGTGGCGCTCGCTGCTCTGTTGTTGATTGGCGCGGGTCTCGTGCTGCGATCGTTCCACCACTCGCTATCCGTCGATCTCGGCTTTACGCCTGCCGGGGTTGCCACGACCAGTGTGGTGCTGCCGTCGGCAAAGTACGCGACGCCAGAGATGGTCGGCCGATTTTACGAGCGCGCGGTCGCGACGACGTCTTTCGATATCGAGGGCAGACCACCATTCGAAAAGGGAAAGCAGCCGGATGTCGGCTACAGAGTCATCACCCCCGAGTACTTCGCGGTGATGTCGATTCCGATGCTTGCGGGCCGATCGTTCACCGCGCAGGATCGCGTCGGGCAGCCGCTGGTCGTGATTGTCAACCAGACGCTCGCCCGGCGCTTCTTGGCCGATCGAGCGCCGCTTGGCGTTCGCCTCCGATTTGGCGGACCAGAGACCTCGGCGGAAATCGTGGGAGTTGTCGCCGACGTCAGACACCGCGGGCCGACCGAACCCGCCGATCCGGAAGTCTACTTCCCTGAATCGCAAGAGGCGTCGCAGTCCATGACGTTCGTCGTCCAAACGAGCGGAGATCCCGGCGCCATGCTAGCGCCCATCCGCGCGGCAATCCAGTCAATCGATCCAGAGCAGCCGGTGTACGACCAGCGCACAATGCGCGATGTTGTCAACCTCGCAGTGGGTCTCGTGAATTTTGCCCGGCAACTGCTGGCAGCGATGGCGCTCGTCGCGCTGGTGCTCGCCGCGATCGGCATCTACGGCGTCGTCTCGCACGTCGTTGCGGAGCGATCGCGTGAAATCGGCATTCGATTGGCGCTCGGCGGCACCAGACGGATCGTGGTGCGAAGAATAGTGGCGCAAGCCGTCGCCCCGGCTGTGTGGGGACTCGCGATTGGACTTGTCGCCGCCGCCGGCTTGACCGCGGCATTTTCATTCACGTTGGCCGGCGTCAAGCCACTGGATCCGCTGACGTTCACGGCCGCGTCCGTGCTCCTTTTTCTCGCGGCGCTCGTCGCCGGCTATGTCCCTGCGCGGCGAGCCGCGCGTGTTGATCCAGCGGTGACGTTGCGATCCGAATGACGAGGGCAAGGGCTACACGTGTTGACAGACATCTCTCCGCAGAAAACAGGCGCCACACGAGGCGAACCGTCGCCGCGCCTGCTGATAGCTGACGATCAACCCGACGTTCTCGAAGCGCTTCGCCTGCTGCTCAAGCCGGACGGCTACGTCATCGACACAGCCTCTTCGCCGCAGCAACTGCTGCGCGCGCTCGAGCTCAAGGACTACGACGTCGTCTTGATGGATTTGAACTACACGCGCGACACGACATCGGGCGAAGAGGGACTCGATCTTCTTCAACGCATCCACACCGCCGATGAATCTCTGCCCGTGGTCGTCATGACGGCGTGGGGATCCGTCAACGTCGCTGTTGAAGCCATGCGACGCGGCGCGCGCGACTTCATTCAGAAACCATGGGAGAACGAGCGGCTGCTCTCGATCGTCCGCACACAGACCGAGCTGGGGCGGGCCATTCGCCGCGGGCGGCAACTCGAAGCGGCCAATCAGGCGCTGATGGCCGATGGCCATTCCCCTCTCCTGGCGGAATCGGCGGCGATGCGCCCCGTGCTCGATATCATCGCGCGCGTCGGACCATCCGACGCCAACGTGCTGATCACCGGCGAGAACGGCACGGGCAAGAGCCTCGTGGCGCAGGCGATGCATGCCGTGTCGCCCCGCGCCAATCGGCCGATGGTGACAGTCAACGCCGGCGGAATGGCCGAAGGCGTGTTCGAGTCGGAACTCTTCGGGCACATGAAGGGCGCCTTCACCGACGCGAAGTCGGACCGCGTTGGCCGTTTCGAGCTGGCCGACGGCAGCACACTGTTTCTGGACGAGATCGCCAACGTCCCGTTGAATCAGCAGCAAAAGCTCTTGCGGGTGATCGAAACGGGAGAATTCGAGCGGTTGGGGTCCTCGAAAACACGCAAGGTGAACGTGCGTCTCATTTCCGCCACCAATGCGGATCTGAATGCGGAAGTCGCCGCCGGACGCTTTCGTCAGGATCTGCTGTTCCGCTTGAACACCATCGAAGTGCTTCCGCTGCTCGCGCGTCACTTTCTGCGCCAGCACGCACAGCGGTACAGGAAGAACCTGGCGGGGTTCGATCCGAGTGCCATGCAGATGCTGCTCGAGCATCGCTGGCCCGGCAACGTGCGCGAGCTGGATCACGCCGTCGAGCGTGCCGTGCTCATGTCGCAGGCGACGACCGTGCGCTCGAGCGACCTGGGCCTTCGAAGCGATGGGACGAGCACGGCCAGGCTCGAAGACATGAGCCTTGAAGAAGTCGAGGCGTTTCTCATCAAGAAGGCCATGGCGCGATACGGCAACGTGAGCCACGCCGCACGTGCCCTCGGTCTCTCGCGCAGCGCGTTGTACCGCCGGTTGGAGCGCTATAAGCTTTGATCGAACTTCGACTCGACGCTTGAGTCTCGAGGCTTGGCCTCGAGTGGGCCTCACACCTCGAGGCTTCAGGCTCGAGTGAAGCCACAAGGCACAAACCCCGAGCCCCAGGCCACAAGTCAGCTGACACCACACCTTGCCCCGACGACTCACGCACGACCGGCAGATCTTCCTCTACGCGCTCGCCGCCGGCCTTCCCGGCACGCTGACTTCCCTGATCATTTTGTGGACCGGTGGCTACACGCCGAAGGTTCAGTGGACGCTTACCGTCTTGATAGTCGGCTTCCTGGTGGGTTTTGCGGCGTCGCTGCGCACGCGAGTAGTGCTTCCGCTGCAAACGCTTGCGAACCTGCTGGCGGCAATGCGCGAAGACGATTTCTCGATCCGCGGACGCACCAGCGATCCGGAGGATCCGCTCGACGCGGTGCTCATCGAGGTGAACGAGCTCGCCGAAACGCTTCACGAGCAGCGTCTGGGCGCGGTGGAAGCGACGGCGCTCCTTCGCACGGTGATGGAGCAGATCGATGTCGCGGTGTTCGCCTTCGATCCGAATCATCGTTTGCGAATCGTCAACCGCACGGGCGAGCGGCTGATGGGCCGCGGGATGGAGCAGATGCTCGGACGCACGGCGGACGAGCTCGGGGTGAGTGAATGGTTTGGCGATGCGCCTCGCGTCGTGGACATATCGCTGCCGGGCGGCGGCGGGGCGGGCCGATGGGAGGTCCGGCTCACCACGTTCCGCCTGGGCGGGTTGCCGCACGATTTGCTCGTGCTGTCTGATGTGAGCCGCCCGCTGCGCGAGCAGGAGCGTCTGGCGTGGCAGCGGTTGATCCGCGTGATCGGCCACGAGCTCGGAAACTCGCTCGGTCCGATCAAATCAATTGCCGGCAGCCTGGAGACCCTTCTACACCGCAATCCGCCGCCCGAAGACTGGCGCGAGGACATGCGCCGGGGCCTTCAAGTGATTGCCTCACGCACCGAGTCGCTGAGCCGCTTCACGGCCGCCTACTCGCGCCTCGCGCGTCTGCCAGCCCCGCGGTCGAATCCCGTGGTGTTGAAACCACTGCTCGTTCGCGTCGCAGGACTCGAGACGCGTGTGCCTGTGAACGTTCGTCCCGGACCCGACATGACCGTCTCAGTTGACACCGATCAAATCGAGCAGCTCGTCATCAACCTCATTCGCAATGCTGCGGACGCCTGCGTCGAAGTCGGGGGTGGGACGGTGACGGTGGCGTGGCGGCGCACGCGGCACGGGGTGGATATCTGGGTCGATGACGAGGGACCTGGCTTGTCGAACACGGCCAATCTGTTCGTGCCGTTCTTTACGACGAAGCCTGGAGGATCGGGGATTGGCCTCGTGCTCTGCCGGCAGATCGCCGAGGCGCACGACGGTTCTTTGAAATTAGAGAACCGGCCCGACGCGCGCGGCGCGCGAGCGACGTTGACCTTGCCGTTGTAATCGCGAGCAGGGCGGCCCCGGCGGGGCTAAAGCCCCGCCACTACAAACCGCGAGCGTGCGACGCCGTCGTGTAGTGGCGGCCCTTCAGGGCCGCCGTCGATTAAGAAGCAGTAACGATCGCAATCGCGAATCCGTCGTAGCCTTTCACTCCGACGGTCTGCATCACCGTCGCATCGGCGCGACGTTCGGATCCGAGCCGTTCCAGGAACCGGCGCATGCCCTGCACGTGCACGTCAGTGCTCACCGCATCTATCAACGCACCGTTCCTGACGACGTTGTCCACGACAATGACGCTGCCGGCGCGTGAGAGCTTCAGCGCCCATTCGAAGTAGGCCGAGGTGTTCGGCTTGTCTGCGTCGATAAAAATGAAATCAAACGGCACACCCTCAGAAACGAGCTGCGGTAGGAGATCGAGGGCCTTGCCGACGCGCAGGTCAACCAGCGCAGACAAGCCGGCGCGTGCGATGTTCGCGCGTGCCACTTCGGCATGACGAGGCTCCACCTCCAACGTGATCAGCCGGCCGCCGGCGGGCAACGCGCGCGCAAGCCAGATCGTGCTGTAGCCGCCGAGCGTACCGATTTCCAGAATGCGCCGGGCACGCTGCAGCTTCGCAAGGATCATGAGGAACTTGCCTTGCGGCGGCGACACATTGATCGACGGCAGTCCCGCCTCTTTGCTTGCCTCGAGCGTGTCGTGCAGCGCCGGATCCTCCAACTGCAGGAGGTCGGCAGTGTAGTTATCGACTTGGTGCCAGAGTTCGGACGGCGCGAGCGCGCTCCGTTGGTTCATGATGCCGAGAGTGCCTTAACCCTTTGCAACGGCGCAAGCGCGCAGATAGACTCCACTCGTCCAGGAGGCATGTATGAATCGCCGGGTTTCGATGATGGTGCTGGTCTTTTTTGCCCTTGTCACGGCCGCGCAACAGGCGAGCGTCGCGCAAAGTCGCGCCGCAATCGACAACTACATCAGTCCCGGCTATCCATATGAGCTCGTCTCCGCAAAGAAGACGGATCGAATCGCCTGGCTGGCGTACGAACGCGGCATGCGCAACGTATACACCGCTGCGGCTCCTGCGTACACGCCGACGCGCCTGACGCGGTTTCTCGAAGACGACGGGGTCGACCTCACGAACCTGCGTTTGTCAGACGACGGATCGACGGCGGTGTTCGTGCGTGGGCACGAGCGCAATCGCGCGGGATGGATCGCAAACCCGACCTCGAACCCGAGCGGCGCGGATCGAACGATCTGGACGGCGCGCACCGCCGGTGGCAACGCGTGGAAAGTTGCAGAGGGGGACGAACCGTTTGTGTCGCCCGACGCGCGCTGGGTGCTCTATGTGAAAGACGGCCAGATCTACCGCGCACCAATCACCGAGACAACCAGCAATGGATCGAATGCCGCGAGTGACAAGCCATTCATCAAGGCGTGGGGCGAGAATACAGAGCCGCGCTGGTCTCCCGATGGCACACGCATCGCCTTTGTGAGCACCCGAGGCGACCACAGCTTGATTGGCGTGTACGACGTGCAGAAGCGTACCGTCTCGTACGTATCGCCGAGCGTCGACTTCGATAGGAGTCCGGCATGGTCGCCCGATGGAAAACAGATTGCGTTCATTCGCCGGCCTGGCACGCCATTCGGCCTGCAGACGCAGGCGGCCGGCACCGGCATTGGCAACCCACCCGGTCCGGCTGTCGGTCGGGGCAACGTCGGCCGCGGCGGCGCACGCGGTCAGGGACGCGGCGGCGAATCGCCGATTCCCGAGTCGCCGATTCCAGGCATGACACGCGCGACCTTCAAGGGCGGTTACACGCTGTCGTTCTGGGTCGCAGAGGTTCCCGGCGGGCTCGCGCGCGAAGACGGGTCCCTCGAGACGCCCGCACGCGAATTCTGGCATTCGCCCGCCAACGACGAATCGTTCTCGCGCGTCAACGCCATCACGTGGGCACGCGACCGCATCATCTTCGATGCGGAGCCCGAAGAGTGGATTCGCTACTACTCGGTGGCTGTGAGCGGCAATAACGCAGGCGCGTCGGTCGTACTCACGCCTGGTGAGGGCATGGTAGAGAACGCTGCGCTCTCTGGCGATGGCGCCACGCTCTATTACGCGACCAATGCCGCAGATCGCGATCGTCGCCATATCTGGAAAGTCGCAGCGGCGGGCGGCGAGGCCGTGCAGATTACCACGGGCGCCGAGATTGAAACGTATCCCGCCGCGCTCGCTTCCGGTAAGACGATCGCTGTCTTCAGCGCCGGGACGGCACGACCGCAATCTGTCGCCGTGGTGCCGGTGGATTCAGGCACACCCAACGTGATCTTCCCGAAGCTCGCATCCACTTTTCCGGCGGCCGATCACGTCGCCCCTCAGAACGTCACGTTGACGGCCGAAGACGGAGTGAAGTTCAACAACCAGCTCTTCGTTCCTAAGGATTTGCACGCTGGAGAGAAACGGCCCGCGGTGATTTTCGTGCACGGCGGCCCGGCGCGTCAGATGCTGCTCGGCTACCACTACATGCACTTCTACCACATGGCGTACGCCGTGAATCAGTGGCTCGCGCGTCAGGGCTACGTCGTGATGTCGGTGAACTATCGCAGCGGCATCGGATACGGCAAATCGTTTCGAATGGCGGCAAACACGGGCGGCCGCGGCAACGCCGAGTACAAAGACGTGCTCGCGGCGGGCAAGTACCTGCAGACGCGTGAAGACGTCGACAAGGATCGAATCGGCATTTGGGGTCTTTCGTACGGCGGCGTCCTGACCGCGCAGGCGCTCGCCCGCAACTCGGACATTTTCAAGGTAGGCGTTGATTTGGCCGGCGTTCACCTGTGGGGCGGCTCCATCGAGCCGGAAAGCGTCTCGTATCAGTCGTCGGCGATCAGCGCGATTGACTCGTGGAAGTCGCCGGTGCTGCTTCTTCACGGCGACGACGATCGCAACGTGGCGTTCTCGCAGACCACGGGACTCGTGCAGCTTCTACGCGCGCACAACGTCTATCACGAGCTGATCGTGTTCCCCGACGATGTCCACGATTCGCTGTTGTACAAGCGCTGGCTGTACGCGTTCGATCGGACGGCCGAATTCCTGAATCGATTCCTGAGGGCGAATCAAAAAACGACGACGGCGGGGCGATAACCGCCGCGGTGCGTGTTGTCACGTGCCGAACGTTTCGTTGTAATCCGCCATTGCCGCTTCAACGACACTCAGCGCGTGCTTACGGCCGTAGACCTCGGCGAGCCGCGGCTTGACGGCTTTTTGCGGCACGAGCTTATAGGTCAAAAAGTAGTGCTGCAATCGCTCAACGAACACCTGCGGCACATCGTCTATATCGCGCGCGTTTCCCCACACGTGATCGTTCTCGACCACGCTGATGATCTTGTCGTCGGCTTCGTCACGGTCGATCATCTGCAGACCGCCAATCACACGCGCAGCAACGATGATTTCGTTACGCGAGATCGCGCGTTCGCTGAGAACGCAGATGTCGAGCGGGTCGCCGTCGCCCCGCTTCGCGCCCGGCGCAAGCGTACAGACCCGCGGTCCGCAATACGTGCGCGGAACGAAACCGTAGAGACTCGGATGCTGGGCGGACGATCGCTGCGGGCGATCGACGCGCAGATAGCCTGAGATCTTGTCCACTTCGAACTTCATGAGATCGAACGGCGTGATTTCGATATACGCATTGAGGATTTCGGGGGGATCCGGGCCCACTTCGAGTCCGTGCCACGGGTGCGGCCGGTAGCGGCTGACGCGTGTCGGATGGCTCCGCTCAATGTGCGTCGGGTCGGACTGAGATGCAGACCGGCTGCTGGTCCTCGCGCGATTCCGCTTGGCCATCTTTCGCACCACAGGCGCGACTACAGCCGCGCCCTCCAGATCCTGCGCCTCATCAAAACAATCGGCCGCGCTGCACGATGGCTACATGGCCGAGCGCGCCGGCAGCAACGCTTTGCGCACCTTCGCGACGACGGTGAAGTTCGGATCGACGACGTTTGCAATCTCGTATTCCATGGCTTGGCCCATGAACGTCGACGCGCCCCGCTCCGAGAACCCATAATCCGCCATCAACCACCGCTGCATTTCCGTCGTCGCGTGCTGAAACGCCTCCAGCAGAGGCCGCGCGCTGCCAAGCACCATGATGTGCGTGTCGTTTTCGAGCCGCGGCCATGCAATCGGTTTTTTCTTGACGAGACCGACGGTGAACTCCACGTCCATCGACGTCTCGACTCCAGTGCCTGCTGCTTCGCCTTCGCCCATGCGCGCGTGCCCGT
>WNGA01005068.1_pt1 | contig 25727 bp, 25 predicted proteins | sample 5400061 | NCBI WGS metagenome assembly WNGA01 (sample SAMN13153366, study PRJNA577476) | soil metagenome | isolation source: 100 cm soil or saprolite under grassland replicate 2 | place: USA:California | collected 2016-06-15 | reverse complement strand
CATACGCCAGCAGTGCAAGTCCGGCTTGAGCTGTGCCCAGCGGGATTGCCACCGGCTGGTTGTCGGCGCTCGACGGCAACCAGGCGGTGTCCTCCGTCGCAAAGAAGTGCCGAGCGAGACTCGGCCTGCCGAGCAGCACGGCCACGCCCGCGACCCCGGCCGTCGCCCTCGGAGCCACGCGCAGCAGCGAGTCTCCCAGCCGGCGCGCGCCGGCGAAATCGCCGACTTTGATCAGCACCCGTACGCGGTCTGCGGCATCGCGAGCACGCTGCCCGGCGCGCCGCTCGAGGCGTTGCGCCTCGCCGAACTCCACGATCGCGGAGCGTGGCTCACCAACCTCGAGGGTCCCGACCGACTCGAGGGCTCTTGCGAGGGTACGATGAGCCACGGGCTCGTCGGGAAAGGCGTCGGCGAACGAGGTCGACACCTCCATCAGGATGCGGCGGTTTCGAGCGACCGCGGCGAGATGAGATGGCGGCTCGAGACCTTCCCGCCCCGAACCCGCAAGCGCTCCAGGTATGGCGTAGAACGCCAACGTATCCGCCTCAAGCTCGGGGTAGGCGACGTAACCCGAGCCGTCCATAACCCCCGGGCGCGTGTACCAACGCTCGGCGAATAACAGACGCGGAAGGCGCTCGATTGCACGACGCTCGGATGTCAGGTTGAAGGCCGGCGCTAGCACTAGCGCTCGGCGATAGGCCTGGACGGCGGTCTCGTAACCGCCCCGGAACGTGAAGCGGGCAGTGTCGGAGGGATGCCGAATCACGACTCGGTCGAGCGCATTGCACTCCGCGAGACCATACCATCCCGCGAATGAACTGGCGTCGGCTGCCAGGATCTCACGGTACCGCTGGCAGGCATCCGGCCAACGGTGCTCGAACATGGGCTCTTGAGCGAGGAGCAGCGCGGCGTCCGCCCCGCTGAGCCGGACGAGGAGACTTCCCGCTCGACGGGCGATTGCAGCGCGGTCGCGGGCCGCCTCAGGCGTGGTATCGTCGGACCACAGAAGTGCCTGCCCCAACCAAAGGTATGCCTGGGCGAAGTCCGAGTCCGCGGCGAGGGCGCCGCGGAAGTGGCTGGCTGCGCCCGCCAAATTCCATTCGCGAATTTCTCGTTGGCCGAGCGCGTAGGCGCGCAACGCACGAAGCGAGCGCGTCTGCTCCGCGCCGGCCCCCCGAGCCGCGCCGAGCTCGGCCCCCAGGAGCGAATCGGCGAGCGCGTTGAACGCCGCCCCGATCGCGCCGTTCGCCGCTACCCGGGTCGTGCTCTCTCGCATCGGCGCGCCACCGCGCGCGACGTCGTACAGGCCTGCGGTCAGCCGCAGCGTGTCGCCGAAGCTCCACAGCTGTCCCATCACCAGCCTTCCCGCGCCGAGCCGGCGGGCGATGGCGAGCGCGGTGTCGAACGGGATACGGAACGGCGCGCGCGCGCCGTGGCGCGTCAGGGCATCGTACACGCGCGTTTTATCGGCCAGCCGGACTTCAATCCAGCGCGCAAATCCCTCGGTGAGCAGCTCGGAGCAATCGGCGCCGTCAAGCGTGCTTTGTTGGCCGCCCTCGCGATGCGCAAACGGGAGGATCACGTAGCGGGCGGTGTCGAGCGGCACGCGCGCCGTCCCACAGGGTGGCGGGGAGCCGTCGGGGCACTGCCCCGACCCACGGGTGGCGAGACCGATGCCCAGCGCCAGGACGGTCGCGACGATCCGCCCGCCCGATCGTCCGGCGCTCACGCATCCCCCCCGGCGAACGGCAATAGTGCCGCCCGCATCTCCATCGCGCGCTGCCACCGCTCAGCGCGCGACTTCGCGAGCGCCCGCGCCACTACCGCGGCGAGCTCCCTGGGCACGTCGCGCCGCAGGCCGTGCAGGTCGGGCACAGCGTGGTGCTGGTGCATGTCGAGAACGGCCGCTGCACTGGGCGAAGAGAACGGCGGGCGACCCGCCAGACACTCGAACAGGACCACGCCAAGGGAGTAGAGGTCCGTGCGCCCATCCACATCGGGGGCTCCCTGCGCCTGCTCCGGACTCATGTACTCCTCGGTGCCGACCACGAACCCGCTGCGGGTCACCCGGTCATCGCCCGAGCTCGCGATGGCACGAGCGATACCCAGGTCGACCAGGACCGCGCCCTGAGGGGGGGGCGAGAGTACGATGTTGTCCGGCTTGATGTCGCGGTGGGCGATCCCATGCGCGTGGGCGTGCTCCAGCGCGTCGAGCACTTCCGCGGCGATCGTGACGGCGCGCGGGATCGGCAGTCGCGTCTCTCGGCGCAACGTCTGCCGGAGCGTATCTCCCGCCAGGTACGGCATCACGTACCAGAGGAGATAGTCCGCTTCGCCGCTGTCCATCATCCGGGCGATGTGCGGGTGATCGAGCTGCGACGCGTAGCGGATTTCGCGCAGGAAGCGGTCGGCCGCCACCGAGACGGCCAGCTCGGGGTGCAGCACCTTGATGGCCACTTGCGTGCCGCGCGAGTCCCGTCCCACGAAAATGGACGCGTTCCCGCCTCGACCCACCGCTGTGAGCACGGTGTAGCGGTCGCCCAGGGCCTTGCGGACCCGCTCGATCAGGTCGCGTCCCGCCATGCATCCCGTCCCGCGTCGTGGCGCCCGGCGGGGGTGCCTCCGAAACTGCGCGGCCGCCGCACCCGACGCCCGCGGGATCGAGCTAACAATAGGGGCCGCACGGGCGTGCGCCAGATTGCCCCGCGGCGGTGGCGCTCGTGCGCTTCGTCTGCTTCAGCGGGGCGGACCTGGAGGTGTATCGGCGGCTTCTAGACGGCTGAGCCCCGCCCGGGCTGCCGCGACGTAGGGCGCGAGGTCGGTACCCGCCCCCCCCACCCCCTGCCCCACCGCCACTACAAACCGGTACGTCGTGATCGCCGTGGCGCGGTCGCCCGCGCGCTCGGCGTCGTTCGCCCGCTTGAGCAGCTTCTCGAGCGTCGCCGGCTCGCGATAGATCAGCGCCGGGTCCCGCCGCACCTGGGAGGCGAACTGGAGGAACCACAGGGCGCCCCCCGCGGCCAGCATCAGGCTGGCGCCCACGAGGAGGAGCGCCACGCGGCGGGCGCGCCGCGGCGACGCCGGCACCGCCGGCACCGCCTCAGGCAGCATCGGCCAGCCGGGCGAGTGCTCCTGCGGTCGCCTCCGTGACCATCGCCATGAACGTGTAATCGAGCGTCGCGCTCGTGTCGGTCGCGCGGTGGTAGTGCGGATTACGGAGGAACGCCGTGTCGGTCAACATGAGCGACGGGTAGTGGGCGTCCCAGAAGGACGCGTTGTCGGAGAGACGCGTGAGCGGGAGGAGCCAGCCGCGCAGGCGCGTGGCGTAGGGGACGAGCGGCAGGTCCGGCGCCGCGGCCCGCGCGGCGGTGACGAACGCCTCGAGCAGGTCGCGGGAGCGGGCGTCGCCCACCGCCGCGAGGAAGTCACCGGTCCGCGGCACGTCGATCCCGAGAAACGGGGGGACGATCTGGGTGCCGGGCCTCGCGTCGCGATAGCCGACCATCTCGAGGATCAACGCGCCCGCGAGCGCCTCGTGCCGCGCCCGCTTCTCCTGCGCCAGGGCGTGGCTCCCGACGCGGTAGCGGCCGGTCACGGTCTGCAACTCCTCCAGGTCGAACCCCACGAACTCGACGCCGGCCCGCGGCTCCCGGGAGGCGATCAGGCGGGCGCACTCGAGCAGCGCGGCGACGCCGCTGGCGTTGTCGTCCGCGCCGGGCGTGTGGGCGGTCGAGTCGAAATGCGCTCCGATCAAGAGCCGCGGCCGACGCGCGTCACCCCCGGGCACGCCGCCCACGACGTTGTGGTGGGTGCGTCCCCGGAACGAGAACGGCGTGAGGTCGACGCTGAGGCCGAGCGCGCGCAGCTCGCTCGCGATGTAGTCGCGGGCCGCACGATGGCGCTCGGGCGCGGCGCTCGGGTGGCGGACGCCTTCGAGCGCCGCGACGTGACGCCGCAGCCGTTCCGCGAGGGCCGCGCGTTGACCGGCGGTTGAGGCGGCGTGGCTCCCGCGCGCGGGGTCCGGGCCCGGTACCGGCGCAGCTTGAGCCGGGGTTGACGGGTCCACGCTAGCGTGTCTCCTGCATGGTGACCATCTGCACCGTCCTGCCCCCGCCCGAGCGTCCCCGCCTCGATGCCGCGGGCGACGGCTGCTTTACGACGCTCCACGCCAGCTCGTTTCGGGACGCCCTGCGGGCGGCCCGGCGCAAGCGGGTGGACGCGCTCGTCCTCTCGGTCCACGCCTGCCGCGGCGACGAGCTTCCGGCGGTCGCCCGCTTCGTGCGCGAGTTTCCCGCCATCCCCGCCGTCGCCCTCGTATCGCGCCACGACCGGAACGCCACCGAGACGCTGCTCAAGCTCGGCGCGACCGGGGTCCGCTCGGCGGTGGACTGCACGGAGCCAGCGGGCTGGCGCCGGCTGCGGGATCTGGTCGGCCATCCGGCGTCACCGGTCGCCGCCCGCATTCTCGCGCGCGTCGTCCCCGCGCTCGAGGAGGGGACGGGAGACGTGCGCGCGTTCTTCGAGGCCGTCGCACGCCTCGCGCCGGTGCTCTCCACGGTGCGGCGGCTGGCGCGGCACCTCCGGATCTGCTCGAGTACCCTCATGTCCCGCTTCTATCGGGCGGACCTGCCGTCTCCGAAGACCTACCTCGCCGGCATGCGGCTCGTGCACGCGGCCTATCTGTTCTCCAACCCCGGGCTCTCGGTCTCCGACGTGGCGTACCGCCTCGACTATTCGTCACCACAGAGCTTCGGGCGCCACCTGAAGGCGATGCTGGGCGTCACCGCGGGTGAGTTCCGGCGCCGCTTCCCCTTCGAGGTGGCGCTCGAGCGCTACGTGGACCTCCTGATCACCCCGTACCGGGAAACCCTGCGCGCGTTCTGCCCACTCAACGCGGGATTGTGGGACCAAGGACCGAACGCGACTCGCGTTTCCCGGCCGGGGTGATCAGTCCGCGGCCGCGCGCGTGACGGGAGGCTCGTCGGTCTCCGGCTTGCGCTTGAGCACCGAGAAGCGCGCGATGCTCCCGCGCAACCGCTCGGCCAGCTGCGCGAGCTGCTGGGAGGTCGCGGTGAGATCGCCCATCGACGTGATCTCGGCCTGAGTCGCGCCCGCGGTGACGTCGGCCCGTTCCGACGAGGCGCTCGAGATGGCCGCCACCTGCTGCAGCGACTGCGCCAGGTCGGCGAGCCGCTGCGCCTGGCCGCGCGACACCTCCGCCGTGGCGTTCACCAGGTCGCCTACCAGCTCGATGCCCGTATGCAGCTCCTGGAGGGCGGCGTCGGCTTCCGCAGCCACGGCGCCGATGTCGCGCACCTTGGTCTCGCCCGACTGCATCGCCCGCGCGGCGGCGTCGATGCCCGCGCGCAGTTCCGAGACCAGCTCCGCCACCTCGCGCGCCGATTTTCCCGCCTCCGCCGCGAGGGCCCGCACCTCGTCCGCGACCACGGCGAAGCCTTCCCCGTGCTCCTCCGCCCGCGCCGCCTCGATCGCCGCATTGAGCGCGAGCAGGTGCGTCTGCCGCGCGATCCGGGCGATCGTCTGGGCGAACACACCGATCCGCTCCGACATCCCCGACAGTCCCGCCACCGTCGCGGCCGTGGTTCGGACCTCCTCGCCCACCGCGCGCAACGTTTGGCTCGCGCGCGCTACCCGCTCCCGGCCCCGCTCCGCCGCGGCGACCAGGCGCGCCGCGTCCGCCTGCATCAGCTCCGCACGGACGCGCAGCGATTCCGCCTGGTCGGCCGCTTTGGCGCTCTCGCTGCGCGCGCCCTCCGCCATCTCGCGTTGCTGCCCGAGATCCGTCGCGAGCCGCTGGGCCGTATGCGTGACGGTCTCCGAGGTGGCATGGAGCTCCTCCGCCGAAGCGGCGAGCTGTTCCGCGAGCGCCGCCACTTCGTCGGCCTCGCGCTGCACGGTCGAGATCGTGCCGCCGATCTCCTCGATCATGCGATTGAAGCTCCGCTCGAGGAAACCGAGCTCGTCGGACTCACCCGCCGGCGCGCGCACGGCCAGGTAGCCCCGCTCGGCCTCGCCCATCACGCTCCGGGCGTGGCGGATCCGCGCGATCAGCGTGGCCGGAATCCGCTTGAGCGCCATGGCCACGAGGATGAACACCACGGTGTCGAGCCCCGCGTTCGTCAGGGTCGCCCCGGGCTCGTACAGCACGTTGTGCAGAAAGCTCGAGCCCAGGTACGCGATCGCCCCGGTGAGCACCAGGAAATTGCCCACGGCGTGGCCCTGGTCGAATGCGTACGGCAGGACGGCGACGAAGAAAGCGGCGATCAGGCCGCCGTGCCCAAACCACACGACCAGGACCGCGACGAGGAGGACGTCGAACAGCGACAACGCGTACACCAGCCACCAGCGGTACCAGCCGCGCTCGTGGATGAGGCCCAGGAGCTCGTTCACGAACGCCGCCCCGCCCGCCACGAGCACCATCGTCGTGGGCCGTGTCTTCACCGCACCGAACCCCCACCCCACCAACCCGAGCGCGAACCCGAACGCTACCATGACGCGCCGCAGCCGATGCGTGCGCGAGATGGTCTCCAGGTCCTTGAGCCGCTGCTCGAGGCCGGTGGCGTCGTCCTTCCAGCCTCGCACCAGCGAGGCGAGGGACGGCCGCGACGATCCTGTCGGTAGTGTGCTCACCCGGGGCTGATCATACACTTCAGGCGATCAGGGCGGCAATCTCCCGTCACCGCAACCCCAGCTCCGTGGCGCTGACGAGCACTTCCACCGGGTGGCCGGCCTGCTCGAGCGTCGCCCGGCCGCCTTCCTCCCGGTCCACGACCGCCAATACGCCGAGGACTCGTCCGCCCTCCGCGGTGATCGCGGCGATCGCCTCGGCGGCCGAGTGCCCCGTGGTGATCACGTCCTCCACGACGACGACGGCGGCGCCGGGCCTGAAGCAGCCTTCGATGCGCTTCCCGGTGCCGTGGGTTTTCGCCTGCTTGCGGACGGCGAAGGCGTCGAGGGGCCGCCCCTGGGCCCGGGCTGCAGCGGCGAGGGCGTAGGCGACGGGATCGGCGCCGAGGGTCAGCCCGCCGACCAGGTCGGGCGCCCACCCGCGGGTAGCGAGGCGTGCGAGCCCAAGGGCGCCGATCACGACAAGGCCTTCACCCGACATGGTGGTGCGGCGCGCATCGATGTAAAAGCTGGAGCGCCGCCCGGAAGCGAGCATGAAATCGCCGTGCGTGACCGAGCGCTCCCGCAGGAGCTCGCGGAGGCGTTGCTGGAGCGCTGGGATGGTGGTAGAGGCCATGTATAGTAGTAGTGATAGCTACTACTATAAGTCTCTTCGGAGGACGGCGCGCTTGATGGCCGCGAGCAGTCCGGTCTTGGGTGGAGCGGCGGCGGCAAGCGCGGCCGTGACATCGCCTGCGAACGCCGTCACCGTCGGCTGGCGGCGGCTCGGGTCGCGCTCGAGACCCCGCATCACGGCCGCTTCGAGCGCCGGGGGAAAGCGCAGACCCGGAACGACCTGATTGAGCGATGCCGGGTCTTGAGTGAGCAGCTGCTGGAACAGCTCGCGCGGCGTGCGCCCGCTATGAGGGTGCTGCCCGGTGAGCATCCAGTACGCGATCGTGGCGAGGCTGTAGATGTCGGCCCGACCGTCCACCAGCTCCCCGGACAGGGCTTCGGGGGCCACATACTTGAGGGTTCCCACGAAAAATCCGGTGCGGGTGAGGCGCTCTTCCGGCGGCAGCTCCGCGTCGCGGGCGATGCCGAAATCGAGCAGCTTCGCCCGCTGCGACTCCGGATCGTAGGTGATGTTCTCGGGTTTCAGGTCGCGATGGATGATGCCCGCCTGGTGGGCCGCGGCCAGCGCGTCGGCGAGCTGCCGCACGATGCTCACCACGAGCGTAGGAGCGAGGGGGCCGACGCGGTGTACGTATTCGGCGAGGGACTTGCCCTCGGCCCATTCGAGCGCGAGGTAGTAGAGGCCGTCCGCTTCGCCGTAGTCGTAGGTGCGGACGACCCCCGGGTGCTGGACCCGCGAGCCGTACCCAGCCTCCCGCAGAAAGCGCTTCACCGCCGTGGGGTCGCTCGCGAGGCGCGACCGCAATACCTTGAACGCACAGGTCCCGCGCTCCGGGTGGTGGGCGCGGTACACTTCGGCCGTGCCTCCCTCGCCGACGCGCTCGAGGAGGCGGTAGCCGGCGATGGTCCGACCGGCGAGGTTCTCGTTGGGCATGGGAACGCGCGAAACTAACGCCCGGATTTGAGGTTGAGCAAGTGAGACGAGCGGCGGCAATGGCATTCCTCGCGGCCGGTGTGGCCGCGTGCAGTTCCGCACAGCGGCCCGCCTCCGGGCCCCGCCCGGAGCCGGGCGCGGTCGTCGCCACTCTGTTCGATGCCGGCTCGGTGTACGGCGCCATGGGCCTGCTGGTCGCGGGACCGCCTCTCCCCTTCGTCGCGACGCTCAACTACGTGGCCGACGCCACGATCGACTCCACGCTTGCCGTGTTCGGCCTGTCGCTCGCGAATCACGCCCTGAGCTTCCAACGCGATGGCCGCGCGTTCACCGCGCACTACCACGTGGAGGTGGCCTTCCGGGCCGACACGGGCTCCGTGCGCCAGATTGCGAGCGACGAGGCCGTGAGCGTGCGCACCTTTCAGGAGACGCTGCGTGGGGACGAGAGCGTGATCTACCAGCAGTTCCTCGGCGTGCCACCGGGCATCTACCAGGTGACGGTTACAGTGCGGGACCGGAACGGTCCCGCCGCGTCGCATCGGGAGCGTACCGACACGGTGCCGCGGTTTGCGGGGCAGGGGATGAGCGCGCCGCTCGCCGTCTATCACGGCGCGGGGCGGACGCGCGCGTCCGACGTGCCGCAGCTGCTCGTGAACCCACGCGCCACGGTGTCGTACGGCGCCGACACCTTGCGGTTCTACGTGGAGGTGTACGGGGAGCGGCCCGGCGCCCGGTTGGTGGCGCGCGCCCTCGATCAGGGCGGCCACGAGATCTGGCACGACACGATCACGCTGGCGGGCACCGAGGCACTGGCGAGCGGGTTGGCGCAGCTCCGCCCGGGGGAGCTGCCCGTCGGCGCCGGGCGCTTCGAGATCGGACGGGCGGGCGGGGGCGCCGCGGCGACGCGCAGCGCGCCATTCCTGGTGAGCTTCTCGGATCAATGGGCAATCACCAACTATGATGAGATGATCAGCCTGCTGCGCTACTTCGAGCGCCAGGAATGGGTGGACAAGCTGCGCCACGCGTCCCCGGACCAGCGCCCCGCCGTCTGGCAGGAGTTCTACAAGGCGACCGACCCCGTCGAGATCACGCCGGAGAACGAAGCGCTAGAGGGGTACTTCCGCCGCATCCAGATCGCGAACCAGCGCTTTCGGGAGGCGGGAGAACCCGGCTGGCTGACGGACCGGGGCGAAGTGTTCATCACGCTGGGCGAGCCCGACGATGTGTTCGACTTCACGACGGACGTGTCGCGCGCGGGGATCCGCGGCGTCCGCTGGACCTACAACGCCCTGCGGCTGACCCTCTTTTTCCAGGACAATACGGGATTTGGCCGCTTTCGCCTGACGCCTCTCTCGCGGGCCGAGTACCAACGCGCCGTGGCGCAGCGCCGCCGGCAGTGAGGCGGGCGGTCGGTCTCCTGCTCGTCGTCGCGGCGGCCCCTCCTCAGTCCGCCGCCACGGCCCAGCAGGCGTCTCCTTACGTCGCGGCCGAGCGCGCCGAATCGCTCAGGCTCGCGGGCCGGCCGTGGCACGCGGCGGAGACATTGCTCGCCGCTGCGGCCCGCGAGCCCCGGCTGAACGCCACATTCGTCGTGGAGGGCGCCAAGGCCGAGCTCTACGCTCGGCGCTACGATCGCGCCCGCAGCCTGCTCGTAGGCCAGCCGTGGCTCGAGGACTATGGCGACGGCGCCGCCGTCGCGGTGCTGGCGGAGGCGGAGGCGCGACTCGGCCTCGGGACGCAGGCGGCGGTTCATTACGGCGCCGCGCGCGCGCGGGCGCGCGGCTCCCGCGCGGCGCTGCTCGCGGTGCGCGAGGGGCTCGCGTGGGAGGCCGCGGGCGCGCGGGACTCGGCGGCGGCCGCGTATGCGGTGGCGCGGGCGGCAGGTCTCCCGGCCATCGACGCCTGGCTGCGGCTGCGCCAGGCGCGCGTCACCCGCGACACGGCGGTGGCGTTCCGCCTGCTCGCCGACCTGCCGGCGCCCGTGGCACGCGAGGCTGGCTCCGCCAAGGCGCAGGCGCTGCTCGCCGCCGGCGATTCGGTCGCCGCCCTCGAAGCGTTCGCCCAGGCGGGCCGCTCGCTCGATCTCGCCCGCCTCGCCCTCGCGCATGGAGACTCGAGCCGGGCGCGCGACGCGCTGTACGGTCTGATGGCGCGCGCGCCCGAATCGGACGACGCCGCCGCGGCCGTCGGCGTGGCGCTGGGTGCTCTCTGGCCCCGAACCCCGCCCGAGCGCGTGGCTCTGGCTCGTGCCATGAAGGGCCACGGGGGCGCCGCGGACGCACGGCTCGAGGTCGAGCGCGCGCTCCGGCAGGGTGACTCGAGCGCCGCGACGCTGGTGCTCGCCGGCGAGCTGCTCACCGCGGCCGGCCGATTCCGCGATGCCGAACGCGCCTACCGGTCCGCGACCGCCGATCCCGCGCTCGGCGCGCTCGCCATCTACCGCCGCGCGCGGGTGCTCGTCCGCCTGGGAGATGCGGGCGCGCAGGAAGCGCTGTCGGGCTTCGCGCAATCGTTCCCTGCTGATACCGCCGCGCCGACCGCGCTGTACATGGTCGGTGACATGCTCGGGGATCGGGGGGACTGGCCCGGGGCGGCGCGTTGGTTCGGCGAGCTGATCGCGCGCTATCCCGCCGACCTGCGCGCGTCGCTCGCGCGCTTCCGGCTCGCCGCGCAGGCGCTGCGCGACGGCCTGCGCGACAGCGCCGCCGCCCTGTTCCAGGCGGAAGTGACGGCCGCCGGCCCCCAACGCACGACCGCCCGCTTCTGGCTCGGCAAGCTCACCCTACTGGCGGGCGACACGGCGGGAGCGCGAGGGACGTGGCTGGCGCTGGTGCGCGAGGACTCGATCGGGTATTACGGGCTGCGCGCGCGCCGCGAGGTCAGCCTGCCGCCGCTCCGTATCGCCGCCGCTCCGCTGCCGGGCCCCTCGTCGGCCGTCGCCACGTCGCTCGGCCGCATCGACACGCTGCTCCTGGCCGGGCTCGACACCGCGGCGCAGGCGGAGGTGCGCGCCGTCCTGGGGCGCGCGGGGCAGCAGGACATCGACGCCCTCCTCGCGTGGAGCGAGGGACTCGCGGCCCGCGGCTTCGGCCCCGCGGCCGTCCGCCTGGGCTGGCAAGCGGCGCTCAAGTCACCGAACGACTCGCGCGTGCTCCGCGTCATCTTCCCGTGGCCGAACCGCCGCGCCGTCGAGGCGGAGGCCGCCGAATTCGGCGTCGATCCACTGCTCCTCGTCGCCATCGTGCGCCAGGAAAGCGTGTTCGATGCGCAGGCGCTCTCGCCCGCCGGCGCGCGCGGCCTGGCGCAGCTCTTGCCCGGCACGGCGGCCCTCACTGCGCGGGGGCTCGACGTCACCTTCTATCCCGAGTGGATCACCGTTCCCGACCTGAACCTCCACCTGGGTGCCGCCCACCTGCAGGAGCTGCTCGAGCGCTTCGGGGGTCGCGTGGACGCGGCGGTGGCCGCGTACAACGCGGGCGGCGCGCCCGTGAAGCGTTGGCTCGAACGCCCCGGCGCCGACGATCCGGACGAATTCATCGAGCTCATCCCATACCAGGAGACGCGCGGCTACGTGCGCGCGGTGCTGCGCAATCGGGAGCTGTACCGCGCCCTGTACGTCACGCCAACCAATTGATTGGGCTTGCTTTATGGGCGCTGGTCGGCGTCGCGCGGGGGTTTCTTGACAACCTTTCCGCCGCGTGTCAAATCTATCGCGCCCGACACGGTGCCGGGCCGGGTGCTCCGCGCCCCATGTGCGACTTTGCAGGAGGCAGACCGAATGGCTAAGGGAAAAGTGAAGTGGTTCAATGACGCCAAGGGCTACGGCTTCATCGAGCAGGAAGGTGGCGAGGACGTGTTCGTACACTTCTCAGCCATCCAGATGGACGGGTTTAAGACCCTCGCCGAGGGTCAGGTCGTTGAGTTCGAGGTGAAGGCCGGCGAGAAAGGGCTGCACGCCGCGAACGTCATTCGCGCCTAACTGACCCCACGCCATTCGGCGTCCCCCCGCCCGCGCACTCGGGCGGGGTTTTTCATTCCCCCGCCCGCACCGGCCTCGTTACTTTTCTTCAGCACATGCCCGGCCCCGGTTCGACCCCTGCCGCCAATCTCTATCTCGTTGATGGCTACGCGCTCATCTACCGTGCCTTCTTCGCGATGATCGCCCGCCCCCTCACGACTCGCCGCGGCGAAAACACCTCGGCGGCTTGGGGGGTTACCAACTTTCTGCTGCGGCTGCTCGAGCGGCGGCGTCCCGAGTATCTCGCCTGGGTGCACGACGTGGGTGAGTCATTCCGGCATCAGACCTACCCCCAGTACAAGGCGACACGCGAGAAGCTCACCGAGGAGCTGCAGCAGGAGTTCGACCGATCGGTCGAGCGGATCGAGCAGATCCTCGCAGCGTTCCGCGTGCCGCTGGTCGGCGTGGAAGGCTACGAAGCAGACGATGTGATCGGCACCCTCGCCACCACGGCGCGCGGACTGCAAGTCGTGATCGTGTCGGGCGACAAGGACTTCTACCAGCTGATCGGGCCGGGCATCGCCCTCCTGAACCCGGGTCGCGGTGGCCCTGCGGCCGTCGAAGAGCACTGGGTGGACCAGACCAACGCGAGCGAGCGCCTGGGTGTGCCGCCCGAGCGGGTCGTGGACTACCTGGCGCTCGTGGGCGACAGCTCGGACAACGTGCCGGGGGTGAAGGGTGTGGGGGAGAAGACGGCGCTCGAGCTGCTCAAGACGTTCGGCGACCTCGATGGGATCCTCGCGCACGCGGACCGGATTCCGGGCAAGCGGGCGCGGGAGGCGGTGCAGCAGTATGCCGATCTAGCGCGGCTGTCGCGAGAGCTCGTCACCATCCGGCGCGACGTGCCGCTGCCGCTCGACCTCGACCGGCTGCGGGTCCGCCCGCCCGACGTCGCGCGGCTCACTGAGCTGTTCACCGAGCTCGAGTTCCGGTCGCTGATCCCGAAGTTGTCCTCCCTCGAGCTTGCGGCCTCAGCGACCGTCGCTCCGGCGACCCAGCCGGCCCCCGTCGTCACCGGAGCGCCCTCACTCGCAGCTCTCACGCCGGCACACGCGGAGCCCGCAATCGTCGACGACCCCGCCAAGCTGCCAGTCGCGGTCGCCGCGTGGCGCCGGGCCCCCCTCCTCGCGCTCGACACGAAGACCACATCGCTCGATCCGATGCGGGCCGAGCTCGTCGGCATGTCGGTGGCCGTCGCGCCAGGGCGGTCGTGGTACCTCCCCTTCGCGCACGTGGCGCCCGACGGCGAGCTCGCCGGCGGGACGCCGCCGCAGAATCTCCCGCCGCTCTCGAGCGAGGCCCTGGCGCCGTTGCGGGAGCTGCTGGCCGATCCACGCGTGCCGAAGGCAGGGCACAACGTCAACTATGATTGGCTCGTCCTGCGCCGTGCCGGGGTGGAGCTCGCGGGCGTCTCGTTCGACTCGATGCTCGCGAGCTTCGTGCTCGATCCCGGGCGACGCTCACACGCCCTCGACGACCTGGCACGCGAGCGGCTGTCCCTCGCGGTTCGGACGTACGCGGAGCTCGTGGGCCGGGGGAAGGCGGAGCGTCCGTTCGCTGCCGTGCCCCTGGCGGACGCGGCGCGCTATGGTGCCGTGGACAGCGAGATCGTACTGCGCCTGCACGATGCGTTCCGGCCGGAGCTCGAAGACCACCAGCTGGTTCGCCTGCTCGAGACGATCGAGGTTCCCCTCATTCCCGTGCTCGTCGACATGGAATCGCGGGGGGTGTGCATCGACCTGACACGGCTGGGCGAGATCTCACGGGCCTTCGCCGGCGAGCTGACCGCGCTCGAGCGGGCGATCTACCACGCCGCGGGCACCGACTTCAACATCAATTCGACGCCCCAGCTCCGGCACGTACTGTTCGAGAAACACCAGCTTCCGGTCCTCAAGAAGACGAAGACCGGTCCCTCGACCGACTACGAGGTGCTGGAGCAGCTCGCCGCGATGGGACACGAGGTGCCCCGGTTGCTGATCGAGTACCGCGAGCTCTCGAAGCTCAAGTCCACCTACGTGGACGCGTTGCCTGGATTCATCAACCCGCTGACCGGCCGCATCCATACGAGCTTCAATCAGACCGGCGCGGCCACGGGACGGCTGTCGTCATCCGATCCGAACCTGCAGAACATCCCGGTGCGCACCCCGCGCGGCGAGGCCATTCGCCGCGCCTTCGTCGCTCCGCCCGGCGCGATGCTGCTCACGGCCGACTACTCCCAGATTGAGCTGCGACTCCTGGCCCATCTCTCGGGCGACCCGGCGTTCGTCGAAGCCTTCGAGCAGGGCGGGGACATTCACCGCCAGACGGCGGCGATCATCTTCGGCGTGGCGCAGGACCAGGTCACGCCGGAAATGCGAGCCCGCGCGAAGACGATCAACTTCGGCACGATCTACGGGCAGGGGGCGTTCGCCTTGTCCCGCCAGCTCGGCATCACGCAGGATGACGCGAAGCGGTTCATCGAACAATACTTCACCCGCTTCGCCGGGGTCCGGGCCTGGCTCGATCGCACCGTGGCCGGGGCCCGCGAGAAGGGGTATGTCGAGACACTGTTCGGAAGGCGGCGCTACATACCGGAGCTAAAGGACCGCAACTACAACATCCGAGCGTTCGGCGAGCGTACTGCGACCAACTCCCCCCTGCAGGGGTCGGCGGCGGACCTGATCAAGATCGCGATGATCCGCATCGCCGGGGCCCTGAAAGAGCAGGGGCTTCGGTCTCGGATGATCTTGCAAGTCCATGACGAGCTTGTCGTTGAGGTACCACGAGGAGAGGAGGAAACCGCCACGGAGCTGGTAAAACGCCATATGGAGCGAGCCGCCGAGCTGCGGGTTCCATTGGTCGTAAGTGTCGGCATGGGAATGAATTGGGTCGACGCGAAGGGGTAAGCATGGCTCTTGCAAGAACGGCTCAAGGCGCTCACTATATGTGGCACCGAGCCAGGGACTTACGGGCTCGGCGCCCTGTGATGCTTGGAGGGTCGGCAGCGATGTCTCGAAATGGCTTCACCCTGATCGAGTTGCTCATCGTGGTGGTGATCATTGGGCTGTTGGCGACGATCGCCATCCCGAAGTTCTCCAACACGAAGGAGAAGGCCTACGTCGGCGCGATGAAATCCGATCTTCGGAACCTCGCGACTGCGGAGGAAGCCTTCTTTTACGACAGCGCGAAGTACACGACCAGCTTCGCGCTGATGAACAACTTCACTCCGTCAGCGGGCGTGACCATGGTTGTCAACGCCACGACGTCGGGGTGGTCGGCAGCGACCACGAGCGCCTACGCGCCGGGGCGGCAATGCGCCTTGTTCTCGGGAAGCGCGGCCCCGTTGGCTCCGGCGACGGCGGAGGGCCGCATTACCTGCCAGTAGACCCGCCATACCGTGAATTCACACGCCGCCGCGAGGGGATGTGCTTTGCCCTCGACGGCGGCGTCTGGCTTCATCGCCACGCGGTCCGGGGCGAGCCGATGGTGCACCTGGTCAGCGCGAACAAGGAACGGTTGCTCGCGCTCGGCCCGGCCCTGGGGCTCGAGCCGGCGTGGCTACAGTACAAACCGCTGAAAGACCCGAGGACAGGCATCCGGGTACCGGCGTGGCATTGGGATGTGTGGGGTGTACGCCTGAGACAGCTGGGTACCTACTCCTAGTCGCTGTTTCCTGCCTCGAGCCTGGGTGCCCTCACCCCCGGCCACCAGTTCCACCTCCCCGCGATGTGCATGATCGCCGGCACGAGCACCATCCGAATCAAGGTCGCGTCGAGCAGGACGGCGGCGGCGAGACCGAAGCCGATCAGCTGGACCGCGAGCACCCGCGTAAAAGCGAACGTGCCGAACACGAGAATCATGATCAGGGCGGCGCTCGTGATCGTGGAGGCCGTGGCCGACAGGCCCTCCATCGTGGCGTGGTCGTTCCGACCGGTCTTGTCGAAGACCTCTTTCACGCGCGTCAGCAGAAAAACCTCGTAGTCCATCGACAGCCCGAACACGATAGCAAATACCAGCACCGGCACGACCGCCCAGATCGCCTGCGTGGGCCCCTCGAGCCCGAACAGGCGGCCGCCGTAACCATGCTGGAACACGAGCACGGTGAGTCCGAATGCCCCGCCCACCGACAGCAGGTTCAGGACGACGGCTTTGATCGGAACGAGCAGCGAGCGGAATGCGACGAACAGCATGATGGCGGTAATGCCGAGGACCAGGGCGACGGTTTCCGGAAATCGCTTCATGAGCTCCTGCTGGGTATCCACATTCGAGGCGGCGAAGCCGGCGACCAGGATCTCCGCCCCGGCGAGCCCCCGGACGTCGCGCACCACCAAGGCCCGCACCCGTCGCACTACGTCCATCAGGCCCGTGAGGGAGACCGTGTCCGCGGGGATCACATCGAGCAGCGTGACGCGACTGTCGGCGCTCAGATACGCGTCGAAGAACTTCGGGTTTTTGGCACGCACCGCGGCCGGGTCGCTATAGTAGATGGCGAGTTGCAGCGTCGACATTCGCGCCTTGATGCTCGCGACGCCCCGGACCTCGCGCACGCGCGGATCCTTCCGGATCGAGTCGGTGAGAGCTTTAAGCCCCGGCAGGCGGCGGGCGGACAGGGCCGACTCCCCTTCCGGGAGCTGCACCACGACACGCACGGGCTGGATCACCCCGCTGGCGCCCATCTCGCGCAGCGCCTGGAGACCCCTGCCCGACTCGGACTCCGGCGGGAACCAGTTGGTGGCCGGAAGCCCGAGGCGGATCTGGCTGAGGGGAAAGGTGAGCAGCGCGATCGCCATCCCCCCGACCGCGACCGCGCGCCACGGCCGATGGCCCAGCCAGCGCGCCCAGCGCTCCCAGCCGGTCGGCGCGTGGAACCGGGCGAGCGGGCGGGCGAGCCACTTGGGACGGTCGATGTTGCGTCCCAGGATGGCGAGGACCGCCGGAAGGAACGTGGTGGCGAGCAGGACGGCGACGGCGACCACGAACAGCCCACCCACCCCCACCGAGCGCGTGTCCGAAAGCGGTGTGGTGACGAGCGCCGCGAACCCCACCACCACCGTCAGTCCTGACGTGACGACCGCCGAGCCCGCGGTCTCGACCGTCCGGATGGCGGCGTCCGCCGGCGAGAGACCGCGGTTGAGCTCTTCGCGGAACCGGGTGACGACGAGGAGCGAGTAGTCGATGCCCACGCCGAGCCCCACCATGGTCGTGATGTTCAACACGAACACGGACATGGGCGTGTACCGGGCCGCAATGGTGACCAAGCCGAGCGCGATCGTGATCGCGAGGACACCCACCAGGACCGGCAGCGCGGCGGCTACCAGCGCCCCGAAGGCGACGATCAGCACCGCCAGGGTGAGCGGCAGGGCGCGCTGCTCGCCCCGCTCCGTGTCCTCCGCGCTGATGGTGCGCACGTCGTGGTCCAGCGCCGGGAACCCGGTCACCATCACCTCGAACCCCTCCGAGCCGGGGACCCGAGCCAGCGCGTCCCCGATCGCCTCGCGCAGGTCGGGGACGAAACTGACGCTCAGGTCGTGGGTGGACTCTCGGGTGAGCGCCGCAATGAGGAACGTCGTGCGGCGGTCCTGACTGACGAAGCTCGACTCCCCGATCGAGCGGGCCGAGATCACCTCTTCCACGTAGGGGCGGCGTTCGACGGCGGCTTTGAGCGTGTCGAGCACGGCTTCGAAGCGGGCGTTGGTCCAGCGGACCTGGCCATGGACGACGATCGCCATGTAGTCGGCGAACGGTGTCGGAAACGCCTGCTTCAGTAGCTCGGTCGCACGGCTGGATTCCGTGGTTTCGCTCCCACCGCCCCGGAGCGCGAGCACCTGCTGGACGTGGCAGGCCCGCGGCCCGAACAGCAGCGCGAGGGCCGCCCATGCCACGATGACCCACCCACGCCGGCGAATGATGGGTGCCGCGGGTAACGCGAACACTTACGTGCCAAGCATAAGCAGGCCACAATCATAGAGACGCCAGCGGCCCAAAGCTAGCGGCGTGACGCCGTCCGTCCGCATATTGCGCGCATGCTCGAACGCCGCATGTTCATGCTCGTCGCCGCGCTGGTTGTCTTCCTCGCGTCGGCCGCCCTGTGGAAGGCCTTCGTGCGACCGCCCGCGCGGGCGTCGGCCGGCGCGACGCCCCCGACCGCGCCCGCGGAGAGCATCGGGCCGACGTCGGGCCTGGCGGTCGCGCCGGCGTCGGACACCCCGCGCGCGGCCGCGCAACCCACCCCCGCCCCGCCGCCTACGCTCGTGCCACCGGTCGGCGCCGGTGGCCCGAGTTACATCGTGCTCCTCGCTCGCTCCGAGATCCGCCGCCGCATCCGCGCCAGCGCCCACATCGCCTATCTGAACGACATCATCGCCGCGAGCCCGGATTCGGCCCTGCACCGTTGGGACGGCCGCGTGTCGACGCCGGTGCGGGTGTCGTTCATGCCCACGACCGTCGCGAACTTCCAGCCGGCCTTCCTCGAGGCCGTGCGCAGCGCCTTCCAGCGCTGGCAAGACGCCGGCGTGCCCGTGCGGTTCAACTTCGACGCCGACTCGAGCGTCGCCGAAGTGCGGCTTGGATGGCGGATTCAGTTCGAGGGAAAGCACTCCGGGCAAACGGACGTCCAGTGGGACGAGGATGGACGCCTCACCGGGGGCGTCATGACCCTCGCGACCTTCGATCCCAAGGGGCAGCCGTTCGAAGCCGACGACGTCCGCGTGCTGGCGCTGCATGAGATCGGGCACCTGCTCGGCCTCGACCACTCGCGCTGAGCCCCCCCGGGGGGGGGCGTCGAGCTATATTGAGGAAAGGCCGCAGTCAGCGGATCCCATGGCGCACCGCAGCATCATCTCGTTCCTCACCCACGAAGCCCCCCCCGCCCCCCCTTCCCCGGACGGCGGGGCGGCCACCCTCGCCCAGGCGCTGGACGCGCGAGTCCGCGAGGGGGAGCTGATCGAAAAGCTTGCCGATCACGCGGTGCGCTGCTTCGCCTGCGGGCACCGCTGCCTCGTCAAGCCCGGACGCCGGGGGATCTGCAAGGTGCGCTTCAACCAGGACGGCACGCTGTACGTCCCGGCCGGCTATGTCGCGGCGCTGCAGTGCGACCCTACCGAGAAGAAGCCGTTCTTCCATGCCCTCCCCGGCTCCGACACCCTCACCTTCGGTATGCTGGGATGCGACTTCCACTGTGGATACTGCCAGAACTGGCTCACGAGTCAGGCGCTACGAGACGATGCTGCCGGTGTCGTCCCGACCGACGTCACTCCAGACGACCTGGTTCGGCTTGCGCTACGGCAGGGAGCGAAGCTCGTGGGCTCGTCCTACAACGAGCCGCTCATCACCGCCGAATGGGCGCTCGACGTGTTCAAGGTGGCGCGGGGTCATGGCTTGAAGACCGCGTTCATTTCGAACGGCAACGCGACGCCCGAGGTGCTCGATTACATCCGCCCCTGGACCGACTGTTACAAGATCGACTTCAAGGCGATGGAGGATCGCCGCTACCGCGAGCTCGGCGGCGTGCTGCAGCACGTGCTCGATGCGATCCGGATGGTGTACGAGCGGGGGTTCTGGCTCGAGCTGGTGACTCTGGTGGTCCCGGGGTTCAACGATGACGAGGCGCAGTTGCGCCGGGCCGCCGACTATATCGCGTCGGTGAGCCCGGAGATCCCGTGGCACGTCACCGCGTTCCACAAGGACTACCGGATGACCGACCCTGACAACACGTCGGCCGAAACACTGGTGCGGGCGTGTGAGATTGGGGCGGCGGCCGGCCTCAAGTTCGTGTACGCGGGCAATCTCCCGGGCCGGGTCGGGCGCTGGGAGCATACGTGGTGCCCGGACTGCGGCGAGTTGCTGATCGAGCGCTCCGGGTATGTGATCCGGCAACAGCGGATCGGCGCGGAGGGCGGTTGCGTCGCCTGCGGCCGGCGGATCCCGGGCGTGTGGTCGTAGCGCTGTTGCTCCTCGCCCTGCAGGGCGCTGGCTCCCCGGCGGTGTTCAGTGCGGGGGTTTTCGATCCACTCGTCGAGGACGGCATCCGCCGGGGAGCCTACCCCGGCGCAGCGCTGATCGTCGGCCGGCGTGACACCATCCTGTTTGGGAAGGGCTACGGACACCTCACCTGGTCCGCCGCCAGTCGCGCGGTCGATCCCGACAGCACCCTCTACGACCTCGCGTCGCTGACCAAAGCCATCGCGACTACCACCTCGCTGATGCTGCTCGTGGAGCGCGGGCAGGTGCGCCTGGATGAGCCCGTCGCGACCTACATCGCGGAGCTCAAAGGGCCGGAAACGGCGGGGATCACGGTGCGCCAGCTCCTCACGCACACGTCAGGGCTCCGGGCCGACATCCCGGACCCAGAGCTCAAAGCGATCCCCGACAGCGCGGCGCTCATGGCGCGCGTACTGCGCGAGACCCCCCGCGTCCCGCCCGGCACCCGCGTCATCTACAGCGATCTGAACGCGATCCTGCTCGGCGAAGTCGTGCGGCGCGTGGCGGGCGAGCCGCTCGACGCCTTCGTGGCGCGGGAAGTCTTCGTCCCGTTGGGCCTGTACCAAGCGATGTTCCGGCCGCCGGCGCGCCTGCGAGGCCGTATCGCGCCGACGGGGGTCTGGCGCGGGCATCCCGTCGCCGGCACCGTCAATGACGGGAGCGCGTTCAAGCTCCGAGGCGTGTCGGGCAACGCAGGGTTGTTCTCCACGACGGCCGACGTAGCACGGTTCGCCCAGTTCTTGCTGCGAGGCGGGACGAGTCTCGACGGCCGCCGCCTGCTTCGCGCGAAGACGGTTCGCCTGTTCACGTCCAAGGCGACGGCGTTCGGAGCCGGGACCGAAGCCCGAGCGCTCGGGTGGCAGGCGGTACCGACCGGGGAGAGCGTCTCGAGCGCGGGAACCCTGTTCGGACCGAGGAGCTACGGCCATACCGGCTGGACGGGGACCTCGCTCTGGATCGACCCCGATCGCGATCTGTTCGTCGTGCTGCTCACCAACCGCGCGTACGTGCCGCGCGCCCGCCGCCCGTTTACGCTGCTGAAGCAGGTGCGTAGCGGCGTCGCCGACGCGGCCGCGCGGGCGTCCGATGCGCGTTGACCGGACTCGCCCGACGCTCATCTACGATGGCGAGTGCGGCTTCTGCCGGCGCTCGGTCGACCTGCTCCGACGCTGGGACCGGGAACAGCGGATCGCCCTGGTCCCGTTCCAGGATCAGGCCCGCGTGGCGGCGTTCGGCATCCCGCTCCCGGCTCTCGCGGCCGCGATGCATCTCGTGCTTCCCTCACCCGACGGCCGCGTACTCGCGGGCGCCGATGCGGCCCCTGAGATCCTGCGGCTGCTCCCGGGGAAGCGCTGGCTGGCGTGGGGCTTCCGGTTCCCCGGGGTAGCGTCCCTGGCGCGGCGCGTCTATGGCTGGATCGCGCGGCGACGACGCTGCCTGGTGCGCGGCTACAGTGTCGACTAGGTTCGGAAACAGGACGGCGGAGAGGAGTCGTTGATGACGGCACCCGTGGCGCTCAACGCAGAGGCGGCGCGCAACGCGCTCCGGCAGGTCAAGGACCCGGAGCTCGACATGAACATCATCGATCTCGGCCTCGTGTACGACGTCGAGATCGCCGACGGCGGGGTGCGCGTGAAGATGACGCTCACGTCGCCCGGCTGCCCGGCGGGTCCGATGATCACCAACGATGCCTACCGGGTGCTCCGCGGGCTCGAGGGCGTGAAGGACGTCGACGTCGAGATCGTGTGGGAACCGTACTGGACGCCCGAGCGGATGGATCCCAAAGTGCGGGCGTTGATGGGACTCTAGCCCGACCCGAGCGCCGCGAGCAGCGCGTCCCCGAACGCTTCGATTTGCCAGCGCCGGAGCTCTTCAATCGTGCGCGGGCCACGGCTTCGAGGGTCGAGCGTCCGCACAGCACCCCCGGATCGAGGCCCAGCTCTGCCGCGGCGCGATTGCGGGCCGCCTTGAGGCGCTCGACCCGCGCCTCGACCGCCGGATCGCGCGCCTGGCGTGGGGCGCGCTCCACGCGGGGCAGCTCGCTCTCCGGGAGCGCGACGGCGCGGCGCACGCCGTCGAGCAGCGCGGGGCCATGTCGTGTGGCCAGACTGGGCGGCAGTGCGGCGATCCCCGCCAGCTCGGCGGACGCGCGGGGCAGAGCCTTGGCCACGGCCAAGAGCGCGTCGTTCCCGATGATGCGGAACGTGGCGCGATCCTGCTCGGCCCCGAGGGCCTCGCGCCACCGGTACAGCTCCCGCAGGGCCGCGAGGTGTCGAGGCGCGAGCGCCTTCGCCCCTTTCACGCGCAGAAATATGTCCGGCCCGCCGCCGTCGGGCGTCCCCGTCCACCGCAGCTCCTCGAGCCGCGCAAACTCCTCCTCTGCCCAGGCGAGCCGACCGAGCGCCGTGAGCCTGGCGCGCAGCTGCTCGCGCAGCGCCGGCAGGTGGGCGGTATCCGCGGCCGCGTAGGCGAGCATGGCCGGGGGAAGCGGGCGGCGCGACCAGTCTGCCTTCTGGTGCTCCTTGGCGAGCTTCACGCCGACGTACTTTTCCAGCAGCGCCGCGAGGCCGACCGCCGGCTCGCCGGCGAGCTGGGCGGCGATGCGCGAGTCAAACAGCCGCCGCGCCCGGAATCCGTAGTCCCGATCGAGAATCCGCAGGTCGTAGTCCGCGTCGTGGAAGATCTTCTCGACCTGCGTGTCGGCCAGCAGCCGGCCTACGGGCGAGAGGTCCGCCACCGCGAGGGGGTCGATGATCTCGGTTCGGGACGGGCTCGAGAGCTGAATCAGGAAGATCCGGTCGTGGTAGCGGTGGAAGCTCGCCGCCTCGGTATCGGCGGCGACGAGCGGCTCCCGCGAGAGCGCCGCGATCGCTTCGGCAAGCGCTTCGGGCGTGCGGATGTAGCTCACTCTTGCTGGCTGAGCGCGTCCAGGCCCGCGGCAATCTCCTCGAGCGCCTTGGCGAGGGTCTTGTAGAATTCAGCGTCCGGCGGCTGGGGGGCGCCGCCCAGCGGATCGCCCGCGCACTTGCGGGCGGCGCGCGCGGCGTGACGGATGTAGTCGGTGGCAACCCGCATCGGCGTCCTCGGGATCGGGGTTCGGGTGTCGGATCCGGCGCAGCTGATTCAAAAGATACGCGCGACGCTCACGCCTTGTAGCCTGGGGCGCTGGCCCACGCCCCTCGAGGAGGCCCCTGCGCTCGCGCATGCCATCGGCGTGGCCGAGCTGACCCTCAAGCGGGAGGACTGCTCTTCCGCGCTGTATGGGGGAAACAAGGTGCGTGGGCTCGAGTTCCTGTTCGCGGGCGCGCCCCCCGGGATGGTCTTCGTCACGCTGGGCGGCACCGGCTCGACGCACTGCCTCGCGACCGCGATGCACGCCGCTCGGGCGGGCGGCAGCGCCGTGCTCGCGCAGTTCCCGCAGCCGGAGACGCCCACGAGCCGCGCGGTGGCCTCCGAGTGCCGTGCCCACGCGGCGCTCGTCGTGCGCGCCCGGGCCAGGGCATTGCTGCCACTCGCGGTGCTCGAGGCGTGGCGCCGCGCGGGAGCGCTCGGCCCCCGTCGCTGGATTCCCGGTGGGGGAGCGCATCCCCGCGCGGTGGTGGGCCATTTGCTCGCGGGGTTGGAGCTCGCCTCGCAGGTGGCCTCGCCGCCGGACACGATCGTCCTCCCGCTCGGCACCGGCGGTACGGCGGCGGGCCTTGCGCTCGCCGTCGCAGCGCTTGGCTGGCCGACGCGCGTCGTGGGCGTCCGCGTGGCGCCATGGATTGTCGCCAATCGCTGGCGAACGACGTGGCTCGCGCACGCCGCGCGGCGGCTGCTCGCGCGTCACGGCATTCGCATCCCGCGTCCCGCATCCCGCATCCCGCTCCAGTTGGTGGACGGGTTGGGGCAGGGCTACGGGCACCCGACTCCGGAAGGGGAAGCCGCCGAACGGCTCGCGTCCGAGCACGGTCTCACCCTCGATCCGACGTACGGCGCCAAGGCCTTCGCCTTTCTCATGCGTCGTGCAACGGGCAACGGGCAACGGGTGGTTTTCTGGCATACGTTTGCGGTCCCCGTTCCCCAGTCGGAGCCTGCGCCGTGATGCCGTTCGGGACGGTCGAGCTGACCGTGTACCCATACGAATGTGACGCGTTCGGTCACTTGAACCGGGCGGCGCTGCTCACGCTGCTCGAGCGCGCCAGCTGAGCGGCCACCAGCCCATCCGGGTGCCGGCCGGCGACGTGGAGCTGGCTGTCGATGTGCGCGGCGAAGGCGTGCCGATGCTGTTCGTGCACGGCTTCCCGTTCGATCGCACGATGTGGCGGCACCAGCTCGCCACACTGTCTCGCGCTCGGCGCATCGCGCCGGATTTGCGCGGGGTGGGCGGCTCGGGGGCGCCACCCGCGGCCGGCGCGTACTCCCTGGCACGGTACGCGGACGACCTCGTGGCCGTGCTCGACGCCCTAGGCGCGCGGGAGGCCGTGCTGTGCGGCCTCTCGATGGGTGGCTACGTCATCTTCGAGCTGTTGCGCCGGCATCCGGGACGGGTGAAGGCGATGATCCTCGCAGACACCAAGCCCGAGGGGGACTCGGCCGAGGCAAAGCGGGGGCGCGACGAGCTCACACAAGTGGCGCAGCGGGACGGCCCGGATGCGGTGATCGAGCGGCTGCTCCCGCGGCTGCTCGCGTCGGCCACGCAGGCCACGCAGCCCGACGTGGTGGAACAGGTGCGCGCGATGGCGCGCCGTTGGTCGGTGCCCGGACTCGTGGGCGCGCTGCGGACGCTGCGCGACCGGCCCGACTCCACCGAGACGCTCCGGGGAGTGCGGGTGCCGACGCTCGTGCTGGTGGGGAGCGACGACGCGATCGCCCCCCCCGATACGGCGCGCGCCATGGCGCAGCTCATCCCCGGCGCGCAGTGTCACGTCGTGCCCGCCGCCGGGCACATCGCGCCCCTGGAACAGCCCCTCGCGACCAGGCGGTTGCTGGCCGACTTCCTCAGGGCCCTTCCCCCCTGCTGAAGCGAGAACCCCGGGGCGCGGACCCCGGGGCTGTGGTCACGATCCCTTGCGCTGCGGCTTGCCGGGCGGGCTCGCGCCCTGGAACACGTCCCGGTTCTTGGCGATGTAGGACTTCCACTGCGGAGGCGTGTCTTCCTCCGGGAAGATCGCGGTGACGGGGCACTCCGGCTCGCAGGCGCCGCAATCGATGCATTCGTCCGGGTGGATGTACAACTGGTCCTCTCCCTCGTAGATGCAATCCACGGGGCAGACATCCACGCACGACCGATCCTTCAGATTGATGCACGGCTCTGCGATGATGTACGGCATTCAAGCTCCAAGCATTTTGCGCCGAATCGCAAACATAGAATGGGTCCCACCCCCGTTCAAGGGCCGGTGGCGGGCACCGCGATCCGGGTCATCAGCGACAGGACACCCACGAGGAACGCATACTGCAGCAGCGCGGTGTGATCCGGCTCGTCTGCCGCGCGAGCGAAGCCGGCGGTCGCCGCGGCGGCGATGCCGAGCAGCACCAGCAGCCCCTCGGCTGTCACTAGCCACATCGCGGCGA